>ERZ773243.265-NODE-265-length-79625-cov-48.692409_pt1 | contig 79625 bp, 60 predicted proteins | sample MGYA00580520_ERZ773243 | MGnify/ENA primary metagenome ERZ773243 (study PRJEB29015, sample SAMEA2737747) | human gut metagenome | biome: human gut; feature: human-associated habitat; material: faeces | place: China | collected 2012 ... | reverse complement strand
CAATTGATTCGTCAATGTTATCAACAATAATCAATACATTTTTCAAACTCATATTATATGCTCCTGCCTCTCCATTTCTCGTTGAATCCATGTCATAATTACATCTACAAGGTAATCCTGCTGCACCTGACTCAATTCCTTGCCTGGTTGCATTTTATGCCACTTTCGGATGCACTCTCTGCAGCATGTTGCCGTTGCGTGCTGGGCAATAAATACCGGATGACCTTTCATCGGTGTCTGCTTGCCATCATTCGCTATATATGCTGGAGCTTCCCTCTTTGCAATAAAGTCCGCAGCGTGTTGTCTGATGGTATCAAGTCCCTTCTCATTTATGTAATCAATATCTTTCTGTTTCAAGTGAAAACTGCTTCGGAACTTGGAATTATCCAGCCGCTCAAATAACTGCCTGTACCATTCATCCTTAGTCATTAAAACTTCACTACTTCCGGTTCATGTGTAAATGATGAAAATGTAGCTGTCGCATTTTTAAAATAGAACACCTCTGTATTTCCATCATCTGCTGAGTACATATTCTGTAAAGATGGATAAGCATCGAGCATAGACTGTCTTGCTTCTCTTCTGTCATCTTCTACAAGTTCTCCGGCTACACGAAGCCACTCGCCATTTTTAAATGCACAGATTTCTACCTTCGGGTTTGCGTGAATCTGCTTTGAAACATCTTTTACCTTTCCAGTCTGAATATACAGCTTTCCTTCAAAAATGTGTGCTGTTCCAAAAGGTCTAACTCTTGGCTGGTTGCCTTCTACTGTTGCTAAATAATATGTTTCTGCTTCTTTAAAAAATTTTAATACTCTTTCCATATCGTTATCCTCTCTTTTCTGCCTGCTGCTTATTTGAATAAATCAAATAGGCTGAAACTGGTCTTATGATATACCTTGTTATAAGCAGCCGTTTTAGGATTATTAATCTATCCCATACCCTTTCTTTCCATATCTCGGAATCAGCGCTTTTTTAACAGCTCTTTTTGCCTTTCCAGTAGTTCTCGCTTTAATTGATTTTTTAAAACTCGGTGTTCTCATTTTAAATTTCATAAAAAGCAACCTCACTCTTCTTTATAAAAGATATTTAAATCACATCTAATAAACATATGGCATCCAACGACTACATGCCGACATATTTGAGTTTTTCTTCAAAATCCTTATCTTATCTGTAGTTTTAGATTTTTCTCATTCAATTGCCCTCCGAATTTTTTCCTCTTCATTCCTGCAGAAACCTTACCAACTTTCATAAATAATCTTTCTCATACTCTACTTGTAGTACTTTTCTTTTACAGTTTCAAATTCATCCTGCGTCACAATATATAAATCACCTTTTGAACGAGTTAAGGCTACATACAATTTATTTAAAGTGACAGTTTTTAACGTCGAAACTGAAAATTTATCTTCAACCAATTTTTCAGTTGAACCGTTTAGAATAACGCATACAGCATCATATGTATCACCCTTTGAATATGACCAGTTTACCGCCCTAAATGAATAATGAGACGCATTATCATATACAAGCTTTACAATATTTTTATCATCTAGTATCTCTTGTATATTTGAAGGCCTTATCACTGTTCCTGCGTTTATCCTCGCTGATTGAATCTGAATTCCAAGCTTATCCCTAATAAATGAACATATTTCTTCAGAACATCGTCTTGTATAAATCAAAGATTTAGTATCTACATCAAATCTCTCTCCACGCAATTCCTCAATAAACTCTTCATAACCAATTTCTGTTTTGGACTTCTTAAATGGTTTACCAGAATTATTCTGACCTGAGACAGAATGCTGATAGTAATCCCCTACCAATAAAATATTTTTTAGACATTTTGATAATTTTACTATCAATTCGTAATCATGTTCTCTAAAGTCCTGAAACTCATCTATCAATATATTATCAAAGAATAAATTAAGCCTCTTTGCTGCTGTCAAAACAATGGATTCTCTTCCCTGTTTAACATACATTGCTAATTCAGATAAAGTTTCACAATAATACTGTCCTCTTTCATCCATGTAGTGCTGAAGACAGTCTTTCTTTTTATAACTTTTATTAGGCACATATCTACCATTAATCTTTATTCGCTGTTGAGGCGGTTTTTTTAGAGTTATACTCGTTTTTTCAAATTTATAATTTTGACCAAAAAAATTATAAATGGTTTTTTCATATGGTCTAATAATCATATGATAAACAAATGCATCAAATGTCATTATTCTAGTTGCATCAGGAATTTTGCCATGTTCCTTCAATAGTTCATTTTGAATATTTTTAATATTTGCATGGGTAAATGCAACTATTAAGTTTTTTTGTTCAGGTTGCATCTCATGGCAAATGCGATACGTCTTACCCGCACCTGCAACCGCAAGTATTACTCGTTTAGCCATTCGATTGCCTCCTCAACATATCCAGGAATAACGAAATCTTCTTCAGAAATAAGCATCTGATACGCAGTATCCACTTTATTATTAAGCATCTTGCCCAATACTTGTCCATAATTGGTTCTATGGAAAAGGTATTCTGCCCCATCTTGAACCTGAATCATAGTATCAAGTTTTTCCTTATTGCAGTTATAAACACATGCTTCCCAAGTCCAATCTTCCATTGTTGCTCCCATAAAAACATGTTGTTTTTCATTATGCTGATTAAACTCATTTGCATCATCAATTTTAGTCTGCTCATGATCATTGTCTGTTATTACAGCTATTCTTTTACCAGTTTCTTCTGCTATCTCTAAATATCTCTTATAAGAAATACCATTGCACGAAATTATCGAAATTCCGTCATTTTCAACAGTCCTACCAGTTTTCTTTTCATAGAACTTAGGTAACAGCAAATATTCTGTAGCTCCTTCTACAAGTATTACCTTTTTTGATAATAACAGTTGCAAAAATTCATTATCATCTGCTTTTTCAAAAAATATAGAGGTTTGTGGTTCAACGTTTTTTAACGATAAATAGTGATTTTCTGCAATCCAAATTACATTTCGAAGGTTAAGCCTACTCGCAATCATATTACTATGCGTGGTTAGAATAATCTGGGAATCTTCTTCATGGTCCATTATTTGCTGAAGCATCTGCTTTAAATTCATAAAACATAAATGATTTTCAGGCTCTTCAATCAAAATCGTATCGAGATTATCCTCACGATTAAGCGCTATTTGCGTTTTCACTAAACTTTCCATTCCACTTCCCTTGTTTTCCAACGGAATAGAATCCTCATACACAGACACGACACTTTCTAATACCACTTTCTTATTATCTATTCCAAATCGTCTCCTATCATCTATATCAGGAAGATTTACGTCTTCGAAAGATGTACTCAGTTTTTCTCTAAATGCATTCTTTGCTTTTAGTTTAGTATCATTACTGTAAAGATTTGAAAATAGTGCTCTATTAAAATAGTTAAATGCAGACGACTTTGATGTTTCTGACGTATCAATAAACAAATTCTTTATTGGTCTCTTAGCTACCTTATATGGTAAATTGGCATACGTTTGCCATGTCAAAGAATAATACTCATATGGTATTTTCCCATCGTTAATAGAATCTGCTAATTCCTCAGAAAAATCTTCATCAAATTTACATTCAAATCTTATTCCATACTTCTCTTCACTACGATTACCATTTACGTGATTTTCTCCATAAAAATCAATAAATCGCGGTGTATTATCAAGTTCCAAATCAACTTCGATAATTATCCTCGGTAATGTAGCTACGTTAGGATTATTTTGAAAAGCTCTAACGTTTTCCAAATTAAACAAATCTTGCAAAACAGACTTGTCTGCATTCCAGTACAGTTGATTTAGTACTATTCTAATAGCCTCTAATATTGTACTTTTTCCTGCTTCATTTTCGCCCACCAAAATACTCAAGTGCTCATTAAACTCTATCTTAAAGTGTTCAAAACGCTTTAACCCATCAATATATAATGTCTTTACATATCCCATTTCCAGTCTCCAATCTAAAATGTTATAAAAAGATAATCCTACACAATCAATTCACTCAATCCGCCATAACAAGTCACACAGGCGCTCTTTCTTGCTCTCGTAAGTGCAACATAAAGCAAGCATTTCTCACCTGTTCTAAATTCTTCCAGAGAAATATCATCCTCAAAATCAGCCCTTGTTCCAAAAGGGAGAACCTTTTTATTTACTGCTACTGCAAATACATAATCAAACTCAAGACCTTTTACTCTATGCATAGTCGCTATTCTTACACCTTCAAAAGTTCGGTCATCCGTCTTGTTTGCTTTGATTTCAAAGGACTTAATTCCTGCCCTCTGTAATCCAGCAATATAGCTATCTAGCAGCTTATGTGTTCTTGCTACAATACAGATATTTTTCTGCTCTACGCCTGCTGTTTCCAGTTCATGAATTTTACTAACCAGATAATCAAGTTCTTCCTCCGGAGTAGCAAATTCCTTAATTTCAGGCTTATCCCCATGAGTAAGTGACTGACAGCCTTTACCATTGTCATAATCATCATCTAAATCATCAAAAGATACCCCATTAAGCAATCCAAATGCAAACTTGCGGATTTCCTCAGTTGTTCTGTAATTGATTCTCAAGTAGCTGCTTCTTCCGCGGACATTAATTCCACATTTTGAAAGTACTGCCTTATTTCTATATATTCTCTGATGTGAATCACCCACAATAAAAATATCATTCCGGTGCTCATCACCTGCAAGTGATCTAAGTAACCTATATGCACTTGGGCTTAGATCCTGAGCTTCATCAACGATAATTGATGTGTATTGACCTGTAAGCTTCTTATTTTCAAGGATCTTACGGCATTCATACATAGCTGTCTCAACATCTCGCTGTAGTTTTTCGTTCATTATATTTTGATATTCATCAAACACATCCCATATTTGCATACGAACTTTTCTATCAAGGCGTACTCCTCTACCAATTCTTGAAGCTTTGCAGTAAGATACTTTGTCATATACTTCCTGTGCCTGGACAACCTTAACCCACTCATCCTTATAGAAGTTTTCTACAAAGTTTAAGTCGCCACCTGCTATAGCAATAGCATCTCTCCACGCCTTGTCCACTTCTTCGTCATAAACAATCTGATACTCATATCCTTGTCTACGCAAAAAATTAGAAACCCACGCATCAAGATTAATAATATCTATTCTCTTCATTTCCTCAGCAGTGCATATTTTTCTAAGGTTATCTTTTATATCTTCCGCCAAATTCTTGGTGTAAGTTGTAAAAAGAATCTTTTCATTCGATTCTAGATTGGATGCAAGCATTTTTGCTCTATGCATCGCAACAACAGTTTTACCAGTACCAGCTCCGCCTAATACTCTCGCAGGTCCATTAAAGTTTTTTTCCACAACCTTACGCTGTGTTGGATGGAGAAAGATTCTCCATTTTTCAAGTGGTTCTTGCATAATTGCCTGAAGTTCTTCCTCTCCCTCGACAATAACAAAGCTTTTCCTACTTGTATCAGTTTGTAGAGCTGCTGCAAAATCATTTTCTTTGACTTCAACTTTCTCTGTCTCTGGATATAGTGTGTCCAATACTTCTTCAACCGAAAATCCGTTTCCAAGCCATTCAAGCCCTTCAAAAGCTTCTTCCGGAATCGCAGCTTTCAGTGAATGAAGACCTTCTAATGTCTTGATTGCTTTAATCATAGGAAGTTGTTCTTCCGGAAGACCTATTTTTTCAAACACTTCATCTGAGATATTTGCAAATAATGCCGGCTCATCAATTGCCTTTTGTTCCTCAATAACTTCCTGCACATCAAAAATCTGTACACTACCTGTAAGCTTGTTTATTGAGCATTTTTTTCTCTTCGCCCAAGCATATGCCTCATCATGATGATCCACCCAAAGCAAAATATAAACATTGCTTTCCGGTTCACGCACAACAATTCCCCTGTAAGTATCATCAATCCTCACAGAGCAAATGTTCTTGTCAATCCCTTCATTAATCTTTTCAAAGTTAATTCCCGGATGCATAGGATCATTTCTAAATTTATTGAAAAACTCAGTTACTTTTCCCTGCTTCTGTCTTGGTAGTGCTGCGTATGCAGTTAAAAAATCAGTCGAAATAGCTACAGTTGGCTTATTATTCATTTACAGTTCCTCCAAATACATTGATGTTAATTTCTTCACTACTTAGCAGTACTGTCCAGCCTTTACCCTTAAATATATCCATGTACTCTTTTTGCTCCGGTAAAAGCCAGACAATTTTTTTATATTCCCAGACCATTTCGGCTTCCGCTATAGTTGCTCCAGATGATTCATCTGATAACTCAAAGCCTACAACGCTTGGAGCAGGGACTCCATTATGATACATCTCTGTAGCACATGTTATTGCGATATCATCTATTAACTCATCCATGATATCATTCCACTTCTCATCAACTACAACATCCGTACCTAACGCTACCTCTGGTGCATCTTCCTCTGCAATAATTGTTCCAAGATTACTGTATATAGCCTTGCTTATTCCGAGCTTAGACAAGAAAATTGCAGTACTATTAAATTGCATAACATTTGCAAAATGCCAGAATCCATTCCAATCCGATTCATATTTATCCGTTCTTGAATCAGGAACATCATCAATGATTGCAACTATTTTCAATGGAGCTCCCATTCTCATGCCTGTCATTTCAGCCAGAGAAACTTCCGCCAGTACATCTATATTTCCCATCTCCTGTCTAGGACGCCATGTTCCGAAAATAGCTTGTCCAAAATCATCCACATCATCCAAAGAACCGATTGCATTAAGCACTGACTTCCATTTACTACTCCACTCACTGTATAAAACCTTATTTGTCATCTGAGTCGCTTCGACTATTGACATCGCAAATGATCTTGCGTGTGTAACAAATAAATCTTCCGCATTTGGAATAGATAAATAGTCAATTAATAGTTCAAATCCATTTTCTTTTTCAGGATTAATGGATTCAGCATTTGCACTCTTTACTGCCGGCTTATATACTTTTCCAGATGGCATTTTCACAGAATTCAGCGTTTCAGTTCGATAGTCTCCCTGACTTTTAAATACATTATGTACATCCTTATATGTAAGTGACCAAACTCTATACTTTCGAGAAAACATAATAGCCATACGCTTTAGGGTGTCTTCCTCTACGATATCCTTGTGATAGTAATAACCATCTGTAAAGACAGCTATAGGTTTCTGATTGCCCGTCGTTCTCTTTGGCCTGATTACAAAGTCAGGTCGAGACTTTACCGAAATACCCATAGATGCATCGAAGTCAACCTGTGGTTCGATTGTCCATAAGCTTTCACCAACTTGAAGAGAATACCCTTCTTTCTCATTAACCAATGTCTTATGAATTCTAATTGGTCTTTCTGCGGTACTCAGTTTTTCAAAAGCACCAACAAATTCTCTTTCTAGTTCGCTATCAAACAAATGGTTTGTATCTACTTGTGCAAGTTTTTTAATCTCAGTTCTATTCTCTTTTCCACTTAAAATTGTCTTTAAAAGTGTTATTGCCGAATTTCTTGAGATTTCACCAATATGCTGGCTCTGTCTATAGGCATATAAACACTTATAGCATCCATCTTTCTGCGGGTCGTCATTACAGCTACAATGCTCCATCGTCTCCAATGCACCTTCAAAAACATCTATAATGCCATTCTTCTCATTCATAAGTTGCTTCAGATAGCCTGTTCCACCAGGTACAGAATCATATATTACTAGGTACTGCTTCCTATAATCAGCCTCAGGAACTGGAACTTCACTTATAGTTGCTCTTAAGTGATCCACATTGCCAAATTTCTTCTTCATTCCAAGCATAAATGCGGCAACAAACGATTCTACTCTCACATTTGTAGCATCCATTGTTGTAGCAGGAATTAAGAGACGTAATGCTTCCGTCTCAAACTCTCTATACAAGAAAAGACACTCTTCAAATGGATCTGTAACAATGGTATTATCTTTTACCATCTTGCAAAAACGGGAGTGCTTAGGTTTTTCCCCCTGCACCTGAATTTTTCCGCAATACTTACAGATAGTGAAACCTTTTCTAACGCCTTCATGTCCGGCAACAAGTAATTTGTCTCCAGTAATTGATTGTTCGCCGAAGTTAATCTCACGCATCGTTGCCTTTTGAAGAAACTCATAGCCCCACTTAAACTCTTTGTTATCCATTTCAAAAGCCTGAATAACATCTTTATCTTCATCTACGTCAACCAGAAGTTCCTTATCATAGAACATAGATGTACGATCTTCGCTGTCATCACCGATTTGGCTTTCTTCCTCCTTCATATTGGAATACACCATCTGAACCTTAAACATTGAACGAACCTGCCCAGCATCTGCCCACCCCGGATTTCCACACTTAGGGCATACATGTGCCGGCGTACTAGAGTCCTCAATTGAAGCATGAGAGCAGTTTGGGCATAATCTCCATGGTTCAACTTTAGCAGTATTAATATCAACCTGATCAATCGTAAGCTTATGTCCACCTGCATAAAAACTATTTAAAGGCGCAAACTCGCTGATTGCAGACGAAGCAGACCTATTGTATTCATAGGTCGTACTCTCATATTTATTCTTCTCTCTATCGTTCTCGTCTTTTTCAACCCTTGTAAGGACTGCCTTTAATACTATTCCGGCTTCAGGGAATGCATAGTTTGGCAATAATCCCACATCAGAAAGGAAATTGAAAACATTCTTCTCATTAATCTTTGCAACAACGCTTGTCCAAGCAGCACGTTCTGCTTTCAATTCTTTAATCTGTTCATCATAAGATGAATCCTGTGGCTTGTCTTCAAGAGCTTTAATCATCTTGTTAAGTTCTTTTATACTGCTCTGGATGCCATCTCGCTGTTTCTTTAAATCATAAAATTCATTGTAAATCTTTATATGCATAGGGCTGTTAGTTGTTCCTTCTCCCATAGCAAATTCTTTAATATCCTTAATTGAGTTCTCATCAAGACCATCTTGATTTCCCGGATTTACAGAGAATGTCTGAATAAACATTCTAACAAGCCTTGCCATGTTATTCTGAACATAGTAAAGGAAGTTATTCGGGAATCGATCTTTTGAAGTCTCATCCAATTTAGCCAAACATTGACTTACTTTGTCCGGAACCACCGCAGTTCCAGATTTAACCCAGCAGTCCATACAATAAGCAGTAAACTGTCTTGCAAGTACTGCGGATGCCTTAAGGAACACCTTTGGAGGTTCAACAGCTCCAGCTATCATTTCCATCGGATCTTGATAGAAGTAAAGATCATGAGGTCTTGCATTAGCAATTGCAACCGTTAATGCATTACCATCTTTACGTCCACCACGCCCTGCTCTTTGGGCATAATTTGCCTGTGCTGGTGGTATAGAACTAAGGATAACCGTAGACAAGTCTCCAATATCAATACCCATTTCAAGAGTAGGCGTACAAGACAGAAGATTTGGGTCCCATGGCTTTTGTTTTTCTTTGGATTTTTTGAATTCTCGCTCTAAATTCTCACGATCATCTCGTTCAAGCAAACCTGTATGCTCCTTTGCCACAATACGAACAAGCTCACCCTGACTATATAATTTACCGTAAAAATCCAGCCCTTTATCTTCTGCGATATGCATGTGTCCATTGCAATCATTTCTTATACAACAAGCACCATCAAACAACTCTTCGTCTGATTCTGACATAGAAATTTGTGTACCACACTCATCACAAACAAGCTGCTTCACTTTGCTTGTCACCTTACATTTTTCAGGATTAATTGACCAAACATCTACATTATCCGAAGTTTCTACCTTATCCAATACTCCTGCTTTAGTAAGTTCCTCAAGAATAATCTTCATGATATCAGTGGCATCCGAATCCAATGAAAACATTGGAAGATACTTATTAATCCACTTTGAATACCATGACCTGCCATCTATACCATCAAAGCCCTTCATTTTCTTAGAGCCACGATTGATGGCTACGAACTTAGGGACATTAAGTCCTCTATTTACACCAGGAAGCCATTTTTTTCGTTCATTAGAAAGGTGATAATAATTGGCTCCATTATTAATGAATTGCTCAAAAGCATAGTAAGTAAAGGCACCATTGGTTTTCATCTGATATAAAACACCTAGTACCATTCTTGTAAATGTTTCTACATCTGCGCTCTGTAGTCTACCTACTTCGTTCGCAACTCTTTCCATTATTCCCGGAATCGCTTTTTCGTACTCAAAAGAAAGCACCGAACATCCAGCCTTTTCAAGAGTTCTACCGATTCTTGAAAGGATTCCGTACTCCATGAGGATTTCGTATTTAAATCTCTGCTCTACAAAGCTTAACAGAGTTGCTGCATCTTCATCTTTACGAAGTGTACCTTCATTGCACATTCTCTCGTATGCACGCATCCATGTAAGATTTGCAGGTATAAAATTGGCAACAAAATAATCGTCACCAAGATAATTCTTCCAGTAAGAAACAACTCTCTGAATAAACTCATCAAAAGAGTATTCTTCAGAATCAATATTAATAAACTGAGTTATTGCGGTTCTGAGTCCAAATTTCCAAGTTCTTGAATTGTAGAATCCTGCATGATGAGCAGCATCCTGAACATTGTCAGTAAACGCTAAAAGTTTCTTATCATCATTGAACTTTGACGCATACAGCTCCGATATTCCTGCACTTATAGCAGTTGCACTTCTTAAACCTATAAGAGACATTGTTCCTTTACCATTACAGAACGGACACTTATAAGCCTTAGAATTATTTCTACCTTCCGTCTTTAAATCTGGTACCCAAATAGGAATTGTTTTATGTCCATTCGAACAAAGAGTTCTGTTTGGCTCATCAAACATAATCTCCATACATTCTGGGCATAACCTCATGCGATTATTAAGATTAAATGCTTCTTCTCCTTCCTTATGCGGGAACATTATTCTCACCTTTGAGTCGCCGGAGAAGAATGCATTGTAAAACGCTCTAATATCTCTTATTTCTACACTGCCATTATCTTCTACTGATGCCCAACCGGTCTGTCCGCACTCGCGGCAATTGATTACCGGTAAATAGTGTTTTGCCTGATGTTCATTTAGATCTGTTGAAAGCGCATATTTAATATCCTTCTCTGCCACTTCACCAACAAGTCTTCTTAACTCTCGCATCCATACTTGAACCTGAACATTTAAAAACGGACGCAGTTTGCCCGTTGATGTTCTCGTTCTCGCATGAGAAATTAAAGCATACAGAGCATCAATAACGATGCAAGCAAGTTCTTCCCCTAGCTCACCCAATAATGGGAATCTCTTGATCAGATTTTCATATGCAAAAGAATTCTGCATATATGAGCCCTTTGCTTCAGCAATAATACTCTGAGTAAAATTATGATGCATAAGCTTCTTTCCAAGCTCAACCCTTGCATCATCACTCATAATATTCTCAATTGCTACACCATCTTGTAACCAGCACTCTGCTGCTGCATAAAGATACTCTTTCTCATCTTCTCCTGAAGATAATTCCTTTACTCGAAAAGCTTCCTCTCTTGAAGGTACTTTATAATCGGTTACATCATATCCAGCAAAGAACTCTTCTGAAGACAAACGATCCTCAGTGATGACCGCATCCTCATCAAATATTTCACCAAAAACATCCGCAGCATATTCTCGAATACTCTTTGCACTGTCTTTCGCGCCCATTGTCGCAGAAGTTCCGATACAACAAATCTGTCCAGGCAAAACATTAAGACGCGCTTTTAATCTTCTAAGAAGGCACGCCAAATCTGTTCCCTGAGCCCCATCAAAAGTATGAAGTTCATCAACAGCAATGTACTTTAGTGTATCCGGAAGGTTATTTTTCCATAGTTCAGCATCCTTAGGTCTAACTAAGAGATAATCCAACATCTTATAGTTAGTCATAAGAATATCTGGTGGTGCTGCAAGGAGCGTCTCGTGATCTGTAATAACTTTATCCGGGAGCATCATCTTTGCAGATGAATGTTCCTGACCTCCAACATACATTCCGACACGGATTCCAGCAGTCTTGAGTTCTTCACTACCATCAACCAACTCCGCAATACGCTTCGCCTGATCTGAAGCCAAAGCATTCATCGGGTAAATAATCAACGCCTTAATTCCCTTTTCACCACGATGCTTATAGCAATATTCAAGAATAGGATACAGAAAACACTCTGTTTTACCTGAACCTGTTCCTGTCGCAATCAACGTAGATCTACCATCTTCACCCGTCAGACGTTCAAAAGCTCTTTGCTGATGAACATACGGACTAAATGGCTGATGAATCGCCTCAAATAAGCTTTTATTACCTTCGTAAACACGGAAAGGCAGACGCACTGCTACATAGGGTTCATGAAACACTGCATCTTTTGTATTTAACATATTCCTAATAGAACCTTTAAATATCGGGTTGGTTATAGGAAATGATGTATCAATATAATCAATCAGGCCTTCCTGATATTGTCTTGCAAGAATTGATGGTAACATCTTGCCTACCTCCATTCATTATATGTTTCTTTCTAATTCTTCCCAAACTTCACAGTAATCATCTTCTCTAAATGTTCGGCTGTACGGAGCATAATACTTTATGACTCTATTTTCAGATTTTCCAGTAGTATCCTCCTGGTATTCCTTTTCAACAAATCCATCGGCGTTCTTTGAAACCGTTTCCCATAACTTTCTATCAACGCCAATACCTGTTTGTCCCTTATTTATCGTAAATACTATCTTTCCTTCAACATCATACCAAGTATTCTCTTCATAATTTTTATGAACTGGAAACTGAACTTTATAAAGTGTTATGAGATGTTGAAGTTCTAATCCCAATGCTTTTGCAACTAAAACATCAATTTCAAGCAAAAGTTCTCTTCTTTCATAATCTGTTAGTCGCAAAGATGTATTTAGTGTGTGAGACAATGTTACAAAGACATTACGCGAAAGCAGCTTACATTTACGAAGCCATCTGTCGTTATTGAATTCCGGTGAATAATTCTCTTCCCAAAGTTTTTTATAAAACGAGGTTTGACAATTCAAAAGCATCGTTCTGCATATAATCATTGCATCATATTTACTATTCGGAACAGGCAGCATATTGGCAGTGTCATTCCTAAAATTACTCTTTCCAAGAGCTCTAACAAAATAATCATACGGTAACGAATTCATCAATCCATTAACAAATATCATATCCTTAGATTCCTTAAAACACATGCCAAAAATACCATTTATATGTGCTGTTTTAGGAGGAATAATCGCTGACATCAGAGTTCTTTCCTGATTTAAACCAAGCATTTTTCTTGTAGCTATCCTATACTCATTAATATATTTTGTTCCCCACTCTGTCATCTGGCTTTCAATAGTATCATCTGTTCTATGTGTTACGATATAATTTGTTCTCTGAATATAATCTTCAGGAATATAATCTAAATAAATCCTATCGAAATCAGCCTTTTCTTTACACACTCTTCTAGGAGTTTTAAACAACGGATTCCCAATAGATATATGAGGACCTGAATACACAAATTTAGATAGGTCATCTGGAAACATCGTACACCGTTCTATAAAGCCAGCTTTTTGAGCATTTGTCTCATCGTACATTTGCGACATGTAAACATTCCTGCCGAAATCACAAATTCGTTTGTTTATTTTTGAATATTTTGTAAGCACCTCCATTAATTCATTTATGTATACTCTTGGCAGACGCGTTTCCAAATATTTTGACGGATCATCATAAACTGAAGCAATAGCAAGTAATTCCTCATTACCAATTCTAACAACTCTATGCGAATGTCCCTTTATGTTCCACCTATTATCCTCTGTCTTAATACCTGGTATTTCTCCATCTTCGCCATAATACGAATCATCAATTGTATATGGATCAAACAAATTACATATCTGATCAAAATAATCAGATACAGCATTACCGTATACATTCAAACTATAAATACCAGTATCACTTACTTCTTTGAATAAGAGCTTTTCGTTTACAAATTGAAAATGATACCTCAGTTTAGGATAGATACATTTTCTCAATTTGCCTCCATTAGGATCATCAAAAATCCCATCTGGATGGACAAACGCAAAGCTACCATCCCCATTAACACAATCTATAGCTAATGGTATAAAGCATTTATACAAATTTGTTTGCTGACCTTCTAGTAAAGAATAATTAGTCAAAGAATTCAAAAAATTCTGCTGACCAGAAACCTCTTCATACTCACTTAGATATCCTTTTTTTACAATTACATTTTCAAATACCTCATCACGCTTTGCTGTCATCTGCTTTGCTGAATATTTTTTTATTGCAAACAACGGCTCTGCATCTGATAAATAGCCTGTTTCATTCCATGCCAACTTTATCCACGGAGGATTACCTATAATTAAATCAAATCCACTATTTTGTTCAAATACATCTGCGAATTCAAGTTCCCAATGATGAAAACGTTGTTTCTCCGCTATCTGATTTGCGATTGCAAGTCGTTCACTTCTCTCCCTCAAATCATCAAGACATACTTCACCCAAATCATGATATTGTGCTTCAAACTCTAAAGCCAGCTGATCACCTTCTGTAACATAGCTAAGTCCTGAACCATCCGCTTCAAACTTAATCGTCATTTGACCACTTGAGTTAACATTTACAGCTCTAATATTACCTTCTAGAATCAATGACATATCAAAAAAGAATTCTTGTCTTGATGGTAATAAATCCGCTTTATCAATTGGCCAAAACCAAAGAGCACACCAATAATCCATCGCAGCTTTTAAACGCGCATATGGGCCTGCATTCTGCGCTTTTTCAGACTTAAATAGTTTTTTATAAATCTCATCCTTTTCCCTAATAGATTTATGTGATCCCTCCCCTGATTCTTCATGGCCATAAACACTAAGAGGCTCATATGTTGCTTCTTCAATCTTTTTTCGCTCATCTGCAGTAAGCTTCCACAATTTATCAATACTTTCTGACAACCTTAGAACAGTCTTTAATTCATCCTCATCAAACTTTGAGGTAAATTCCTTGTTCCATGCTTTTATCTTTTTGATGTTCTCCGGTTCCAGACTTTTTATAACTTTATCCGAATAATTAGCCATTCCAGGATCGCCCAAAAGGAAATGATATATCTCCTTTGTATGCTCATGCTGTCCTTTTTTAGTACGTTCTTCTCCTGGCATAATTCTTCTAGGAGCCTTATCATACCAGTTACCAGACTCTAATGCAGACTGTGAATATACCTGTCTTCTCGCTCCAATAAGCGAATTCCCATTTACAAGCTGTGTTCCAAACCAAGGCACATATGCGCCCTTATAAATTGTATTTAACCACAACGAAACCTCCGCTAACTCAACCGCTACCGGATTCAAATCGCAACCATATACATTTCTATCAGCAATAAGCATTTTTACTTCCTGTAATTTTTCAAAACGCTTATCGTAACTTATGGTCTCCCCGCGTTCTTCCTGTTTCTTTGTAAGATATGCTTCTGCAAGCTGATTAATGGCTTCATTCAAGAATGCAGCACTTCCCATCGCAGGTTCGCACACTGTCAGATGTAGAATTTCATCCGCAGTCTTATCTTTCAGAAGCTCCTTTAGAGCATACTTAACAAGGCACTTCGTAAGCGCCTCCGGAGTATAGTATGATGCCGACTTCTCGCGTTCTCTTCCAGCAAGTCGATAAATGAAAGTTCCCTTCTCATACATTCGAAGTTGCCCTTTTTTCTCACCAGACTCATAGCGAACACGTTCTGTCTTCTCATCATAATTTTCTAATTCATTCTCTTTTACAAAGTATCCAACATCCAATTCGTTGAATTTATCCCCGGCTCTCTTTACTTCATACAAATCTTCCTCTGCAATAAATCCTCTGTAACTAAGAAGTGCTTCATACACTGCACCCATCTGGTTAATTCCAAGCGCAGCATAAGATATTCTTCCTTTTCTCTCTTTAGAATTTCTTGGTCTTGAGATACTCATCAAATCAACAATCTGAAGCATTGCGCAGTTTCTAAGCTTAGCTTTTGTAAGAAGCTTTGTGTATTCTGGATCAAAGATATGTGCTTTCAATGCTTCAATAGTAAAAACATCATGCATTGAAGTTTTCTCAATTTCAATTGCTTTCTTATACTCTTCCAAATTTTCCGGATAACCAAAATAAGTCATATAGAAAAGCTTTTTTAGAGTATCATCAATGTAATATCCCTCCGATAATACTTCGCTATCTTCCTTTACTTGATCACACACATCACGTAAACCTTCAAGAGAATATCCTTTCACATATGTCTGAGACTTCATAGGTGCATAACCAAGTTCTGGTCTTGCCTCGATAAAAAGCATAAAGAGAAAACGATACATATATCTAAGACATTCCAAAGTAAGTTCAGATGCATCTACAGGATTTTCTTCCAGATTAATTTCCTGTCTTGTTTTCATATCATAAATAACTTCATTGCCAAGTATCTCTATGCTTTCTCTTAAAGCATACTTAAGCGCATCAGAAACACCGGCACTATGTTTATGTGAGTTTTCATCCAAACTATCTAATACGATTGCACCATCAGCCGGACACAGGCTCTCCTTATGAAGCAGAACAGTCATTGCCATAAATGTTGACTCCTCATGTCTGCTATAAATATCTTCCATCATGAACTGGAGATATCTCTTTTCATTCCATTTGTTTCTATCGATTAACGCAATCTGATTAATTCCAAATAACAAGATGAATCTAGGAGCCTCCTCGCCCGCGAAGAATAGCTTTGCAAGAATCTCATCATTCACAATATCAACAGATGCACCATTTTCATCCTCATCATCACTCTTTTCAAAAATATACCCCTGAAGAATATCGTCATCACGTTCTGCTGCAACAGATAAAAAAGCCCACAATAAAGGTGCTCCATTTGCTTTCGTTACTTCATGAAAGATAGGAACATTTAATCCATCCGCAACTTCTTCTGAAACACTATTTATAGATTCATATCCCAGTGCCTTTAAATACAGAGTCGCAAGCTCCTGAATCATCGGTTTGCTCGCTTCTTCATTTTTAGAACGTAGATATCTGTCACGAATGTTATAGTACTGTATTCTTACATCGCGAAGCTTTTTCCATGGTAACTGGATTTCTTCTTGCTTCTCTTTTTGTTTCCACTTCTTTATAGTGTCTTCAGCATTATCCTGAAAAATAGAAGTGAAGTAATGGTTTGTATAATATTCATTTTTATTTTCAATTCCTGTTAGAATCATTTCCATGTTATCTCACTCCTGTTACAACTGCGATAATTCTAATGTATGGGTTTTCTTCAATTTCCAGAGTATCCTTTTCCCAATCCATAAAGTTCGTAAATATTGCTTCTATTTCACGCTCTTTCTCTGACTTTTTACGTTCCATTCCCGGAATTCCCAAATCAAAGAATGAAAGCTGTGCATCTTTATGTCTTTGCTCTAACTGCTCTAATCTTTCCATCTCTTCATAAATGTACGGATCTGTCTTCTCTTTATATTCAGCACATTTGTCCGCCATTATCTTTTTAGCACGATTAACCACATCTCCAAGAAGTTTCTGTCCTCTTGCTATTTGTTCTTCAGAAACATTCTGTGTATTGGGTACCTTTACATTCAAATGTGTTTTTTGCAATACCTCACTCATTGAAAGGATGTTATCAAACTGAGCATTTTTATAAAGCACACCAAACCATTCATCAACAACAGTTGTTGACTTTCTGTTTGGTATAAGACCAGCCACAATAAACAGTATATCTTCTGCGCCTATACTATTTGTCAAACCTAAGACTGGTACTTCACTTCTTTTGTAAAAAATTCCTGCTTTATCCTCTATCCAATTAAAGATAGGATGTAGTTTCCACAGATATTGAGTTGCTGGCCATGCAGTTTCAGCCAAATCATTCTGCATGCAGCGTTTCATATCATTTAAGCAATACTCCCTATCCGGAGATAGTCTCAAATAATCATCGGATGGCATTGCTTCCGGTGGAATGAGCTTTTTAATACGTTTTTTCACATTGCCTGTAAGCTTAATTTCCACCCCCTGTGTTCTCGATAAATCAGAATATTTTATTTCTTCTGTATCAGTAAAAATATCCAATGCATTCTTTAGATAGTCAATATCTGAAAAGAGAGTTTCTTCATCGCTATATTCAACTTTAACTTCTTTCTCATCGCCAAGACCCATTAATAATTCCAATGGATCAAACTCTTTTTCATCAGAATCCAAAAGCTTTTCGAAAGCCGCTGCTCCTGCTCCGCTTTCAATTACTTTTGCAGTTTCCTCTTCCTCTTCTTCCTGATTGAACTTCCCAAAGAGCATAGCAGGATCTCCGATATTTTTAAGAGCCTGCTCCTCTTTCTTTACAAGAATTTCCATGATTCGAGCATCACCCTTAATTCTCGGATTATCACTATCTATGAGCATATATCTGATATCTGGTTGCTCAGTCTGACCGTATCTATCAACACGACCATTTCTCTGCTGGAATACCATTAATGACCACGGAATGTCAAAATGAATCAATCTATGTGATAGATAATGTAAATTGATACCTTCAGAAGCAACATCAGAGGCAACAATAACTCTAATTGGTGATTCTGCTCTACCGAATTCATCTACTATTCTCTGAAGCTCCTTATCACTCATTCCGCCATGCATAACCTCAAGCTGATTATCCTTTAACCCAAGATCTTTCTTAAGATTCTCAGCAAGATATCTCATGGTTTCGATTCGCTCTGTAAAGATTACGAGACGGTCATTATTCTTCGATGGAGACCACCCATATTCAGTACTATTCAAAAGTTTTAATAACTTAGTATATCTCGAAAAATCCGCAGGGCTGATTAATTCAAGAGCCGCCTTTAATTCTTTCAGTGTTACTATGTCTGGCATATCACCATCCGGATATTTTTTTTCAAGTTTTCTAATTCTCACATCAATACTTTTGATACAAGCAGCTGGCGAAGAGAAAAGTGACTTTTCAAGACTAGTCTTAAACAAGATTCCTTTTCCTCTAGTCCTTGACTCGTCCATCTGTAATTTCATATCTGCAAAAATATCGTAAGCTACCTCTTCTCGTGCAGAAGCAGCACATCTTTCAATTGTAATTACACGTTCTTTAAATGCTCCTGACACTTGATCTTGAATATCTTTCTTAAAACGTCTGATAAGAAGACCTTCAATATCATCCTTTGTATAGTTTTCCTCATCAGCAATTGCAGTCGGATCCAACATATTCATAAGAGAAGCAACTGACTGCCCCTTTCCATCATGAGGTGTAGCAGTAAGCATAATGAGTGTATCTGAACGATTAGCAAGTAGAGAAGCAAGCTTACTTCTCTGAGAACTTCTATCTCCCCTTTTTGCAACATTATGCGCTTCATCAATGACGATAATATCCCACCATGCGTTTTCAAGATGAGTACGATAATCCAAATCATTTTTTAATGTATCAACAGAAATAATCGTTTTGTCATAGTAGAAAAACGGATTATAGTTTGTTGGAAGTTTTGCTCTTACACTTTGAATTCTTGATGAATCTAAGCGCACAAGCGGAATAGTAAAACGGTTCCACATTTCTTTTTGGAACTGTGTCATCATACTCTTTACTGTTACAACAAGTATTCTCTTTCCTTTTCCGCGTGCAATAAGTTCAGACATAAGTATTCCTGCTTCAAGTGTCTTACCAAGACCTACAGTATCCGCGATAAGAATTCTCTGTCTTGTTTTATTTAAAGCCATCTGCGCTGGTTCGAGCTGATAAGACATTAAATCCATTGCAGCCTTATTACCAATATGCATCTTATTGTCAGTTGGAATCTTTCCTCTCCACTGGCTTTCTATATATACTTTAGATTTTCTAAAGAACGCAGAGTTATCCGGCACAAGAGTTACCTTAGCCGGATCAACAATTTCTATATCATCTTCAATATCCACAAGGAACATTGATTCATAATCTTTTACAAGCTGAGAAAGACCTATTACATGTAAGGTCTGATTTTCTAAACTATTTGTCTCAACTTTTTTTACTAACCATTCTTCACCACGAACAATGATTCTCATTCCTGGAGCATATTTCACTTCGACCTGTTTCATAAGTATCTTCTCCTGTATCATTTCTGACTTTCATCTTTTTCAAAATGAATCAAATCACCAAAATCACAATCCAACTCCATGCAAATCTTCTCCAAGACACTCATGGACACAGTCTCACCCCTGCTCATTTTTGCTAGTGTGCTACTACTTATTCCAATGTTTTCGTTCTCAACGAGATCCATCTTTTTCATACTCTTGTCGATTAATAATTTCCATAATCCGTTATAAGATACAGCCATACAATTCCTCTCTTATGGGGATTACCCATCTTGTTGAAAGACTCGAAAGTCCTCATAAATATTCTTAATTTACATTATAATCTAATGCTTTTATATTTTCAAATACAATTTTCGATTTATCAAAGTTTTTTTCCAATTAATCCATAAATAATTTTTCATTTGACCTTGATACAATTCCCGTATAAAATAATATAAAATAATAACTGAAAAGGACGCAGGATTTCTCCCACGCCCTCACAACTATCCGACTTTATTCTCTTTATTTCTTTGTTATTTTGTTTCTTATTCAGTTCTGTAATAAAACTATCTAACTTCAAGCTTTTCATACTTCTGTTTTCTGCCAAACTAGTACCTTCACGCATTCCCTATCCCAGTGCCACATCCAGTATCATCATCAGCAGAAATCCTACTGAAAACCATATGGTTGCAATATTCGAATGGCTGCCTGTGGATGCCTCCGGCAGCAATTCCTCGATTACCACATAAATCATGGCGCCTGCTGCAAACGATAACAGATACGGCAGAATCGGAATCACTATGGATGCTGCTGCAATGGTTATAATTGCAGCTATCGGCTCTACAATGCCAGACAATGCACCGTAAAGAAATGCTTTTCCTTTTCCGGTTCCTTCACTGCGAAGTGGCAAGGATATAATTGCACCCTCCGGAAAATTCTGAATGGCAATACCGATTGCCAGGGCAAGTGCTCCTGTCAAAGTAATATTTCCACTGCCCATCAGAAATCCTGCAAATACTACACCCACTGCCATCCCTTCCGGAATATTATGTAAGGTAACTGCTAGTACCAGCATGGTTGTTTTTTTTAGGTGTGCTTTAATTCCCTCCGGCTCATCACTGTTTAAATGTAAATGCGGAATAATCCTATCCAAAATCAGCAAAAATGCAATTCCAAGGGCAAATCCAACTGCTGCCGGAATAAATGACAACCTTCCCATTTCTTCTGACATTTCCAAAGACGGAATCAATAGCGACCATACCGACGCTGCCACCATGACTCCGGATGCAAATCCCAGCAGGGATTTCTGCACCAACGGCTTCAACTCCCCAGTCATAAACAGCACACAGGCCGCCCCTAAAAATGTTCCTACAAACGGAATCCAGATATATATTCCAATCATATAAAACCTCCTTTCACACTTTCTATTCTAAAGCAGCATTTCATTATCTTCTTATAAAATTCTTCTCTCATATAGAATTTATCTCATAAAGTTTCTACTCCAGCGTAAGATTCAAGTACCCATTCTTTACCTCATCACAGCCGGTTATCATGCCAAAATCTTCTTTCTGATAGCCCTGTTCTTTTTTATCATTTCCGACTCGTTCTTCTCTTTCAACTGCCGCCAGAGATTTTCTGACTCTGACCGGAACTTTTATCCGAAGACGCTTTAATACTGCCAGCAAATCCTGCTCTGATAAAGTTGTTTCCAATACTTCGATTGCATTTTCCTCTTCCCGGAATAACAAAAGATCCTCTCTGCCATGGTGCTGCACTTTATAAGCATAACCATCTGCATAGTCATTTTCCAGCAACGCATAAGTGATTGCATCCTTATCCCAGCGGATATAACCATTTCCCATAAAATAAACATCCCGAAGCTGCACATACTCATCCGGTGTCACCGTAAGCAGCCAGTATTCCTGCTGCCCTTTTTCTTCCCCTTTTGCTTCTGCAATTTCATCCGGAAGAATGGTTCGCTCTGCTACGCAAAATGCCATACAAAATCCCAGTTTCTCATAATAGTATATGAGGCTTTCGCTGGCTGGTTCTAAGACAATCGGTGTCTGAAAATGCTGTTTTCCTTTTTCTAACAGCATTTTTGCATAGCCCCTGTCCCGGTATTCCGGCAGGGTTGCTACTGCATAAGCATAATGTACCGGTATCTCACCTTCCCCGGTCACAAGATACGCCTTAAGAAATGTTGTCATTGCCACAGGCTTCTTATCTTCCATACACACCAGCATATTTTCTTCCGTAAACCGGTGCGTGAAATAGAATTCCATATAGTCCTCTTCATCCCCAAAGCCCCGATGCCAAATCTCTTTTATCTGTGGAATCATCTCTTTTGTTGCAAACCGTATTTCCATCTTAAATCTCCCGTGCAGTATAATTTTTCAGCAAAATATCAGGATAATAGGATAATTTTGCCTTTCGCAGTCCTTCATCCCCGGCATCATCTTCTCGGTTTACATAACTATACTCCTGACAATTATGCATTACAAACTGCTGGTTAATCATTGGATAAGCACCTTGTATTTCCGGAAATGCTTTTTCAAAATGCACTACATAAGTATCGGAATTTAATCGTTCTCCTATGGTAAATGCTACGATTTCTCCAGCCTTACGCAATATGCCACCTTCTAAATGCAACTCATCAAAATATTTCATTGCCTGATTCAGGGCACACTGCTCATCACTCATATCCTCATTCCACTTGCAGGCTCTCCGGTCGCACCACTTAAGATTCATATCATAGCATTCCTGCTTATTTTCCGCTGTCATTGGCTCATAACTCCAATCCTCGTCATCTTTAAATCTTGCAATGTGATTTCGTTTGCCATGAAGCTTCTTTCCTGCCAGACTGGTCAGCTTGTCCACTGTATAAATATAATCAAAGCTGTCCCTGTTTTCTTCGATCTGAAAAATACCGGAAAAATGCGTTTCTAAAAACTCCCGGTCTGCCTCCTCAATACTTTCAATATAGAGCTTGCTGTTATCTTCTTTTGCATGTGTAAGGAGCTGCATAATTGCTGCCTTCTTATCTCCTGCTCCAATTGGGAATGCATAACAGTCTTCCCCTTCTGCATCGAATTTTATCACGCAGCAGCCGCAGACTTCTGCCACTTCCACTTTATATATCACAGACCAGATAAAGTTATTTGCAAAGCTGTATTCGCAGCCCTGTCGGTTATCTTCCCTGAGCTTTTCACTCATCCAGTCTCTGTCATCTATGGTTATTGGTCTAAATTCTATCATATCATCTTCCTCATTCTCTTTTCTTCCTCAATTATTATACCCCAGATTGTCAAATTCTGCTCCTGCCATAAACTACTTGAAACATATTTTCAAGTTTATCGGAACAAAGAATGTGCCTTGGCACTTTCTCGCGCCTGCGGCGGTCGCTTGCAACATCTACCTTATACGCCGCAGTGCGCATCCTCGCGGAGCGTTTTTTACTTTACAGGAAAGCAATTTCCTGTAAAGTAAAAAAAAGATTCCCTATTGTCTCCTTCCATCGGTTATGACAATAGCGAACCTTCTCCTTAAATCATGCTATTCCAATATATATTTTACTGTTCTTTACCACCCTGCAATAAATTTTCTGCTTCCTCTTCCGGCAATGCAAAAATATCCATCAGATTATTTTTTATTTCAGTTTCTGATATGTTCTTAGCTTTCATTCCGCTTATATACTGATTCAGCAGTTCTAATTTTCCTTCTTCTTTTGCCTCTTCTCTATCTTCAATCCAATCCGACTGTCTTTGCATATACTCTTTCCTCCATTTCTGGTTATCACGGACCCGCTGAACTTCCCGGTCCAGTCGATGCACAAAGTCTGTTTCTATTGTTTTCTTGGACAAGTATTCCAAAAATGCTTTCATCTCTGCGCTGACATCGTTCTGCCGCCCCACTGCGCTCAAAAAGATTTTCCCTGTTCCGTCCCCCAGCTCCAGATTCAAATCCTGTATGCACCGGTTCTCAAAGGAATAAATATGTCTACCCGCATCAAATGGATCAAAGGTGCAGATAAATATTACATAACTTTTATTTAAGCTCTGATATTCGATTCCCTTATCTGTCTCGTCAATATCTATGATTCCCTGATAATAACGGCTTCGTTTCGGAAGATGCTTTTTCTTTCCTGTCTGCATCTCAATATCATAAATCGTCTGATTCTCATCCGCAGCATACACATCCATACGCACACTTTTGGCATTTGCTGCCACATCCAGAGTTTTCTGCTCCTCCAGATATACAATATCCGCAATTGGAAAGCCCATAATCAGTTCCAGCAATTCCTTGCAAAGAGCCTTGTTCTGCATCACCTTTGCAAACATGAAATCATCGGAAAGTTCCAGTTCCTCATAGCTTTTACATTTTCTTGCCATACACTATAGTTCTCCTTTCATTATAGTAAAAGAGTCCCGACTTGACAACCCAAACCAGTTCGTTTGTTTCAACTCTTTTACTGCCTCTTTTTTTCATCCTGTTTCTTGGAAATTTTGGTGAAAATGCCAATGAATCTGGGAAATATTCCCGCTCTATGAAATCAAAGCAAATGATTTGCTTTCGATACTGCCATCATACCTGCCACTTCTTAATAAGTCAATATGCCCTTCTGTTATTTCAGAAAAATTTTATAACTGCAAAACCTGCCACTGGCATCTTCTTGCGGATGCCTGGCAACTTAAACTACGAGAAACACGCTTTGCGAGTTTCTCGAGTTATCGCGGTGCTCGCCAAATCTGCATGCAAGCATGCGATTTTTCTCGCTACTCGCGTAAACAAAAAAAGAAGATTTCTCTGCCTCATTCACAGAAAAATCTCCTTTTCCATCATCTTTTCGATATAGAAAAATCACTCTTTTTCTTTAATCATTTTAAACATCTGAACACGATTTCTGATACCCAGCTTCCGATAGATATTTAAGATATGCTTCTTTAATGTATTTACGCTTATGGACAATTCTTCACAGATGGTATGATTATCCTTTCCCTGCATCAGAAGCTGCAGTATCGTATGCTCTCGCTTTGTCAGTTCATATTTCTCTGTTACTTCTGTTATCGTTAGTTTCTCTGCCCTTTCATCCTTTTGCTGTCCGTCCTTATATAACCGGAATGCCAGATGGTCTTTTAACATGTCCAGAATAAAAATGTCATCATACTGGAAATTATCTTTTCCGATTGTCCGGTAAAAAGTGACAACGCCTAAAAATTCTTTATTTCTTCCCAATATCATCTGGATTGCATAATGCCAGTTATTTGGCCGGTACACCTTCTGATAATATTCTGTCTGTACCCTTTTTTCATCCGATATCATATCTGTTTCCCGGTACACCAGACTCTTTCCGCTATATACAATTCCGCGGTTCGAATTCATTTCATCATACATCGGGGATTCATCATCACAATTATAAGTGACCGGTCTTACCAGATGCTTGCTCTCCTGGCTGTCTGCGAGAAAAAAATCTGCACTGTCAAAATCCAGCACCATCTTCATCTGCTCTAAAAACTGCTCCCGCATAATATCTGCATCTTCCGTCGTATAAATCTTATAAATAATACTATTTAAAATCATCCAGTCATTTGTCTCTAATGTTTTCAATCAATCACCCTCTTTAAGTATTTTTCAGATGTAAAAAGAGGGCATATTCTTTCGAATATACCCTCTTTGGTCTAAAACCATTATATTTTATGGCATTTTAAATTGCAAGTATTATTTTATTTTTATTCATGAAAGATTACATTGCGGTACTTATTCAGTACCCGGAGTAATACACTGCCTAAAATCACACAAGTGATAACTTCTCCGATTCCGACAGTAAGTGCATTAAATGGAATCGACCAGTCAACGCCTTTATATTCTGTAATAAAGCCATAACCATAGCGTAATACAAAAGGTACAATCACCATATTTGCAATAACCGGCGGCCATGTACATGCGAATTTATGCTTTCTTAATGCATAAGTTCCAAACGCTCCAATCAAAGTTGCAATGCTTCCGCACACAACATCCACCGGAATCCCGCCTGTCAGCATATTTGCCAGAAAACATCCCAGCCATAATCCCGGAATTGCTGCAGTCGTAAATACTGGCAGAATACATAATGCTTCTGAAATACGCACCTGAATCGTACCGGATGCCAGTCCTGCAATACTGCTAAGATAAGTCAGTGCCACATAGATTGCTGCAATTAACGCAGCCTGCACAATAAATAATACTTTTTTGTTTCTCATATTCTTTTGTCTCCTCTAGTTTTGTTTTACGAGTGGAAGGTCTCGAACACTCGGTTTCTTCTTCCCCTAAGACCTTGGTTTTACGGGGTACTTGCAACGTTTGAAAGTGTATCACAGAACTTGTCTAATTGCAAGCGATTGTATGCACACAAAGAGAGGCTGCTGTAGCAGCCTCTCTTCGCGCTTAATTATATTTTGTATGAGGAAATGGAAAAAAGAATTATCTTTGTTTTAGCCCTTTACACCACCAAGTGCTACACCTGCTACAATATACTTTGAAAGGATAAGGTAAGCAATAATTAATGGAAGTACCGTTACGGTAAGGCCTACATATACAACACCGTAATCTACACGGAACTGATCAGATGTCAGCATCTGTACAAACAATGGAAGTGTTTTCTTCTCATCAGTTGTTAACATGATGGTTGGGGTAAAGAGGTTATTCCACTGTGCAATAAACTGGAAGATTGCCTGTGTTGCTACTGCCGGTTTCATAATCGGCATGATAATGGTATTGAAAATCCGGAATTCTCTTGCTCCGTCAATTCGTGCAGCTTCAATCATTTCAATGGATAAGGTACTTTCCATATACTGTTTCATGAAGAATACAACTGCCGGTGCTGCGATACAAGGAATAATCAATGGGATATAAGTATCTACCAGATTCAGTTTTAACATAAAACGGTAGAAACCAATGATTGTAATCTGGTTCGGCACCATCATGATTGCCATGATGAACGCCCATGCAAACTTCTTTGCTTTGAAGTTATATACATGAATTCCATAAGCTGTCATACAGGAACAATATACTGCAAGGAAGGTACCTGGTACTGTGATACATAAGGAGTTCAACATTGCTCTTCCTAATGTTAATCTCATACCATTCTGCTTCTGAAGAAGCATGTTCCAGTTCTCCATCAGGTGGGAGGAAGGAATCAAGGATACACCTGCCTGAATATCTCCAGAAGTTCTGGTCGCATTCATAACCATTAAAAGGAATGGCAGTAAACTAAGGAGACAGAAGAGGATACAAATCAAACCTCGGATTGCTCTTTTTGTATGTAATACTTTCGAATAACTTTTCTGTTTTGGCTGGGATGTCTGTCCGCTCATTGCCATATCAAAACTTGCCATTATCGATTCCCTCCTTTCTTATGTTTCTTCTCGCTCCGATCCGTCATCGTTCCGAAGAAGATAAGACTAATAATCAAGGTCAGAATAAACAGGAATACAGATACTGCTGCTGCCTTACCTACATCACTCTGATATAATCTCATGATGTACATTGCCATTGTTGTGGATGAATCATCCGGCTGTCCGATAAGTCCTGACTTACTGACATTGAATAATGCCGGGATATCGTACATCTGTAAACCACCGATTGCGGAAGTAATCAATACGTATAACATAATCGGTTTTAATAATGGAAGTGTTAAATAACGGAATTTCTTCCATCCGGTTGCTCCATCGATATCAGCCGCTTCATAAAGACTTGGGTCAATTCCCAAAACTCCTGATATCAGCAACAGGGTTGTATTTCCATACCACATCCAGAAGAGGATAAATGATATTAATCCCCGCGTTCCGCCGACGCTTGTCATAAAGTTAAATTTCTGTGAAATGATTCCCATATCACGTAAAGTCTGTGTAATTGGTCCATACTGGGAAAACATTGCATTGAATAAAACAGATACAGACGCTGCTGTGATAATACTAGGTAAGTAAATAATAATTTTGTATGCGCCCTGAGCTTTTAATTTTACAATGTTATCAGTCAGCCATACTGCCAGTAACAATGAAACTAAAATCTGTGGAATAAAGTTACATACCCACATTGTCAGTGTATTTTTCAAATAAATCAATGCATATCCTTTTTCACCGGCTGTCAGTCCGAGAATATTTTTGAAATTGTCTAATCCGCAAAATTCAATAAATTCTCTACCGTTTCTCTTATAGTAGCTTAATGTACTATAGTAAAATGTATTAAATAACGGCCATAACTGAAACAGACAATATGCAATGAAGAATGGGGCGATAAAGAAGTATCCATATCTGCCATATTCAATATGTTTACGTTTTTTCTTTTTGTCCATCTTTGCCAACTCCTCTCAATCCATCTTCCATTTCCCTATATTTTAAAATAACTCTCCAATAGTTTTGTTTATAAATGCTGCCCTTCCCATGCCGGAAAGGGCAGCATAGTTATTGTTCTTTTACTGATTATTCAGCTTTTAAGTATGAATAGGAGTCATGTACTGCGGATTTGAAATCTGCGATTGCAGTATCTTTATCCTTGTTTCCTGCTGCATACTCTTTCACCTGAGTAGACCAAGCAGAGTTGATGTTCTGATCTTCTGCTGTTGCATTCTTAGCACTGATGGAATCAGCCATTGGTAAGTAGAATGCCATGATATCCTGACCAGCTGCTTCATATAAGTAGTCACATGTTGCGCCTGCTTCAGAAATCTTCTTAACAGCTTCTTTGTTGTTTACGAAATCACTGTTCTTTGCATTGATAGATACCATGAAGTCTGTGTCACAGGTAAATGCTTTGATAATTGTTCCAGCCATTTCTTTGTCTGCACAGTTAGCTGTTGCTGCAAGTCCTGTACCACCCCAGTAGAACTGTTCCGGAGCATTTACAAGGATTGTGTTACCTTTCCAGGTATCTTTTAAGCTCCAGTATGTGAACCATGGGCATCCACAGTAAGCAACTGCTGCATTAGATGTCTCGCCGTCACCTTCCATGTTTGCATACCAGTCTGTTGACCACTGGTCTGTTTCATAGGTTAATCCTTCGTCTACCATTGTCTTAGCAAGTTCCATATACTGTGTCATGTTATCATCAACAGAAATAACATCGTCATCGCCATACCAGCCGGTTGCTCTTGAGTTAGAAAGTACACGGAAGCACTCATCATAACCGGAGAACAGTTTACATTTTCCATTAGATGCATCATTTACTTTTCTTGCTGCTTCCAGGATTCCATCCCATGTAGAGAACATTGTGCTTAATTCAGCAGGATCAGTTGTTCCAAGGTATTTCTCACAAAGATCAGCTCTTAACTGGAAGCATCCAGGAGTAGCCTGCCAGAATAATGCTTTTACATTGTTTGCATCAGATGAATCCTCACCAGTTACGGTACCAAGATCCAGATTATACTGATACTGATTTGCATAATCATCTGCTGTAACTCCACAATCACCAACTGAGGTCAGCCAGTCACTGTTTACATATTTCAAAACGTAGTCAACCTCAAGTCCCATCAGGTCTGGGTACAATTCATTGCTTGGGTCATCTAAGATTTCATCAATCTTTGTCTGATAATAATCAGATCCACCTGCATTTACGAATACGATACGTTTTGCAAGATCCGGATACTGCTCTGCAAACGGTCCATCCAAAATGTTCTTGATGTCATCGTTCCAGCCCCATACTACGAATGCATCATCTGCACTTGGATCACCGGTGATGGTGTTCTCTACTTCTGTAGAATCAGAACCACTGTCTGTGTCCGTATCTGCATCTGCTGTTCCTTCTGTGTTGGATGCATCATTGTTCGCATCCTTTGTGTCATCCCCTGATCCACATCCAGCTACCATAGCTGCTACCATGGATACGCATAATAAAGTACTGATAAGTTTCTTTTTCATTGAGTTCTCCTCCTTCTCATTTTTCATCCTCTTCGGATGTTGTTTCAGGCAGCTCTCCTACCGACTGGCCGGTAATCAATGTGCCCTCTATAACGACTCTCTCTATGAGAGTAGTTCTCGGTTTCTCGATGGCATCAATCAGACGCCGTGCTGCTTCTCTTCCTATTTCTTCTGTATCCTGACGAATCGTTGTGATTCTCGGATGAGATAACTGGGAAATTCTTGTTCCGTCATATCCTGCAATGGAAACATCTTCCGGAATATGCATCCCACGTTCCATAATCACGTTTTTTCCTCCGATTAAAGAGGTGTCATCCGGATAAAGAATACAGGTTGGCGGGTCATCCATATCAAGTAAAATTTCTGTCTGCTCCGCCGCTCCCTTTGTTTCCAGATAAGCAGCTTCCCGAATGTAATCTTCATTTACCTTAATATGAAGTTCTTCCATCGTCCGGTAAAAGCTTGTAAGTCTTTCTCTTGTTACATTCGAGTTTTTCTGTCCATGTATGTAAGCAATTTTTCGGTGACCCTTCTTATATATATACTTCAGCAGCTCTTCCATTCCTTTTACATTATTGGAACAAACTGCTGTGCAATTGTAATGTGTATAATCAATGGTCACTACCGGGAATGCACTGTTCATTAATTCAAGCACTCCCTGGCTGGCAAAATCAGCACACACGATAACGATTCCTTCAAAGTTCCGGTATCTGCAATGTTCAAAAAATGAGGTTTTCTTTACTCCGTAACTGTTGTTGATAAATGTTACATCATATCCCATCTTCTCAACCTGCACCTTAATTCCATTTAGCACACCTGAAAAATATTCATGTGTCAGACCACTTCCTGCTTCTTCCTGAAACAGGACTCCTACATTGTAGGAACGGTTGGTCTTTAATGCTCTGGCAGCTGCATTTGGAAAATACCCCATCCGCTCTGCTGTCTCTCTTACTCTTGCTTTTGTTTCTTCTCCAATATCATGTTGTCCATTCAGTGCTTTGCTAACTGTTGCAGTTGATACACCACATTCTTTCGCAATGTCTTTTAAAGATACCATCTTTTGCACCTCACTGTTTTGAGTTGCTTTTCTTAATCGTTTTCGTAGCTTTATCATAACATATTCAGTGTGAAATGCAACTATTTTTTGTATATTTGTAACAGTTATCCAGTTTTAAGTCGTCAGTTTTGTGCATTTTTTACTAATCTTGTTTTCTTTCTTCTATATTAAGTCGATTTTTTTCTTTCTCTTTACTTAATCGTTATCACTCGGTGTTTTCGATTCATATGACAAAAAACTGTCATTTTCGCTCTTTTCTCCTAAAATGCATACTTTCTTCAATATTTCTGTTGCTTTTTCCTGATTCTTATATTATACTCAACCTAAAGAAATACCTCTCTTAATCGTTTTCGGACTTATTGTATTTAAGGAGGTTATTTAATTATGAAATTTGGACATTTCGATGATGCAGCGAAAGAATATGTCATCACTTCCCCAAAGACTCCACTTCCATGGATCAACTATTTAGGATGTGAAGATTTCTTTTCACTGGTTTCTAACACCTGCGGAGGATACAGTTTCTATAAAGATGCCAAGCTCCTTCGTCTTACAAGATATCGTTACAACAATATTCCTTATGACAGCAATGGACATTATTACTATATCAAAGATGGTGACACCATCTGGAATCCGGGATGGATGCCAGCCAAGACTGAATTAGATTCCTATCAGTGCCGGCATGGATTAGGCTACTCTGTTTTTGAGGGAAGCAAAAATCAGTTATCCGCAGAGCTGACCATGTTTGTTCCTATGGGAAATACCTGTGAGATTAACAAACTGACACTGACCAACCACGGCAGCGAACACAAAGAAATTTCCGTATTCTCTTATGTAGAATTCTGTCTGTGGAATGCCATGGATGATATGACAAACTTCCAGCGTAACTTCAGTACTGGTGAAGTGGAAATTCACGGCTCTGCCCTTTATCATAAGACAGAATACCGCGAACGCCGTAATCATTATGCGGTATATGCTGTAAATACCCAGCTTGCCGGATTCGATACCGACCGTGAATCTTTCCTTGGTGCTTATGGCGAAAATTCCGCGCCGGAAGTTGTCATAAACGGAACCTCTAAGAACTCTGTAGCAAGCGGCTGGTCTCCGATTGGTTCCCACCATATCAAGGTTTCTCTTGCACCGGGCGAATCAAAATCCTTTGTTTTTGTACTGGGTTATGTAGAGAATCCGGTTGCCGAGAAATGGGATGGTCCTGCTGAAAACGGATGCATCAACAGAAAACCTGCAGAAGAATTATTAAAGCGTTTTGATGCCCCAGAAAAAGCTGACGCTGCTTTAGCAGAATTAAAAGAATACTGGAATAACCTTTTAAACCACTTTACCGTATCTTCTTCCGAAGAGAAGTTAGACCGTATGGTAAACATCTGGCATCAATATCAGTGTATGGTTACCTTTAATATGTCACGTTCCGCTTCCTATTTCGAATCCGGAATTGGACGAGGCATGGGCTTCCGTGATTCCTGTCAGGATCTTTTAGGATTTGTTCATCTGATTCCGGACCGTGCAAGACAGCGTATTTTAGATATCGCATCCACCCAGTTTGAGGATGGAAGTGCTTACCATCAGTATCAGCCACTTACCAAAAAAGGAAATGCTGATATCGGAAGCGGATTCAATGATGACCCGTTATGGCTCATTGCCGGTACTGCTGCTTATATCAAGGAGACCGGAGATTACTCCATTTTAGATGAAATCACTCCTTATGATAATGACGAAAGCAAAGCAACCGATTTTATGGAACATTTAAGACGTTCCTTCAACTATACCAGAACACACTTAGGACCACATGGACTTCCTCTGATTGGACGTGCTGACTGGAATGACTGTCTGAACTTAAACTGCTTCTCAGAAGAGCCGGGTGAATCCTTCCAGACCTTCGGACCATCTGAGGGGCCAAATGCAGAGTCTGTATTTATCGCAGGCATGTTTGTAAAATATGGTAAAGATTATGTAGAAATCTGCAAACACAGAGGTCTGGAAGAAGAAGCCAAAGAAGCGGAAGAAGCAATTGCTTCCATGGAAAAAACCGTTCTCGATGCCGGCTGGGATGGCGAATGGTTCTTAAGAGCTTACGACCACTACAAACAGAAAATCGGTTCCAAAGAATGTGACGATGGTAAAATCTTTATCGAGCCGCAGGGATTCTGTGTTATGGCAGAAATCGGACTGAAAGAAGGCAATTGTCTTCAGGCAATGCAGTCTGTTGAAAAATACTTAGATACCAAATACGGCATTGTACTGCTGCAGCCACCTTATCACAAATACCATGTAGAACTCGGTGAAATTTCTTCCTATCCACCTGGATACAAAGAAAATGCAGGTATCTTCTGTCACAACAATCCATGGATTTCCATTGCAGAAACAGTCGTTGGACGTGGCGACCGTGCATGGCAGGTATACACCAGAACCTGTCCTGCTTATATCGAAGATATCAGCGAAATCCACCGCACTGAGCCATATGTGTACTCTCAGATGATTGCCGGAAAAGATGCGCCAAACTTCGGTGAAGCAAAGAACAGCTGGCTTACCGGTACTGCTGCATGGACTTTCCTTGATGTATCCCAGTATATCTTAGGTATCCGTCCGGATTATGATGGTCTTGTAATTGACCCATGTATTCCATCTACTTTATCCGGTTTTACCGCAAAACGTGATTTCCGTGGTGTAACTTATCACATTCAGGTAAAGAATCCAAATGGCGTACAGAAAGGTGTCAAGGTTCTTACTGTGGATGGTGTTATTGCTGATGGCAATATGATTCCATTTGATCCGTCTAAGAAAGAAGTTACTGTTGAAGTAATTATGGGTTAAGCAAAATACCTCCCTTTATTTATCTTATATAAAATCAATCCATGATTCAAAAGAAGGGCGTATGAAAAAACAAAAGTTTTTTCATACGCCCTTCTTCTATATACTTCTTTTATAACCTGCTGCTCTTACAATTCACAGGTATTAACGGTTCTTGGGAACGGAATGACATCACGGATGTTTGCCATACCGGTAAGATACATAACGCATCTTTCAAATCCAAGTCCGAAGCCTGCATGTCTTGCAGAACCATATTTACGTAAATCAAGATAGAAGCTGTAATCTTCCTCTTTTAATCCAAGTTCATGGATTCTTTCTAATAATTTATCGTAGTCATCCTCTCTCTGGCTTCCTCCGATAATTTCTCCGATTCCTGGCACCAGACAGTCAACTGCTGCAACTGTCTTGCCATCCTCATTGAGTTTCATATAGAAGGCTTTGATTTCCTTTGGATAATCTGTTACAAATACCGGTCTCTTGAAAACCTGCTCTGTTAAGAAACGCTCATGCTCGGTCTGAAGGTCACAGCCCCAGGATACCTTATAATCAAATTTATCATTATTCTTCTCCAGAAGTTCAATGGCTTCTGTATAAGTCACTCTTGCGAAATCGGAATGTAATACATTATTCAGCCGTTCAATCAGTCCCTTGTCTACGAAGGAATTAAAGAACTGCATTTCTTCCGGTGCATGTTCCATAACATAGGAAATAATATATTTCAGCATACTCTCTGCCAGTACCATGTCATCTTCCAGATCTGCAAATGCAATTTCCGGCTCAATCATCCAGAACTCTGCAGCATGTCTTGTAGTATTGGAATTCTCTGCCCTGAAGGTTGGTCCAAAGGTATAAATATTTTTGAACGCCAGTGCAAAGGTCTCTCCGTTTAACTGTCCACTTACGGTAAGATTGGTTGGTTTTCCAAAGAAATCCTGTGTATAATCAATGCTTCCGTCTTCCTTGTGTGGAATGTTATTTAAGTCCATGGTAGTAACCTGGAACATTTCTCCCGCACCCTCACAGTCACTTCCGGTAATCAGCGGAGTGTGTACATAGACAAAGTCCCTCTCCTGGAAGAACTTATGAATTGCATATGCAATCAGGGAACGTACACGGAATACTGCCTCAAAGGTATTGGTACGTGGTCTTAAATGTGAAATAGTTCTTAAATATTCGAAGCTGTGACGTTTCTTCTGTAACGGATAATCCGGTGCAGATGCGCCTTCAATTACGATTTCCTCTGCCTGAATTTCAAATGGCTGTTTTGCTTCCGGTGTAGCTTCCAGCACTCCGGTAACAACAATAGCTGCACCAACATTAATTTTGGTAAGCTCCTGAAAATTCTCCAGTCCGTCTGCATATACTACCTGCAGTGGCTCAAAGAAAGTTCCGTCATTTACTACGATAAATCCGAAGTTTTTAGAATTACGGTTACTTCTTACCCAGCCTCCGACGGTAATCTTCTTACCTACATAATCTTCCTGATGGTGAAATAAATCTCTGATGTCAACAAGTTCCATTTTTCTATCCCCCTTAGATAAAAAATTTTCTAATCCTTTTTAGTTTTCTGTATTTAATTCAGTATCTGTAACATTTTCTGTTCCTGCCTCATCTTCAACAGTTGCACTGTCAACTACTTTCTGAAGTGCCAGATTGCATACATATACTTTCTTTAAATATTCTTTTCCGCTGTCTGCGCTCAATCCATATGATTTGTATAATGTGGATTCATCACTGTAGCTGTAATTGCTCATAAGATTTCCAACGTAGCTGTCAAAGCCATCCTGGTCAAACTCAATGCCTTCCTTTTCTGCAATTGCCTCTAAAATCATCTGTGTCTTAAGATCTGATGTCACTTCGTCAGTTACATTGCTTACAAATTCATCATAATCCTGATTTGCTGTATTTTCCACATAATCCTTAAGGCTGCTTCCATCGCTACAGTAATAGGATTCATACTGTGCCATTACCTCTTCCATACGGGCATCCAGAAGTCCATCCGGAAGTTCCTTTACGGTACATACCTCTCCTAACTTGTCCATTACTGCAGAACGGATTGCAGATTTCTTGGAGGATTCCTTAGAAGATTCCAGATAATTGCGTGCATCTGCCTTCATCTCATCTACCGTATCATAGCCAAGGCTGGCCTTAGCATTGACATATGCCACATATTCATCTGTCATATTGTCATAAGTAATATCCTGTTTCTCAACAATTTTATTGATGGTTACATTAAACACAACCGCCTGTCCTGCCAGGTCTGTATTTTTATAGCTTTCCGGGAATGTAAGATTCAAGGTTACTTTATCCCCTACTTTTGCACCAATCAGTCCTTCTTCGAAGCCGTCAATAAACGTATTGCTTCCAATCTCTAAGACCGTATCTGTTGCAGTTCCACCGCTGAATGCCACACCATCTTTTAATCCTTCATAATCGATATTTACAGCATCTCCATCCTCTACCACTGTTTTATCCGTATCTACATAGTATGGATAGTTGGTAATTACGCTATTCTCAATAAAAGTCTTCACATCATCATCACTTACGGAATAATCGTCTGTCAAAGCTACTGACAATCCCATATAATCGCCCAGTTCCACATAATCAAGCGGGTCAAAATCAATTGCCGCACTGGATACCACTTCTGTGCTCTCTGTATTCTCTACCGATTCACTTTTCTTGTCTTTTCCACAGCCAGTTACTGAAAATGCCAGTGTCAGGCATAACAATACTGCCACTATTTTCTTCTTCATATTTATTTCCCTTCTGTCTTTCATTCAAAGGCTGGATTTTTCCAGTCAGTCATACTTTCTAAAGATACCACATTTTCACCGAAAATAAAAGCATTTCATAGAATTTTTCGCATTTGCAGGTTGTCAATCCTGCCAATCAATGATACAATCATATTTGGATTTTACTTAAGGAGGTTTTCATCGTGCCAAAATTTGCGATTGTATTATTAACAATACTGATTATTATGATTATTGCCCTGATTGTTCTTTATTTTGTGGGCAAACGAGCTCAGAAAAAGAAAGAAGAACAGGATGCCCAGATTGCAGCAGCAGCACAGACCATTTCCATGCTGATTATCGATAAGAAGAAGATGCGGCTTAAAGATTCCGGTCTTCCGGCAAATGTCATTGCCCAGACTCCGAAAATGCTCCGCCGTTCCAAACTTCCAATCGTCAAAGCAAAGGTTGGTCCAAAGGTTATGACTTTAATCTGTGACGGACAGATTTTTGATTCCGTTCCGGTTAAGAAGGAAGTAAAAGCTACTGTCAGCGGGCTTTACATTACCGCAGTAAAAGGAATGCGTGGTCCTATCGAAGCACCTGCCAAAAAGAAAAAAGGCTTTATGGCAAAGTTAAAAGAAAAAGCTGGTAAATAAAATAACTTGAGCTGGGTTTTCACCCAGCTCTATTTTTATACATCCAGCTACGCAAGACTGAATTCGCCTTTTTCTTTTGATGCAATCTTCATCTTAATGGTACAGTCTGCCAGGTGCTCATAGTTTACCTCCAATGCATAATCTATCTGCACATCAATACAATGTTCTGTCTCTTCCACTTTAATATCCTTTGCATCAATTCCAACCAGAAGATTTCCAAATGGCGTTCCATAATAAGACATATTTTTCCGGTTCTTTTCAAAGACCATATGTACATTGGAAACTCCTTTTTTTGTAATATCAATACAGTTTTCCTGCATCTTGATTATATTCTTTGTGCTGCCTTCAAAACCTTCATTTACTTCTTCATACAACACATAATGTTTTCCGTTTTTCTGGTAATAATCCCCTACCGTAATCACTTCAACTGGCTCTGCTTCTCCTTCTGCCGGCATCTGTAATCCGCTGATTGATACAATTACATCTTTTGTCATCTAATCCGCTCCTTCTATAGAAATCCAGGTCAGTATAGCACTATTTATCCCAGAAATCCAGCCATTTCCATGAAATCTTATAATTCTTCTCTTCCATCAGAGACTGATATTCCGTCTCACTCAAGGTATCCTTCAATACCTTTTCTGATTTACCATCCACAACCTCATAGACACTTCCTTCAAAGCACATATTCGGATACATGACACACCACCAGTTATGTCCCATGCCTGCTCCGATAATCACTTCCAGTGCCTGATAAGTTCCCGCCGGGAACGTATAACTGCCATAGGTCTTTACCGGGAACTCCACGGAAGATAATTTCACCTCTACCGGATAATCATAGCCCTCCTGCCGGATGACTTCTTTTGCAATATGTATAATTTCCGGGAAGTGTTCTCTTGCAATCCGGCTGCTTTCTTCGGCTGTCTTAGCATCCTGCAAAAGTTCTCCCATCTCTTTTCCAACCGCATCCCGCACCTTAAGTTTCAGTTTCTGGTCTTCATCTCCGTCACTGTTTGCCCTGACATGGAAACGCAGAATCTTTTCTGCAATGTCCTCCTGCATTCTTCGCCCCTCATAAGCCTTTTTCGCACTGCCTGCCGTAAATACCAACAGTAATAACAGCATGCCATAGAACAACGCCCTTTTTAAATACAATTTTTTTCGGTTATATTCTTTCATGGTAAAACTCCTTTTCATGTTTCTGATTTCTTATTTCTGCTTTTCCTTGCTACGCTTTCTTTAGCCATACCATTCTGACTTTCTATCTGGAATATAACCGAAAAAATTTTTTCTATACATTTTGATAACTTTTTGGGGGAGAAAATTTTATGTAGAAATGGGGTGGGGTTGTAAATTTTTCTTGGTGGGATGCGGCTGAGCTTGTAACTTTTCTTTTTGGGGACACGGTTGAGTTTGCGACTTTTCTCTCAAAAGTCGCTGGTGAAGTTGATTTGGGTATAATTTAAGAAAAATGACTCTTTTTTGCCCAATCTCCTCTGCTGTTATCTCCGAAGTTCTCTCGGTTTGGGTAAGATTCTAGAAAAATGAAGTCTTTTTACCCAATCAGAAGCAAATAACAAAGACTATGCTTCCTTCTGCAACTCATTTTGGGCAAAAAGTAATGTAATCTTTCTGTTTTTGCCCAATCTAAGTCAAATTAATAAATTAACTTAAGAAATAATAGGCTGCCGTCAGCATCACCAGAACCAGACATCTTACAAAGATGTTGCCAATGTTACCAGTGTAACCGGGTGTCCAGCATCCTACGGAGATGTCACCAGCGTGACATCCCAATGATATTCCACTGTCAGGTTTTTCCGGTAACCGCTCCAATCCTTCTGAAACTGCAAATAAATATCCCTTGCATATGCCCCTAATTTATAATAACTGTTTGTTCCATCTGCATTCTGATTCTGTTGCAATTTTTCTGTCATGGCATCCATCTTTTCTTCCAAAGTCTGCTCTATTTCTGCTTCCACTTCCAGCAGTGCATTTTCATCCTGACTGTCTGTATGAAGGTCTTCCAATTTTTCATCCCTGTGCTTTGTTTTCTGCAGCAGTTCCCTGTTGCCCTGATACTTTCCATCCGCCTTTATTGTAACAGTTTCCGTCACCTGGCCATTCTGCTCCGTAAAAGCATAGCTGCAGCATAAATTACTAAGTGTTACACTTTCTGCATCTTCAAGTGAAATGCTGTAGCTTTTCATCTTCTGCTCTGAGAGCAAAGCCAGTTCTCCCGTTTCCCGGTCCACTTTGCCTGCTGCCGTCCTGCCCTGCATCAGATAATATTTTTCCAGTATCATTTTATCTTCTGCACAGTTAATATAGGGAATCCACAGATTTTCGTTCTCATTTTCCCATATCCGGAACAGGCTGCCCAGGGTAACTGCCTCACTGTCCTTAAAACGTTCATCCGAGGCAATTCTTTCATTCAGATAAGTTCCTACCGGCTCTTTTAAAACTGTATCCATCTCCATCACCTGATCCGGTTCATCCTCCGTAACAAAAAGCAGCGTATTCCTCGAAAAAAGATTTTCCTCTTCCAGATACCCAAGAAATGCCCCCAGCTGCTTTTCATTCTCTAACAGCGACCTGTTTAGAATCAATGCCTTTAAATGGTTATAATCCATCTCTCCAGGATTTTCCCCATCTGCATGTAAAAACAGCTCCATGCAGTCTTTTCCTTCCGCCAGAAGTACCGATGTATTCTCTTTTTCGCTTTTCTCATCTGCCACATTCTTAAGCTGCTCAAAGCCAAATGCCATCTGATAGTTCTCCTTTGTCAAAGTCACCGCTGCTGCCAATGGAAAATTCCGTTCTTCCAACTCTGTATTTCCACAGCCGCCAAGGCATAAGACTGCCAAAAATATCATGGAAACAATTGTCACGATTCTATTTTTCATACTGCTGCTCCTTTTCACCATTTTTTCCGCTATCCTTTTTCACTATCCCTTTTCCCGGCATTTACTTATCTCTCCAATGCACAGCGGAAGAATTACCGTCAACGGAAGAAATGCAATTGCCTGAATCCATATAAATATTATTTTCCACTCCGGTAACCGGTAAAAAAGCAATGTGACTGCAAATGTAAGAACCATTACAATTAGTATTATCAATTTTTCTATACTTTTCGCATCGGCTTTTCCCTGAATCGCTTCATTTTTCCCATCCGCTTTTTGGTGCCCTTCCTTTTGCCATACAGCTTTCAGCAAATCCGAGGCATAAAACATTCCGGTATTGATAAATGCGTAAATTGTAAAGAACCAGATTGCTACCATAAAGGCATCCTGCCGTTCGAAGAAACCGCCTGGCAGTTTTATCATGCTCATTAATGTAATCGCCGGATATTTCATTTCCGGCAGCATGCCACTGCCAAAGATGCCAAGCGTAATCAGATAGATTGCAGCATTAAAAATCACTGTAACACAAAGGCTTTTCCGGCATGTCCGTCCTACACGGACATTTTCTGCAAGATAGGGCTGTAAAAACAAAACAAATGCCATTGTGCCATACAGGAGCACGACTGCCGCTGTCCCTTTCACAAAGTTTCCCCAGGAATGTACCATTACCGGAGTCCAGTAAATCGTATTGACATCCTTTGTTGCCAGAAGCAGCATTAAAATAAGTGGAAGAAATACAAACCAGAACAGGATTTCATACACCCGGGCACGCCCTTCGATGCCCTGCCAGATTCCATAGCCACATAAAAGCATTAGTAAAACTGCTGCCAGCACAAATGAACTGTCCTTTAACAATTCACTCACCATCAGGTCACTTAAAAGAAATAAGCCATAGCCCGCCAGCAGAATTCCCTCGACTGTATAGACTACCAATACAAAAATGCGAATAAAACCATTGCCTTGTTTCTTTAAAATCTCCGGATAACTTTTCCCGATGTTACTGATATTGCTGGTATTACTGCCATTTCTGGTATTACTGTTTTTCCGCTTTTCCTGTAGCAGCTCTGGAAGAAAGGTAAATAGATACACCGGCACTGCTCCCAGCAATATGGCAAATACGCCGTCTGTCCCAAGCATTTTTCCTAACAGTCCGGGAAGCAGCAACGTACTGATTCCGCACATATCAAAAATCAGGAGCCTTGCCATCTGCCTCTCTGATATTTTCTGATTTTCTGAAAACATAATTACTTTTTCCTCCTAAGCCGCAGACGATTGTGGCGTCTCGCAAAAACCGGTCTGTGCCGCAGTTGATATAATGGCAGACGCAGCAGACTGTCCCGCTCATCCTGATAATCCGTTACATCTGCGCCTACAAAGGGCATCAGATATGGAATGCCAAAACTCTTAAGATGTGACAGATGAATGAGTACCGCAAGCAAAGCCATCAAAAAGCCGAAAAAGCCCAGCCACGCACACATGGCAATAAAGAAAAATTTCAAGATGCGAAATGCTGTTGCAAATTCTTCATTGGGTACCGCAAAGGAACAAAGTGCTGTAAATGCCACCACAATTACCACGATAGGACTGACCAGATTTGCTTCCACCGCCGCCTGTCCGATAATCAGCCCACCGACAATTCCTATGGTATTCCCCATAGCTCCCGGAAGGCGTACGCCTGCTTCCCGCAACAGTTCAAAGGATAATTCCATCAAAAGCACCTCTACCACCCCGGGAAACGGCACTCCTTGTCTTGCTGCTGCAAAGGATAACAGCAATTTCGTCGGCAGTATCTGTGTATGAAAATTACAGACTGCAAGATACAGTCCCGGTAATGTCATGGCAAAAAAAGAAGCCAGAAAACGTAACATTCTTCCCAATGATGCAATTTCCCAGCGGTTGTAATAGTCATCACTGGTCTGTATGAAGGAGTTATAATCCGTCGGCAGTATCAGTGCAATTGGTGAATTATCCGCAATCAGTACTACCCTTCCCTCTAAAATTGCCATTGCTGCACGGTCTGGCCGCTGTGTGGTCTGAAACTGGGGAAATGGAGAATACCATTTTTCTTCTGTAAGCTGTTCAATAATTCCACTGTCTAAGACTCCGTCAATTTCAAATCCATCAAGCCGCTTTTCTACCTCCTCTAAAACTCCGGGATAAATCAAATCTTCCATATACATCAAATCCACATTGGTCTTACTGCGCAGCCCTACCTTTTTCTCTTTTACCTTTACTTTCGGAGAACGAATCCTTTTACGTACCAATGCCGTATTTGCTTTTACGGACTCGGTAAATCCTTCATTAGAGCCCCGGATTACCTTTTCTGAATTTACTTCAGAAATTCCCATAGACGGGTATCCCTTATCCGGAATCTTTAATGCTTTATCATAGCCATCTATAAATAGAATGGTATCTCCGGTCAGAAGACCTGCTGCTGCATCCGAAAAAGTATCAAAGGGCGTAACATCCGATAATCCAAGGGCATTCTGCGACAGCCGCTCATAGACTTCTTTTTCATTATAATGACACAATTCGTTTAAAAGCCTGCCAACGAGAGATTTTTCAAAAATTGCTCCACCACCGGTTATCTCTATGTATGCTGCCATACACGCAATCTGCTGCTTCTGTCCTATCTTCATGGTTCGCATTTTAATATCCGCACACCCGGAAAATATCTTCTGAAAACGTGCAGCATTTTCCTGCAAACTGGTTGTAATTTCATCATTGTGTTCTGCATTACGTTCTGCTGTATGTTCTGCGGTGTGTCCTACGATATGCTTTGCGGTGTGCTCTGCGATTTTCTCTTCTTTCTGCTGCATAAATCAACTCCTTGGCATAATTTTTATAGTATCGGATGTCCGCCAGCTCTGCATATAAACATGCGATTTTCCAGTCACCTGTGCATATGCAAAAAGGACAGACCCTGTGTGGTCTGTCCTTAGTGTTTCCGTATTTTGTTTTTTTATTCCTGTTTCTTTATGCTATTGGTCTTGTTCCTGCTGACGGATCATATCTTTGACTGCTTCTGCCTGATTCTTCACATGCTCCCGCATGGTTTCTGAAGCACGGGACTTGTCCTTCCTGCGAAGACTCTCTGCAATATCCTTATGTTCCTTTAATAATCTCGGATAAATCGTCTCGTCCTTTAAATATTCTACACGGTAACGATACATCTGCTCCCGCAGATTGTTCAGCATGGATACCAGTTTTGCATTTCCGGTAGCATTATAAATAGCATCATGAAATGCTACATCTGCCTGTGCAATTTCTTTTACATCATCACTTTTTAAAGAATTTTCAAAATTCTGTCTTGCCTGTTCTAATGCATCAAACTGTTCATCTGTAATCTGTTCTGTTGCAAGCTGCACTGCCAGTTCATCTAAAGCTGCCCGGATCTGTAACACATCTTCCATGTCCTTTTCTGTCATGCGGGCAACCTCGGCTCCTCTTCTCGGTATGGTTACAGCAAGCCCCTCCTGCTCTAACATCCGGATGGCCTCACGAATCGGAGTCCGGCTGACTCCAAGCTTAGATGCCAGCTGCAGCTCCATCAGTCTTTCACCCGGTTTTAATTCTCCTTTTAATATTGCCTCACGAAGTGTATTAAATACAACATCTCGCAAAGGAAGATATGCATTCATATTTAATTCCAGATTATCTGTCATATATTAACCCTCCAACCCTTTTTTATAAAGAGCATGTTGTTATCTTCTATTATTATAAATCTCTGTTACAAAGACCTGCCTTGCGAGCCCGCTCTGGCGTACAATCGCTGCTGCCATTTTTGCCGTTTCCAGTTCATCAAAAAGTCCAAATACTGTCGGGCCACTTCCACTCATCATGGCATTCAATGCACCATTTTCCCGCATCAGTTCTTTTATCTTCTCTATCTCCGGATACTTCTTTGCAGTAACCGTTTCTAAAAGATTTCCCATACTACCTGCAATTGCCGGCAAATCCTTTGTGCGGATATTCTGTATCAAGGCATCAATGTCAGGATGCTGTGTATCCTCATCCAGCTTCAGATTCTCATAGACATATTTAGTAGATACACTGACCTGCGGTTTGGCAATCACTACCGGACACTTCACCATCGGTGGCAGTGAAGTTAATTTTTCTCCAATGCCTTCTGCCAAAGCTGTACCACGCATGATGCAATACGGTACGTCAGCCCCAATCTGAACGCCCAGTTCCATCAGTTCTTTCCGCTTTATTCCAAGATTGAATAATTCATTGATTCCATAAAGCACGCCTGCGGCATCCGTGCTTCCACCTGCCATCCCGGCAGCAACAGGAATCCGCTTATTCAGCCGGATATCAATGCCTTCTTCAATCTGATATTTTTCTTTCATAAGTCTCGCTGCCCGGTAAGCCAGATTACTTTCATCTACCGGAAGAAATCCAAGATTTGTCTCTAAATGTATGCCAGACTCTATTTTCTTAAGATGAAGCTGGTCATATAAATGAATGGTCTGCATAACCATCTTTACTTCATGATACCCATCTTCTCTCCGACGTAATACGTCCAATCCAAGATTAATTTTTGCCAGCGCTTTTACTGCAAGTTCGTCCATTGTTTTTCTCCTGTATTTTGTATACATGATACAAATTTATGTTATCATTTTTTCTAAAAAAGGTCAATTCTTCCTCTTATATTTTGTCCCATTCTTACCGATAAAATATATGAATAAGACTAAGAATGGATACTTAGTAAGCATTTGACCAAGGAGGGTTAAGATTATGGCAATTAATTCTATTAACAATTATGTATCTGCTGCATCCACTGTTGCCACAGATTCCAAAGTTTCTTCTAAGAAGACCGAATCTTCGAAGAATAACACCTCTACTGGTGTTATCTATGAAAAAGGCTCCAGTGACAAGAGCAGTTCTTCCCAAAAGACACAGAACTCTGCTCTCATTGCAAAGATGAAAGCTGATTCTGACAGCCGTATTTCACAGCTTCGCGGAATTGTAGAACAGATGATGAGCAAACAGGGCGCAGCCATTGGCAAAGCCGATGATATGTGGTCTTTCCTTGCAGGCGGTAACTTCACTGTTTCTGCTGATGTAAAGGCACAGGCACAGGCTGATATTGCAGAAGACGGATACTGGGGTGTAAACCAGACCTCTGACCGTATTTTAGATTTTGCAAAAGCATTTTCCGGTAATGATAAGTCCAAGGCCCAGGAATTAGCAGATGCTTTTAAAAAGGGCTTCGATCAGGCTACCAAAGCCTGGGGTGGAAAGCTTCCTGATATTTCCCAGCAGACCTATGATAAAGTATTAGAAAAATTCGATAGCTGGATGAATGGAGAAGAGGACTAAATAGAATAAAGAATGTGCCTTGGCACATTCTCGCGCCTGCGGCGGTCGCTTGCGACATCTACCTTATACGCCGCAGTGTGCATCCTCGCAGAGCGTTTTTACGTTACAGGAAAGCAATTTCCTGTAACGTAAAGAAGCTGCCGGTTTTGGCAGCTTCTTTTATTTTTCTTTATCCGCTCTATCTTTTTCTTTCTGCAATAGCTCTGCTTCCTGTGCTGCCTTGGCCTCTAGAATTGCTTCGTTCAGGGATAACATCTTTGCATCCAGCATAGAAACAATTTCTGCACACTCCCGCAAATCTTTACTGATATATTCCGGTGCATTTCCTTCGAATTTGTAATATATCTTATGTTCAAGACTCGCCCAGAAATCCATTGCAATGGTCCGTATCTGAATCTCAACCTTTGTATCCACTACACGGTCTGATAAAAAAATCGGCACCGTAACCAACATATGATAACTCTTATAGCCGCTTTCCTTCGGATGCCTGATATAATCCTTTACCGATACCACGGTAAGGTCATTCTGTTTTCCAATCATCTCTGCCATACGATAAATATCAGAGGTAAAGGAACATACAATACGGATTCCTGCAATGTCATTTACATAATTGACCATATTATCAATGGTACTCTCGTAACCATATCGTTTCAGCTTCTTTACGATACTCTCCGGCGTCTTAATCCGCCGCTTTATATATTCTATCGGATTGTACTGATGTACATGCTGAAATTCATCATTTAATATTTCAAGCTTGGTTCCAACTTCTTTTAATGCAGAATTATAAAGAAAGATTATGGTATTCCAACCATCTACACCTTCTGTCACTTCAATTGGTGATTCCATTTTCTACTCCTCCATGCATCTACTGCGGAAAATAACCTTTTTATTTTTTCGGAATTTTCCTCGTAAGTTATAATATATGCAATAACAATCTAATTTTAGTATAGCACATCTTTGTATAATATGTTTGTTATTAGTTAAATTTTTATCAATTTTTAATAATTATGCACAAGAGGTATTGTTTTTGTTTTCTTATGGTATAACTTTTATCTATATTTTCTTAAATCTTTCTTATAAATCGAGCTTCAAATCATTTTCTTTGATCCAGCCAATCTTACGGAAGAACAGACCGAATGCCCAGGTTAAAACACCCGGTAAGATAAAGCATACTAACAGCATTCCAATCCAGTCCATTGGTGTAATGGCTGCCTTGGTGCCGGATGCAATATCATTAATCCAGCCGGTATAAATACCAATCTGACCAACCAGTCCACAGGTTCCCATTCCGGATGCTACGGCTGCACCGTTCATCTGAAGATGGAAGACGCAGGTTGCTATTGGACCTGTTATGGCGGAGCTTAAAATTGCCGGAAGCCAGATTCTTGGATTCCGCACGATATTTCCCATCTGTAACATGGAAGTTCCGATTCCCTGTGCGAAAAGTCCACCCCATTTATTTTCCCGGAAGCTCAGTACTGCAAAACCTACCATGTTGGCACAGCATCCTGCTACTGCAGCTCCTCCTGCCAGTCCGGTCAGTCCCAAAGCTGCACAGATTGCAGCACTGCTGATTGGCAGCGTCAGTGCGATACCTACAATTACAGAGACTAAAATTCCCATAAAGAACGGCTGCAATTCGGTTGCCCACATAATGGCATTTCCTACTGCACTGGCTGCGGCTCCGATTGCCGGTGCCCACCAGATGGATAAGCCTGCTCCGATGAAAATGGTTACAAACGGAGTGACGATAATATCAATTTTGGTTTCTTTGGATACTGCTTTACCGAATTCGGCTGCAAAGATGGTGACAATCAATACTGCCAGCGGTCCGCCTGCTCCACCCAGGGTATTTGCGGCCACACCGACGGCTGCCAGTGAAAAAAGCACCAGTGGCGGACACTGCAAAGCAAAACCAATGGAGATTGCCATTGCCGGGCCGGTTGCTGCTTTGGCATATCCACCGATGTCCACCAGAAGCTGGATGCCAGCCTGCTCACCAATTGTACTGATAATTGTTCCAATTAAAAGAGAAGCAAAAAGACCTTGTGCCATTGCACCTAAGGCATCAATGCCATATCTTTTTGCTGAGATAATAATATTTTTGCGTTTTAAGAACGCTTTTATCTTTTCCATTTTTCTTCCTCCTTGACTTTAACTGTCTTGTCAGTTGTCTTGTCAGTCAAGGAGTAGTTTACCATATCGAAAAAAAAAGTCAAGCTGTTATCTTGCGTAGCCTTTTTCCCGTAATTTTTCTTCTATGATGTCAAGTAATTGTTCTGAATCTGCTTCTACGGTATGAAAGTGTTTATTTCCGGTCAGTGTCTTAAGCGGCTTTGCCTTGCTCTTTGCAACCTTTGCAATAAATTCGTCCACATCCTGACGGCTTTTTAAAATCAGATCCACCGTTATCTGTCCGTAAATATCATGCTCGATTACGACGTCTAAGACTTTTCCACCGAAATCCACGATGGTATAAAGCTCATCCTGTGTCTGTTCATCACTGTGGCTTACTGCAATGGTTCTTCTTGCTTTCTGTGTCTCTTCCGAAGGGTCATAAAGCACATAGCCTTTGTTGGTGCTTAAAATATTCTTATTTACTGCACGAAGCAATGCAATATCCTGTACAATCACCTGACGGCTGACTCCTAATTCTTTTGCCAATTCTGTTCCGGACAAAGGTTTTCCCTTCTCCCCCAGCATCTTAATGATGGTATCCCGGCGCATCTGCCCTTCCATTTTCTTTCCTCCTGACACAGTTACTTAATCCTCTTCAATCACATGAATTTCCAAAAAATCAAATTCAATTTCTTCCACAAAATTATCCTGATAAAACCTGGTCTTTGCATGCCGCTTAAATTCATCCACATTGCGGTCTAACCAGATTGGTTTTCCCAAATCAAAGGTATAGCACACCTCATCTAATGCCCGGAACACCTTATGGGTTCTGGTATCCCCGGAGTCATCACAGATGGTGGTATCCTTTAACATATGATTGTCTTTAAATTCTTTTGCCCATAACCGGAACATCCCTTACCTCCTCTGGCGTGCTGCCTCATACATCAGCAGTGTTGCCGCAATTGCTGCATTCAGTGATTCTACTTTTCCTGCCATTGGAATGTGGATATAGGCATCTGCCATTCTGGCAATCTCATCCGATAATCCATTTCCTTCATTTCCAATTAAAAAGCCTGTGGGTTCTTTATAATCCGGCTCCTCATAAGAAACACTGCCCTGCAGATGGGCACTGTAAAGCTTTATTTTCCGGGACTTTAACTGCATCAATATATCCTGCAGGTTTTCCGTCACGAAAAATGGTACGCGAAAGATACTGCCCATAGTGGAGCGGATGGTCTTTGGATTAAAAACATCTACAGTGGTGCGGTTCATGATAATTCCGCTGATTCCCGCTCCCTCTCCGGTCCGGAACATCGTGCCTAAATTGCCCGGATCCTGAATACTTTCAAGAATCAGAAGATGGGCATTTTCCTTTGGTATTACTTCTTCTAAGGTATAATCCGGCATTTTCACAAGACAAAGGATTCCCTGCGGTGTCTTGGTATCGGACACACTTTCAAACACATGATTGGCAAGTACTTCATAATTTTTTCCCTGCAGAACTTTTACATGGGATTCCTCTTCCATGAAATGCTCGGAAACATAAATTCTATCAAGCCAGCCTTCCGGGATTTCCCGGAACATACGGATTCCTTCCACAACAAAAAGCCTCTGTTCATTACGAACTTTGGCTTTTTTTACTAACTGAATTAAATTTTTTACCTGCGGATTTGCTGTACTGGTAATCATAATAACATCCTATCTGGAAAGATTTCTACAAATTTCATACTGATATTCCGGAATGGATTTGGTCATTGCCAGTGCCTCGTCAATATCATAATCTACGAATTCACCATTTTTATATGCTACAAGACGGTTGGATTTGCCTTCGCACAGCAAATCTACGGCAATGCATCCCATGGTAGATGCATAAACACGGTCTTTACAGGTCGGGCTTCCACCACGCTGCATATGTCCTAAGATGGTCGCTCTGGTTTCAACTCCGGTTGCTGCTTCAATTCTCTTTGCCATGCTTGCGGAATGACCGATACCTTCTGCATTTACAATAATATGATGCTGCTTTCCACGTTTTCTGTTCTCTATAATATTATTTACAAGCTTCTGCTCGTCATAATCATATTTCTCCGGAAGCAGGATATCCTCTGCTCCATTGGCAATACCACACCACAGTGCAATGTAGCCTGCGCCTCTGCCCATTACTTCAATGATGGAGCAGCGCTCATGGGAGGTTGAGGTATCACGTACCTTATCAATGGCTTCCATGGCAGTATTTACTGCGGTATCAAAACCGATGGTATAATCGGTACAGGAAATATCAAGGTCAATGGTTCCCGGTAATCCGATGGTGTTGATTCCAAGTGCTGCCAGCTTCTGTGCTCCCTTAAAGGAACCGTCTCCACCGATTACGATAATTCCATCAATGCCATGTTTTCTGCAGATTTCAGCACCCTTCTGCTGTCCTTCCGGTGTTACGAATTCCAGACAACGTGCAGTCTGTAAAATTGTTCCACCTCTCTGGATAATGTCTGCTACATCTTTTGCTTCCATATCAATAATCTCTTCCTGCAAAAGACCTGCATAACCTCTCTTAATTCCTTTTACTTTCTTTCCCTTTGCAATAGCTTCCCTTACTACCGCACGGATAGCAGCGTTCATGCCCGGAGCATCCCCGCCACTGGTTAAAACACCAATTGTCTGAATTTCTTTTGACATTCCCTGTTACCTCCTATATGTAAACACTTCTCTTTGTTCTTTATCCAATCATTTTTATTCTAATCCTTAAACTGTGGTTTTGCAATGGCTACAATGACTTTTCTACAACTTTTACATTGTCTTTACCTAAGAAATTCCCAAGTTCTTCTAAAAGCTCTTTTGTAATTGCAACATTTCTGTTTTCCGGCAGACGCTTCATCTGTTTTTCTGCTGCAAGATAAATAACGACATGCTCTGAGCCATCGGCATCCATCATTTTTCCATAAAGAGCACCTTCTTTTTCTTCGAAATCGCTCTTACTTGGAAACTGCAGCCACAGCTCCCGTTTCACTTCATCAAAGGAAATGATTTTCTCACAAATAAGCTTGCCGTTGCGGTCTTCTTCTGCAGTTACACGACCTTCCACAAATACTTTGGCATCATTTTCAAGATATTTTGCATAACGCTCATAATCCTTCGGGAAAATGATGATTTCCACTGTTCCCACCAGATCTTCTAACGTAATAAATGCCATTGCCTTATTATTCTTGGTATACTTGATGACTTTATCGGTAATCATTCCACCGATACGCACCTTTGTGCCATCCGATACCTTAAGGGTTCCGGTCTCTTCATCCAGTACAAAGTCTGTGGTAACGGCATTGGTATTCTTCTTTAAACGCTCCATATATTCTTCCAGCGGATGTCCGCTGATATATATGCCCAGGACTTCCTTTTCAAAGCCAAGAAGCACTTCTTTGTCATACTCTTCTACATTCGGAAGCTTGATTTCGTACTCTGCCTTGTCCTCTTCCGGTGCAATATCAAAAAGTGTCATCTGACCAGCCATTGTGGTCTTCTTTTCCTGATTCAGTGCATCCAGAAGAGAACCGTATATCATCATCTTCTGACGGCGGTTTCCTTCCAGTCCGTCTAAGGCTCCCGCTTTGATAAAGTTTTCTATGGTCCGTTTATTCACTTCTCTTCCGGAAAGTCTTGTAATAAAATCCTTTAACGTGGTAAACGGCCCACGGATTTTACGCTCCTCCACAATGGCATCAATCACCGGTCTTCCGATACTCTTAATGGCAGAAAGTCCATAGCGGATTGCCTGACCGGATACGGAGAAACCACCCTCGCCTTCATTGATATCCGGCGGCAGAATTGCGATTCCCATCTGGCGGCAGGTGTAGATATATTCTGAGACTTTGGAAGTATTGTCTAAGACTGATGTCATTAACGCTGCCATAAACTCTACCGGATAATAGTATTTCAAATATGCGGTCTGATATGCAACCACTGCATAAGCTGCCGCATGGGATTTATTAAATGCGTATTTGGCAAAGTCAATCATGTTATCATAAATCTTGTTTGCCACTTTCTCATCGATTCCTCTTGCAATACAGCCCGGAACATTTTCTTCCGGATTACCATAGACAAAGTTCTTCCGCTCCTGCTCCATTACCTTGCCTTTTTTCTTAGACATGGCACGGCGCACCAGGTCAGATCTGCCCCATGTATAACCGGCGAGGTCACGTACAATCTGCATAACCTGTTCCTGATATACGATACAGCCATAGGTCGGCGCCAGAATCGGCTCCAATTCCGGGCAGTCATAGGTAATGCTTTCCGGGTGGTCTTTTCCCTTGATATAAGCCGGAATAAAGTCCATTGGACCCGGACGGTAAAGAGAAATGCCTGCGATAACATCCTCTAAGCTCTGTGGCTTTAACTCCTTCATGAAGTTCTTCATTCCGGCACTTTCCAACTGGAAGACACCATCGGTTTTGCCGGTTCCAAGAGAGTCTAGCACTTTCTTATCGTTATAATCAATGGCATTCATATCAATTTTTTTACCGCTGCTCTTTTCTGCAAGACGGACTGCATTCTGGATTACAGTCAGTGTCCGGAGTCCTAAGAAATCCATTTTCAGAAGTCCTAATTCTTCAATGGTAGTCATGGTAAACTGTGTGGTTATGGTGCCATCGGATGCTCTTGACAACGGAACATATTCATCCATTGGTTTCTGGCTGATTACCACGCCTGCTGCATGCATGGACGTATGCCTCGGCAGACCTTCTAATCTTCTTGACATATCGATAAGCTTCTTTACCGACTCGTCGGATTCATACATGCCCCGAAGCTCCGGGTTCATCATCAGTGCCTTATCAATGGTGATTCCAAGTTCATTTGGAATTGCCTTGGCAATCGTATCCACAAAATTATAAGGCAAATCCATGACACGCCCCACATCACGGATTACTCCACGGGCTGCCAGCGTACCAAAGGTTACAATCTGTGTCACACAGTCCTTGCCATATTTTTCTACCACATAATCAATAACTTCCTGTCTTCGTTCAAAGCAGAAGTCCACATCAATATCGGGCATAGATACACGTTCCGGATTTAAGAAACGCTCAAAAATCAGATTGTAACGAACCGGGTCAATATCTGTAATTCCGGTGGTGTAAGAAACAAGGCTTCCTGCGGCACTGCCTCGTCCCGGTCCCACCATAATATCATGCTCTCTCGCATAATGGATAAAGTCCCACACAATCAGGAAATAGTCCACATATCCCATATTTTTAATAACGGCAAGCTCGTCATCTAATTTCTGTAAATATTTTGGTGCATCGGCTCCATACCGCTTATCCAGTCCTTCATGACACAATTTATTTAAATAAGTCCAGGAATCATAGCCTTCCGGCACCTCAAAATGCGGCACCTTGGTATGTCCGAATTCAATTTCCACATGACAGCGGTCTGCAATCTTCTGGGTATTTTCCAGTGCCTGCAGTGCATATGGAAAAAGTGATTTCATTTCCTCTTCGGATTTGACATAATACTGTCCGCCTTCATAGCGCATTCTGTCTTCGTCCGCTAATTTCTTTCCGGTCTGAAGACAGAGCAGGATGTCATGAGGCTCTGCATCCTCTGCATTGGTATAATGCACATCATTGGTTGCCACCAGCTCAATTCCGGTCTCCTGACTCATGCGGAGAAGCTGCTGGTTTACCAGCTTCTGCTCCGGGATTCCATGATCCTGCAGCTCTAAAAAGAAATTGCCTTTTCCAAAACAGCGTTCATAGCGGTAAGCTACTTCTTTTGCTTCTTCATACATTCCACGTACCAGATTACGCTGTACTTCACCTGCCAGACAGGCACTTAGGGCAATGATTCCCTCATGGTATTTTTCTAACACTTCCATGTCCACACGCGGCTTATAATAGTATCCCTCCACAAAGCCTTTGGATACAATTTTCATCAGATTGCTATAGCCTGTGTTATTCTCTGCCAGAAGCACAAGATGATAGTATCTGTCCTCTCCATGTACCATCTCGCGGTCTAATCTGGAGCCAGGAGCCACATAGACTTCACAGCCAAGAACCGGGTTAATTCCCGCCTCCCTGGCTGCCTTATAGAAATCAATGACACCATACATAACACCATGGTCGGTAATCGCCCCTGCTGTCATGCCAAGTGCCTTGATTTTCTCCACATATTCTTTTATTTTATTTGAACCGTCTAACAGACTGTATTCTGTATGTACATGTAAATGGGCAAATGCCATTCCCGTTTCCTCTCTTCCGCTGTTTCTATTCTTCGCCTTTTATCACTGTCTCATATTATAACGTTTTTTGCGGAAGGTTTCAACGACCGGAAGGAGATTCTGTGTGGATTATTCCGGGGAAATTATATCAATTTGCGGCATTCGTGCTGCTCCCCATATGTCACTGCATTGTTAATATATGGGTAGCAGCCCGAATGCCGCAAACTCATATATTTTTCCGGAATATACATACAATAAAAAATGTATTTTGACATTCTTCTTCAATGTGCTAAACTATATGTGAAAAAATTAACGAAGTATATCTCAAGAGGTGAATATCGTGGAAAAGTCTGGATTGATTGTAGAAGGCGGCGGTATGAAATGCGCTTACAGTGCCGGAATTCTGGATGCCTTCTTAGACGACAATGTTACATTTGATTATTGTATGGGGGTATCTGCCGGTGCGGCAAATACTGCTTCTTACCTTGCCGGGCAACGTGGCCGTAATCTGCGTTTCTATATAGAGCATGTAAAAGACCCCCGCTACATCAGTATCAAAAATCTGATTAAAACCGGTTCTCTCTTCGGACTTCAATATATTTACGGAACCTTAACCAATTCCACAGGAAACGACCCGCTGGATTATGATGCCTTAGCAGCAAATCCAAGTGAATTTCATTTTCCGGCAACCAATGCTGCCACCGGAAAGGCAGAATATTTTTCCAAAGAAGATTTAGGCCGTGATGATTACCGCGGCATTATGGCAACCTGTGCCCTTCCGGGCTTCTGCAAACCGATTTCTTTTCACGGCAATTATTACTATGATGGCGGTGTTGCAGATTCCATTCCGGTTGAACGTGCCATTGCAGATGGCTGCGACAAGGTAGTAATTATCTACTGCCGTCCACTTGGCTATGTCAAGCAGCCGGAGAGTTACCGTTTTCTTTACAAAAAGATGTTACGGAAATTTCCAAATACGATTACTGCAATTGATAACAGACACTTAAATTACCGGCACTCGGTAGAAGTTGCTGCAAAATTACAAAAAGAAGGACGGGCATTTCTCTTTGCACCGTCCCATCAGGTTAAGATTGGCACTTTTACCACTGACCCGAAAATCATGCAGGAGCTTTATGATTTAGGAATCAGTGATTATAAAGCACAAAAGGATGCGCTGCGTGCCTTCTTAAACAATTAACAATATTTCTTTCTGCCAGCAGCTGCCACAACCATCAATCCAGCTGCGGAAAACATCAGAAGCAGTATTCTTCCAACCGGTGTTTCATCACCAGTTTTTATGGTTGCAGTCTTCTGTGTTGTTCCCGTCAGGGCTGCCGTATTGGAACCGGCTGCATCAGAGCTGCTTCTATTTGAAGTTCCCGCTACTGTGCCGGAACCGTTCGTTCCAGTGCTGCCTGTAGTTCCATTACTGCCTGTGGTTTCACCTGGATTGGAACCGTTTCCAGTGGAAGGGGCTTCCTTTACGGCAACTGTCACCTTTGTAGATGCAGAAGCCAGATAGTTTCCTGTCTCTGCATACCGTACGAAATAGTCACCCGCTGCAAGCTGGCTTATCTTTGTACCATCTGTAACCTTGGTCCAATGAATTTCATCTGTGCTGTATTCCATTGCAGTAGTCAGGTTTTCAATGGCTCCATCACTTGCACCTGTTTTACTGGTATTTACAGCCTTCAGTCCTGTTGGTGCCGCCTGACCTGCCTTCCCTATCGTAAACTGCAGATGTGCTGCTTCATGATACACTCCAATACCTGTTATTGTTACCTCTGCATTTCCTGCATTTTTGTTATCCGAATAAGCAACGGTATAATCCGTATCCTTTGTCAGTGTCTGTCCGTCATATACCACAAGTACTTCCGGTTCCTTTGCTGTTCCATCATAAGTATAGGTCGTTGGATTCAATGTTGCTGATAAATCTGCATCTGTCATCTTACGATAACGAAGCTCCACATTCTGGGCAATCTGACCATCTGCATCCACAATGGTATTTCTGTAATCAACATCTGCCGGATTTCTCTTCCTATTTGCAATAGAATAATCTTTTGGCAGGAATCCCCGGATTGTTCCCAGGCTTTCTTCCAGTGCAACATTAGCATAATTCGAAATACCCTGGCTTACATTCTTTAATACCAGCTTTGAATCTTCATCCATTGTAAGCTTCTCTAACCAGCACTGTCCAGAACCATCATTTCCGGATACTGTAACTTCACTTCCCTCAAGCTTTACTCCACTGTTCGTCATCCACTGTAAATCAGTCAGTGCTGCTTTTGCATTTTTAAAGGTCAGTTCCTTTGTAAGTCCGACACCGCCATTGGTAATCTTTCCCTTATAATTACCATTTGCAATGGTAAGATTGTTCCCTGAGGAAATCGTATCCAGAATCAATGTATGTCCGTTCAGGTCAAGGGTTACGGCTTTACTGTCTCCGATTGCTGCGGTTCTTCCATTTCCATAAATATCCTTCACAAATTTGATGGTATCTCCATCTTCCAGGTATCTGAAATCATTACGTGCTCCGGTTCCACCGAAGTCTCCATTCAGCATTCTCTTAGTCGTTCCATCCGTTCCAATCAGCTCTGCATATTCTATGTCACTTGCTCCACAGACCATACATCTGCCGGAATATCCTGCTAAAATCGGATGTTCACAGTTATCTGCATCATATGTCTCGCCGGTTGCCATTATCTGTACCCAGTTTTCCCCGCCATCGCTATATTTTACGATATCATTCTGCGTCTGCAATGTTCCTCCCAGAAGTGGCGGAGTACCGGTAGCAGCACTTCCGGTTCTGGATATGGAAAGCTCACCGCCTGCTGCATTCATTAAAATGTTGCTTCCCCCTATTACAGAATGCCCTTCTGCTCCCAGAAGTGTAATGTAATTTCGTGCCTGAAGGTCTGCATCCCCTGCAATTGCTGCATTGTTCGCACTCTGCATGGATATTCTATTTGCATTTATCTTTGCATTTCCTTCGATTATGGCAGCATCTCCATTTGCCTGCAGCATAACAACTAATGAAGGTGCCGTAATCTCTGTACTTCCGGTTGATACCGCTCCCCCTTCACTGGTTATCTCAACACCATATCCATTTTCTGCATTGACAGCGAGATTTCCTTTTACCGCAGTCTTCTTTGCGCGGATTGTTACATCTTTTACTGTTTCTAATTCAAGATTGCCTTCTGCTATTGTTTCACCCACAAGAACTATCCTGCCACTCGAACTGTTCGAATTACTGTTTCCATTGGATGACAGAAATGTATCTTTTGCTTTAAAAAATGCCTCTGTTACATTTATATTATTTCCATTTACCAGATCAAACGAATTCAGGGAACCAGTCTTTTTCAGGCTGATTTCTCCGTTCTGCTCATCCGTTGCCTCTATCAGATACTTCACCGCTCCACCTGATAAATAGATGTCCAACTGATCCGCCTCAAGCTTAACTGAACCGGCAGAGATAAATACATCACCAGTAACATCGTCTGCATCTAAAGTTATCTCCCCGGCGGTTTTTAAATCCACCAGAGAAAGTCCCTTTATAAGAGCATTTCCACCCCTTCCAGAAACTTGAATATCTCCGGTATATTCATCCGCCTTAAGTACTGCATCTGCAGTTCCTGTAACCAATGTTTCTGTATCATTATCATTTGTCAAATAAAAGTTACCATCCCCTTTCAATGTCAGGGTTCCATTTTCAATCTTTAAGATTTCTGTTGAACTTCCTCCGTTCGAATATATTTTTACACTTCCTTTTACTTCCATTATACCTGCACTATAATAGATATATGCTTCCGGAAGAGCCGCCGGGTCACATTCACTCATGGTTCCACTCCCTCTGCTTCCTCCGAATTCATAGTATCTGCCATCCTCTAGTTCCGTTCCGTTTATGGATACCTTCAGTCCCTCTGCATGTACCGGTATTACTTCCTGCATTCCGGTAAATACAGTCATCAGCAGCAGTAACACTGCCAAGATTCCACATGTTTTCTTTTTTAATTTCATAAGTTCCCTCCAAAATTTATTTTTCTCTTACGAAATATTTTTCAAAATGAATTTGTATACCAATTTTCTTTATACCATTCTTATTTAAGGATTGTCAACCGAGGTGGGATGAAAAGCACTTTAGTGGGATGAAAGATTCGTATTTTTTCGACAGGTATGCTATAATAATGCCTGAAAAGCCATGAAATCGAAAGGAGGCTATCTTATTGCGGTTTGCGATTGTTGATGACAATATAGAAGAAATACATATGACAGAGCTGCTCATCCGGGACTGGTGCGGCAGCCATAACATGACGGTCTGCTGTGATACCTTTACCGAAGGGGATGCTTTTTTGTTGTCTGCCGCCTCGAATTCCTATGATTTTGTGCTATTCGATATTTATCTTAAGGAAGCAAACGGGATTGACCTTGCGGTTTCTTTTCGAAAAATTTCACCGAAGACACCGATTGTCTTTTTGACCTCCAGCTCGGAATATCATGTGGAAGCTTTGCATGTCCACGCTTTCGACTATCTGCAAAAACCGATTACCAAAGCTGCCATCCATCCGTTATTAGATGACCTTCTGGCTGTCCGTCCTGTTTTGGATTCCCATTTATTTCTGACCGTAAATACCAACAAGACGAAGCTTCCGATTCTTTATTCGGACATTCAATATATTATTTCAGATTCAAACTATCTTATTATTCATACCAGCGAAGAAATCCGCTGCCGTATGCTGTTTCGGGATGTTACCCGCACACTTTCGGAGGATGAACGTTTTTTGACCATTAACCGTGGTGTTATGGTAAATCTGGACTATGTCTCTTCCATGGACGGAGCAGTCTGCATGATGAATGATGGAGCATCCTTTTCCATGAACAAAAAGCAGTCTAATACCCTTCAGCAGACTTATATTACCTGGCAATTTACCCAACGCACAAAGTCACTTTTACACGGAGGTCTGTCATGAATCCTTTTACTGTTCTGATTGCCGCAGCCCATTACGGAGTTATTTTCCCGGGTATTTTTATCTGCATCGTTCCGGTTGCTGACTGGATATCAATTCCCCTGCGGAAACTCTTTTCTGTTCTGATTCCGGTTATGACTGCAATTTGTCTGATTTTAGGCTGCGTTGAATCCACCGGGAATTATGATGCAAATCTGTTCTTTTTCCCACTCCTGTCCGTATGCCTTATTGTATATTTTATTACGGTCCGCCTGAGTAATCTAAAGCTCTGGTATTTATTTTTATGTGCCACCGCAGCCCTTTCCTTTGGCTGCATTGCCAACGATTATATCATTGCTTATACCGTCCCTTCTTCCAATGTAGATGACAGCTCTGTTCCGGGACTGCTCTTACAATACGCCATCAGCTTTCTTATTATGTTCTTATTTATCGTCATAAAAGATAAGCTGAAATGGATTTTCGAAAATGTAAATCAGCCTTTATTCTGGTGGCTTACATGGATTATTCCTGCCATTATTACTTTTTGTAATATCTTTATGCTGCCTAAGGACTACAACAATATCCGTGTAGGCCGGGTATTTGTAATTGCCATGGTTATCGAGGTGGTTCTTTTTATCTTTTTTATAACCTTCCAGATTCTGCTTTATCTCATTGCCGTTACAACTGCACAGAAAATCAAAGCAGATACCACTTCGATTATGTACCGCGCCCAGGCAAGCCAATATGTCAAGCTTCAGAATTATCTCGATCAGTCCCGTCAGGAGCGGCATGATTTCAAACATACCATTGCAGTTATGCAGGAGCTGGCCCAATCCGGGCAATATGAAGAATTAAAAAATTATATGGCTGACTACCAGCTGGAAACCGGAAGACATTCCATGCAGTATCTTTTCTGCCAAAACATGGCTGTGAATGCAGTTATCAGTTACTATGCTTCCCTTGCAGAATCCTGTCATATCAAAATGGATTTTAAGGTTATTGTTCCCCGGAAGATTTCTATTTCTGATGTAGACTTAAGCCTGCTTTTCGGCAATCTTTTGGAAAATGCCATCCATGCCTGCTGTCAGGTTCCGGTGGAAAATAGATATATCCACCTCAGTTCTGACCTTAACAGTCCGGGCACCATATATATCACAATGGTAAACAGCTTCAATGGAATTGCAAAAAAGATGAACGGGCAGTTTCTGTCTACAACAGAAAGCGGCAGCGGTATTGGACTTCTTTCTATCCAAACCACTGCCGAACGTTATCATGGTTCTACCCGGTTTTATAATGAGGAAACGGAGTTTATTTCAAATATTATGCTGCGGTTATCTTAAGAGAAAGCTATTTCATCATATGATTGTAATGGATTCCTGTTTCATTTGAGACCTCCCTGTTGCCGGATGTATCTATTTTACTGTATCAGGTATAAGACTTCAAGATGCTTTACTTATCTCTCGCGGACTTTCAAAAAAATAGGACTTAAATCATTCAAACCCTTGTTGTATAAGGTTTCTCTTGATTTAGTCCTATTTTATCATCTGATTTAATTACTGAAGATCCTCATCTCTTAATCCATTGGAACCATCCGCATGCTCAAATGCTGCAAGTTCCGGATGTTCTCTCTTTTCTTCCGTATAGTTCTCATAAGGTGCTTTCTTATGTTTCTGTTCTGCCCAGATACGGTCTGCAACCGGTCCCCACTCTTCTGCATAGTGATCACACTTAGAGCAGAGATGCTCAACAGTCTCTTCTGCCTCAGCGTTTGTTCCCTTCGCACCAGTCTTGTTTACCATTTCTCTTAAGAGCTTTGGATTCTCAAGCATCGGACATGGACGCAGGTGGTTTCTGTTAAATGGCTGTCCTTCATGATATGCCTTAAACAATGGACTCTGCAGCATCTCAAGGATTGACTTATCATGGATATTCGAATCCGAGAAATGGATAAATACACACGGTTCTGCGTCTCCCTGCGCATTAATATGGAAGTAGTTACGTCCACCGGCAATACATCCGCCAACAAATTCTCCGTCATTCTGGAAGTCCATTGGGAAAAATCCGATATCATTGTCTCCGGTACGAACCCAGCGAATCTTCTTAATAATTTCTTCCCGCTGTTCCAATGTCGGCATCAGCTCCGGAGCTGCGTTCTGTCCTACCGGCATATAATGGAAGTAGAAACCGAAACGTGCGCCCTTATCAGCAATGAAACGTAAGAATTTCTCATCGGTAACAGCCTCAACATTGGCTCTGGTATAGCAGATAGAAGTTCCGAATATGATACCATATTGTTTCAACAGATCCATTGCCTTCATAACGGCTGCATAATGTCCGTCACCACGACGTCCGTCATTTGTCTCAGGTGTTCCCTCAATGGAAAGAAGGAATGTAATATTTCCAAGTTCTACAATCTTCTTACACAACTCCTCATCAATCAGAGTAGAGTTGGAGAAAAGACCGAACATACAATCATTATGCTTCTCAGCAAGTTTTAAAATATCATTCTTACGAACAGTCGGTTCTCCACCTGTCATAAAGTAAAGATAAGTTCCAAGTTCCTTACCCTGTGTAACAATCTTATCCATATCCTCATAGGACATGTTATTCTTGTGGCCATATGTGCCGGACCAGCATCCTACACAATGCATATTACATGCGTCTGTCGGGTCAAAAAGAATCAGCCATGGAATATTACAGTTGTACTTCTCACGGTTTGCCCTGATTGTCTTTGTTCCACGGAAAAATGCTTCATATCCTAAATTCAGAAGGAATTTCTTAGCATAATTTGGATTTGTCTCATCCAGAACACGGTTTACAAACTTCACCCATCTGTTCTCCGGATTCTTTACATACTCTCTGACCTTATCCAATGTTGCCTTGTCTGCGCCATTTCCCCAGAAAGTCTCTGCCTTATCAATAAGTTCAAGGAATGTTTCCTGTCTTTTCGCGATATCATCTGTCTTAGTCAACTTACCTACGATGCTATTGGTCATTATCTCAAAAGCTTTTCTTTCTACTTTGTGCTGTGTGTTTTCAACGAATGAAGCCATGCTAACTTCCTCCCTCTTTTTTCTTCTATGTATTTTAACATTTATTAGTATAAGAAACAATGCGTTTTTTTGACATATACAATAGATTTTTTTTGTATGGTCAAGTTATACTTTTTCGACAATTTGTATATCTGACAGCACAAATTGTCCATTTTGTTTATAACTGCTCATCATAGACAAGTCCTTTGATATCGTCCTCGGCAAGTTTATGCTCCGCAACCTTTTTCTCTGCTTCACTCTTTAAAAGGCTGCTCTGGGTCTCCTTGTCTAATTTTGTATCAGTCTTCTTATCCTCTTTCTTGTCTGCATCCTTCTTATCCGTATCTTTCTCATTTTCTTTGATGGTCTCATCGATGTGGTCTACTGCTTCCCCAATCAGTCCTAATGTTGCTTCATCGGATGCATTGTCTAATATTTCTTCCGCTTCCTTCTGGCTGTCTATCATATCATGATGCTTTAACCGTTCCGTATGTACTGCCCGGAGGTATCCGTTATCCTCGGCTCTTTCCTTTCCAAGTTCTTTTATCTTGCTTCTGTATTCTGACTCCATTTTATAGTAGTCCATGGACTCTTTCTGATAGTCTGTCATTCCGCCTTTCTGTAATTCTGAGACATGCTCTAATTCTTCTTTGGAAAGCATGCTTCTTCCTTCTGCTGTACTGGCTTTCTTTAAAAGGTCAAGGTCTGCCTCTTCCTGGCTGCCATCCGCTACCTGGTAACGTCCCTTTAATTCAGCTTCCTTATTCTGTAAGTCGCGGATTTCACTCTGATAATCTTTTATCTCGCTGTCAATTTCCTTAATGTGGGCACGCCGCTCGTCCATCTCTTCATCCACTGCGTGCTCACCGGAAAATGTATCCATAATCTTCTTTAATGCTTCTTTCTGGGCATTTGCCATCTTCTGTCCAATCAGATCTGTCTGATTCAGATTAAGACCGGCACCTTTTATTACATTGCTGTCATTCTTATTATCCTGCTTCTTATCATCTGACTTTGCACTTCCCTGTGTCCCGTCATTCTGATATAAGCTCTGTGTCCCAAAACTGGTATTGATTCCATTCATATACGCTTCCCTTGCCTTTCTGCAACGCTTATCCGGTTATCGGATATTTCTTTCACTGTTGTATACACTTTTATAAATAATACATCGGTTTTCCACTGCGTTTTCCTAAGAGTTTTGGTCTTATTTTTCCTTTACAATAGCTTTCGTCAGAATCCATTCTGCCCACTGGGCATAATATTTTCCTAGAGGATGGGCATCATCACTGGTATACTGGGCATCGAGGTTTCCTGCCCCATCATCAAAGATTTCATTCACATCAATATAATAGGTCTGCTTCTGGTCACATAAGGACTCCACCACGCCATTGAGCCAGTCAATATTGGCATTGTTATAAAGGCTGTCCGAATCGGATTTTGCCTTGGAAACATGAAGACTCGCCTCTAAGAATAAAATGGCATCCGGCTGCATTTCCCGTATTTTCTCTACCACTTCACGATATTGCTTTTCTATGCTTGCATGTGGATATCCCAGTTCATTGATACCTAGCATCAGATAAATCTTTCCGTAATTTTTCCGGCTTAACACTTCATCCAAAGTTTCTTTTCCATAGCCCGGCATATCCACCTCTGTTTCAAACAGCTTAAAGGAACTTAAGCCAATCGTTGCAAATACATCCGCATCCCCAAGGTCTGCATACTCCGATAATCCTACTGTTCTGGAATCTCCAATAAATAAAGCATCGGAAAAATAGCTGATATCCTCTGTTGTAAAGGTTCTCTCCTGCTCCGTATCTGCCACCGTTTCATTATCCTTGGTACCTGTTTTATCTTCTGTATTTTCTGTACTATCAATATCTTCTTGTCCTGTACCGGCTTTATCTGTGCTGTTTTCTTCCGTTCCGGCAACTGCTTCCGCCGGCTCTTTTTCTGTGTCTGTCACCTGTGCCAGTTCTTCCTGCCTTGCCTTCTTCTCCTGCTCCGCAGTTACAAGCTTTACGGTAATCACCGGGAATGCAATCACAAATGTCAGCAGTAAAAGTATAGTAAATTTATATTTTTTCATCGTATTTCCTCACTAGAATCTGAAGTATAAGAATGGATCATCCATTCCAAGATACATACAATATACGCTCGCCCAGAATAATGCCAGCAGCAGTAAAATCACCCAGAGGCGGTTCTTATTCTTCTTAAGGAGCTTCTCCTGAACACCTGTTGCAAACAGGATACCAAGCACCAGATAAATGCCATAGGTCTTACCATATTTCAGATAATCTCCCTGAAACAATACCGTTCCGGTACTGCCAAAGAATGGGAATAATTTCTGTAAATAAATGCCAAGCTGGCTTAAATCCGTAATCACAAAGACCAGCCAGGAAAGTGGTATCCAGAGTATCATATAAATATGGCCAAGCGCCTTATGCCGCTCCAGCACTTTTCCAAGTCCGGCTTTTTCCACGAATAATAAGACAAAAAGCAAAAGTCCCCACAGTACAAAGTTCCAGCTTGCGCCATGCCAGAGCCCTGTCAGAAGCCATACCACAAACATATTGCGGACGGTCTTTGCAAAACCACCGCGGTTGCCGCCCAGCGGAATGTATACATATTCCCGGAACCAGCCACCCAGTGTCATATGCCAGCGGCGCCAGAAATCCGTCATGGACACTGCCATATACGGATTGTTAAAGTTCTGTGGAAAGTCAAAGCCCATCATCCGCCCCAGTCCGATTGCCATCAGGGAATACCCATAGAAGTCAAAATATAACTGCAGGCTGTATGCCACAATGCTCATCCATGCCAGCGGTGTGGAAATGCTCTCATAACCGATTGCTGTCACCTCTGTCCAAAGATGTCCCACCCGGTTTGCCAGCAATACTTTATAAGCAAGTCCCAGTGCAAATACCTTAAGTCCGGATTCCACCTTTACCATGGAATGTTTTCTCTTATGAAGCTGTTCCTGAATCAGATGGTAATTGACAATCGGTCCTGCAATTAACTGCGGGAACATGCAAAGATACGTTCCCAGTGAAATCAACGATTTTTCCGCTTTCGTTTCCCTCCGGTACACGTCCACCAGATAGGAAATAATCTGGAACGTATAAAAGCTGATTCCAATCGGCAGAATCAGATTCCATGTTTCCAGCTGTACCTTAACGTGCATTGCACCAAAAAGGGCATTCAGATTCTCTATAAGAAAGCCCAGATATTTAAACAGAATGAGCCATCCTAAATCATAGACGATTCCAACCACAAGCCAGGCTTTCCGTGCCCGCTTCGTCTTCTGTGCCTCAATCAGTTTTCCAGCCACGAAATTGACCACCACGGACATAATCATAAGTAAAAGATAACCCGGATTTCCCCTGACACCATAGTAATAAAAACCAAGGCTGGCAAGGAAAAGCCAGGCATTCTTATAAGAAGCCGGCAGGATATAATAAACCAGAAAAAATACCGGCATAAAATACATGATAAATGCTATGCTGCTAAAAACCATCTTTCGTATCCTCTCTTTACTATCTTAAAATGGTATTATCCATTCATTCTTTACCATTCATTATACTCTTTATAGATTAGACGTTCCAGATGAAAAAAAAGTTTCTTAAATTCCGTATTTCGATAAATTTCTTCTCTGACAGTAAAAAGAAAGTCCTGATGTCACAAATTCTGCCACCGGAACTGCCAGCCAGACTCCCTTTAATCCGATAATTTGCGGCAGAATCAGTAAAGAGGCCAGAATACAGACAAAGGTTCTGCTGAAGGATACCAGTGCAGATGTTTTTCCATCAGAAAGTGCCGTGAACAGCGAAGAGGTAAATACGTTATAGCCGCTGAAAAGATAGTTGATGCCAAACAATGCAAATCCCGTAACTGTCATTGCAAAAGTATGACTGCTTTCTGAGACAAATACTGATGTAATCGGCTTCGCCAGAAGGACGGATGCCACCGCCATAAAGCCGGAGGATATTTTTACAAACCGGTTACTGATATGGTAAACGTTACTTAATTTTTCACTGTTCTTTGCTCCGTACTGGAAGCTGATAACCGGTGCCACACCCATGGAAAATCCAAGATACAGCGCATTGAATAAAAACTGTCCGTATAAAATAATGGTAATTGCAGCTACCCCGTCTGCTCCAACCATACGCATCAGAATAATATTAAAAAGGTATGTAATTACTGCATTGGAAAGGTTCGTTACCATCTCGGAAGAACCGTTGGTGCAGGACTGCCACAATGCTTTCCCATCCCAATGGAAGCGGGTAAAATGAAGTCCTTTTCTTTTCACAAGGAAATAGATGACTCCCACTACCGCAGGAATCATCTGTCCGATGCCTGTTGCAATAGCTGCTCCGGCAATGCCAAGCTGCATTGGCCCCATAAAGACATAATCTAAGATTGCATTGGCTACACCTCCGGCAGTAATCAGTCCGAGTCCATATGCAGGTTTTCCTGCAGTCACAAAGAAGCACTGAAATAAACTCTGCAAAATACAGCACGGTCCAAAATACATCATATCAATAAGATATGTTTTCCCATTTTCGAATAAAGAGTCGTCTGCTCCTAATGCATATACAATCGGTTTATGAAAAAGTAATACAATAACCAGCAGCACCAGGCTTACAGCAACTCCTGCCACTGCAAGAAAAGTAAAGTTCTCACACGCTCCCTTTTCATCTCCCTCACCCATTTTTCTCGCTACCACTGCACTTCCACCGGTTGCTAACATAACGCCGATTGCAATGAGAATACAAATAACCGGCCATACAATATTGACTGCAGAAAGAGCGCTTTCTCCTACCAGTCTTGACACAAAGATTCCATCTATGATTGTATACAATGACATAAATACCATCATAATCATAGATGGCAATGCAAATTTCAATAAGGATAATGTTTTAAAGTTCTGATTTAATGAATTCGACATGATAACCTCCTTGTCTTATGAATCACTATTTGCTATCATAAACTATATGGTAACCATATAGTCAAGGAGATTTTTTTAATGAGTAGAAATGAATATCTGACCACCGGAGAAGTTGCCAGGATGATGGGCACTACAAAAAATACACTGTTTCACTACGACCAGCTTGGCATTTTTTCACCCGAAGCAAGAGGGGACAATGACTACCGCTACTACACCGTCCGCCAGATGGATGTGTTAGATGCTATTATCACGCTGCGGGAACTTGGCATGCCTCTGTCGGAAATTAAAGAATACATGGAACACCGAAGCCCGGAAAATTATGCCACACTTCTTACGAAAGAAAACGCTGTCATCGAGCAGCAGATTCGTGCATTAAAAGAAAAGCAGAAGTGGATTCAGAGACAGCAGAAACGAATTAAAACCAGCCTGACTACAAATCCGGATATCATTGAAGAAGTCTCTCTGCCAGGATTTTATATTGCAGCACACCCTATCAGTTCTTCCGATGATAAGACCATCTCCGTAAAAGTCAGTGAGCTTCTGAACTCCTATTATGAAAGCAAGGAAACTACCGGTTTTACGGTGCTTTATATCCAGATGGAACGTGATCTTGCCCGGGGTGCCCACAATCTTTATCACGAAGTATGCCTTGCCATGCAGACCCCTCCCAAGAAAATGCCTTACCAGATTCTTCCGGCTTCTAAATGTCTCGCCGCCTATCACCTGGGAGACTGGGATGATATTTCACTCGCTTATGACAGGCTGCGCAGCTACATGAAGCAGCACCAGATTACTTCATCCGATGGCAGATTCTATGAAGAAGAATTGATTAACGCTACCATGACGGATAAACGAAGTGAATACCTTACCCGCATTATCGTCAGAATCTAAAAAGCAGCATTACTTTTTTATTTTCCTGTAATGCTGCTTATCTATTTTACAGTGCCCCAAGAATCTCTTTTGCCCGGTCTATCTGCTCCTTTGTAGGCGGGTCTACGCCTTCTAACTGGTATGGAATTCCAAGTTCCTTCCATTTAAAGACGCCTAAGGTATGATATGGCAGCACTTCCACCCGCTCTACTGTCTTAAGGGTATCAAGAAAACTTCTTAAGCGGTGAAGCTCATCCTCTTCTGTTGTAATACCCGGCACCAGCACATGGCGGATCCACATTGCTTTGCCATGGTCTGATAAATAAGCTGCCATTTCCAAAATATTCTGATTCGTCTGTCCGGTGAGTTTCCGGTGTGCCGCATCATCCATATGCTTAATGTCTAACATAAAGAGGTCTGTATATTTCATCAGCTCATCAAATTTACTTTTAAATGGTTCTTCCAAGGAAAATGGATTGCCAGAGGTATCGAGACAGGTATTTACCCCTTTTTCTTTTGCCAGCCGGAACAGTTCTGTTACGAAATCTATCTGTAAAAGAGCCTCTCCACCGCTTACGGTGATTCCGCCCTTTTCTTTCCAATATGTTTTATAGCGAAGTGCTTTTTTTAACACTTCTTCCGGTGTCATCAGCTCTCCGCCATCTTTCGCCCAGGTATCCGGGTTATGGCAGTACTGACATCTCATATTACAGCCTTTTAAAAATACAATATATCTTACACCCGGCCCGTCTGCCGAGCCAAAGCTTTCTACGGAATGGATGCGTCCTTTTATTTCACTCATATTGCCTCCTATACACAAAAATACTTACGGATGTTTAACAACCTGTGATAAAAATGTGCAGGCTTTTTTCATTAAGCCTGCACATTCTGCTTTACCTGAATCGCGGAAAATCGTATACTCCCCGCAGTTCGGTTACTGTCTTAAATTACATACGCTCATGACAGGTACGGGCAATAACATCAAGCTGCTGCTCTTTTGTCAGGTCGATGAACTTAACTGCATAGCCGGATACACGGATTGTGAAGTTTGCATACTCTTCTTTCTCCGGATGCTCCATTGCATCAATAAGCTTTTCTTTGCCAAATACATTAACATTCAGATGATGAGCACCCTGGTCAAAGTATCCGTCCATTACATTTACAAGATTATCGATTCTTTCCTGCTCGTTGTTTCCAAGTGCGCCAGGATTGATGGTCTGTGTATTGGAAATACCATCCAATGCCCACTCATATGGAAGCTTGGTCAGAGAGTTTAAGGAAGCTAAAAGTCCGTTCTGCTCTGCACCGTAAGATGGGTTAGCTCCCGGTGAAAGCGGTTCGCCGGCTTTACGTCCATCCGGCATAGCTCCGGTTGCTTTACCATATACTACGTTAGAAGTAATGGTAAGGATAGAAGTTGTAGGCTCAGAATCACGATAAGTATGATGTTTCTTTAATTTATCCATGAAAGTCTTAAGCAGCCATACTCCGATTTCATCGGCACGGTCATCATCATTTCCATATTTCGGGAAGTCTCCTTCGATTTCGAAGTCTTTTGCAAGTCCGTTCTCATCACGTACGACTTTTACTTTTGCATATTTGATTGCAGAAAGAGAATCGATAACATGTGAAAATCCTGCAATACCGGTTGCAAAAGTTCTCTTTAAGTCGGTATCCATCAGAGAAAGCTCTGCTGCTTCATAGTAATATTTATCATGCATATACTGAATCAGGTTCAGTGTATTTACATAGATGTCTACTAACCAGTCCATCATCTTGTCATATTTTGCCATTACTTCATCATAGTCAAGATATTCAGCTGTAATTGGTGCGTAGTTTGGTCCTACCTGCTCGCCTGATTTTTCATCAACACCACCGTTGATTGCGTAAAGCAGACATTTTGCAAGGTTTGCACGAGCGCCGAAGAACTGCATCTCTTTACCTGTCTGTGTAGCAGATACACAGCAGCAGATTGCATAATCATCGCCCCATACCGGTTTCATTGCATCATCGTTTTCATACTGGATTGAGCTTGTTTCAATCGAGATACGTGCTGCATAATCACGGAAGGTCTGTGGCAGTCTGGATGAATAGAATACAGTAAGATTTGGTTCCGGTGCCGGTCCCATATTCTCTAAAGTATGAAGGAAACGGAAGTCTGTCCTGGTTACCATGGAACGTCCGTCTACACCTGTTCCTGCTACATCAAGGGTTGCCCATACAGGGTCACCGGAGAATAACTGGTTATAAGAAGGAATACGTGCGAATTTAACCATACGAAGTTTCATTGTGAAATGGTCAATCAGCTCCTGAGCCTGCTGCTCAGTAAGAATTCCCTTATCCATATCTCTCTTAATATAAATATCAAGGAAAGTAGAAACACGTCCTACTGACATCGCTGCACCGTTCTGTGTCTTGATTGCTGCAAGGTATCCGAAGTATAACCACTGAACAGCCTCTTTTGCATTGGTTGCAGGTCTTGAAATATCATATCCGTAAATCTCAGCCAGTTTCTTCATGTCTTCCAGACATTTAATCTGCTCTGCAATTTCTTCTCTTAAACGGATGACATCATCTGTCATCTGTCCGCATCCGCAGTTGGCTTTGTCCTTCTTCTTCTCAGCGATTAAGTAATCCAGTCCGTATAATGCTACACGGCGGTAATCACCTACAATACGTCCACGACCGTAGGTATCCGGAAGACCTGTTAAAATCTTAGCATGACGAACCTTCATCATTTCCGGTGTATAAGCATCAAATACTGCTGTATTGTGTGTCTTATGATACTTGGTGAAAATTTCTTTTAATTTATCATTTACTTCATAACCGTAGGTCTCACATGCCTGAACAGCCATCTTGATTCCACCATATGGCATGAAAGCTCTCTTTAATGGTTTGTCAGTCTGAAGACCAACTACCTGCTCTAAATCTTTTAAGCTTTCATCGATATATCCCGGACCATAAGCTGTAATTCCGGTTACAACCTCTGTCTCCATATCAAGAACGCCGCCCTTGGCACGCTCTTCTTTCTGTAATTTCTGAAGTGCATCCCATAGCTTGTTGGTTGCATCTGTCGGCTCAGCTAAAAAGCTCTCATCTCCATCATATGGAGTGTAGTTGTCCTGAATGAACTGACGAACATTGATTTCTTCTTTCCAGAGACGTCCTTCGAATCCATCCCACTCTTTCATTTCAATCATTACGATATCCTCCTAAAAAAATGTATTCAGTATGAACACTGAATGGTTACTAATTAGTCTTGTTTAACTGTAGTTAGTATATACTGACTGTCATTTTTTTGTCAATATCTTTTGGTGTTCAAAATAACATACAAAAGAAAACGAGCCAGTCCTCCAGGTTCATCGCCCAGACGGTCGGCTCGTTTTCGTTATACTTCATGTGGTTTTTCCACTTATCCGTCAGTCATATAACGGTTTTATCATAGACTATTTCTTTTCTGATTGCAATAGCTTATGAAAACTTTTTATCAACTATTTTTTCCGTTTTATCTGTTCTTTCCCTACAATACTTTGGAAAGGAAGTCGCAAAGACGCGGATTCTGTGGATTGGCGAAGAATTCTGCCGGTGTATTCTCTTCCTGAATCTGTCCTTCATTGATAAACATGACACGGCTTGCCACTTCTCTTGCAAATCCCATTTCGTGCGTTACCACTACCATAGTCATTCCGTCCTGTGCCAGTTCTTTCATAATTTCAAGAACTTCTCCTACCATTTCCGGATCCAGTGCGGAAGTCGGCTCGTCAAATAACATGACATCCGGATTCATTGCCAGTGCTCTTGCAATTGCAATACGCTGTTTCTGTCCACCGGAAAGCATTGCCGGATAGGTATCTGCTTTATCAGACAGTCCGACTCTCATCAAAAGCTCGTCCGCACGCTTAGATGCCTCTTCCTTATTCATAAGTCCGGTCTGAACCGGTGCCAGCATGATATTTCCTTTTACGGTATAATTCGGGAACAGATTGAACTGCTGGAATACCATTCCAATCTTCTGACGCATCTTGTTGATGTCTACGGATTTATCCGTGATATCTGTTCCTTCAAAAGTAATCACACCGGAAGTCGGCTCCTCTAAAAGATTTAAGGAACGTAAGAATGTGGATTTACCACAACCGGATGGTCCGATGATGGCAACCACCTCTCCCTGGGCGATTTCTGTGGAGATACCATTTAATACATTTACATTTCCAAAGGATTTACACAAATCCTTTACTTCAATCAATACCTTCTTATCGCTCATTTGTTCTCAACCTCGTTTCCAGTTTATGTACACCAGCCGTTAAAATCATAACGATTATCAGGTAGATAATTGCAACCCCGAACAATGGTAAGAATGGGTCATAAGTCTGGCTGCGGATGATATCGCCACCCTTTGTCAAATCCGGGATTGCAATATATCCACTGATGGAAGTCTCTTTCAGTAAGGTAATAAACTCATTTGCCAGTGCCGGAAGTACATTCTTAAATGCCTGTGGCAGAATAATCAGACGCATGGTCTGCGAATAATTCAATCCGAGGCTTCGTCCAGCTTCAAACTGTCCTTCGTCTACAGACATGATTCCGGAACGTACAATCTCTGCCACATAGGCAGCCGAATTCAAACCAAAAGCGATTACAGCCACTGCAATCTTATTATCGAGTGCAACCAGAATAATATAGTACATAATCAAAAGCTGTACCATCGTAGGGGTTCCACGCCATATGGTAAGATACACTTTACATATAAAATTCAAAACATTTAATCCACCATGTTTATCATGGGTGGAACGGATAATTGCGACTAAAAATCCAACCACAATACCCAGAAGTACTGCAAGCACTGCAATAAGCAGTGTATTGCCAAGGCCACGTAACAGATAAAGATATCTGTCTTTCTCTATAAAATCCTGTTGAAAGCTGCTTAAAAAATCGCTCAAGGTCTTTCCTCCTATACCGATTATTTATTTCTTACTACAATAACCTGGCTTGCTGTTGCATAAGTATCTGTAAAGTCAATGTTCTTAAGACGGTCTTCTGTTACAGTCATTCCTGCTGCACCAAAATCTGCTTTACCGGAAGATACTGCTGCGATGATTGCATCAAATTCCATATCTTCAATCTCTAAATCATAACCAAGCTTGTCACAGATTGCTTTTGCGATATCTGCATCGATACCAACTACGTTGTCACCATCATAATATTCGTATGGCTCAAACTGTGCATTGGTTGCCATGGTAAGTTTTCCGTTTGGATATTCTGTTCCCTCCGGAGTCTCATATGGATGCTCTCCTGTTTCATCACCAATATAGTTGCTGATGATAGTATCGATTGTTCCGTCTGCTTTTAACTCTTCGATTGCTTTGTTGAATTCGTCTGTTAAATCTGTGTTATCTTTTGCGATACAGATTGCATATTCCTCTGCATCAAAGGTATCATCTAAGATTTTCAAGTCATCATTCTTCTCAACAAATGCCTCTGCAGGCTGCTTGTCGATGATTACACAGTCGATCTTACCGGTCTTTAATGCCTGGATTGCATCAGAACCTTTGTTGTAACGCTCTACGGTGCTTCCTTCGTCCTCGTATGCTGTTGCATCGGCATCTCCGGTTGTTCCAAGCTGAACACCGATTTTCTTTCCCGGAAGGTCATCCTTGGAATTTACTGTGTTTGCAGCTACAGATGAGCCACATCCTACCATTGCTACTGTCATTGCTGCAGTTAATAAAAGTGCTGCAAATTTCTTCATGTTCTTCATATTTATTCCTCCTCTGATTATAATTATGTGAATTTATATTTCATACAGCATCATAAAATATATCAACATAACGCCTAGTATAGCATGATTCCGCCTATTTCACAAGTACCCGGAGAGTATTTGTCTGCATTTAAAAATACATTTTTCCATGTATTTTTAAACAGGCGGTACCTCAGTAGTTTGCATATTCGCTTCATAATTGTTATAATGTGCCAAGAAAAGTGATGATACTTGAGGAGGTTTTTTCATGAAGCGATTTGGCAGAATTATGTTCTGTTTTCTTCCGGCTCTGCTGGCATTTGGCCTGCAGCAGCTTATCTCCATTCCGGCAGTAGGGCTTGCCCTGCTGGGTGGTTTTTATACCAAAGGGGCAACTTCTATCGATGACTGTATGAATGCATTTTTAAATATTATTTCCACCGCCAATTTTAATGCCGGTGTCAGTGCAGCCTACGGTACTGTTGCCCTTGTGGTATTTGCCTACTGGTATTATAAAAAGTTCCGGCAGACAGAACCGGAAAATGTACGGAAACCATTTAATATTCCGGTTATCTTCGGCATTCTTATTACTGCAGTAGGATTACAGTATATTACCAATTACATTGTATCTTTTACTGCAGCCATTAACCCGCACTGGCTGGAATATTACAGTAACCTGGTAGAATCGGTGGGACTGGATGAGCCTTCCCTGATTCTGGTTCTCTATTCCGTTCTGATTGGACCTGTCTGTGAAGAACTGATTTTCCGTGGACTGACTTTGAAATATGCCAAAAGAGCAATGCCTTTCTGGGTTGCTAACCTCTTGCAGGCACTGCTCTTTGGTGTGTTCCATATGAATATGATTCAGGGTGTTTATGCTTTTGTGGTAGGAATTGTTCTTGGATTTATCTGCGAGAAAAGCCGCAGCATTTATCCTTCCATGCTTTTCCATATCCTCTTTAACATCTGGGGAACCTTCTCTCCGGACTGGTTTATGTACAAAGCAGATACCGTTCCGTTCTTCTTCCTGTGGTTCTTTGTTGGTGCAGGACTACTGGTTGCAGGACTGTTCCTCTTTTTCTTTGGAGTAAATAAAAAGTATCCGAAAATTGAAAATTCTTATTATTCTTAATATCCTTTTGCAATTTTCTTTCCCTGCAAAAGGCTCTGGTTTTGATTTACAAAGGAGCGTGTCCGCTCTTTTAATAATAATTTTCGTCCTTCCGGGGTTCTTGTATATACCACATGGTATGGTCCAAGAGCCCTTTTCATATGCTTTTCAAAAATCAGGGCACGCTCCTTTTGTCTTCCGAATATTTCCGGGACACTGTAACACTCTCTTGATGTGCCAAAGATTTTTTCCCGGATAAGAAGATACCTTGGGTTATCAATAACACCCCACAATTCTTCCATGCAGGCAGAATAGGTTGTCTTATCTCTGGTGGTTCCACCTTTAAGCCAGGTACCTACCACAAGTCCGTTAAAGGATTCTACTTCTGTCCTGCAATGGGCACCATCCTCTAATTCCCCGCATTCCCTCAATGCATCTAGCATTGCTTCGCTAAGCTGTTTCATCCGTCTTGCCGGGGTGCTGAATTTAAACAGACGTATCCCCTGATAGACAATTCCGGCAAATGCGGCTAACAGCGCAATTCCAAGTAACAGGAAAGCTGGATGATTACCAAGCTTCTGTGCCATCATTCTTCCACTCATTAAGAGCATTGCAAGTATCACCTGTATGATTTCTATACAGACCGCATTAATAAAGATATATCCTGTTTCTATTTCTTTTGCTGCAATTTCATCTATCTGTTCTATTTCCATCTGATTTCGTACTTCCTGCAAGGACTGGTTCCATCGCTGCCTCAATGCATTTCTGTCCTTTGCACGCTCAAGCATCATGCGGTTTGCTTTATCTACCTCATATTTTGATGTTATCTTTGGAATGCCCAGCCGACCGATTCCGCTTTCGATTACATCTTCCCTGCAGGATACTCCTAAAAATGATTCAAACCGGCGTTCCAGCATTTCATAATCGCCCTCTGCCTCAGTATTACTCTGCTGTCCCCGCTCTTTTGGAAAAATGCAGGCAAGATGCCAGATGTTTCCGGTCTTATCCGGCTGCTCTCTGTCGGTACGGATTGCTCTTCCACGCATCTGGTTACTCAGCATAAAAGACCCTACATAGGTTGCCAGTATCAGGGAATTGATGCACGGTGCATCCCAGCCTTCTCCCAGCAATGACTTGGTTCCAATCAATGTATGAATCTCTCCCTGACGGAATAACTCCGTCACAACAGCTACGGTGTGGGTGCTCTTTCCCTTTATCATAAGCTGTCCGTATCCGGTATCTCCCAGTGGATTTAACGTTCCGCTGCAGCCATACTGTGCCAGCAATTCCGGCAGTTTTGCTTCGACTTCCATTGGAACGATTATCACTGTTCCACTCAGCACACCAAGACGGATTCCAGCCATGTTCTGCCGCCTTAAATATTCAAAAATCGGCACTGCACCAAGCTCTGTAACCAGTGTATCTTTACTTCCAATCTCCGGCAATTTGTCTTTCTTAATATAATCGCAGAGAACCAGAAGGCGTAAATCATTTTCCAGTGCCTCATACTCAGCCTGCACAATGGTATGGATGCTCTCCATCTTTCCCTGGCTTTTCATAAGTACCTTTTTAATGGATTCATTATCCCGCAGTGCAACCTTGTTCCGGTAGATGGCTCCTGCCTCTTTTAATTCCTGCAGCAGGCTTTCCCGCTCTGCTTCCAGCATGGTATAGGACTCTCTGTCCTCATAAAGAACACCCTGCAGTAACACTTCCATCCAGTGTGCATCCATTCCCGGCAGCTTTCCCTTTGTTCCGATGAGCTTCCTTAAATAACCTGAAAATGGAATCCCTTTTGCCTGGCAGTATACCAGCAGCGCTGTAAAATACTCCGGTTTATCTAAGAACCGCTCACTGTATTCTTCCGGATGCATAAGCCCCTGATGGGAAGATACGATTCTTCGCAAAGTCTCATCTGCCATCATTTTCTGCACCTGCATCTGCATCCGCTTCTGATGTTCCCTGACATATGCTTCCTCTTCTCTTGTCGGCCAGTTAAAATAAACATAGTCCTGATGCGGGCAGAGACTTCCTTCTCTTACCAGTTCCGGCGTAAAGATTTCTTCATCAATCGGTCCGCACATATCGATATAACGCTTCCACTGTGCCGGTGTGCTGTCATATGGCGGTGTTGCTGTCAATGCAATGATTTTCACATCCGGCAGCTTGTCTAAGAAAGTCTCCAGTGCCTTCCACCACTCACTGCGAAGGTGATGCGCCTCATCCAGACAAATTGTTGTAATACCGGCTTCCTTTACTGCCTTAAAAATATCGAAATCCCGGTAGTCAACCTGCTCCGTTTCCTTCTCTCCATCTGCTTCTTCTGTCACTCCGCCGGCTGCCACTTTACTGTCTGCCGCATCTACTCCATCCACCGCTTCACTGGCTGCTGCTTCTTCCTCTGCCGCTTCCCCACTGTCCTCTTCCAGTGTGCCCTGTTCCCGCTTCATGGCACTGTACAATGCCTGATAAGTCGTTGCAGTCATCTGTTTCATCTGTTTCAAATTATTGGATAATATTTCCTGCGGATCTGCCTCTTCGGTTAAGAAGCCCTCCTGTATACGCATCAGCCATTGCTGGCGGATGGTAATGCTGGGTGAAAAAATAAGGCAGGGTGCTCCCAGCCTCCGAATCAGTTCTATTCCAAGTGTAGTCTTGCCGGAACCCGGCGCTGCCACAATATGTATCTTTCCATCCTTCAAATACTGCTGTGCATGTAAGAGTACTCTTTCCTGATAATCTCTCCATTTTCCCCGAAATTGCAGGATTCCCTCATATCCTGTGTTCATAAATTTCCCTCCATCAACATTTTAATAAATGCAGTATCGCGATATATCCACGGTTCCTTCGAAAATGGCTCATTTGCTTTTACAATCTCTTCCGGTATCATCCATTCCAGATGATAGCCTTTTGCCTTCTCGCTTTCTGTCATATGCGGTTCTGTTGTTCTCTCCTCAACTGCACAGGCAAAGAAATAGGTGTGACAGTGATATATTTTATCTGTTTCAAATAAATCACGGCGTTTTTCTTCTATCCCGCCCAACAGCTGCATACTTCCCGGGCATAATATCAATCCGCCCTCTTCTAATACTTCTCTGGAAAGTGCCGTTTCAAAATCTTCCTCACCATTCATGCCGCCGCCTAATATTTTGCAGTCCCCAGCCCTGCCGCGCTGGACTGCAATTTTTCCATTCTTTTTTATGATTGCCCGGACGCACTTTCTTTCAAATACCGGCATGCCATCCTTATAATCTTTTTTATCTAATACCAGAAGTATCTTACTTTCCGTCATTTTCGTTTCCTCGCTCTTGTCAAAGTTACCTAATCTGCCCACTGAAAACTGTTTACCATGGTCTCTGCTGTCCGTATAGGTACCTTCACCATTTACCCGGGCAGCACTGCCCTGCACCTGCATCATAAGCTGTGAAAGAATAGTCCTTTGTATTAATTTCTCATCATAATATGTAATATCGGTTGAAATCGCATTACTAATAGCTAGTATACCATAAACATACTGTTTTTGGGAAGAAATGTCCTATTTCATCCAATAAACAGCTATCTTGTCGCTTTCCACTCTCCAAAGTCATAGTAAGCAGTTGGTTTATCACCAAAGATACCTCCTCTTACTGCCAGCACAAAGTTTCGCTTAGCAAGCACTTGATGCGTTTCTTCTACGTATGCATATTGTCAAGTGTATGTGTCATATTTTATATTCAAAATAAAAAAAGCTGCTACTCTGAAAAATAACAGCCTTTCTTACTATATCAGCCTTTTGGAATTTGACCATCGACATACAGAATGTGATTAACTAACCACTCTGTGAGATATTTTAAAATTCCCATAATCTGTTCATCTTGATCTTCTACCTCATCATTGTGATGTTCCATAAATTCATCAAGTTTATGTATAAATTCCTGATGTTGAACTTTCTGTGTAAATATCTTCTTATAATTAATAGATTCCACCAAAACATTCCCTAATTTTCTTGGAAATATCAGAATCAACAAAACCTTTCTGCGCCATGTCATCGAGCATCTCACACGTTTTTTCGTGCGATAAACCTTTCTTATATGGTCTGTCCTCGGTTAATGCCTGATAAATATCAATACATGCCATAATACGTTCCGGCTCATTTAATTCAGCTGCGGTTTTTCCAAAAGGATACCCTTTTCCATTTAATTTTTCATGATGGAAAGCTGCCCAGTCTCGTATTTCTTCAAAATCATTAACCTCTGATAATATAAGGTATGTATAGCCAGCATGATTCTTCATTTTTGAAAATTCATCATCCGTAAGCTTATCCGGTTTTTCCAAAATTTCATTGCCTACTGCCATCTTCCCAATATCATGCAGTGCACCAGCCAGATAAATTTTTTGCACATTAATAGAATCATATCCGATATATTGAGCAAAAAAAGCTGCTTTTTCAGCCACTCCTATAGAATGTCTGCTTGTAAAAGAAGATTTATAATCTACAATCTTTGCAAAAAAATCTGCGACATTTTTACACGTTTTCCAATCAAAAACCCGTTTTTGTCTTGGGATAATCTCCCATAGCTTCATTTCAAAAGAATTATCACTTAAACATATAAATGATTCAGAATGTGTGAATGCATGAAAAAAGGCATTCACACATTCTGAATCGAATAATCCATCCCTATTTTTTAAAAGGTACTGACATATAAAATTCCAACTGTTATTTCCAGATCCCGTGTTATTTCCTATAATATCAATGGTATCTGCAAGATGAATAATCCTTGCAAACAATGGAATTTGATTCCACTTTTTTTGAAAAGGACCAGTTCCATCGGCATGTTCATGATGATACAAAATCACATTTGACACATCTGTTTTAAATGGAATTTTAGTAATATTTTTTTCACCATAAATACAATGAAGATTTGTTTTTTTCTCGGATAAATCTTTTTTGCAATTAATGATGGAATCCTTTTTCAGTTCTTCCGAAATATATTGTGTCAAAGCATTATCATGCAGTAAAGCACACATGGCTAAATCTTGTAATTCATCACCTTGAATTTTCCAATATTCAGCCATGCATATACTTATATAAGCCACTCTTTTTCCATGTTTGTTTTTGATATTCACCAACTCTGCTTCTATACAGTCCAAAGCATAAGAACAGGCTCCTGCAAGTCCGATGATATCTATACTTAGTTCTTCTTTCATTGGTATAATCCTATCATAACACATTTATGCTTCTAGCATTTCCATAATCCATGCAGGTTACAATATGCATATACTTCTTCTACCTGTT
>ERZ773243.250-NODE-250-length-81511-cov-26.053379_pt1 | contig 81511 bp, 69 predicted proteins | sample MGYA00580520_ERZ773243 | MGnify/ENA primary metagenome ERZ773243 (study PRJEB29015, sample SAMEA2737747) | human gut metagenome | biome: human gut; feature: human-associated habitat; material: faeces | place: China | collected 2012 ... | reverse complement strand
TTGGACTTTACCGCAATGATACATATGCTGGATCAAAAATGAGATAATTTGTAATCTCAGAGGATTCGTAACGTTTTGGGTATCAATCATAACAAAATCCCTGCTTTCCATAAGAAGTGGGTGGGGGAATTATGTGCCTTTATCTAAGCTTAAATGAAAGAGCCGTGTATTTTGGGTGGTTCTGTTTTGCCTCCATTGCAGGCCTGTATTATCGATATGAAAGTCTTTTGGGGCATGCCGGCGGTCAATGTATCGTTCATATTGCCATTTATTTGTTTTATCGTGATTATAATTTATGGTTATCGTTCGTATAAAAGAAGTTTGATATCATGATAGAAAAATAATATAAATCACTATTTTTGTATTCAAACTTAAATCCTATTTATTTTATATGAAGAAAATCAGTGTATTTCTATCTAGTCTATTCGTCAGTATCTTGACCTTTGGTCAATCGATACAACCCTCTTTGTCCTATTGGTTTGATACCCCTACCAGTTTGAAAGGACAGGCTGTGTGGTACGAAGGAAAACCTGAAAAATGGAAAGGTAAGAAACCAATTTCAGCTGGCGATTGTGCCCAAAATCCGGATGTTGAATGGGAATCGGCTTCTTTGCCTTTAGGTAATGGCAGTTTGGGTGCTAATATTTTAGGCTCGGTAGAAGCAGAACGCGTTACTTTTAATGAGAAAACCTTATGGCGTGGAGGACCGAATACAGCCAAGGGACCTGCTTATTATTGGAATGTAAATAAACAGTCGGCTCATGTGCTTGATGAAATTCGTAAAGCGTTTGCTGAGGGTAATCAGGCTGAGGCTGAGCGGCTGACTTGTCAGAATTTTAACAGTACCGTTCCATATGAATCGTACAAAGAAGACCCGTTTCGTTTTGGGAATTTTACCACGATGGGAGAATTCTATATTGAAACGGGGCTTAATGCCATTGGAATGAGTGCATATCGTCGCGAGTTATCACTCGATTCGGCTCGTGCTGTGGTGCAGTTCCGTAAGGATGGAGTACTATATAAGCGTACTTCATTTATTTCGTATCCGGCAAATGTATTAGTGATGCGTTATGACGCAGACCATCCGGCCAAGCAAAACCTGACCTTCAGCTATGCGCCTAATCCGGTATCAACAGGCCATATAGAAGCTGAAGGAAAGAATGGTTTGGTTTATCGGGCTAAGTTAGATAACAATGGAATGGATTATGTTGTGCGCATACGTGCCTTGGCTCAAGGGGGAACAGTGGCGAACACTCATGGTAAACTCCGTATTGAGGGAGCCGATGAAGTGGTATTTCTCGTAACAGCCGATACTGATTATCGCATTAATTTTAACCCTGATTTCACTGATCCAAAAACGTATGTGGGAGTGAATCCGGAAGAAACAACTGCTCATTGGATGAATGAAGCTGTGAAACTTGGCTATGAAGCCTTGTTTCAGGCTCACTATGCAGATTATGCTTCGCTGTTTAATCGGGTAAAACTGAACCTAACGGCTTCAGATGCAGTTCGTGATTTACCTATTACCCAGCGTTTGAATAACTATCGCAAGGGTGAAAAAGACCTTTATCTTGAACAGTTATATTATCAGTTTGGGCGTTACTTGCTGATTTCCAGCTCTCGTCCCGGAAACTTGCCGGCTAACTTGCAAGGAATTTGGCACAACAATGTGGACGGACCTTGGCGTGTGGATTATCATAATAACATTAACTTGCAGATGAATTATTGGCCGGCATGTTCTACCAATTTAGATGAATGTATGTGGCCGCTCATTGATTTTATCCGTACATTGGTCAAGCCCGGCGAGAAAACAGCGCAGGCTTATTTTGGTGCACGCGGATGGACGGCCTCTATTTCGGGAAATATCTTCGGATTCACGGCCCCTCTGGAAAGCGAGAACATGTCATGGAACTTTAATCCGATGGCTGGACCATGGTTGGCTACTCATATCTGGGAATATTATGACTATACAAGAGATATCAAATTCTTGAAAGAGATTGGTTATGATTTAATCAAGAGTAGTGCTACTTTTGCGGTAGATTATCTGTGGCATAAGCCTGACGGAACCTATACGGCGGCTCCTTCTACTTCACCTGAACATGGTCCGGTTGACCAGGGAGCAACTTTTGTACACGCCGTTGTCCGTGAAATTTTGTTGAATGCCATCGATGCCAGTAAAGTCTTGCGCGTAGATGCCAAGGAGCGCAAACAGTGGGAGCAAGTCTTGGCGAGGTTAATGCCTTATCGGGTGGGTCGTTATGGACAGTTAATGGAATGGTCAACTGATATTGATGATCCCAAGGATGAGCATCGTCACGTAAACCATCTGTTTGGTTTACATCCGGGACATACCATTTCTCCCATTACCACTCCCGAACTTTCGAAAGCCTCCCGCGTGGTTCTGGAACACCGTGGAGATGGAGCTACAGGATGGAGTATGGGATGGAAACTCAATCAGTGGGCCCGCTTGCAAGACGGAAATCATGCTTATAAACTATTCAGTAACTTGTTGAAAAATGGTACGCTAAATAATTTGTGGGATACACATCCGCCTTTCCAAATTGATGGAAACTTTGGCGGTACGGCAGGTATTACTGAAATGCTGCTGCAGAGTCACATGGAATTTATCCAGTTCTTACCTGCTTTGCCTGATGCTTGGGCTTCCGGTTCGGTATCCGGACTCCGTGCACGCGGTAATTTTGAACTATCCATGAAGTGGGAGAAGGGACAGCTGCAGGAAGCTGTAATTACCTCTCATTCCGGTACTCCATGTCATCTCCGTTACGGTAATGTAAGTTTGAAGTTTAAAACCCAAAAAGGAAAAAGTTATCGGGTAAAATACGTAAACAATAGTCTGGTTGTTGAGTAAGATTTGAAACAGAAATTGATTGGTTGAGTGTCAGTGCTTCATGGAAATGTAAATCCGTGCATGGCATGTAGTTCAGACAGAAGGTAAGTCTATCTGCTGAGAGACATGAAACTTCAACAGGAACAGATAAATCTTTTATTTTCAGTGTTAAATATCCCAATTGAGGCATGGTGAAACATTTCTCTGTGCCTCTTTTTTTTGGATCAAAGCCTTGCTCTTGCCTTGTTTGTTCTTTCAGATATTAGTTGTATTTTTGTTTTATTATAAATGATTCTTGACCAGAAAGAAACTTAAAAAATACTATGGTTCGTTTTATATTACGGTTAATCATCGTTTTGTTTGCAACGCTTCGGTGTGCCTTGGCGGTTGAAAAGCAGTATGTATTCCAACAGATTACTCCTGAAAACGGACTGGCTTATCAAGTCAATAGCATTGTTGCCGGTGTAAAGAGCGGATATGCTTGGATGGGAACAAACTCCGGTATTGGCCGTTTTAATGGGTATGAACTCAAACGCTACCTGACCGCTAAGGTATATCAGTTGATAGAAGATAATCAGTCGAATATTTGGGCTGCTACAGCAGAAGGCGTATTCCGTTATTATGCATATGAGGATGTATTTCTGCCGGTCTGCGATGAACAGGGAGCTATTGTTCAGGCTTATTCCATTTGCCGGATACCGCATGGACTTTTATTGGGAGAAAGAGGCCGGATTTATCAATATGATGATGCAACGAATCAAGTAAAACAGTTGATGACTCTTCCGGAGACTTGCGATTATAACATTACGAATCTGGAACTATGGGACAGCCAGACCTTGATTCTCTCAAACCGATGGAATCAATCTTATTGGGTTAACATATCTTCGGGGAAAATCCGGGAACTGCCATTCCCTTGCCATAGGGTTGCCGGATTGCTGAAAGACAGTCAGGGCCATTTTTGGATATCCTCTTACGGGGAGGGTGTGAGATGTTATTCAGCAGAAGGAAAATTGTTGCATCATTTACATAAAGGAAACTCGGAAGTGTCGTGTAATGTGGTGCTTTCCTTGGCTGAGTATGACGGTAAAATATGGATGGGTACCGATGGAGATGGCATTTTTACATTTCAACCGGATACGCATGAGGTGACTCACCTGAAGCATACTCCGGGCGACTCAAATTCATTGCCTAGTAATTCTATATTGTCTCTGTATGCTGATGCTGAGAATGGAATTTGGGCAGGTTCTGTGCGTAGCGGTTTATTCAATATAAAGGAGGTAGGAATCAGGCTTTATTCGGATGCGCTTCCCGGAACGCATTATGGTTTGAGCCTGAAGACAGTGCTTAGTCTTTTTCAGGAAGAAGGAGAAGAGGACATTTGGATAGGAACGGATGGAGGAGGTTTAAACCGCTTTGTCCCCCGTGACCAGAAGTTTTATCATTATCCGGCTACGTGGGGCGATAAGGTGGTGTCGTTGGCTGGAATCGACCGCTCGCATTTATTGGTCTCCTTGTTCGACAAGGGGTTATTCCTTTATGATAAGCAGGCGAGAAGCTATAAGCCGCTGACAATTGTAAATGACAGCATCAATGCGTTTATCTGTCAGCAGGGTAAATCCGTTAACCTGCTGCGGCATGCTCCCGATGAGGTATTACTGTTGTCGGAGCATCCGTATTGTTATAATTGGAAAAAACATACATTCAAGGAAATTACATTCGATTCCGGTAAATTCTCTCTGCAAGGGGAAATGAAGACCATAGCTATGCAGGAGAATACGGTCTATGTGCATGATATCAGCCGCATTTATAGCTTAGATGCGGAGCACCATGTGCTGGGCAGTCTCTTGGCTTTCAAGAATGATACAATAATTCATGCGGCATCCATGGATGAACACGGAGAACTGTGGATTGGGAGTAACTATGGACTATATCATCTCTCGCCTACTACAGGGGAGTGCCGTTTTATTTCTACAAATTTGATTTCGAATTTAACATCGGTCACGTGCGATTTAAGAGGAAGGGTGTGGATTGGCAGCAATGACCAGCTCTTTGCCTACCTTATTGAAGAAGATTGTCTTATTCCCTATGATTCTCCGGATGGAGTAATGCCGAATGAGTATTTGGCAAAGCCGCGTTTATTGACGAATCAAGGAGATATTTATTTAGGTACAGTAAATGGATTGCTTCACATTAGTCCTGAGTTGCCGAAAGAAAAAATCCGGCAGCCGATATTGGAACTGGCGAAAGTAGAAGTCGGAGGTAAACGTATGGATTATCCTAAGGGCAAGATACTGAAGTTAAAAGAACAGCCTATTCCGGTCGTGCTGTCTGTTCTGGCTCGCAATAAAGACATATTCCGCAAACCGGCATACCGCTATACGATTCATCGTTCGGGGCTTGAGCCGGTCTATTCATACCTGCCCACGCTGACACTGAATGGCTTGCCGGCAGGTACTTATTGTATTACGGTAGCCTGCAGTACGCGTATGGGAGGATGGACTGAAGACTATCCGATATTGGAATTGATAGTGTTGCAGCCATGGTATAAATCAGGGTGGTTTATATTGGCTGTTCTCTTTTTCTTGGCATTGGTTCTGGTCTTTATCAGTGCTTGGGTTTTCCGCAGAAGAGAAAACCAACTGAAATGGGAGATGCGGGAGCGTGAGAAACAGATGTATGAAGAGAAAGTACGCTTTCTTATTAATATCAATCATGAACTTCGTACCCCATTGACGCTTATTCATGCTCCGCTGAAGCAGCTTATTGAACGCCTGTCCCCGGAGGATGAGCAGTATCGGTTATTGCAAGGCATAGCTAATCAGTCGAACCGGATGAAGAAGTTGCTGAATATGGTGTTGGATGTGCGAAAGATGGAAGTGAAGGAAAGTGTGCTGCATATAGAGGAGGTACGTCTGGATGAGTGGCTGAATCAGATTTTGGAAGACTTCCGTCCTGAAGCAGCTTTAAAGCATCTCACATTGGTAAGCCGTTATGAATTGGAGGACTATTTGTTTTGTTGTGATAAAGAGAAGTGTACAACGGTCGTTACGAATTTATTGGTGAATGCTGTAAAATATAGTAACGAAGGAGGAGAAATCTTACTGGTCGTAAAGCCTGTGGATGATGGAAAAACTTTGCGTTTATCAATCTCTGATCAGGGTGTTGGTCTGAAAAATGTAGATGTGAAGCAATTATTTACCCGTTTCTATCAGGGAAACAATAGTCGCCCGGGAACAGGAATAGGTCTGTCATATGCTAAAATCTTAGTGGAACAGCAGGGAGGAAAGATTGGGGCATACGACCATGTAGGAGAGTCTGGAGCAACATTCTGGGTAGAACTGCCTTCAGGAATGAAGCCTGCCAAGCAACTTTTACATCCGCAGCCCTATTTAAATGAACTGTTGGTTTCGGTAGAAAATGTGGAACACGTACCCAGTGAGATGCCTTACCAAGAAGAAACAAAAAGCAAACGTTTGTTGGTAGTGGATGATAATCAAGAAATGGCGGCTTATCTTACATCGGCGCTGGCTCCTTATTTTCAGGAAGTTCAAACTGCATCGAATGGGGTAGAAGCACTGGAACTGTGTAAGCAGTGGTTGCCAGATGTAGTCGTAAGCGATATTCAGATGCCGGAAATGAATGGATATGAATTGTGCAAGCGCATAAAAGAAAACCTCGATATCAGCCACATTCCTGTGTTGTTGCTCACGGCACGTACAGACGAAGAAAGCAAAATTTTCGGTTATAAGAATGGAGCCGATAACTATCTGACCAAACCCTTTGAAATAAGTACGTTGTACACGGCTGTGTTAAGTTTACTGCAGAACCGGGAACGGACGAGGAAAGAATATACGGAAGTCGGAAATATCTCTCTTCCTACGCCAGAGGGAAGTACGTTTAGCCCGGTGGATGAAAAATTCCTGAATAAGCTCAATGAGGTGATAATGAATAATCTGAATAACCCTGAGTTAGGAGTGGAATTTCTTTGCTCGGAAATGTACATCAGTCGTGCTTCACTCTACAATAAGTTGAAAGCACTTACTGGTATGGGTTCAAACAGCTATGTAGCTAAGATACGTATTGAGCAGGCTGTAAAGTTACTTACATCAACCGATATGCACATTAATGAAATCTCTGATGCCGTTGGCTTTTCTTCATCTCGTTACTTCAATCGTGTGTTTAAAGAAATGATGGGATGCTCCCCAAGTCAGTATAAAAATCCCCGGAGGTCTTCGGGGGACAGTGAACCAGGCCCGAAAGGTGGTTCCAGAGAGCAGATAGATGGAGAAGTGGAATAAAAAACGGTCAAAAGGTGATAAATAGTGATAAGTGGATAGTTTTTAGTCAATAGATGAATTCATTGTGAATTATTACCGCCAAATTTGCAGGACACCTCAGATAGAATACTGAATGTTTAATTTATATACTTTGCTCCCTATGAAAGCAATCCATTTTTTTTATTCTGCAGCAGGAATAGCCGTAGCAGCTCCGCTATTTTCTTCTTGTCAGCAGAAGCAGGAACAGAAACCTTATAATATCGTTTATATCATGACCGATGATCATACGGCACAGATGATGAGCTGTTATGATATCCGTTATGTAGAAACCCCGAATTTAGACCGTATTGCGGCAGATGGGGTTCGTTTTACCAATAGCTTTGTAGCGAATTCATTGAGTGGTCCGAGTCGTGCTTGTATGCTGACAGGAAAGCATTCATGTGGAAATAAGTTCTATGATAACTCTCGCTCTAAGTTTAACGGTGCGCAACAAACTTTTCCGAAGTTATTGCAGAAGGCCGGCTATCAGACCGCTATCGTAGGTAAGTGGCATCTTGAGACATTGCCTACCGGCTTCGATTTTTGGAAAATAGTGCCACAGCAAGGTGATTATTACAATCCGGATTTCATAACCCAGCAAAATGATACGATTCAAGAGCATGGGTATATTACTAATTTGATTACCGACCATGCCATTGAGTGGATGGAAAAGGAGCGTAATACTGAAAAACCGTTCTGTCTGTTGATTCATCATAAAGCGATTCACCGAAATTGGATGGCAGATACCTGTAACTTGGCGCTGTATGAAGATAAGACTTTTCCGGTTCCGGAAACATTCTACGATGATTATAAAGGGCGTCGTGCGGCAGCTGCTCAGGAAATGAGTATTGCTAAAGATATGGATATGATTTATGACTTGAAGATGATGGCTCCAGGTAAGGACAGTCGTCTGAAGTTTATTTATGATCGTTTTGTAGGGCGTATGGATTCTGCCCAACGGGCTGCTTGGGATGCTTTTTATGACCCGATTATTAAGGATTTCTATAAACAAAACCTTACCGGAAAGGAGTTAGCTGAATGGAAGTTCCAGCGTTATATGCGTGACTATGCTAAAACATTGAAATCGTTGGATGACAATGTGGGTCGTGTACTCGATTACCTGAAAGAAAAAGGGCTGTTGGATAATACCTTGGTTGTGTATACTTCCGATCAGGGTTTCTACATGGGTGAACATGGGTGGTTCGATAAGCGCTTCATGTATGAGGAATCTATGCATACCCCACTGATTATGCGTTTACCGAAGGGACTTGATTGCCGTGGTGATATTACAGAGCTGGTGCAAAACATCGATTATGCTCCTACATTTCTGGAATTGGCAGGGATGGAAGTGCCGCAAGACATCCATGGGGCTTCTATGCTGCCTTTACTGAAGGGAGAAAAACCGGCAGATTGGAGAAAGAGTCTGTATTATCATTTTTATGAGTTCCCGGCCGAGCATATGGTAAGACCTCATTATGGTATCCGGACAGAACGCTATAAATTGATATACTTTTATAAGGATATTGTAGAATGGGAATTATATGATTTGGAGAAAGATCCTCATGAGTTAACTAACTTGTATGGCCAAGAAGAATATGAATCGGTAGCAGCTGAATTAAAAGAGGATTTATTGAAACTTCAAGAGCAATATAATGACCCGGTGCGCTTCTCGCCAGACCGTGCACGCGAATAAGAGCGCCTGTATCATCGGGTAAGACGAAAAAAACCATATCATCTCATAATGCTTGAGTTTGATATGGTTTTTTCGTTGTATTATTATAATCTTTCGTTGTTGTGACCTGTTTAATGTTGACACTGATGGTCTCCATCGTGATGATGGTGGCAACCTTCTCCCGAGTCGTGTATTGCTCCGTTTAAGTAAGCGTTTACCACATCGGTAACATTTCCCTTACATCCTCTTATCACTTCAATGCCACATGCCGACAATTTGTTTAATGCGCCTGCGCCCATGTTTCCGGCAAGCATGATAGTTACTCCGTCAGCTTGTAGCTTGGAAGCAATGTTTGATTTGCATCCGCAGCCTTGGGGAGATGGAATTGTTTCGGTCATTACGATTTGGTTTTCTTCATTCACTGTGATGATGGTATAAAACTCACAATGTCCGAAATGGTCATCGATTTCGCCATTTCTTGTAGGTAGTGCTATTTTTTTCATATCTGCATAATTTGTTTGAATAATCTCTGTTTCATCAATCCATGTACAAGCGGTTTTACATATGGGGCAGATTACAGTTCTCTGTTTTGCATGCGGAATGATGTTGTTTAAAATCATTCCACATTGTTCACATCTAAACCATTGTGCATCCATATATGAGGTTCCTCCCTCGATGACAAGATTCTTCTGATTGATTAACGCATCAGCCAGTTTCTTTCTGGCAGAAGCGTAAATACGTGTCAGCGTAGGGCGAGATATGCCCATGCATTCTGCTGCTTCGGCTTGTGTCTTGTTGTCATAATCGCATAGGTGGATAGCTTCATACTCTTCAATATAGAGTACGATGGTACCTTGTGCTTTCCTCCGGTTCATTGGGGTAAAGCCCACAGCCATGGGGATTCCTCTTACTTTTCGTATGCTTTTAGGACGCGGTGACATGAGTTGTTTTTTTTGATTTACGCCTGCAAAGATATGAACATTTGTTCAAAAAGAAAAGGTCCTTTCCAAAAAAAGAATCTTTTTTCACAGGCTTCTCATTGTTATTTCCGCAGCTTTATCTGATATTTGTTTAATCGTTCCTCCATCATGTAGGGCGGAATGATTAATTTGAGTGTATCAATACTTCCTGCCTCATAAATATGATTTCCGGTGTGCTTGTCTTTACAGAAGTTGAGTGAACCGTTAGGTACACAGTGCCCTTCTTTTAAAATCCACATGTGTTCGGCGGGCAAGCCTCCGCTTGCGATAGCTTGTTGGGCTTTCTGGCATTTCTTTGAAAAGTAAGCTACAAACTTCTCTATATGGATAGGAATTTCCATCATGTTCTCCACGTCTTCGGGTGATGTGGTAATGGCAAGATCCAAGTTCCCGTATTTCAGTTCTTGTATCAATGCTTTGTTTGCTTTCTCGTCGATAAACAGGTTGACATTGGGATAAGTTTCCCGGAAATGGAAGATGAAGTCGGGAACGAGGTAGGGAGCAATGCCAAAGAATGCACTGAATGATGCGATTCAGACCGTATTGCTGGGCAATCGTTGACTCATTGACCGGATATATAAGAGAAGTCCTGTTTAAGATCAACAGAAGAGAAACTATTGATTTTAAACAGGACTTTTTTGGGTGCATTATTCTTGTGCGGAGTTCAGACCCTTCCACTTCCAGATAAAACGTACTCCGGTAGCCATGAGAGCCAAAGACAATCCGGTATAGAAAACAGCAATGAATTCTACGGGAAAGAGCTGTAGCTGGCGTGCTGCTATGCCGAATGAAATCATGATTGCCATAATAATCCATCCCTTAGCGTCGAAAAAAGCAAAAGGGCAGTTCTTGTCTGACTTCTGTGTGATACGGTGTGTATGTTTCCGGTAAAGTCGGTGGAAAATAACTCCGAAAAACAATAGGAAGACCAGTGAGGTCTCACCAAGCTTGAGCAGCCAGTATTGTTCACTGTCCAGCCAGCACGATACACCGATTCGCAGAATGTTACCTCCGGCAATGAGCCAGACCATTCCTGCAGTGATAAGCAAGGTTTTTCCTGAAACTCCGAACCGCATAATCAGAACCATTTAATTTTCCTGAAAATGAGGAATGCCAGTGCCGAGAGCAAGATGGAAAGACATACGATAAGCATAAAGGCATGGGGAAATTCATCTAAATGGATATCCACGTTCATGCCGTAGAAGCTGGCAATAAGGGTTGGTACCATTAAGACGATAGAAAGGCTTGTCATGCGCTTCATGATGGTATTGACATTGTTCGATATAATCGAGGCAAAGGCATCCATTGTTCCCGTAAGAATATCGCTGTAGATGTTCACCTGGTTATGTGCCTGTTTCAGTTCGATGAGCACATCTTCTGTCAGTTCGGTATTTTGGTAGTCTTTTTCGCTGAAGATGTTTTGCAGTTTTCCAATCATCACCTCGTTTCCACGGATAGAGGTATTGAAATAGACCAGGCTTTTTTGCAGGTTCATCAGGTGGAGCAAGTCTTCGTTACGGATGCTTTTTTCCAGTTCTTTCTCAGCTGCATTGACTTCATTGTTTATTTGCTTCAAGTATTTAAGAAACCATACGGCAGATGAATAAATCAGCCGGAGAATCAGTTCATACTTGTTGCGAACATTGGTTCCTTTACGTCGGGTATGCTCAATGAAATCGGGAATCATCTCGGTAGAATGGTAACATACTGAGACGATAATTTCATTATTGGTAATAATGCCGATAGGTACTGTGGTATAAGGAATTTTCCCGTCTTCTATTTGGAGTGGGATGCGCAGAATGGTGAGCAGCCAGTTACCTTCGGTATCGGTACGGGGGCGTTCGTCAATATCAGCAATGTCGTTGAGAAAGGAGGTAGGAACTTTCAGCTCGTCTTGCAGAAATTTAAAATCATCTTCAGTAGGGCATTCTACATTTACCCAGCAGTTGGGCATCCATTGATTTTTCTCTATAAAGCCGGATTCACAAAAAAGATATTTTCTCATGGCGTGTACTCCTTGTTTAGTTTCTTTCATCAGGTAAAACACGCTTGCGGTAATCAAAGCGCGAATTTACCTTCCGGAAGAAGGGATTAATACTATTATGTGATACGTTCGCGGGTTTGAATGATCCATGTTTTGTGGGTTAAGTTCATAAAAAAAGTTCGTTTCTAAAAATAGGAACGAACTCTTTATCTTTTTGCTCTTCAGGTTGGACTTGAACCAACGACCCTCTGATTAACAGTCAGATGCTCTAACCGACTGAGCTACTGAAGAATTAGACAAATTTCATTTAAAGGAGCTCTTCAGGTTGGACTTGAACCAACGACCCTCTGATTAACAGTCAGATGCTCTAACCGACTGAGCTACTGAAGAATTAGACAAATTTCATTTAAAGGAGCTCTTCAGGTTGGACTTGAACCAACGACCCTCTGATTAACAGTCAGATGCTCTAACCGACTGAGCTACTGAAGAAGGTTTTCCTTTAATTGCGTGGCAAAGGTAGTAGGATATTTTGAAATATGCAATATCTTTGCAAAAAAAAATACAGAAAATGGATAAAATAATTGGAATGGGCAATGCTTTGGTAGATATTTTAGTGCGAATGAGCGATGATTCGTTGCTTGAAGAGCTTGGATTGCCTAAAGGAAGCATGCAGTTGATAGGAGATGAAATGTTGCAGAAAACACGAATGAAGTGTGCTTCGTTGCGCTCACATCGTTCCACTGGAGGCTCGGCAGGAAATACCATTTGTGCGTTGGCCAATTTGGGGGAGAAGCCCGGCTTTATCGGGAAAATAGGGAGTGATGAAACGGGTGCTTTTTTCTATCGAGCCATGCGCCGGCACGGTATCGATGCCAAATTGCAGAAAGGAGAACTGCCCTCAGGTATTGCTTCTACTTTTATATCAAAGGATGGAGAGCGTACGTTTGCTACGTACTTGGGGGCTGCTGCTACACTGCGTGCTGAAGATCTGTCGCGCGAAATGTTTGCGGGCTATTCTTATTTATATATAGAGGGATATTTGCTTCAAGACCATGATTTGATTTTACGTGCCATGCAGCTGGCGAAGGAGCAGGATCTGCAGATTTGTCTGGATATGGCGAGTTATAATATCGTGGAGGAAGAGCGCGATTTCTTCGATATGTTGATAACCAAGTATGTGGATATTGTGTTTGCTAATGAAAGCGAGGCACGTGCCTATACCGGTAAAGAGGCAGAAAAGGCTTTGGAGGAAATAGCTTCAAAATGCAGTATTGCTGTGGTTAAGACCGGACGGAGCGGTTCGCTGATAAAAAAAGGGACGGAGATGGTCCGTGTGCAGCCGTTCCCGGTGAAAAAGGTAGTTGATACCACTGGAGCAGGCGATTATTATGCTGCCGGATTTATGTATGGATTGGCTTGTGGCTATGCTCTTGAAAAATGTGCGCAGGTAAGTTCCATTCTGGCAGGATATGTCATTCAAGTGGTGGGAACGCAACTGCCGAAAAAGAAATGGGACGAAATTAAGTTAAATATTGACGCGGTTCTGCAGGGAGAAAGAGAATAATATGTTTATTTGCAGGTACGAAAGAAATAAAAAGTAGAAATATGAATACAAGGAAAACGCTGGCTGGAGTACTCATCGTATTATTAGGTATGGGCATCCTCAGTTTTAAAGAAGATGACCGTAATTTCCAGATATCGAAAAACCTGGATCTGTTTAATTCGATATTTAAGGAACTTGATATGTTTTATGTGGATACATTGAATCCGGAAAAGGTAATTCAAAATGGAGTGGAAGGAATGCTCGCGCTGACCGACCCCTATACGGAGTATTATCCCGAAGAGGAAATTAGTAGTCTGAAAGAGATGACTACCGGAAAATATGGAGGCATCGGGGCGGCAATCCGTTATTATGAGGCAAAAGATCGTATCGCCGTGGTGGAACCTATTGAGGGAATGCCGGCGGCAGAGGCTGGAGTGAAGGCGGGCGACATCATTCTGTCGGTGGGTGGAAAGGAAATGACCCGTGGAACGATGAAACCTCAGGATTTCTCACAAAAGGTGAGTGATGCGCTGCGTGGAGAACCGGGTACCTCGTTTATATTGAAGGTTATGCGTCCGCTTAAAAATGACAGTACGATTCTTGAGTTTAAAATTACCCGTAAAAACATCCGAACCAATCCTGTGCCTTATTATGGTATGGTGCGCGATAGTATCGGTTATTTGGCCCTATCAAGCTTTACAGAGAATTGTGCTAAGGATTTCAAGAAAGCATTTATCGAAATGAAGGAGCAAGGTGCTCGCTCGTTTATCCTCGACTTGCGCGATAATGGCGGAGGTTCTCTGGCTGAGGCGGTGGATATCGTAAATTTCTTTGTGCCGAAGGGACAGGAAATCGTGGTAACCAAAGGTAAACTGAAACAGGCACAGGGCTCATATAAAACACAGAATGAGCCGATTGATACACAGATTCCGATGGCGGTACTGGTTAATGGGGCTTCGGCCTCAGCCTCTGAAATTGTGAGTGGTTCGCTTCAAGATCTTGACCGTGCGGTGATTATCGGTACGCGTACCTTCGGAAAGGGATTGGTGCAGACCATTCGTCCGCTTCCTTATAACGGAACCTTGAAGGTAACAACCTCTAAGTATTATATTCCCAGCGGACGTTGCATTCAGGCGATTGATTATGCCAAGAAGAATGCGGATGGTTCGGTAGCACGCACGCCAGACAGCTTGACAAATGTGTTCCGTACGGCTGCAGGTCGTGAAGTGCGCGACGGGGGAGGTATCCGTCCGGATATTGAAGTGAAAGGCGATCGGGTGCCGAATATCGTATTTTATCTGATGAATGAGGATATTATCTTTGATTATGCCACTCGTTATTGCTGGGATCATCCTGCCTTGGCTTCGGTCGATTCGTTTCAGCTGACTGATGAGGATTACAAGGAGTTTAAAAAACTGGTAAAGTCGCGTGACTTCAAGTATGACCGCCAGAGTGAGAAGATGTTGAAGAGTTTGAAGGAAGTTGCCGAGTTTGAAGGATACATGGAGGGGGCTGCCGAAGAATTTAAAGCCCTGGAAAAGAAACTGAATCATAACTTGGATCGCGACTTGGATTATTTTGCCAAGCAAATCAAAGGATATATTGCGCAGGAAATCGTGACCCGCTATTTCTATCAGCGTGGGGCGGCAATGGAGCGATTGAAAGAGGATGAAGATTTGGAGAAGGCAATAGAGGTATTGCATGATGCTGGACGCTACAAGCAGATTCTTTCGGCTCCGACAGTAGCGGATAAAGGGGCTGAAACGAAAAAATAAAAAACGATGCTGTTACCTTATTTACATAAAGATTTGGTGGAGGCGGGCTGCGACGAGGCTGGGCGTGGATGTCTGGCAGGTGCTGTTTATGCTGCAGCGGTGATTTTGCCTCCCGGATTCCAGAACGAGCAGTTGAATGACTCCAAGAAACTGACCGAGCATCAGCGCTATGCCTTGCGTGAGGTGATTGAGCGTGAGGCGTTGGCTTGGGCGGTGGGAGTGGTGACCCCGGAAGAAATTGATAAGATAAATATTCTGAAGGCTTCGTTTTTGGCGATGCACCGGGCAGTGGAGCAGTTGCAGGTACGTCCGCAGCATCTGTTGATTGATGGCAACCGTTTTACGCCTTATCCGGGTATCCCGCATACTACGGTGGTGAAGGGCGACGGGAAATACCTTTCCATTGCTGCGGCATCGATTCTTGCCAAGACGTATCGTGATGATTATATGAACCGCTTGCATGAGGAGTATCCGGTGTACGATTGGAAAGGGAACAAAGGGTATCCCACCAAGAAGCACCGCGAGGCGATTCGTCTGCATGGTACGACTCCCTATCATCGCATGAGTTTTAATTTGCTGGGCAACGGGCAGTTGTCGCTTGAGTTTGCAGAAGAGTAAAGCAGACTGAAAAACAGAATCGGTCGGTGTGAGTATCTATCCACACCGGCCGATTTTGTTTTGGGCTTCTCTTCATCAAGGCTTTTCCTGCTGGTTGGTTATTTGGTTCGTGTGCTTTTTATTTGATTTTGGTTTGGAGTAAATCATGCGAGTAATCACTGCTAATATAGCGGTAGTGATGCCCAATGAAGGCCACCATCCTATATATTCCTCCAGTGCTTCGCAGAGTTTGGTGTAGGGTATAAAACAGAAGAAGAAATACATTCCGAGTGTATTTCTTTTAAGGTACGCATTCAGTGGCTTGTAATATCTTCCGGCTATTGCAAAGCAGATTAAGATAATGAGGTAGAATAAAATTTTAGCAGGTATCATAGGGATTGATTGGTAAATTAAATGTATTCTATTACTGCGGGTTGCTGATAAGTTTTGAGCAAGGTATTGAAAAAATATATCGGATACAAATCTATGCTCTGTTTTTACGCTTTTTTAAAGAGAAAGAAAGAGGGTGGGGCTCTTGCTTGAAAATAAGCATAAATCAGGTGTGCTCTTGCTTTGAAATCAAGGATGTTCACAACTTGTATATTCTTGTTGATAACTTTAGTCGAAAGGGGAAACAGAATTCTATTATCTTTGTGTTCTGTGTTGTAAATAAACAGGTTAACCAGATATAAACACCTGTTGAGATCTTGTTGATAACTTTTGCCTTCCGGCAGATTTATCTTCTTGAGCCTGGGTAAAAGCATGACTGTTCACAAGGTGGAGTGCATGCTGTTTTCCAGGCAGTAAATGGAAACCATTACCAGATAGCGAAACAAACACCACTAAAAATGCTAAAAAGTTTCGTGTACAAACGGGATATTTTGTAATTTTGCACGTTGGATAACAGAATAATATCAACTTTAAAACAATATAGAATTATGGCTAAGAAAGCTCTTTTAATGATTCTTGATGGTTGGGGATGTGGCGACCACAAGAAAGACGATGTAATCTTCAATACTCCGACTCCGTACTGGGACTCTTTGTTGGCTGGCTATCCGCATTCACAGCTTCAGGCAAGTGGTGAAAACGTAGGTCTGCCCGACGGACAGATGGGTAACTCGGAAGTAGGTCACTTGAATATCGGTGCCGGACGCATCGTTTATCAGGACTTGGTGAAGATTAACCGCGCTTGTGCCGACGGTAGCATCCTGCAGAACAAGGAAGTGGTTTCGGCTTTCTCTTATGCAAAAGAGCAGGGCAAGAATATCCATTTCATGGGATTGACTTCAAACGGTGGAGTTCACTCTTCATTAGATCACTTGTTTAAGTTGTGTGATATTGCCAAGGAATACGGACTTGAAAATACATTCATCCACTGCTTTATGGATGGTCGTGATACTGACCCGAAGAGTGGTAAAGGATTCATTGAACAGCTTTCTGCTCACTGTGCACAGTCGGCTGGCAAGATTGCTTCTATCATCGGTCGTTTTTATGCAATGGACCGTGACAAACGCTGGAGCCGTGTAAAAGAAGCTTACGACTTGCTGGTTAGCGGAACCGGAAAGAAAGCAACCGATATGGTTCAGGCTATGCAGGAGTCTTACGACGAAGGTGTAACCGATGAATTTATCAAACCGATTGTAAACGCGAACTTCGACGGTACCATCAAAGAAGGTGATGTGGTTATCTTCTTCAACTATCGTAACGACCGTGCTAAAGAGTTGACCGTGGTATTGACTCAGCAGGATATGCCGGAAGAAGGCATGAAGACCATTCCGGGATTGCAGTTCTACTGTATGACTCCGTATGATGCTTCTTTCCAGGGAGTACATATCTTGTTCCCGAAAGAAAACGTACAGAATACGTTGGGCGAATACTTGGCAGCAAACGGCAAGACTCAGCTTCACATTGCTGAAACTGAAAAATATGCTCACGTTACCTTCTTCTTCAATGGTGGACGTGAAACTCCGTATGATAACGAAGACCGTATCCTGGTTCCGAGTCCGAAAGTGGCAACTTACGACCTGAAGCCGGAAATGAGCGCATACGAAGTAAAAGATAAATTGGTTGAGGCTATCCAAACCCAGAAATACGATTTCATCGTGGTTAACTATGCAAACGGTGACATGGTAGGTCATACCGGTATTTATGAAGCAATCGAAAAAGCGGTAACAGCAATTGATAACTGTGTGAAAGATACTGTTGAAGCTGCTAAGGCAAACGATTATGAAGTCATCATCATTGCTGACCACGGTAATGCTGACCACGCTTTGAACGAAGACGGCACACCGAATACAGCTCACTCTTTGAACCCGGTTCCGTTTGTTTATGTAACAGCAAACAAAGAAGCGAAGGTAGAAAACGGTGTATTGGCAGACGTTGCTCCGTCTATCCTTCATATTTTGGGCATGGCTCAGCCTGCTGACATGTCTGGAAAAGACTTGATTAAGTAAGCTTCTAATCTCACGTTGGTGAGAGTAAGAAAAAAATAAATTGACGCGTAAGTTTATCAGTCAATAAGCGGACGAGTTGATGGGGAAATGTTTGATATGCCTTGTCAACTCGTTTGTTTGTTCTTATCCTCTTGGCAGGAAAGAGACACTTGTTGACATAAAATAAAATGTATGGTACAGATAGATGATGTAGTGGTAAGTTTGGATGTATTCCGCGAGAAGTTTCTGTGTAACCTGGACGCCTGCAAAGGTGAGTGCTGCATAGAAGGTGATGCCGGAGCACCGGTCGAACTGGAAGAAGTGGAGAAACTGGAAGAGGTTCTTCCGATAATATGGGAGGAGCTTTCACCCGAAGCCCGTGCGGTGATTGAAAAGCAGGGAGTGGTATATACTGACCCCGACGGCGATTTGGTTACTTCGATAGTCAATGGGAAAGACTGCGTGTTTACTTGTTACGATGAGAAGGGATATTGCTATTGCGCCATCGAAAAGGCGTTCCGGGAGGGTCGTTGCGACTTTTATAAACCGATATCCTGTCATTTATACCCCATCCGTGTGGGAAACTATGGTCCTTTCAGAGCAGTGAATTATCATCGCTGGGATGTATGCAAGGCTGCGGTTTTATTGGGGAAAAAGGAAAATGTACCTGTTTATAAGTTCCTGAAAGAACCACTGGTTCGGAAGTTCGGGCAGGTGTGGTATGATGAACTTGAAAGTGTGGCTCAAGAACTGAAAAGTCAGCATCTTATATAAAATAATAAACTATAACTATGAAAAAAATCATTTTTTTGTTGTGGGGCACTGCGTTGATGAGCCTCACCAGTTTTGCACAGCAAGCCGGAGGCATTACCCATTCGGGATTACCAACTCATCAGCCTCCTTTTCCTGTGGTTTCCTATCAGGAGTTGCCGAACCCTGTATCGGTGGATGCATCGAAGTGGAAAGGAGCTAAAGGAATAAATTTAAGTTGGGGCTCTACCGATGTTCGTTATAAGAAAGAAGAACCTGCACCGCTGAGTCGTGTGCAGCAGGTTATTGACTTGAAAGCATGGCGTGGAGAACGGGTGGCAGCTCAGTGGGTGGTATGGACAGACCAACCGCTTCAGGAGTTGAAGGTTGAAATCGGTAGCTTGAAACAGAAAGGCAAGGAGTCCGAGATAGACCGCTCGCATATCTTGTCAGGATTTGTACGTTATGTGATGACCGATGAACTGAATCCCGACGGAAGAGGCGGATGCGGACATCGTCCTGATGCTTCACAATTTGACTCTACCCTGGTAGCTGATCCGATTGATCATCTTGCTCCTTCACTGAGTCTGCCTGCGTATTCCACGCAGGGAGGATGGGTACGTGTATGGGTGCCTGCCGATGCGAAGCCGGGAGTTTATACCACAGAGGTGATAGTAAAGAATGCCTCCGAGGAACTGGGCAAACTGACCTTGCGTGTTCATGTAGACAGCCGTCAGCTTCCTGCTCCGGAAGACTGGGCATTTCATCTGGACCTGTGGCAGAATCCCTTTGCCATTGCACGCTATTATGGTGTGAAGCCTTGGAGTAAAGAACACTTTGAGAAGATGCGTCCTTATATGGAGATGTATCGTGATGCCGGCGGAAAGGTGATTACCGCTTCTATTATTCATAAGCCTTGGAACGGGCAGACATATGATCCTTTTGAAACGATGGTTACCTGGATGAAAAAGGCAGATGGAACTTGGTTCTTCGATTATACCATCTTCGACCGTTGGGTGGAGTTTATGATGGAGATAGGCATCAAGAAAGAAATTACTTGCTATTCAATGGTGCCTTGGAGATTGTCTTTCCAGTATTATGATCAGGCCACAAACAGCCTGCAAGAAGTAAAGACAAAACCCGGTGATAAAGAATTTGAGGAAATATGGACCGCCATGTTGACTTCGTTTGCATCCCACTTGAAAGAAAAGGGCTGGTTTGGCATTACTCATATCTCGATGGATGAACGTCCGCTTGATGCCATGAAGGAAACCATCCGTGTGATCCGGAAAGCTGATCCAGACTTTAAGATCTCGCTGGCAGGAGCGCTCCATGAAGAGCTGTCCGATGAACTGGATGATTATTGTGTGGCGCTGCGTATGAAGTATTCACAGGAAATGAAAAACAAGCGGAAAAGTGAAGGAAAAGTTACTACCTATTATACCAGTTGTGAAGAGCCGTTCCCGAATACATTTACTTTCTGCCCTCCGGCTGAGTGTGAGTGGCTGGGATGGTATGCTGCAAAGGAAAACTTAGACGGCTATTTGCGTTGGGCATATAACAGTTGGGTGATAGAGCCTTTGCTGGACAGCCGTTTTTATACATGGGCTGCCGGCGATACGTATCTGGTTTATCCCGGCGGACGTACTTCGTTACGTTTTGAAAAACTAGTTCAAGGTATTCAGGCTTATGAGAAGGTCAATATTCTGAGAAAAGAGTATGCAGAGCGTAATCAGAAAGGAAAACTGAAGAAACTGGAAAAGGCTCTTGGGGAATTTGATGAAGGCAAACTTCCTCAAGAACCAGCTGCCGACTGTATTAAGAAGGTGAAGCAACGTATCGGATTGTGATGAGCTGACTTTTGTAATACAGCATCTATCAGAGTGATTCATTTTTGAATCACTCTGATTTTTTTTATTCCTCGCAAATAATATTGGGGCGTTTCTCCAGCCTTTATAATCCGGTTATTGCTGAAACTGAAGGTAGAATCCGCCTGACTGCACAGGTATCGTCCTTCATTCTTAAATCCGTCGTATCCGTATGGTTCGATAAAATCATTTAAGTCGTATAGATACTTTCTGTATTGGTCTCTAAATTCTCTGGCTTCCTGAACAGAAAATGTTGACCAGTTACCGAATCCGTCTACCTGATAGTCCGCCAGTGCAGGTAAGGCCTCATCGGCTTTCAGAAACCATTGGTAAGGACTGATTAACGTGGCAATGACTTCTTCATCGGTGGTAATTGTATCTACTTTCCAAACATAGAAATCTCCCCATATACACTCACTCTCAGGGAGAGAAGGAGAATAAATCGTTTCTAAATCGTCGTCATAAGAAGGGATGTCGGTATCTTCGTCGTCTTTTCCCGAATCTGGTGTCTGACCGAGATCAAATTCAATTTCAATTCCGGGTTTCCATCCGTCTATTTCGAAATCAGCATCTGGAATGAAACTGTTTTCTCCCAGGCTTCCTGAAAAGTGATAGGGCTGTCCGGCGGTCAGTGGTTGCTTGTAAGTATAACTGTATACCTCACTCTCTCCGTCATGATACACATTGACAGATAAGCGCGTACGGGTACTCTCTTCTTCGGGAAAAACATAAATGGACTCAGCTGTCCATACCTGATTTTCAGGGAGGCAGGTTATGCTGCATGTTTGATTATCGTTTGTGTATTCACCATTCAAAGAGATAGCTGAACTTACGGGGGAGACCTGCAAGGTTACCTTTTCTGCGTTTTGAGGCAGTCCGGTGAAAGAAAAGCTCAGTGATGCCACACAAGGGCTTAATGAAATATGGACGTTGCTGTCTTCAGACGGATGAATATCGGCACTGCCTAATAAGATAGGAGATGGGCTACAGTGGTGACTTTTATGGCATACGCGGTTTTGATTGACCACGTAGTGCTCTTTGGAAAATCCGGAGCAGAGGGTAAGACTATAATCGTTCTCGGATAAGGAAAGAGGAATGGAGTGCTCGATAGAGGAAATTTCTTGTTGTTCGAAGGTTTGGGTCTCTTGGTTCCAAATAAATAAAGTAAACGTAGGGGATACTTCTGTGTTTTCAGGAATATGGGGAGTCAAGGTGATAGAATGATTTTGCTTGTCTTCTTCTTCAGCATTGTAAGTACCGCAAGCGGAAAACATGAGGATGACAAGAAGAGGGAGTGTTCTTTTCTTCATGGCTTTTTTAGAGAGTAAACGGGTGAATAAAAAAATGTGTACTCAATAGTACAACAGGAATGGATGATGGAAAGGAAGAGTGGACTAATTGCTGGAAATGGAAGAGGAGGTGAGAAAGAATTTAATCGGTGTATTCTGCTTTTTAAGTCAAGAAGATAAATACCTGATTCTGTAAAAAGTTGTATTTTTGCACGCTTGAACAAAAATAAGAAAAGTGGAACAGGTCATTCAGTCAATATCTATCCGTAAGGGCTTGACCAAGCTGGTCATACCTATCTTTATAGAGACGCTTTTAATCATGATGTTAGGCGCTGTGGATACCATTATGCTAAGTCAATACTCAGACGAGAGTGTGGCTGCCGTAGGGGTTGTCAATCAGATTGTGATGTTTGCCTTTCTGATATTCGAGGTGATTAATATCGGAACTTCGGTTTTATGTTCGCAGTATCTGGGAGCAAAGCTGAGGGATAAGATGGTGCAGGTGGTTGGCGTATCTTTGTTGCTGAACTTGGTGGTAGGACTGATAGTGAGTGCAATTTTGCATTTCGGTGCAGCTACCTTGCTGGGCTGGATGGGACTTCGTCCCGAATTGCTCCGCTATGGCATCGGCTATATGGAGATAGTAGGAGCGTTTGCTTTCTTCCAAGCCATTTCACTTACCATTTCTGCTTCACTCCGCAGTGCCAATAAGGCGGTTTATCCGATGCTTGTAACGGTACTGGTAAACGTAATGAATATTGTCGGTAATTACTCGCTTATTTTCGGTAAGTTCGGACTTCCGGAACTGGGAGCTGAAGGAGCAGCCATTTCAACCTCCATAGCCCGCGGAGTAAGTATGCTGGTGCTGTTTGTTATCTTGTTCCGTAAACATATACCTCATTTCCCTCGTGCTTATTTCCGTCCTTTCCCTTGGGTGGAGTTGAAGAACCTGTTGAAGGTGGGAGTGCCGTCGGCTGGCGAAAATATGTCGTACAGCTTTTCGCAAGTAGTTATCACCTATCTGATTAATATACTGGGCAACGAGGCACTTGCCACCCGTACTTACACCGTGAATACCACGATGTTTGTCTATCTCTTTGCCATTGCCATGGCTCAGGGAGGAGCAATCAGTATCGGGCATTTAGTAGGGCAGAAGCGTGTGCGAGCGGCTTATCTTTTAGGAAAATACGTAATGCGCCTTTCTATCTTGGTGTCGTTGATTTTGTCGTGTATATGGGCTGCCTGCGGGCATTTTATTTTCAGTGCCCTGACCGATAATGCCGAAATTATACGCTTAGGTGTAACTATTTTGCTGGTAGATGTGATTGTGGAAATCGGCCGTGCGGTAAATATCTATGCCACTAATGCGCTCCGTTCGGCAGGAGATGTAAATTTCCCGTTTTATGTGGGGCTGGTTGTCCAGTGGTCGGTTTCAGTAGGCTTCAGTTACTTGTTCGGTATTTATTGGGGATGGGGGCTGGTAGGCATGTGGGTGGCTTTTCTGCTTGATGAAAACATACGTGCGCTTATTTTTGTGAGAAGGTGGAACAGCCTGAAATGGGCTAAAAAAGGCTTTGTCAGTTAATTCAGAGTCCTGATTTTCTGCTTGAGTAGAGCAATGAGAAAAATACTTCGTTATTTCAGTATAAACGCTTTGGCAAGTCGGTCGAAACGCCTTGACGGTTTGCCTCAAATGTCAAGGCGTTTTTCTTACCCGGACAGACACGTTTGACAATGTAAGTAATGAAGGTAGCGAACTACCGTTTTTCTCCAATTTAAGTGCTTATTTTATGCAGTAAATTTTGGAAATTTACAAACGTTAATCTAATAGAACGGCTTGTTGAAATAACATAAAAACCTCTTATTCGCTTGCAAAAGTCAAAATACCTCCCTATATTTGATTTTTATTAAATTAATATTTAATGTTAAATTGAAGATTATGAAAAAATTAATGTTTGCCGCACTGGCATGTACAATGGTATTTGCGTTTGCTTCATGTAGAGAAAAAACAGCAAAGGAGAAGATGGAAGACCGTCTTGAAGAGGTGAAAGAATCTATGGAGGATGCTATTGACGAAGCTCAAGATCAGTTAGAAGACGGAGCAGAAGATTTGAAAGATGCTTTGGATGAGGCTGGTGTAAAACTGAAGAAATAAAGTATTCAAGTATCTGCTTATATGGCTTTCTGCAAGGCAGCAAGTGATTGTTTTACCTCAAAAACGGAAAGTATGAAAAGACTAAGTTTATTGTTGTTTTTCCTGCTGACGATATTTACCTTGTCAGCTCAAGATGGTATTTCTATTTTTATCGGCAGAGCAAACCGATATGCCGATGTGGAATTATCGGATTATCGGAAACGCTTATGTGTAGAGTATGGCGTATCGAACCGCCTGCTGGATAATTATTACCGGCTTTGCGGGCGCGATTGGGGGAATGTAGGCATTGCATTGGAAATATCCAAGAGTTCAGGCAGGAAGATGCACGATGTGTGTAACTATTACAAGCGTTACCGCCGTTATGGATGGGACCGTGTCTTGGTTGAAATAGGTCTGCGTCCCGGCTCTGCGCATTATCATCATTTTTATGACCGGATTCATCATCACAGTGACTGTTGGCATAATTATTATAATTCGTACTGTGAGCGTTATGACCGGTATCATCATAAACCTCATAAGCATCACAAGCATCATAAATATCATAAACATCATAAGCACCATCATAAGCATTATCGTGATTATGATGACGATGATGACGATGATGACGACGACGACGATGATTGAGTAAAGAGTGATTTAGCTTTCTGAATATACGGGCAGAGACATAGAAGTACAGTTGTTCCCTTCTTGTAACATGGGGTGCTGCAGTTCGGTGTCTCTGCTTTTGTTTTCTTATGTCGGGAAACTTACATGGGAGAAGTGACCAGACAGAAGTAAAAGAGGATAATGCAGACAATGGAAATGGCCAATGCAGCGGCAGACCATTTGATAAAAGGTTTGCTATGTTTGACTGCACCATAAATCATGCCTATAATGGAGGCTATAAAAATACCGCCTATTGCTCCGAAAAATCCGGAAATGGCAAATCCAGTCAGGATTAAGATGCCCATTGTGATAAGGATATTGCGTTTCATAGCAAAAAGATTTAAGAAATTAGGTAATGGCTGTCTGCCACGGTAGGATTTCTTCCAGCCGTGGCAGATGTATTAAAAAGCTTACAAGCTAGCTTTAAGTGCCTTGATTACGGCAGAGGTGAAACCGTTATGTTCCAGTTCGTTGACCCCTTTTATGGTAATTCCTCCCGGAGTAGTAACCTTTTCTATTTCCAAAGCCGGGTGCGTATGTTCATTGTTCAAAAGCAACTGGGCAGCCCCCTCTACCGACTGTGCCACGATGGTCATGGCATCTTTAGGGCGTATGCCCATCTCAATACCTGCCTGCATGGCTGCCTGTATGTATTTTAAGACATAGGCAATGCCGCACGATGCAAGGGAGGTTCCGGCAGCTAATAACTTTTCTTCAATCAGGATGGCAAGCCCCATTTCATTGAACAAGTCGAGCATGGTTTGCTGCTGGCTTTCAGAAGCATTACGTGCAGCAATCAGCGTCATGCTGGCACGTTCGGCAATGGCTGTGTTAGGGATGACACGGAAGATAGGCATTTCCGGGTCAACGAAATGAGCCAGCTGCTCGAAACTCATTCCGGCTGCCACAGAAATCAGAATCTGAGGACGGCGGAGGCGTAAAGGTTTTAATACCTCTTCCACTTTCCAGGGCTTTACGGCAACAATGACAATATCTGCATTGGCAGCTGCTTCTTGGTTACTGTTCGTAATATGGATATCCGGATGTGCGGCTTTGAGAGCCTCCAGTTTTCCGTTGCTTGGGTTTGATACAGAAATTTCTTCCGCTTTGATATAATGTCCACTTGCCAGTCCGCGTGCTATTGCTCCGCCCATGTTGCCGGCTCCGATGATTGCTACTTTCATAAATTGGATAATTTGGTTGAGACAAACTTAGCAAAAATCTCCGGAATATCCGAGTAAAACGGGAAAAATGAAGCTAAGCGGAAGTTCTTAATCGGTTAGTGAAGAGCAGGAGTAGAAAGTAAGCACACGGTCTTTCAGCAGGTAAGTATATTTTGCCTGTGACTGTTGAGAGAGCGCATTGGCAAGTTTCATCTTGACTTCATTGTATTCGAATACAGTTGATTTCCCGGCTGCATATTTTTCCATGGCATACCGATGCGCTTCCTGATTGGCTGCCACGGCTTTCGTGGTGGAACGGTATTTCTCGAATGCGGATATCGCATCCGTATAAGCCTGCTCGATATTTTTGTACAACTGCTTTTTCTCGTTTTCCAAAGACAGTCTCGCGTTATCCTCATCGATACGTGCCGTCCTCACCTGGTTCCGCGTGGAAAACCGGTCGAACAACGGGATGCTTATTGTAAAGCACAGGCTTTTCTGCATGTTGTTGTTAAGCTGCCTCCGGAACGTCTCGCCAAGTCCGCTCCCGTTGTCGTAATAATTCGTGTTGATTCCGGCTGCGAATGAAAGGGTCGGGTAATATCCGGACTTGGCTATCCGGATGCCTTTCGTTTTGCTCTGCAGGGTGTAATATGCCTGACGTATCTGAGGCATACAGGTCACGGCATATTGGTAGATGTTCACCGGACTCAGCATGTCGGGAACGGAAATTTCTCTGCCAAGTGAATCAATGTCAAATCGTTCATGTCCTTTCAACTCCATCAGTTGTGCCAGCTCAAGAAAGGCAAGTCGGAGCGAATTTTTTGCTTCAGTAGCCGTCAGCTCGTCATCAGCCAGTTGGGCACGCACATCATAAAGTTGTGATTCAGCAGCCTTTCCGTTCTCGATAAGAAGCTGCGTGCAGGCTTCCTGCTCTTTGGTCAGTTGTATCTGTTCCAATGCTATACGATAGATTTCCTTGTTCAGAAGAATCTGGAAATAGGCTCCAGCCACGTTCAGCGATAGGTTGTTTTCTATCAGTTCCCGGTTCGCCTCTGCGGCAAGTAGGTCGAATCGGTTCTGAGCAATGGATGCCGTCCGCTTGAATCCGGCAAATATCGGGATTTCCGTAGTTACAGAGAAAGACGAGTTCTGTATGTTGCTGTCCTCATACGTGTTGTTCTGGTTCAGTGAGCGTCCGAATGTGAAGTTCTGCGAGGCACCTGCATTCAGATTCGGTAGAAAACTGTTTCTTAATGTATTCTTCTCTACTTTCAGATTTTGAATCTGATTGTCGCTTTGTTTTACCTCTATGTTGTGTGTCACTGCATAGTCAATGCACTCCGAAAGAGTCCATTTTTTTTCTTGTGAATATCCATATTCGAAATGGAAAATCAATCCGACAATAACTAGCATAAATGTCAATCTTTTCATCTTTAATCATTTTTATTTGTTCACCACAAAAATATAAAGGCAGAAAGAAGATTGAGGTTATCCAAATGTTATCTGTAAGTTAAGAGAATACACTTTTGTTCACTTTACAATTAAGTCAATTTATGAGTAAAAATTAAAGAGGATGTGAACCGCACCCTCTTTAATCCATATACCCTATTTACCTTCTGGCATCATTACCAGAACCCTATAGTTATTCTGCTTCATTACCTCATTAACATAGCCGGACAGTTCTTCTGATGTAATGGACAGTATGGTCTGTTCAGCCTTTACACAGATTCCGGAAGGCAGAAGCTCGTTGCCGGCCATCATCGAGCACCAGTAGCTGTTGGTATGCTCGTCTTCAGTGATTTGCTTCACCATAAACTCCTTCACCTTGTCAAGTTCCTCTACAGGTGTTTCCTTTGCCAGTTTCTCAAACTCGCTGCGGATGATTTCAAGCGCACGGTCTTTCTTTTCAGGCTTAACCTGGAATATAGTCTGATATGTAACCGACATTTCAGAGAGTCTTTCCTGAGAGCCCTGGGTATATATGCTATATACAGCACCTTCCTTCTCACGGACTTCATTCAAAAGACGTGTAGAGATTATCTGTGCCGACATGGTAGCCATCAGCCTATTCTTGAATGAATAAGGCATCTTTCCGCTGATTACAACGGCCGCACTTCCTTGAGGTACTTCCATCTTCATGGCAAACTCCTTCTCTTCGCTACCAGCCTTGATTTCAACCGCACTGTTATGTTTCAGTTCCTGTTCCTTTCCCTTGACAGAAGGCAGGGAGGCTATGTACTGCTCAACCAGTGTCTTTAATTCCGCTTCATTAAAGTTTCCGCTGAATACAAATGTAAATTCGGCTGCATTGGCAAGCTGCTCACGGATGATGGAAAGGATATTCTCACGGTTTACCTTCTCTATATCACTTACACCGAACACCTGCTTGTTGGGCGAATCGTAAAGGAACTCCTGCACCTTCTTTTGGAATACGAAGCTCGGATTCTGTTCCTGATTCTGAATAACTCCTTTATAAAGATTCTGCATGGCGACAAATTCATCCGGTGTTACTGTCAGTCCGGTGAAGGTCATGTATATCATTTCCATATAAGTCTTCAGGTCCTTAGGAGTAGTGTTTCCTGACAGACTGCGTACATAGTCATCAAGACTTACTTTGAGTGATACCTGCTTTCCGGCCATCAGCTTGGTCAGATCCGAGTTGGTGAAATTACCCAGACCGTGCTGTTCCAGTACGGCAGGCATGAACATCAGGTCTGCAGCCTTGTCATTTCCATAAACCGAGATACCGCCTTTTGCAACAGCCATCATATTGATTTCGTCAGCCTTGAAGTCAGTCTTCTTCAATATCACTTTGGCACCGTTTGAAAGAATCCATTCCTTGGCTCCGGCATCAGAAAGCATGTTTTCCTTCACGACCTTTCCGGCAATAGGCAATTCGCTTATCAGAGGCTCATTCTTCACATTATCCACGTAAGGAGCAATGTTTTCGGCTTCCACCTGAGAAAGCAATGCAAGTATATCTTCGTCTTTAGGACAGGACTCACCTTCGCGTGCAGGCATCATACCGAGAATAACCAGGTTCTTGTCCGAAACAATCTGCGAGAACACCTGATTAACTGCTTCCACGGGTATCTGGTTCACAATCATGCTCATCATCTGATATTCCGTCTCTATACCCGGTATAGGCTTCTTGTCGATGAAGTTGCGTACATACGATTCTGCAAGAGTCTTGTTTTCCTGCTGGTTGCGGTTGTTGTATGCCTTTTCAAGCTGAGAAAGATACTCTGTACGGCAACGTGCATATTCAGTGGCAGTAAATCCTCCCCTCTTGGCACGAAGAGCTTCACGGTAGACAGCCTTCAGCCCTTCGTCGAAGCTGTTACCTTTTGGAAGCATAGCAAATTGGAAAGCCTGTTTCGTCTTTGCCATAATAAACTCACCGTAAAACGCAGAAGCCGCCGCAAACGGAGCATCCGCCTTCTGTCCCTGTTCGTTCAGTCTTATCTGAAGCATCATCTGGGCCATATCAAGCAGATAGGTGGTTGTAACATCAGCCATTGTGCCCTTCAATGAATCAGGCAGGGCATCATACTTGAACATAATCTGAGCAACATATTTATCCTGCTCCTTATCCGACCCGAAAGCGACAATAGGCTTTTCATTGTCGGCCACCGGGAAGTAAACCCTTTCTGCCGGGTTTACAGGTTTCTCAATCTTTGAGAACAATTCCTTGATCTTACCTTCTATACGGTCCACATCAATGTCACCCACCACAACTATACCCTGCAAATCAGGACGGTACCACTTTTCATAATAGTCCCGAAGAACCTGATGAGGAAAATTGTCCACCACTTCCATTGTTCCTATAGGAAGTCGGTGTCCGTATCTGCTGTCAGGATATATCTCTGGAAGCAGTTTCTCCATTATTCTCATATTTGGAGGCAGCTGGCTTCTCCATTCCTCATGTATAACGGAACGTTCCTCGTCTATCTCCTTACCTTCAAGTAAAAGGCCGTCAGCCCAGTCGGACAGAATCATCAGACATGAATCCTGCACCCCGATACGTTCTGTAGGTACGCTGGAGATACGATATACAGTTTCATCAATGCTCGTATAGGCATTCAGGTTATAACCGAACTTCACACCTACAGACTCCAGCCATTTGATCATAGAGCTGCCCGGGAAGTTCCTTGTTCCGTTGAAACACATGTGTTCAAGGAAATGCGCCAATCCGCGCTGGTTGTCCTCTTCAAGGATACTACCCACCTTCTGGGCGATATAGAAGTCCACCTGGTTCTTGGGATATTCATTATGACGGATATAGTATGTAAGCCCGTTATCCAGTTTACCTATTCTCACTTCCTTGTCCACCGGTACCAGAGGCATCTGCTGTGCCCTTACAGCAACCGGCAAGCAGGCAAATCCTGCTATGGCTACAAAAGCCAGTTTCATCATTCTTCTCATAATTGAAATGTTTTATGTTATTTCGTTATTCTTATGCTGCAAAAGTATGTGCGAAGAACAAGAGTTTATGTTATCGCTACGTTATCTTTAGGTTAAGAAGTTTTCTGGAGGAACTTTGATTATATATACTTAATGTTGTTAACTTTGCAATAAAACAGCTAAATGAAAACATATTATATCAGATTTATTACAATATTAGGTCTATCAATTGTATTATTAGTTCAATTTGTATGGTTAGTTAATTCTTATAATTTTGTTAAGGATGAACTGAGGATTAAATCTACAAATATGCTGGAACAGGCCATTATGGAAGAAACATTCTCCAGATTACAAAATTTACCAGTTGGAACTAAGGTTCAAAGTAGAACAGAGGAAGATAAAAATAGGAATCTTCCAGAGTTTGTTTATATGCAAGAATCTTTAGAACAACTAAAAAGCCCAATAATCCTTGACTCTATTAATCATATATACAAACAGTTATTATTGAAGAATAACTATCCAAGCGAATGTATGATATCTATTTCAAAAAATGATACTATCATACAATATATCGGGAATAAACCTTCCTCATTATTTTCTTTACAAACAGATAAAGTACCTCTAAGAAAAGATTATTCCATAGTTATACAGGCGCAATTCGTAAACCCCAATAACCTTTTTTTCGGAAAGATGGGGATACTCCTTGTATCTACAACATTACTTCTCATTTTTGTAGTATTCTGCATAATATACCAAGTAAGAATAATATCAAAAATCAAAAAGATATCCCAAATCCGTGAAGACTTCTCATACGCTATGGTGCATGACATGAAAACACCTCTCAGCACAATTATGATGGTACAAGATATGCTGGAAAGCGGAAGGCTTGATACCAGACCGGAGATTAAGAACAAATATATGAGTATAGCAAAAAGCGAGACAGATCATCTGTTTGCTCTCACCAACAAGATACTTACCATCTCAAAGCTGGAGAACCATAAACTGGAGATGAATAAAACAGAAGTTGAGCTTACTCCAATAATAGAGAAACTGACAGAAAAATTCAAGGCCAAAGCACAGAAACCTGTAAACTTTATAATCAGCTTGCAGGCTAAAACAGCTTATGCCGACAATGATTATCTGGGTGAAGTAATAAGTAATCTGATTGACAATGCCATCAAATACTCAAAGGAGAGTGTGGAAATAAATATCACGGCTGAAGAGAGCGAACGCTACACCATCCTGAAAGTACGAGACAATGGGCTGGGCATATCAGAAGCCGATCAGAAAATCATATTCCAAAAGTATGAACGTGCAGCGGCAGCAAAGCGCAGCCGAAGAAACGGAGCCTCAGGCTTCGGGCTCGGTCTGAACTTTGTTGACCAGGTGATAAAGGCGCATGAGGGAAAAATATTCGTAAACAGCACAGAAGGAGAATTTACGGAATTTACCATCTATCTTCCATTTGATACTCCAAACAATAGACATAATCGGTAAAAAACAAGGTTGCTTATTATTGTTGCAATAACATCATACACATCGAAAGCACCATGTATATCCATAAAAATCTCTGATATCCAGTACAAACCATGCAGAATATCAGAGATTATAGAGTTAAACTTTTAAGAGAGAATTGAAGGCTCTTGATATCCTCCTTCGATTATTTAACCTGAGAGAGATCTTCATTTAATATTCGCTCCAATTGTGGTGCTAATGGTGTTATTATTGTATTATCCATATTCCACTCAACCAGAGGTTTGTTTGATTTTGACTTCAATGCTTTTTTGTACTGTTTCATTTCGTCTTTTGTAATATACTTGTGTTCCAGAACATACAGTTCATCAAAGATTTCAATCATCTGTTCTTTGGAATCTTTCTTGTGGCTAAAGAATAACTTTCTATAGCTCTTTCTGTTTATTAAATCCATATAGGACTGATATTCTGAATTATAGATGTAATTCTCCGTCTGATAAAAGTTTTCGAGGCGTGTTGTGTAACCAAAAAGTGTTTTAGGATTTTTCCCTTTTGTTGCAAGAACATCATATTCCACTCGTAATACTTTCTGTATAGTATCTATCCTTATTGCACCTCCAACTGTTTCATTTAACAGAAGTCGGCTGTTTATACTATCAGTATTATATTTCCAGCCTTCTTTTTTCAGTGTTTCCATTAAAGTGAGTCCGTCCAGATTTGGAGTATAAATGTATTTATCCACAAGAGTGTTTGCCCTTTCTTTGTCCTTATCAATAAGCGAATCGTTTTGAAAGTTGCGAACTTTTATAACCAGTCTTTCCACATCTTTATGTTTGGGATTGATAAAGAAATCCAGGTATCCATCCCTGAAATATTTCATACAGGAGTCATTCAATTGATAGCTTCTGAAGTAAGTCCTTAGATGAATGTACTCCCTATTCTTCGACGTAACTGTCACGGCATCCAGCTGATACTCGATGGGTGTCAGATAAATAGGAGTATCTTTCTTAAATAGAGATGATTTGACATTCTCAGGGTTATAGGCAATATGTTGGATAGTAACAACCTCGTCATTCAAGTCTTGAGGTAAGTTACCCTCTATATCTGTTGTACCTACGACTGCTCCCTTATTGTTTAAAATCTGTGCATAAGATATACATTGACCGGTAGTTTTATCAAGCAAGACAGCCTGTCCTGAAACATTAAGACTCACAAAGAGTAATAAAATGGTAAAGATCCTGAACTTCATACTTTTAATAGATTAAATTTATATTTAAAGCGTAGCCTACACTAATAGGCTAAAACAGAACCAAGAGTTGCTATAGTTCTTATGCTGCAAAGGTATGCGCAAAGATTAGTTTATGTTATCGCTACGTTATCTTTAGGTTAATACTTCCTGTTAAGAATATCCTGCTCAATCTCATCAATTGATGCCTGAATATATCTTTTCCGGATGGCATGATCATCCAGGAAATCAATCTCATCACACAGTTCATGTAACGTATTGATAAGATGCGATGATATTATGACAGTCTTCCCTTTGCCTTTCAGTTCGCGTATGATTCTTTTAAGTTGGATACATCCGTAAAGATCTACCCCGTTGAAAGGTTCGTCAAGGATGTACAGGCCATTTTCCTGAAGGAGCAGGGACATAAGTGCAAGCTTTTTCTTCATTCCTGTGGAATAGTCCGAAGCGAATCTTTCCAGTGGCAGTTGAAAGACTTTATTCAAGGAATCTATGGCTTTAGCATCCATCTTCTTCCCTTTGGCTTTAATACAGAATTCAAGATACTCCTTTCCGGTAATAAGGGAGTAGAAGAAGCTTTCAGCCGGCATATAGCCAACGCTTATCTTGGAGGACTTTCTTATCTCACCGTCGTAATCGGTTACTCCCATAATGCAATTGAAGAGTGTAGTTTTCCCGGCTCCGTTTTCTCCCACCAGTCCGTAGATTTTCCCTGATTCGTAAGAAACGGAAAGGTGGTCAAGCACTCTCGTCTTACCGTATGCTTTGCTCAAATCTTTTATATATATCAGTTCCATATATGTTTATGTTTTTTCTTTACAGAAAGTGTAAGACCGATATTCAATGCCAAATAAAATATCAGTACGACTGGGGTTATAATCGAAACTAAAAATAACGGCAACGGGAATAGCAGCCAATATATTCCCATTACTGTTTGTGTCTCAAAGGAGAATCTTGCCATGCCCATATTCCACTGGTATAACAATGTCGAAGAAAACAATACAAGACAGAAAAGTATAGCTTCTGTATCGTGTCTCAGCACAAGAATAAGTACAATGAACGGGAATATGGTTATAAAGATATTCCTCAGCCCTGATTTGACCAGTATCAGCTGATACATTCCGAAACTGTTATAGACAGAAAGTTCATACTTCGGTGGCGTCACCATATAAGTAGTTCCCTGAATAGCTCCCCACAGTATCAGGCATACTTTACAGAGATTGATATTGTCATGCAGTACTCCCATGAAAGACAGAAAGAGCAATACCGCATACGGTAGTACTTGTTTCCGGAACATCCTTCTATACAACAAATCCCCACTGTATAATAAAGGCATAGGCATAGCTATAGAATGAAACCTGACAGGGTGAATCCACGGCATAACTACCGCAATCAGTATGATAACCGGTAAAGAAATGTAATTTGCAGCAATTATCCCCGAAATAATAAACGGTAAACCGAGCAATAAATATTCTACCGTAAACAATCTTTTGATTCCATGCACCTGCAAGGACAGAAACTCCTTGTCTTTTCTACTGTTATGATACAGCCAGAGCATAAGCAGATAACACACCGGCAATACCCATACGCTCGTTACTTTCGCAAAAGCATAAAACAGGATGGCAGCGATACCGATAAGAAACAGACACCGGAACGGTCCGATGCCTGCAAGTACACGCACCATCTGTTTTGAGCGTAGATTCATATAGAGTAATAAACTCTCCATCATAATCCCCATCAGTTATTCTTCATCTGATTTATAACTGCACAAAGCCTTTCCGCTGTAAAGACGTAACCTCCATAATATATAAGTTTCATCAAAGAAAAAAGCTGCTGCAAAAGCAGAAGCAAGAGAAATAGCCATATCCTTCATAATAAAACCTATAACCAAAGGCAAATATGCCGATAGAATATGTGCCGTAAAATATACAGTTCTGAATTTCCATAATTTCATAGGCTCCTTATAGTCCAGTCTCATTGATGTACTTTTTTTGTTATATCTGATACATAATGATTTATAATTCCATGAATTAAGTAAAAGAAACATTATAAGTTGAACAAACAAGTTGACGAATATAGCCAGAATATTTCCCAATCCTATTATGAAAATAATTGAAAAAGGATTCATAAGACACTCCCTCGCTTTCAGAGACGTTTTTATGGTATCCATATCATATACGACATAGAACAGGATAAATGCTATTACAGGGAAAATAAAGCCCCATAATATAGGAGCTATTCTATTGAACTCATTCTTTTCAATAAATACTTCCTCACCTTCTGGCCCTCTTCCGTATGAAATCAATGCCTTCCGCCGAACTGATTCTTTATTAATGTGTTTATCTGATGTTTTCATCTTGTTTATATTTAAGTATTTTTGAAAATCTTATATTTTATCATTGTAATAAAAACCGACTTCTTTAGGATGGTCTATTAACAATGCGCTGTCGGGAACCTTTCTCGTTAAACTATAAGCTATTATATCACCGATTCCTCCCCATACTAACATTACTCCAGCGAAAAAAGCAAGAAAGTTTCCGACAATGAGACCTGTTAACATAGGTAAGAAACCTAATAATAAAGTTGGCATTAGCAATACGATTCTATATTGTTTAGCAGTTATGGCATCCTCACAGTGGCAGTAGGGGGCTAAATGGCTCCACATAATACCAAACCTTATCCTCTTAAATCTTTTTTTTGAAAATACCGCAAAACATATTCCATGTATTAGTTCATGTAAAAGAATAAAACTAAAGGTCACAAACATCAGTGAGATCAAAGAATAGGGATTTTCAATCAAAGTTTCTCTATATTCTGTACCATGAAAATACCGGTATACCATAATAAGCAGTGGCGTTCCTATTATTATGCATGGCAAAGAAAATAAATATACCTTATTTATATCAATAACTTTTTCTTTCATACGTCCTGATTTTTTGGTTTTACATTTTGATATTTACCACTCTATTTAAATCTTGAAATGTCTGATAAAACTTCATTTTCAATTTATTGGGTTTTACGTTTGTAAAGGTAAGCTGATGTTGTGGGAGACTATGTTACCTTTATGTTATCGTTAGGTTAATGTGTCAAAGCTCAAGTGCTTGTTCCCAACAAGCATCCACTCCTGATAATCTGTCTTCTAAAGAATTGCAAACGGCAATGTCCGGAAATAAACTTTTTTCTACGTTTGTCTCATTCGGTCGAAGAAAATATGAATGACTGATACAGAGGCAATTCTTTGTAAATGGGAGTTGGACAGGAAGTACATCACCATAGCAAGTTGGGCTTTGAGAAGTTGGAGTCCCAACAATGGGAAAAAGGGCATTGTCTTTAATAAGTGTCAGCATATAGTTTGCGCTGCTAAATGTATTTTGCCCTTGGATAAAAATGGTTTCTCCATGAAAACATTTTTTTGTCTTAGGAATATCATAAAACTGATTGCTCACAACTTCCTCTTGCTTTATCAGCATACCCATCCTTTTATTATATTCTTTTGAAACAAAGAGGGAAGGATAACATTTCTGTAGGAAATCGGATGCGCGCAAATAAGATTTAAATGTACGGATATGATTCATTGATACTCCAAGAAAGTCTAATAATATATTTCCTAATAAGCTATTTCCACCTCCATTATATCGCATATCCACAATGAGTTTTGAAACTTTTCGCATATTTATTTCATGCCACATTTCATCTAAGAAATCGGTAAATAGGGGGAGCGATTGACTGGCTTTATTGTTAATGGTCGTATTTGTCATACGGCAGCCCAACTGATATGTAAAACGGTCAATCATGGAGTTAAATTGCATATAACAAATCTTTCCTATTATCTTATAACTAAATGGCTCTTCTCTTTTTTCTGTAACAGGGTGTGGCAATATTGTTACATGATGATAGAGGCAAGTGGCTCGTCCACTCGCTGATGGGATACACACTTCGCTTCCATCTGAAAAAGTGAAACAGACAATTTCTTCTGTCTTTATTACACCAATCATCCGCAAGAAGTCTGCTTGATTAAAAAAACAACTACCCGTTATACAAGCTTTTATTTTGTTTTCCGAAGGAACACATTCTGTCAGGGAATCTGTGATGGTATCTATTGACTTGCCATTTATAGATTTGATTATTTTCCCTGTGCAGTTCGGAAACGATGAGGCTATTGCATATATATAAAAGCTTCCTTCAAAATATCGGATGACAAAAGGATATACAGCCTCTTCCTTAGGCATAGCAAATGTATGTGCATCATGCAGTAGCGTTAATAATTTGTTCAGTTTCATGGGAAAGTCTGAAGATGTTCTTTCATGTTCAAGGCTATGGCAAAGTATCTCTGACTGTTTCTCAACTGATGCAAAAGCCTTTCCATCCACCAAAGGGAGTGGGTGGTATTCCTTAATAAAAGAGACAAGGTTCATTACTTCATTCTGGTACAGATTGTATTGCTTGTCCTTTTTCAATATCGGTATAGGAAAGTATTCTATTATTTGGTTAATGGATTTTTTCACTTTGTCATAAGAGCGATGAATGCTCCTACTTCTTTCCCAAGATAAAAAAGAATACAAAATATAACAGCAAGAATTCCAATACTTATAAAAGTATTTGCAAATTCATTTCCGGTTATATGATTTTTAATTTTTGAAAAGAAATTATACATATGTCTATTATTTAATACATTCTGCAATAAATTCACCGGTTGCTTTACCAGCCTCATAAATAGCAACACCTGCGGCAGCTATTCCGCCTATCAGCAAAAAGGTTTCTATAAAACCTCCATTGACACTTTCTTGTTCGTCAAGCGTCATATCTGTAAATAAATACTCTCTCATACAGCTATTTTTGATTATAACCTACATAAACTCCTGCTGCGAATATACCTGTCGCTGCTGCCCATGCCAAGGCTTTGCCAGTTATAGCAACTCCTAATATAGTACAGATAACGACTCCTCCATTAGTTTCCAATTGTTCTTGCATACTCATGGTACGCATCATTTCTTTGTATTCCATAAATTCTCAATTTAAGTTTTACCAGCAAATAATAATTTGCTCAAAAGGATTCAAATTCTCCAGTTGTTTTTCAGTCGGAGGATAATACCCGCCTGTAATTGACAGGACTTCATTTTTGGTTAGTTCTTTCATACGTTCTAATTTTTTAGTTTAACATTTTGATGTTTACCATTCTATTTGAATATTGGAATGTTTGATAACGCTTCATTTTCAAGATTCTCAATCTTGCTTGGTTTTACTGATGCAAAGATAAGTCAACATTATCTGGGGCTATGTTACCTTTATGTTATCATTAGGTTAATTTTGATAACAGCTATAAGTTGTATAACTTATAATTTACGAATTTACAATGATTTGTATATAACGTCCGTTTACATATATCCATTCATATTCTATGCCACCAAAAATGCTCCGATTTTCCTCTTGGCTTAATTCTGCAAAATACTGTTTCATGGTTACTAACTTTTTTATTAAACAATTTTCTTTTTCAATGATATTGCAAAGATATTACATCAAAAAGCGCGTTTAAGTTGTTAATATGTTATTTTTATGTTAGTTTTAAAGGATATTTGTTATATTTGCGGCATCGTGTGCGATAAATCTCAAAAATAAAAAATATGCTGTTGATAAAAAACAAGAAAACGCTATACACAAGCATATTGGCATTTATCGGTTTGATAAGTGCCATTGCTTTACAGTCTTTATGGCTGTTTAATACATATAAACTCATTGAAAACAATATTCAAAAGGAAAGTTATGCAATCATTGAAAAAGCCTTGGAAGAAGAGGGGAATATAAGATTTGGACAAACCCCCAAAGGAACAGAAATTATGAGCGGACCTACAAACGACACCATACCTCCAATGACATATTTTTATGAACGGCTCTCAGATATGGGATATCCAATGTCATTACACCATCTTGATTCTATTACAGCCGATTTATTAATACAGAATGGGTTAGGAAACCAATATTATATAGATATCATAAATTTAAAGACAGGGGAAAAGATAAGTGGTATCGGTACTCAAAAAAATCCATCTTTTATGGTTGTCAAGCCTAAATATTTTCCAATCCGTTCTGATTATACTCAAGTTGTCCAGCTTATCATCACCAATCCCAATAGGATTTTTCTGGAGCGTATGGGATTACTCATTATAGCGACTGTCGTTATTCTGATATCCGTAATCGGGTGCATTATCTATCAGGTAAGGATTATCCATCATATCAATAGAATCTCTCAAATCCGTGAGGACTTTTCATACGCTATGGTGCATGACATGAAAACACCATTAAGTTCTATACTGACGGCCTTGAATTTTCTACAGGGTGGAAAGCTTGATAATAAGTCAGATATGAAAGAGAAATTCTTCAATATAGCCAAAGATGAGGCAGACCACTTGCTTGCACTGACAAATAAGATTCTGACTATATCGAAGTTGGAGAATAATAAGCTGGAGATGAACTGTGAAGTGATTAGGCTTGAACCGATGCTTTTAAACTTGGCTGAAAAATTTAGGGTGAAAGCTCCAAAACCTGTTTCTTTTGAATTCGACTTGAAAGCTGAGAGTATTTGTGCTGATGCTGAATATATGGAAGAAGTATTTAGTAACATGATTGATAATTCCATTAAATATTCCAAGGATAGGGTTGATGTTAAAATATCTTCTTCTGAAAATAGTAAATATAGTATCCTCAAAATTCAAGATAATGGGTTGGGAATTAATGAAAAGGATATGCTTAAGGTGTTCGATAAATATGAGCGTGCTTATACCGGGCGAAGAAACAAAGTAAAAGTTGCCGGATTTGGATTAGGCTTAAACTTTGTTCAACAGGTGGTTGAAGCACACAAAGGGAGAGTTATAGTTAATAGCATAGAGGGTGAGTTTACGGAATTTATTATTTATTTACCTTTAATGGTTAAAGCATTATGATAAAGTTGTTGTTGGTTGAAGATGATGTGAATCTGCGTTACATCGTACAAGCTGGACTTCAGGAAATTATAGGAGGCTATGAAGTTGCTGTTGCCGGAAATGGGAAAGAGGGGCTTGAGATATGGAAAAACTGGAAACCTGATATCATCATTTCAGATGTTGATATGCCGGTGATGAATGGGTTTGAGATGGTAAAAAGAATAAGAGAGACTGACGGTGAGACTCCGATATTGTTTGCTTCTGCTCTGACATCGCCCAAAGATGTAAGGCAGGGGTATGAACTCGGTGTAAATAATTATGTGAAGAAACCTTTTGTTCCTGACGAAATAGATGCTCATATCCATGCTCTCCTGAAAATGAAGGAAGGCATAAGAAGCCGCTCGGAAGAAGGGTGCTGTAAGTTCAGCTATTATATGCTTGATACGGTACATTCTACCCTTCACAATGAGAACACAGGGGAGACTCGTATTCTGACCGTAACAGAATCTAAAATACTGCAGCTTCTTGCCGAGAACAAAAATGAGGTCATTCGCCGCGAAGCCATCCTAAGCCGTTTCTGGAATACAGAAGATGATTTCTTTGCTTCCCGTAGCTTGGATGTATTTCTCACCAAGCTCCGTAAACTCTTTGCCGGAAATCCGGATGTGGAGATAAAGACGATAAGGAGTGTCGGACTGATGCTGGTGGCAGTGTAGGGTGCGTGTAGGCAATGGGTGCGTCCTACACCGTCCTACACTGCGTCCTGCACGCTTTAACTTGTTGCTTATAAGTGGGTTAATTCCCAAAACGTGTAGGGTGCAGGCAAATTTCGTGAAAACTTTTTTTCGGATGAAGAACCTTCGTTCAAAAGCAAGCTTTTGGCTTGGTACTGCTTTCTTCTTTCACTATCTTTGCGCCGATGAAACTAAATCTAATAATATGGAAACAACAATAAAAAAGAGTGAACGACTGGCTTCACTGGATATTCTTCGAGGATTGGACTTGTTTTTCTTGGTCGGTTTGGAAGGTGTTTTACATCCCTTGGCAAAAGCGGTTGACACGGAAGGCTTCCAGACTTTTATGTGGAACTTTACTCATGTGGACTGGCAGGGATTTTCACCGTGGGATTTGGTTATGCCGTTGTTCCTTTTTATGTCGGGGGTTTCTATTCCTTTTTCTATGGCTCGTTTTAAGAATGAGGCCAATTACAGCAGGTTGTTCCGCCGGCTGCTTAAACGGTTTGTCTTGCTGTGGATTTTCGGGATGATGTGTCAGGGAAATCTTTTGGGACTTGACCCTTCGCGGGTTTATCTTTATTCGAATACACTGCAATCTATAGCCGCAGGTTATCTTTTTACGGCACTCTTTTTTGTCTTTACTTCTTGGAAAACTCAGATGGGTATTGCCGTCAGCTTGCTGCTGGTATTCTGGGCTTCGATGAAATGGATTGTGGTAGATGGATTCGGAGGAGGCAACTATACTCCCGACGGCAATTTGGCTGAATGGATAGACCGTATGGTATTGGGTCGTTTCCGGGATGCGGCTTCCGTGGATGAGGGAGTTGTCCGGTTTGCTCCTTGGTATCGTTATACATGGATACTCAGCAGTCTGAACTTTATCGTGACGGTTATGAGTGGGGCTTTTGCCGGACAGTTGCTTAAGAACGCTTCATTTTCTGCCCGGCGCAGGGTGATACTGCTGGCTGGCATAGGTGCAGCAATGGTGGCTTTGGGATGGCTGTGGAATATAGAGCATCCGGTAATCAAGAAACTTTGGACGAGCTCCATGGTTTTGGTCAGCAGCGGATACTGTTTTCTGCTGATGGCTTTCTTCTACTATGTTGTGGATGTGTGTAAGTTTACCAGAGGTATGGACTGGCTACGCGTCTATGGTATGAATTCTATTGTGGCTTATATGCTGGCTCAGTGTGTCAACTTCCGCTGCCTTCCTCATTCTCTGTTCCGCGGCTTGGAACAATATGTAGGACCTTCTTGGTATCAGGTGCTGATGGCAGCTTCGTGCAGTCTGATTATTTATTTCATCCTTTTGCGTATGTATCGGCTGCGTATTTACTTGCGGATATAGATGTGAAAATAATAGAATTTTCGGGTTCAAGTGCGTGCTTTCAATACAAATTCGTATTTTTGTCCCATTAACAAGAATAATCAACGTTTATGTCACAGAGTTCACGCCAGGTACAAACACAGGCACAGCAGCAGGTTCAGACCTTGTCTCCTCAACAAATACTGGTTGTCAAGTTGCTGGAACTTCCTACTCTTGAGTTGGAAGAGCGTATTCATGCCGAGTTGTTAGATAATCCGGCTTTAGAAGAAGGAAAAGAAACCGGTGAAAATGTGGATGAGGCAGATGATTCTTTTGGCTCAGGGGATGAGGAAACATCGGGGGCTGATTCTGAGGAAGATTTATCGTTAGGTGATTATCGGACGGAAGACGATATACCGGACTATAAGCTGCAGGAAAACAACCGTTCGATGAATGAAAAGCCGGAGGAGATTCCTTTTTCGGACAGCGTTTCTTTTTATGAGACTCTAAAAGAACAACTGGATATGCAGGAACTTACTCCGGAAGAAAAGCAATTAGGAGAATACTTGATTGGTTCGCTGGATGACGACGGGCTGCTTCGTAAATCAATCGATACGCTGATTGATGAGCTGGCCATTTATCAAGGCATCTATACTACTCAGGAGGAGGTGGAGCATGTCTTGTCGGTAATTCAGGACTTTGACCCGGCAGGAATTGGAGCACGCAGCTTGCAGGAATGTCTGTTGCTGCAGATTCAGCGGAAAGAAAATTCACCGCTGAAGCAGATAGAATATGATATTATCAGCCGGTGCTGTGATGAATTTACCAAAAAGAATAAGGAAAAGATAATCCAGAAACTGGGTATCTCAGAAGAACTGTATAATGCGGCTACGGCTGAACTGACCAAACTGAATCCTCGTCCGGGAAGCTCGTTGGGTGAGGCTATGGGAAAGAACTTACAGCAGATTATTCCTGATTTTATTGTGGAGACCGAAGACGATGGCACCATTACCCTAAACTTGAATAACCGGAACGTGCCTGAATTGCGCTTGAGTCGTGAGTTTACCGAAATGCTTGATGAGCATACGCATAACCGGAGCAATCAGAGTAAAGAATCGAAGGATGCTTTGATGTTCTTGAAACAGAAAGTGGATGCGGCGCAAGGATTTATTAATGCCGTAAAGCAGCGTCAGCACACCTTGCTCAGTACGATGCAGGCTATCATTGACCTGCAGCATCCGTTTTTCCAGGAGGGGGATGAGTCTTTGTTGCGTCCTATGATATTGAAAGATGTGGCTGAACGTGCAGGATTGGATATTTCTACAGTTTCACGTGTGAGCAACAGCAAGTATGTGCAGACTAATTATGGTATTTATTCACTGAAATTCTTTTTCAGTGACGGTTATACCACAGAGAGTGGGGAGGAGCTTTCTGTACGTGAAATCAAGCGCATTCTCAAAGAGTGTGTCGACAACGAAAATAAAGATAAACCTTATACGGATGATGAGTTGGCTGAAATGCTGAAAACAAAGGGCTATCCGATTGCCCGGCGTACGGTTGCAAAATATCGTCAGCAGCTGAATATCCCTGTAGCACGTTTAAGAAGATGATGGAAGAAACGAATATTCCTGACCAGCTGACTTATCATGAGCCTGAACATAATTCGGGTAATGACAGCTCTGAGGATAAGCTGTTTATGGCTTCCCGGATTGTTTCGGCTGTGTTTACCCCGTTTATGGTGCCGTTCGTGGCTTTTTGTTTACTGTTTTTCTTTACCTATTTGCGCATCATGCCTTTTGCCTATAAAATGACGGTATTGGCACTGGTTTATTGTTTTACTATCTTAATGCCGATGCTTGGTATTTATTTATTCCAGAAGGTGAACGGGTGGGGCATCCGTGAATTGGAACATCGTGAAAAGCGTTTTATCCCTTACGGAATGACCATACTGAGCTATATGGCTTGCCTGCTGACTATGTATCGCATTCACTTGCCGCGATATATGAGTGGTATTATTGTGGCGGCACTGATTTGTATGTTGCTTTGTACCCTGATTAATACAAAGTGGAAAATCAGCACGCACATGGCGAGCAGTGGAATGATGGTAGGAGGACTTCTCTCTTACAGCTTTATCTTTCAGTTTAATCCGGTGGGATGGCTTTGTTGTTTCATTTTGCTTTCAGGAATGTTAGGTTCAGCCCGGATTATTGTACGCCAGCACACGTTAAATGAAGTTGGCGGAGGTTTTTTTGTGGGTTTGTTTTGTGGTATCATTGGAATTTTGTTTATTTGAATTTTATTATGAAGTGATGGTCAACTGTGGTCTTGTCTTGAAATGGACTTGTACCCAGATCAGACTTTTTTAATTAAAATATTAACCTTATAAATTAAAAACTTATGAATTTCCCAACCAATGTAAAGTACACCAGCGAACACGAATGGATTCGTGTAGAAGGCGAAGAGGCTTATGTAGGTATTACTGATTATGCACAAGACCAATTAGGCGATATCGTTTTTGTTGATGTAACTGCTGAAGGTGAAACCTTGGAACAGGGTGAAGTCTTTGGAACAATTGAAGTAGTAAAAACAGTATCCGATCTTTTCTTGCCTGTGGGGGGAGAAGTATTGGAGATTAATCCGGCATTAGAGGAAAATCCGGAATTGGTTAATAAAGATCCGTATGGCGATGGATGGCTTATCCGTATTCGCCCTACTGATTTGAGCCAGCTGGACGGACTGATGGATGCGGAAGCATATAAACAAATTATTAACGAGTGAATTTGAGTTTTAGGGTTAGTTGGTTTTTAGGATAGAATCACTGACAGGCTTAAAAACGCAAGAACTTGAAAACTCAAAAACTGACAAACTTAAAAACTTGAACATGAAACCTATTGTAAGTATCATCATGGGCAGTACTTCCGACCTCCCTGTAATGGAAAAGGCGGCCAAGCTGCTTGACGAAATGCAAGTCCCTTTTGAAATGAATGCACTTTCAGCTCATCGTACTCCTGCTGAAGTGGAGACTTTTGCAAAAGGAGCTGCCGAACGAGGCATAAAGGTTATTATTGCTGCTGCCGGTATGGCTGCTGCTTTGCCGGGAGTGATTGCTGCAAACACCACACTTCCTGTGATTGGAGTACCGGTAAAAGGTTCTGTACTCGACGGCGTGGATGCGCTTTATTCTATCATACAGATGCCTCCCGGAATACCGGTTGCTACGGTTGCAATCAATGGAGCGATGAATGCGGCTATTCTGGCCGTGCAGATGTTGGCGCTTGCTGATGCTGAACTTGCACAGAAATTCGCTGCTTATAAAGAAGGATTGAAAAATAAGATTGTAAAAGCGAACGAAGAATTGAAAGAAGTTAAATACACTTACAAGACAAATTAATGGATTACTTCAACTATTCCCGCCGACAAGCGGACGAAGTATACGTTGGCGCCACTCCTATGGGTGGCGCTAATCCTATACGTATACAAAGTATGACCAATACGGTCACAATGGATACGGAGGCTTGCATCGAGCAGGCCAAACGCATTATTGATGCAGGGGGTGAATATGTGCGCCTGACTACACAGGGTGTGCGTGAGGCTGAAAATATGAAAAATATTAATATAGGTCTCCGCTCGCAAGGTTACAATACGCCGTTAGTGGCAGATGTGCATTTTAACCCGAAAGTGGCAGAGGTGGCTGCGCTTTATGCTGAGAAAGTGCGGATTAATCCGGGTAATTATGTGGATGCTGCCCGTACGTTCAAGAAACTGGAATATACCGATGAGGAGTATGCGCAGGAAATCCAGAAAATAAGGGAACGTTTTGTTCCTTTTCTGAATATTTGTAAGCAGAATCATACGGCTATCCGTATCGGGGTGAATCATGGTTCGCTTTCTGATCGTATCATGTCTCGTTATGGCGATACTCCGGCTGGAATGGTGGAATCGTGTATGGAGTTTCTGCGTATCTGTGTGGAAGAGCATTTTACGGATGTCGTGATTTCTATCAAAGCTTCTAATACTGTGGTCATGGTGAAGACTGTACGTCTGCTGGCTGAACAGATGGAAAAAGAGGGAATGGCTTTTCCTTTGCATTTGGGCGTGACAGAAGCCGGTGACGGGGAAGACGGACGTATCAAATCGGCATTGGGTATCGGGGCTTTGTTGTCGGATGGTTTAGGTGATACAATCCGGGTTTCCTTAAGCGAAGCGCCGGAGGCGGAAATTCCCGTTGCCCGTAAGCTGGTGGATTATGTGCTGGAACGGCAGAATCATCCATATATTCCGGGGGCAGAGGCTGCAGAGTTTTGCTATACGAATCCGGTTCGACGAACCACTGTAGCTGTGCATAATATAGGCGGTTCTCACCAGCCGGTAGTAATTTCGGCTCGTCTGGATAAGAACATGGAGATAAATGAACAGTTCAAGCCTGATTATATTTACTGCGGGCAGAACTTACCTGAAGTGCGCAGAGAGGATGTGGCTTATATCGTGGATGCGAACGTATGGGATGGAACAGCCAATACTTATCCGGCGTTTAACTATCAGCAGTTGGTTGAGCTGCATCATTGTCAGGCTTCACTGAAATTCCTTTTTGCACCTTATATGGGCCTCAATGAGGAAGCGATGGCTTGCTTGCATTTTCATCCGGAAGTAGTTATTGTAGCTCAAAGTAATCACCCGAACCGTTTGGGTGAGTTCCGTGGAATTGTGCATCAGCTGATGGTGCAGGGATTGGGAAATCCTGTTGTTTTCTTCCAGTTGTATCAAGAAGCGGTATTGGAGGACTTACAAATCAAATCGGCTGCCGATATGGGGGCTTTGCTGTTCGACGGTTTCTGCGACGGAATCTTGCTGTATAATCATGGAGGTGCGATAGCCGATGTAAAAGTGGATGAAACGGCATTCGGCATTCTGCAGGCAGGACGTGTACGCATCTCAAAGACAGAGTATATTTCTTGTCCGGGATGTGGCCGTACGCTGTATGATTTGGAATCGACGATTGCCCGTATAAAGGAGGCGACTTCTCATCTGAAAGGCTTGAAGATTGGTATTATGGGCTGTATCGTAAACGGTCCGGGAGAAATGGCTGATGCTGATTACGGCTATGTAGGAGCCGGAAGAGGGAAAATCAGTCTTTACAAGCAGAAGGAGTGTATCGAAAAGAATATTCCTGAAGACCAGGCTGTAGAAAAACTGATTGAACTGATTAAGGCAAACGGTGATTATCAGGAACGTTAATCAGCTGCATGAAATAAGAAAGGCACAAAAGAACAGTGTGCGGAGTTATCTGCTTTCCTGTCGTTTTGTGCCTTTGTTCTTTTATGCCTTATCCTATCTGCTTTGAATTGTTTCAGGTCCGGTTACCGAGTATCCGGATAACGGTGTCTTTATCTTGATTCAGCTGAGAAATCAGTGCATTGATTGATTCAAACTTCTGCTCTCTGCGGATACGCTCCATAAACTCGATGCGTATTTGCTTGTGATAAATGTCTCCGGAGAAATCGATGATATATACTTCAATGCTTCGGTTTTCTCCGTTATGAACCGTGGGGCGGTAACCGATGTTAAGCATTCCCATATAGCGGATCTCGTCAATATAGACATAAACTGCATAGACACCTTCTGCCGGAATCAATTTATTGGGGCAGGAAGGTTGCAGATTTGCGGTAGGGAATCCCAGCTTACGCCCCATTTTATATCCGTCGATGACGGTTCCATCTAAGAAGTAACGGTAGCTTAAATAATGGTTGGCTTCTGCAATTTCTCCGTTGTTTAATAAATTACGTATAACAGAGGAACTGACCGATACTCCATCTTCAACTAAGGCACGTGCTTGAGTCACTTCTATACCTAACTCTGCTCCGTAGCGGCAGTAATCTTTGAACGTTTCCGTGCGGTTATGTCCGAACCGGTGGTCATAGCCGATGACAAGTGCACAGACATTAAAGCGCTCATGCAGTAATTTCATGAATTCATAGGCCGAAAGCTCAGACAACTCACGGGTAAACGCCATCATGAGACAATAATCTACTTGAAGAGTTTGTATCAGTGCTTCTTTTTGCGGAAGGCAGGAGAGAAGCTGAGGCTGATAGTCGCTTTGCATTACTTGACGTGGATGAACAGGAAATGTAATCAACGTCGTATGCAGACCTTTTTCCTGTCCTATTTGGGTTACTTGGCGGATAAGATAGCGATGTCCCCGGTGTACTCCATCGAAACATCCGATAGTAGCTGCACAGGGGGGAAGCGCAGTTTTTATGTCATCTGTAATAAATTGCATTCGGTTTCTGATTTATTTAAACAGTTGTGCCAAGTCGGTTCCGGGAATGTAATAAGCTGCATGCATACCCGTAGAGGCAGCCGCCTGGCAATTGGCTTCATTATCGTCAATAAACAATGTTTCTTCGGGAAGCAATGCTGCTTCGCGCAATGCGGTGCGGAAAATCTCCGGATTCGGTTTTGCAAGATGCATGCGATAAGAAAGGAAGATTTGTTTGAAGCAATCTTTTAAATCTTGACCTTTGTAGCGGAAAGCATATGCAGAGCCATAGTTCCAATGCAGTTCATTGGTATTACTTAGCAGGTACAGATTATACTGTTTGCTTAATTCGCTGAGTAGGCGAAGTTTCTCTTCGGGAATGCGCACCAGCTCGCTGTTCCATGCATGGTCGATAACTTCATCGGTTAATGCCTGTCCGCTACGGCGGCGGATTTCCTCCCGGAACTCCGCTGTTGTCATTTCACCGCATTCATAGGTATGGAAGAAGCCGGCCTCGTTTGTTCCGGTAAGCAGCTGCTGAATGTCATTGATACCGGCTTCTTCAAAAGCCTGTAAACATCCTTTCATGTCAAGGTCAATCAGCACTCCTCCCCAGTCAAAAATAATATTTCGGATTGATTGATTCATGGTTTTACTTTTTTAATCGTTTGATACCTCTCCAAATTTCTCCAATCCATAATACAAAGGATGTTCCTCCGATGATATAGAGCCATTCGGTAAGCGGAAGAGGCTCGGTGCGGAATACCTTTCCTCCAAAGGTGACAATGATAAACTGTCCTGCCAGAATGATGACAGCTACACTGAGCATACCCATTGCATGTCGGGCATCTTTGAAGATAGAGTGGCTCGTACCGAAGACACTGGCATTAAACAGATTCCAGAATTGCAGCATGACGAATATCGTAAAGAAAATGGTCAGATGGTGTGTGGTCATGCCTTCCGGGAGCGAATTGAAATAAGACAATATGCCCATCAAGATGATAAGGAAGCTGATACCAACTCCGAATATATTATTCCGCATGGCTGGAGTGATAATAAAATCACTTTGTTTACGCGGTTTTTCATTCATTACATCCATGCTGGGTGAGATGGAGGCCAGTGCCATAGCAGCAAAGGTGTCCATAATTAAGTTTACCCAAAGCATTTGAGTTACCGTAAGTGGAAGGGCTGTACCAAAGAATGCACCTAACAATACGCTTAGCAGAGCTACCACATTGATGGTAAGCTGGAATACGATAAATCGCTGAATATTCTTATAAAGTGAGCGTCCCCACATCACTGCCGTGGCAATGCTATGGAAGGAGTCGTCGAGCAACGTAATATCGCTGGCTTCTTTGGCAACAGAAGTACCTGTTCCCATTGACAATCCTACTTGTGCATGGTTGAGTGCCGGAGCATCGTTGGTTCCGTCTCCGGTAACTGCTACCACCGCACCTTTCTGCTGAAGCAGCTGCACTAGACGTTGTTTGTCCATCGGACGTGCGCGGCTCATTACTTTCAGGTCAAGCACACGGTCGAGTGCTTCTTCGTCGCTTAATGCAGCAAAGTCTACTCCTGTGATGCGGTTACGTTCTGTATCTTCCGGCTTCCACAAGCCAATCTGCCGTGCAATTTCAGTTGCTGTTCCCGGGGTATCACCAGTAACAATCTTCACACCGATACCAGCCGACTGGCATTTCTTAACTGCATCGGGAACATCGGTACGGATAGGGTCACTGATGGCAAAGATACCCAGGAATGTCATACCTCCTTCATTAACCAGTTCGGCACAATCTTCTGAGGTTTCTTCCGGAATATAGCGGTAAGCCAGTCCGAGAGTACGCATTGCTTTGTTTTGATAAGCCAGCAACTGTTCGTTATATTGTTTGATTTGCTCTTCGGAAAGGGTACACTTCTGCATAACGATTTCGGGAGCTCCTTTAATATACAGTACGCGTTTCTTCTGAATCGGTGAGTTGACTAAAGTAGCCATATATTTACGTTCGGTAGAGAAAGTAAGCTGGTTAATGACAGAAGCCTGTTCGCGTAACTCCATGTAGTTTTTCCCTTTACCGTTAAGCCAGAGCAGCAGCGCAATTTCGGTAGGATTACCCACTCCGGAGGGTTTTTCTCCTTCTGCTTTTTCTTCAAGGAAAGCGGTAGAGTTGGTTGCGATGTTTTCATCTATCAGATCCGGCTGGGTTTCATCCACTTGTGCCTCATACACTTGCATCAGGTTTTGGGTAAGTGTTCCTGTTTTATCTGTACAGATAACCGTAATTGCTCCCATGGTTTCGCAGGCATGCATTTTGCGTACCAGATTGTTGGTTTTCAGCATACGGCGCATGTTTAGTGCAAGGCTGAGCGTAACACTCATCGGCAATCCTTCGGGTACGGCAACTACAATCAGTGTAACTGCCATCATGAAGTATTTTAATACGATACGGGCAATGTCGAGCCACTGATGCCAGTCGGTTATTTGAGTTACACTGAGGTAAGCGTATAAATCTTTGCTGGTGAAGATGATAAATGTAAGTCCGGCAATCGTGAATCCTGCTTTTCCAATGAGATTAGCCAGTTTGGTAAGCTGCAGGTTCAGCGGAGTCTGTTCCATACTTTGTTCCGTAGCTTGCCGAGCCACTTTCCCGATTTCGGTAGCGTCTCCCACCCGTTCTACAACCATTATACCATGCCCGTCGGTAACAGTTGTACCGCGCATCACGGTGTTCGAAGGATAAGTAGCTTCTTCGTCAAAGTGGGCTTCATCGGTTGTTTTGTTCACCATTAATTCTCCGGTAAGGCTTGATTCATTCACTTGCAGAGAAACAGCCTCAGTTAAGGTTCCGTCTGCCGGAACCTCTTCACCAGTATTAAGTATGACTACATCGCCTACTACTACATCCTTTCGCGGAATTTCACGGATTTTTCCGTTGCGTAAAACCGTAACCGGAGTTTCTTCACCTACCGCATTCAGCAAGTCGAATTTTTTATTGGCGTCGTATTCAAAATAAAAACCGATACCTGTTGCAAGAAATATGGCAAAGAATATACCGATGGTTTCAGCATATTCATTTTCAATTATTGAGATAATCAATGAAAAGACTGCTGCGATGAGCAATACACGGATGACCGGATCCTGGAATTTTTCCAGATAAAGTTTCCACATAGAGGGACGTTTAGGAGGAGTCAGCAAGTTAGCTCCATGTTTTTGGCGACTCATGAGAACTTCCTGGTCGGTAAGTCCAGTCTGATAAGATTCGTTTGCTTTCTGTGACATAAGTCTAATTATTAAAATATTAAGTGACGCAAAAATACAATATATATTGGAAGAAGCCATCTGATTCGTTTTTTTAATAAAATTTTCTGCCTAAATGTTGCAAGTCTCCTTGTAAACTATTACTTTTGCACAAGTTTCTGAAAAAGGAAGAAACTCCGGGCTTGTAGCTCAGTTGGTTAGAGCAACAGACTCATAATCTGGAGGTCCTTGGTTCAAGCCCAAGCTGGCCCACTTAAAAGAGGTTGTAACTGAATAGGTTGCGACCTCTTTTTCATATGTGCTTTCGGTTGAAGCTTGCTGTTCAGACTCGTTTTTGGGTCCTTTTAAGTCATTTGTTTTACTATTGTTTCATTGAACAGGCTACTTGAAGATAGCAAACCGTATAATTTGGAACGGTAAAGAATCTTATTTCCAATGTTTAAGTGTTTGAATGGGAACAACAAGGCTTTTTCGGGGGTAAACTCAAAGGCGTGGTGGAAAATTTGAAATTGTCTTCTTTGGAATCATAGAAATTATACTATATTTGTCTTTGATAAATTTAATAGAAAGATAGTTATGAAGAAAATTTTATCGATTATGGCAGTTGTTTGCTGCCTGTTTATGGCTGTACCGGCTCATGCCCAATTTCAGTTTGGTATCAAGGGAGGTTTAAACGTTTCAAAGATTTCAGTATCGAAAGAAGTCTTTCGTCCGGATAATAAAAGTGGATTCTTTTTCGGTCCGACAGCCGAATTTACTTTGCCTTTGCTTGGGATGGGGGTAGATGTATCAGCGCTTTATAATCAGTATGGAATAGATACGGATGAAGGTTCAACAACCAAAAAGAGTATTGAAATTCCCATTAATCTGAAATGGACTATTGGATTCAGCAGTGTAGTGGGAGCTTATCTTGCGGTAGGACCTCAGTTCGGATTTAATGTAGGTAGTCGTTTCTTCCACGATGTGTGTGAGTTTAATAAGAAGTCGACCAGCTTAAATGTAGGTGCCGGCTTAAAGATATTAGGTCATGTGCATGTAGGAGCAAATTATAACATTGGTCTGAAAGATACCGGAATGATGTGGAAAGAAGAAGGGACCAATAAGACTCATGTAAATTTTGACAATAATACCTGGCAGGTTTCGGTAGCTTACATGTTCTAATTTATATTTATGGGCTTTTAGAAAAAAGAGGGCTGCAATATCCGTTTCCGGTGATTGCAGCCCTCTTTGCTATTGAATTATTTTTCTTGGTCGCACGGATAAACAACTCCCCATTCACGGCGTAGTCCATCCATTTGTTTCATGATGCGAAGCGTTTCCTTATGAGGCATATAAGGTGATTCAAGCCAGCCCTTTTCAAGTGCTTCAATAGAAGCCGCTACTTGATACTCATAGCCAGTAATCTGTTGTGGAGCGTAATAAACGGCTGTGGTGTTATATGCATGCTTGTTCATAATGATGAGAGTGAGGAGTTGCAATATAAATCAAGTCCACATCCGGGTCATCAGCCAGTGCTTCGTATGAGCTGTATGCTTTTTCAAAATGCCATGTGCGGGCAAAGGCTTCAGCTTTGTCTTGGGTACGCGATGCCACTGCATAGCGTTTAATCCCTGTCATTCCACCTAAGGTAATAGCCATTTTCTCGGCGATCCCTCCTGTGCCGAGAATTCCTATTTTGTAAGTCTTCATAATTGCTTGAGATTTAGTTACAGCAAAACTAAGTAGTAATGAAGGAATTACACCATGCTTTGGTTGTTTTTTTTACCGAAGTATGGTGATTTGAGAATAATCTAACATGGGTGTAATAGAAAGGAAAGAAGGAGGCTGGAAGGAAAGGTTGCCCGTTTAGCAATAGTCGATTTGGTAGTTTTAAGGATGGGATGCAGGTTTTCCGCTGAATTTTCTGTAAGTTTGCAAATATGAAGAGATATGTAGATGTCATAGTGCCTTTGCCCATTGCCGGACAATATACTTATGCTGTTCCTTCCGGTGCGGAATTTCAGCTGCGGGAAGGATGTAGGGTAGTGGTGCCATTCGGAAGGAAGAAGTTTTATACGGCTATTGTAACCCGTATTCATACTGCTCCTCCGGAGGCTTATGAAATAAAAGAAATAGTTGAAGTACTTGATTCGGAACCGGTTATTTTACCCCGGCAATATGAGTTCTGGAAATGGATGGCCGACTATTATCTCTGCACATTAGGCGATGTTTATAAAGCAGCTCTGCCTTCAGGTATGAAGTTGGAGAGCGAAACGATGGTGGTTTATAATCCGGACTTTGAGACACTTGAACCTCTTCCGGAGCGGGAACAGCGTATACTCGATTTATTGTCTTCCGATCAGGAGCAGTGTATTACTCAACTGGAAAAAGTGACAGGTTTTAAGAACCTGCTTTCTTTGGTAAAGTCTTTACTTGACAAGGGAGCAATTTGTGTAAAGGAGGAGCTAAAGCGTAGTTATAAACCTCGTACAGAGATGCGTGTTGTTTTGCCGGAGGGAATGCGTAGCGAACGAAATCTTCATATTCTGTTTGACAGATTATCACGTGCTCCTAAGCAGTTGGCGCTGTTGATGAAATATATCGAACTCTCTGGCTGGAAGGCAGAAGGAGGGAAACTGAAGGAGGTGTCAAAAAAACAGCTTCTTGAAGCCTCAGGGGGGTCATCGGCTGTGCTGAATGGCTTGGTTGAAAAGAGAATATTTGAATTATATACCAGTGAAATAGGGCGGCTTTCTGAAAGAGACGTTAAAACCTTTGCTTTAAATCCGTTGAGTGAAGCACAGTTGCAGGCATTCAAAAACATATTGACTTGTTTTCATCAAAAAAATGTCTGTTTGCTTCATGGAGTTACGGCAAGTGGAAAGACCGAAATTTATATTCACCTTATATCAGAAGCCTTAAAGGCTGGCAAGCAGGTGTTGTATTTATTGCCAGAAATAGCATTGACCACTCAGATAACCGAGCGTTTGCGCCGGGTATTCGGGAATCGTTTGGGTATTTATCATTCAAAGTTTCCCGATGCGGAGCGGGTAGAAATATGGCGCAAGCAACTTTCAGCCAACGAGTATGATGTGATATTGGGGGTGCGTTCGTCTGTGTTCTTGCCTTTTCGCCGGCTTGGACTTGTGATAATAGATGAAGAGCATGAAACTACTTATAAGCAGCAGGATCCGGCTCCGCGTTATCATGCCCGGAGTGCAGCCATTATGCTTGCTTCGATGTTTGGAGCGAAGACACTGCTGGGTACTGCTACTCCGAGTATGGAGACTTATTATAATGCCACTCACGGGAAATACGGACTAGTAGAATTGAAAGAACGGCATCAGCAGATTCAACTTCCTCATATTGAACTGGTGGATATTAAAGAATTGGCGCGCAAGAAGCGAATGACGGCTCAGTTCTCTCCGTTGCTCTTGCAGAAAATCCGTGAGGCTCTGGAGAAGAAAGAGCAGGTAATCTTATTCCAGAACCGGCGTGGATTTGCTCCGATGATTGAATGCCGTACATGTGGCTGGGTACCTCGGTGTAAGAATTGTGATGTGAGTCTTACTTACCATAAAGGGTTAAATCAGCTGACTTGCCATTATTGTGGCTATACTTATCCGGTTCCGAAATCTTGTCCGGCTTGCGGAGGTGTAGAGCTGCTGAACCGGGGATTCGGCACAGAAAAGATAGAAGATGATATCCGCTTGATTTTTCCGGAGGCGAAGGTCGCCAGAATGGATCTGGATACTACGCGTACGCGTACAGCTTACGAACGGATTATTGCTGACTTTGAAGAGGGAAAGACCGATATTCTGATTGGAACGCAGATGGTTTCAAAGGGATTGGACTTTGATCGTGTAAGTGTGGTGGGAATACTGAATGCCGATTCGATGCTTAATTATCCGGACTTCCGGTCGTATGAACGGGCATTCCAGCTTATGGCGCAGGTGGCAGGGCGTGCAGGGCGGAGAAATAAGCAAGGACTGGTGGTATTACAGACGAAATCGCCTGAGCTTCCTCTGATTCATCAGGTTATGAATAATGCTTATCTTCAACTGTATCAAGAACAGTTGGAAGAGCGGAATCTTTTTAAATATCCTCCTTTTTACCGCTTGGTATATGTTTATTTGAAACATCGCAAGGAGGAGGTGCTTGAGCAAGCCTCTTCTGTGATGGCTGCATACCTACGCAGTGGTTTGGGCGAACGCGTTTTGGGACCCGACCGCCCTCCGGTTTCGCGTATCCAGACGCTGTATATCAAGAAAATTGTCATTAAGGTGGAACGGTCGGCCTCAATGGCAAAGGTCAGGGCTTACTTGCTTCAGGTGCAGCGTTCGGTTATCGAAGATGAACGTTTCCGCTCGCTGCTGGTTTATTATGATGTAGATCCGATGTAAATAAAAATAAAAATGAAGATAGAACTTGATGTACATACGCATACCATCATGAGCGGTCATGCGTTTAGTACTTTACAGGAAATGGCGCAGGAGGCCTCCTCACGGGGACTGAAACTGCTGGGTATAACCGAACATTCACCGGGTATTCCGGGTACATGCGATTTGATTTATTTCCGTAACCTCCATGTGGTGCCGCGGCGCATGTATGGCATTGACTTACTTTTGGGGGCAGAGATTAATATTCTGGATACTAAGGGTAAGCTGGATATGGATGAGCATATGATGGGAATGCTCGATTTGCGTATCGCCGGCATCCATTCGCTGTGTTATCAACCGGGAACGGTAGAAGAGAATACCTATGGAATGATGCAAGCAATCTCTAATCCGTATACGCATATCATCAGTCATCCGGGCGACGGAACTGCCCAGCTGGATTTTGAACCGATAGTGCTTGCTGCTAAAGCGCATCATACGTTGCTGGAGATAAACAACAGCTCATTAAAGCCCTGCCGTAAGAAACTGGAAGCGAAAGACAACAATCTGGAGATTCTTCGCCTTTGCAAGCGTTATGAGGTGCCAGTGATTTTGGGGAGCGATGCACATATTTCTTTCGATATAGCTACGTATGAGTATGTCTTGCCTTTGTTGGCAGAAACTGATTTCCCGGAAGACTTGGTAATGAACACCAGTGTGGAACGGCTTAAAGCGTATTTACATATAAAGTAACGTAGAACTTAAGAACTAAAAACTTACAAACTCAATAATTTACAACCCTATGAAGAAAATATTATTTGTCTGCCTCGGGAATATCTGCCGCTCTTCATCTGCCGAAGAGATTATGCGTACCTATCTTCGTAAAGCAGGTATGGAAAAGGAAATAGAAGTTGATTCGGCAGGAATCAGCAATTATCATCAGGGGGAGTTGGCGGATGAACGGATGCGTGCGCATGCAAGTAGGAGAGGGTATCACATTACGCATCGTTCACGTCCCGTATGTACCGACGACTTTTATGCGTTCGATTTGATTCTCGGAATGGACGACCGCAACATTGATGCTCTGAAAGAGCGGGCTCCAAGTATAGAAGCCGAGCAAAAGATTCGCCGGATGACGGATTATTGCCGGGTGAAGGTTGCGGATTATGTGCCCGATCCGTATTACGGAGGAGCTCAAGGCTTTGAGAATGTACTCGATATACTGGAAGATGCTTGCAGCGGTTTGCTGGAATCTCTTTCATCAGATAATAATAGTGTAAACGTATAAAAGAATGAATCAGACCTTATATCCTTTTGCCCGCCCTCTCTATGTGATGACAAAGCCGGTGGGAGCTGTATGTAATTTAGCGTGTGCTTATTGCTATTACTTGGAAAAAGCCAATCTTTATAAAGATATCTCGAAGCATGTAATGAGCGATGAATTGCTTGAGAAGTTCATTCGTGAGTATATCGGTTCGCAGACCATGCATGAAGTCTTGTTCACCTGGCACGGGGGTGAAACCCTGATGCGTCCGTTAAGCTTTTATCGGAAGGTAGTTGAACTGCAACGCCAGTATGCAGGCGGACATGCGATTGATAACTGTATCCAAACGAACGGTACGTTGCTGACCGATGAATGGTGTGAGTTCTTCAAGGAGAATAATTGGTTGGTGGGCATTTCGATAGACGGACCTCAGGAGTTTCATGACGAGTATCGGAAAAACCGGTCGGGGCGTCCTTCGTTTGCGAAGGTGATGCAAGGAATACGCTTACTGAACAAGCATGGAGTGGAATGGAATGCTATGGCGGTGGTGAATGACTATAATGCCGACTATCCGCTTGAGTTTTATCACTTCTTTAAAGAAATAGGTTGCCGTTACATTCAGTTTGCCCCTATCGTAGAGCGGTTGAGTAAACATGAAGACGGACGCTACTTGGCTACTCCGCTGCAGCCCGGAGAGCAGCTTGCCGACTTTTCGGTTTCTCCCGAACAATGGGGAAACTTTCTTTGTACACTTTTTGATGAATGGGTGCGCAACGATGTGGGGCAGATTTTCATTCAGCTTTTTGATTCCACTTTAGCCAACTGGGTAGGTGAGCAGCCGGGCGTTTGCTCCATGGCAAAGACATGCGGCCACGCTGGCGTGATGGAGTTTAACGGCGATGTCTATGCTTGCGACCATTATGTATTCCCTGAGTTCAAGTTGGGTAATATCTATCAGCAAACCTTGGTAGAGATGATGTATAGCGAGCGGCAAATGGAGTTCGGGCAGATGAAACAGAAATCTCTTCCTTCACAGTGCCGTGCGTGTGAGTTTCTTTTTGCCTGCAACGGAGAGTGTCCGAAAAACAGGTTTGCAACTACCGCTTCCGGTGAACCGGGTCTGAACTATCTCTGCAAAGGATACCATCGCTTCTTCAAGCATGTAGCTCCCTATATGGATTATATGAAAAAGGAACTACTTGCTGAGCGTGCTCCCGCAAATATTATGGAAGCTATCCGCCGGGGCGAGCTTTAAGCTATTTCTTCAGCTCCGGGTAGCTGATACGCGTGTGGTGCATGGTTTTCAGCTTTTCCTTGAACACAGATTTTACGGTAGAGATGTCTTTGAAAGTAATGGGACATTCTTTGAAATACCCGTCTTGCACCTGACTGTCTATAATTTTTTCCACCAGAGCAGAGATACTTTCTTCTGTATATTCCGGCAGGCTTCGGGATGCAGCTTCCACAGAGTCTGCCATCATCAAGATGGCTTGTTCTTTCGTGAAAGGGTTCGGACCGGGATAGCGGAATGCTTCTTTGTCTACTTCCTCATCGGGATGCTCGTTCTGATAAGATATATAGAAATATTTGGTCAGTCCGTAACCATGATGCGTGCAGATAAAATCTTTGATTACCTGTGGTAAATTATACTTGTCGGCCAGTTTCATACCGTCGGTAATGTGGCTGATTACGATTTGAGCACTTTGTTTATAATCAAGTTGGTTGTGCGGATTTACCCCCGACTGGTTTTCAGTGAAGAAAGCAGGGTTCAGCATTTTTCCGATGTCATGATACATGGCTCCTGTACGAACCAACTGGCTGTTGGCTCCGATGCGGTTGGCTGCAGCAGCTGTTAAGTTGGCCAGCTGCAAAGAGTGCTGGAAGGTACCCGGTGCAACTTCCGACATTTCCCTCATCAGTTTGTTGTTGATATTGGAAAGCTCTACTAAAGTTACGTTGGAAGTAAAGCCGAATATCTTCTCAAGAATGAAGAGAAGCGGGTAAGTAAACAATAGGAAGATTCCGTTTAAGATAAAGTTTACATACATGTGAGTGCTTAATTGAGCCAATTCGTGTACATGGATAAGGTCAAGGGCAAAATAAAGCACCGAGTAAGCTATGGTAACCACCAGTGCGCTTTGCAGCAGCTGCGAGCGTTGCGATAATTCGCGTAAGCTGTAAATGCCCGCCATTCCGGCAATGCTTTGCAGAAGAATAAATTCATGTGGGGCGCGTAAGGCAATGGAGCATAATAAAATCGTGGTGATATGAGCCATAAATGCAGTACGCGAGTCAAGGAAAATGCGGATGGTCATGGGAATCATGGCAAAGGGAACAATATATACACTGAAAAAGGCATTTTCGACCATGACCGACGACAACACCGGGAAAAAGATGATGATAATGAACAATAAAGCTAAGCTTCCCCGCTTATCGTAATAATCACGTCGGAATAACTCCAGATAAATCATGAAGCAGGCGATGAGAATAGCCACAAAGAGTGACTGTCCCAAGAGGGTCAGCCGTTTTTCGGTAACTGTTTCACTGCGTTTGTTCCATTCCTTTTCCAGCGATTTCAAGATATTGTATGTCTGCGGATTAATAATTTCTCCCCGGTCAATGATTTTTTGTCCGTTCATGACAAATCCGTCTGCCCATGACAGCCCGCTCAGTAAATCCCGCTTGGCTGTTTCCGATTTGTTTGCGTCATAGCTGAGGTTCGGAATGATGTAATTGTTCAGGTTACAGCGTTGAAGCAGACTTTTGTTGTAATGAATTGTATCAGTATTAATCAACTTCTCGTATGCTTTTTTGAAAGAATACAGTTCATTTATTTCAATCAAGTTCGACAGATTTCCATCTACAGCCTGAATATGCTGCATACTGTCTTGTTCCAGCTGTGAGAAGTCGTTTGGGGCAATAACTCCTGTGGAATAAATCTGGTTTAACAGGCGTTCGATATGATGCTTATAGGCAGGTGCAGGAATGATATGACTTAAGCTCTGTGCATAGTCTTTTTTGAATTTGTCGATCATCTGCCTTGATACATCCTTGTCCAGTTTGTAATAAGGGGTATATAACTGCATGATACTGTCTTGCTCTTTCTTCATGGCAGCATCATCTTTATAGATCGGGAAGTCAAAGGAAGCTTGCAGCAGTCCATATTTCCACGGCTTATTGATGTCAAACTGATAGTTGAATTTGCCTTCATGAGGGAGGAAATAGACAATGACAATCGTAGTTAAGACGAAAATCATACATTTATAGCAGAGTTCTTTGAGTGAGAACTTTCCTTCTGTCTGAAAATTTTTCATATAGGTAGCATGTTTAATGCTGCAAAGTAAGAAAAAAATAGGAGAAAACCGATGAATCTCTTGCTTTTTTCTAAAAGAAAATCAAGAAGAAAGCAATCGGGTTTGGGCAGAAGGCTGGTTAGGAATGTTGTTTTTTGCCCATAAATTCTACTGCCCACTATTATGGGTTATACAACTCATAATAGTGGGTTATATAACCCATAATAGTGGGTCGTACGACTCATAACTGTGGGCTGTAGAATTTATCCTTGGAAACAGCAGAAATAAAGCAGGAAAGAGTGGAACTTTGTCTTATGGAAAGTGATTTCCTTCGGGATAAACCTCAAATTCGGAAAAGAATCTCTATCTTTGCAATATTATTTTTAGATAAAAACCATTATGTCAGAAAGAAAAGTAAGAGTTCGTTTTGCTCCGAGTCCGACTGGGGCATTGCATATTGGTGGTGTACGTACCGCCTTGTATAACTATCTGTTTGCCCGTCAGCACGGGGGAGAGTTGATTTTCCGTATCGAAGACACTGACTCAAACCGCTTTGTTCCGGGTGCAGAGGAATATATCATTGAATCTTTCAAATGGTTAGGCATCACGTTTGATGAAGGCGTAAGTTTCGGCGGACAGTATGGTCCGTACCGCCAGTCGGAGCGTCGTGATATTTATAAGAAGTATGTGAAGGTATTGCTGGAAAACGGAAAAGCCTATATTGCCTTTGATACTCCGGAAGAACTGGATGCTAAGCGTAAAGAAATTCCCAATTTCCAATATGATGCTTCTACCCGTTTGTCAATGAGAAACTCTTTGACTTTGAGTAAGGAGGAAGTGGATGGTTTGATTGCAGAAGGAAAGCAGTATGTGGTCCGTTTCAAGATTGAACCGAATGAAGACGTGCATGTACACGACTTGATTCGTGGTGAAGTGGTTATCAACTCTTCTATCTTGGACGATAAGGTGCTGTATAAGTCGGCTGATGAACTTCCCACTTATCACTTGGCAAATATTGTAGATGACCATTTGATGGAGGTTTCTCACGTAATCCGTGGTGAAGAATGGCTGCCTTCAGCTCCGCTTCATGTATTGCTTTACCGTGCTTTCGGATGGGAAGATACCATGCCTGAATTCGCCCACTTGCCTTTGCTGCTGAAACCTGACGGTAACGGAAAATTGAGCAAGCGTGACGGCGACCGTCTCGGTTTCCCGGTATTCCCCTTGGAATGGCATGATCCTAAGACTGGTGAAGTCTCTTCAGGCTATCGTGAATCAGGTTATTTGCCGGAAGCGGTTATTAACTTCCTTGCACTATTGGGATGGAATCCGGGTAATGATCAGGAAATCATGTCGATGGACGAACTGGTTAAGCTCTTTGATTTGCATCGTTGCAGCAAAGCCGGAGCGAAGTTCGACTACGAAAAGGGAAAATGGTTTAACCATGAATACATTCTGCTGAAGAGCGATGAAGAAATTGCCAGCTTGTTCATGCCTATCTTGAAGGAACATGGTATTGAAGCTCCGATGGAGAAAGTGGTAACCGTGGTAGGACTGATGAAAGGGCGTGTAAGCTTTGTGAAAGAACTATGGGAAACTTGCAAGTTCTTCTTTGTTGCTCCTGAAACTTATGATGAAAAGACCGTAAAGAAACGCTGGAAAGAAGATTCGGCTGAGCGCATGACAGAGCTGGCTGATTTGCTTGAATCGCTCGAAGATTTTTCACTGGCTCATCAGGAAGAAGTGGTGATGAAGTGGATTGAAGATAAAGGTTATCATTTGGGTAACATCATGAATGCCTTCCGTCTGACGCTGGTTGGTGAGGGAAAAGGTCCTCATATGTTTGACATCTCGGCTGTATTGGGCAAAGAGGAAACGGTAAGCCGAATGCGTCGTGCCGTAGAGGTATTGAAGTAAGTTTTAGCTTTTCAAAACCTTAAGCAAATGATTTATAATCTGATAATATATCTTTATGTAAGTGCTGTCCGTGTGGCAGCACTTTTCAATAAGAAAGTTTCACGTATGGTGAAAGGTGAACAGGAAGCTTTCTCTGTTTTGAAACGCAATATTGTTCCGGGAGAGAAATACTTGTGGTTTCATGCCGCTTCGTTAGGGGAATTTGAGCAGGGAAGACCCATCATCGAAGAAATAAGGAAACGCTATCCTCACTATCGCATTTTGCAGACCTTTTTTTCACCATCTGGTTATGAGGTGCGTAAAGATTATAAAGGAGCAGATGTGGTTTGCTATCTGCCGTTAGATACTCCGGGTAATGTGAGGCGCTTTCTTGATTTAGCTCGTCCGCACATGGCTTTCTTTATCAAGTATGAATTTTGGCAGAACTATCTGAATGAACTTCATGCACGGAATATTCCGGTATATAGTGTTTCATCTATCTTTCGCCCGGGGCAGATATTCTTCCGTTGGTATGGGGGAAGCTACCGTAAAGTGTTACGCACTTTCACCCATCTGTTTGTTCAGAATGAGGAGTCGGTTCGCTTGTTAAAAGAAATAGGAGTGACTGCTACTACCATCGTGGGGGATACCCGTTTTGACCGTGTGCTGGAAATCTGCCGGCAGGCTAAAGAGCTTCCCTTAGTGGAACACTTTAAGGGAGGAAATGAGAAGACATTGGTGGCTGGAAGTTCATGGGCACCTGATGAGGATATTTTTATACCTTATTTTAATGCTCATCCGGAAATGAAGCTGATTATTGCTCCTCATGTAATCGATGAGGGACATCTCACCGAGATTATAGGAAAGTTGAACCGGACGGTGGTGCGATATACGCAGGCTACGGAAGAAACGATTCGTCAGGCTGATTGTCTGATTATTGACTGTTTCGGACTGCTTTCTTCTATTTACCGATATGGTGAGATAGCTTATATCGGTGGCGGATTTGGAGTAAGCATTCACAATACCCTTGAGGCAGCTGTTTATGGTATACCGGTTGTGTTCGGACCGAATAATAAGAAATTCCGTGAAGCGCAAGGACTGAAAGCATGTCAGGGTGGTTTTGAAATCCAAGGGAAGGAAGATTTCAACGGACTGATGGATAAATTCCTTTCCGATTATGCTTATTTGGACAAATCGGGGAAGCGTGCCGGAAACTATGTCCGTGATAATGCCGGAGCTTTGGAGAAGATTATGGATATTGTTCCGCTTTAGAAGAGGCTGTATCAGTAGCCGGATATCAGGGAAACTGGTATGAGGATAAGATGAGGCGGTAAGGATTAATAAACGAGGGAGGAGGTTTCTGATTTATTCTGGAACCTCCTCCCTCGTTTATATAAAGTTAGAATCGGAAACTGAGTCCGCCTAAGGCATAGAAGCCTTGTTCCGGATAGCCGTTTGTAGCAATGTATTCTTTGTTTAGCAGGTTATTCAAGTGGGCAAATACGGTCATCCGGTTAAACAGACTGTATTCTGCTCCTACTGATAACTTGTTTATTGCTTCAGCCTTTCCAAACTCGGTAATGTCTTTCCGGCCTTCGTAGTTGTAATTTAATGTGAGATGTAAGTCATTGAACACTTTACCACGTGCGGTGAAGCCGATGGCAAATTGCGGTTTGAGACCTAACAGATATTCATTTTTACTGTCAGTATCCCAGTTATAATAGGTGCCTTCTAAAGTGAAATCAATCCAGTCGCGATAAGCATAGCTGAGCGAAGCCCCTCCATATCCCACTTTAGCCTTGTCTTGCAATAAGAATGTATAAATCAGATTGCTTCCCGTTTCCGGTGTTCCGGGGAGGGCAAACAAGTCATTTTTCGTGATACGGTAACCGCCATATAAGTGAAATCCCAAGCCGTTGACGGGTGAACCTTTCAGTCCGATTCTGGCATCAAGCTGCGTATGCGAGGTGACAAGCTGGTTGGTTTGTGCCCAGTAGGGAGTCAGTCCGTTCAGCTGGCGGAAATCATTTAAGTTGCTTCCCCCTAAAGCATGCAAATAGATAACATAGGTATCAGCAAAGGAATAATTGAGTTTTACATCGGGAGCAACTTTAAATCCGCTTCCATTTGCTGTCTGTATATCCACATGTACACCGGCACGCAGGCTCAAATTTTCGTTTTGTAATTTATAATACGGGTTCAGCTGTACCAGAGTATAGTCTTTCAATGTGTTGTCATAGAATACATTGTCCATGGTCATTCCGATGGTTACTGACTGATGCTCATCTATGTTGGTGCCGATGAATCCAGTGGTGTGGACGATATTCTCTGCACCGCTTTCCAGACCGTACGCATTATACTTCCGGTTAAAGCTTCGGTATCCCGTCTGTAATCCAAATTGTATTGCCTGTTCCTTGTTATGAGTAGCTATGCCGATATGACCTTCTCCTATTGTGTAGCGTTGGTGACTGGCAGATATTTGTTCGCTGAGGCTTTCTGCTCCCGAAGGCATATAGTTAAAGGTTTGTGAGGCAAAGTCTCCTCCTATATGAAAGGTAATGTTACGGAACTGATGTTTGTAATGAAGAGCAGCATCGGTTCGGTAGAAGCGTGATTTCCAGTCGCTGGTGCTTTCCGGCATGGGAAGATTGCCATACATCCCATATAAAGAAGCACTGACACCGAGAAGATCTTTTGAAGATATATTCCATAAATAACTTCCCTTCACATCGGTGTTGTTGCGGTTCCCGTAGGCGGCACGTACGTAGCCCCGGTAGGCTTTGCTTTGCTTTTGGTTGTCGGTGAAGGCAGCCATCGGCTCTGCTTCCCATTGGAGCATGGGCATCGTTTTCATGGCATAGTCAATGTCTTTTTTAGCCACTTGAGGTTCCTCTATTTTGGGGAGTACGTTTACTTTAAACGCATCCATAACCTCCGGATTATACTGATTTTCTACCACCACCGTGCGGTTTAAGGTAGAATCCTTCTTTTGTTGTTCTTGTGCGGCTGCTTCAAATGTGGTGAGCAGTCCGGCACATAGTATCATAGCGTTTTTTATCATTGTTCCAGTTTTTTCAATCGGGTTTCAATCATTTGTTTAATATCATCAGCTTCCTGATAGTTTTGTTGCAAAGACAAAAGGTATTGTTTTGCATCGAGGCTACGTCCCAGCTTGACGTATACGTCAGAGAGCAGGACAAAACTTCTTGCCAGCCAGTAAGCATGCGGAGTGCTTACTTCAATATAGTCGAGCACTTCTTTTTCTGCTTTTTCGGTTTGCCCTTCGTTGAAGTAAATTTGTGCGACCTGATATTTTGCTTCGGCTCCATAGACATTGCGTGTATCTTTAGCCAATATCGTCAGGTCTTGAATAGCCTCGTTCGGATTCTGGTTTAATAAGGCTTTAGCACGGTAATAGCGCGCTTCACTTTCAAGTTCCGGTGACAGTTTGCTGTGAGCCAGCAGTACAGATGCCGATGCAATGATTTCTTCCGGCTGATTGAGCATGGCTGCACTGCGTAATGCTCCGGTTTCAGCCTGTAGGCGTTCTTCCTGTGAGGTTGATCGGTCGGCCATCCGTTTGTAGAGACTGAGTGCTTTCTCGTATGCTTTGTCTTGGTAAGCCATGGAGGCACACATGCTCATTGCTTCTGTAGAGAATTTGCTGTCAGGATATTCTATGACTTTATCCAAATAAACGCTTGCGTTGGCATAATCTTTCTGGTTATAGGCTATCAGCCCCAGATAGTAGGACGCATTAACACTGAAGGCTCCTTGCGGGAACGACTGCAAATAATGTGTAAAGCTGTTTTTGGCCTCTTCCATATTACCGCGCATGTACACGCGTTCAGCCGCGACATAGGTCAGTGAGTCACGTTCGCTTATATCAAAGTTGGCTCCGCCGGGCAAGGCTGAAGCAAAGGTCATATACTCATCTACTTTATTTAAGTCAATGTAGATTGACTTCAAGTCTCTTTGTGCTAGACGTGCTTCTTCACTTCCCGGATAAGTCTGGATAACTTTTTTGTAGGCAGCTATTGCTTCAGCATAGCGGTCGTTCTGATAATACAGCAGACCGATTTCGTTGGCAGCCTTGCGTGAAAGCGGACTGTCGGGGTAGCGTTCGGTTAAGAGTGTATAGCGCGCAATGGCATGTACATTGTCTTCTAAAAGAACGAACGCACGTCCTTGCTCGTATAAGGCATCATCGATGTATTGTGACGAGGGATAAGTGGAGAGCAAGCGGTTCAGTGTTTCAATTTTTCCGGCATAGTCACGCTGTAAGCCTTTTACAAATGCTTCCTGGAACAGTGAGTAATCGCCTAAAGCTGGATTGATGATGGAGGCTTGTGCGTATTGTGCACGTGCTTCATCAAATCGGCGGTTATAAAAATAGCAGTCTCCCATGCGGTTATGTGCGTCGGCGGTTACAGACGGGTCTTGTGTTTTACCGGACTCAATGCAGCGTGAAAACCAGGTTAATGCTTTGTTGTATTGTTTTTGTTTAAATTCCGTGTAGCCTAAGTTATATAATGCAAGGCCATACTCTTGACTGTTTTTGTCAGTTGAAAATTCCAGATATAAGCGTAAGTCATTTCCGGCAGCCGCATATTGCTCTAAGCGGTAAGCCGATTCTCCACGCCAGTAATAGGCGTCAGCTTTAGTCTGACGATTATACTGTCCCAATTGCAGTGACTGGGTGAAGTATTCCATGGCATGTTCAAATGAAGCCTGTGCAAAAGCTTGCGTACCGAGGCGGAACAATAGTTTTTGCTTAGCTTCAAGGATACGCGTTCCGGGATGACTGATTTTCTCAATAGAGCGCAAAGCAGCCAGGTAACTCCGGGTGTTCATATAGACCTCAATCAGATAATCGTTCACCTTATTGGTATAAGCCGACTGTGGATATTCGTTTAAGAAACGTTCAAAGACAGTAACCGACTCGGCAAAAGGAGAGTAAGAAGTTTCATGGATGCAGAGTGCATAATTGTATAAAGCTTGTTCACGGATGGCATAATCAGAATTGCTGGTTGAGGCTTGTTCAAAAGCCATACGTGCCTGATTGCGCTCTTTGAGCTGGAGGTAAGCCAACCCCATGTGTAAGTAAGCATTTTGGGTTAAAGCATCTTTCGGTCCGGTTGCCATTCCGAGGCAGGAAGCAGCTTTCGAATATACTTTTGTATGAAAATAACTCATACCTAATTTATACATGGCGTTTCTTTCCGGATGTTCGGCAACCTGCTGGTACTTGCTGAGTGAACTGATGGCAGTAGCATAGTCGTTCATGCCATAAGCAGCTTCACCGGCTATTCTCCACATTTGTTCTTTATGCTTCCCTTGTGGATAAGCCTCTAAATATAAGTTGGCTATATGAAGAGCTTCGGAATATTTCTGCTTAATTAAGTAAATGTCGGCTATATAATAAGGCGCAAGCTGCTTATAAGTAGAGTGCTCCTGCACAACACGGAAGCCCTGCAGAGCTTCGTCGTATTTTTTCTGGACATAAGCAATATAAGCTAAGTGATAAGTAGCATCGGCCTGATAGGTAGCGCTGACCTCTTTTAAGATGGCAAACCAGAAGGCAGCTTCGCTCAAGTTGTTTATTTTCAGATAAGAAGTAGCAAGCCGCAGCGTACAATCGTCTCGTTCCTGGTCGGCAAGCTGTTCAAGGTCGCATCCTTTAAAGTTGGCAATGGCTTCCATATACTTGCCTTCAAAGAAATAGGAAGAAGCGATAAACGACTGGATACGGTTAGCATATCTTGATTCGGGATGAGCTTCCAGGTAATCGCTGAGTGTCTGGATGCGGTTAGGCATCTGAAGTTCATAGGTTGTACAGGCAAGCATATAGTTTGCTTCGTCCAGCAAGTCGGATTGCTTCTCTAATTTGACATAGTGTGTCAATGCTTGCCTTGCGGAAGCATAGTCTTGTCGCAAAAACAAGGTTTTTCCTTCATTAAACAGCCGCTCTTTTCCGGTGAGCGGTTCGGTTTGCTGTGCAGCAAGCGAAAGAGGGATAGCGCAGAGCCATCCGGCAAGCCATAAGTATTTTTTATTTTTCATTCGTTTCCGTTCTTTAAGTTGATATTTTTTAGGAAGTATTTAACTCCCTTGCGTACAGAGTCGAGTCCAAACTCTTCGGGATTGATTTGGCTTAATGGAACCCAAAATGATTCTGCCACATCATCCATGGCTTTCAGTTGGGTGTCATCTTCTACCTTGCATGAAAAAAACAAGTCGAGTGTATGGACTAAAAAGCCTGAGTAGAGGTAAGTGTTTGGAAGTGAAAAAAGATATTTCGCTTCGGTCACAATCAAGCCGGTTTCTTCTTTAACCTCGCGAGAAACCCCTTCTTCTCCTGTTTCATTCATGTCGATAAACCCTCCGGAAAGGTCGAGTGTCCCTTTGGCAGGGTTTTTCCCCCGGCGGCATACCAATAACTCGTTTTTTTTGTTTAGAATAAATGCTACAGTTGCAGCACTGGAGTTAAAGTAATAGGTAAATCCGCAGTCGTTGCAATGTTTCGATTTCTCATTATGAATTTCGAAGTGAGATGAGCCGCACTTCGGGCAATACTTAAATAATTCTAATGGATGCATATTCCTTTATATTCTTATCTATTACAAAGTTAACTGAATTAAAATACAAATGGTTCAGATGGTAGGTAAAAAAAGAAAAATAATCGGTGTGGAACTGTATTCTTTTGTAGAATCAGTATCTTTGTTAATAAAAAAAAGAATACTATGTTAGAACGAGACTATGTAATGCGTTTGGTGCGGCAGTTTTTAGAAGCATTGGAGAAACTGAGGGAAAAGAAAGAAACCGATGCTTTTGAAGTGCAGGAGGAACTGCAACAAATGTATCAGACTTATATAGGTTCCTCTGAAGCCTTTTTCCGCCAGGCAAGTTCGGAAGAGATTCTGTCTCAATTAAAAAGTTATCCGTCGTTTGAACTTCTATATCGAGCTGAGATGTTGGCTGAGTTATATTTCTATGATGGAAGTATGAAAACGTCAGTCGAGGAAAAGCGAAACCTATGGGGAAAATCTTTATCCTTATTTGAGTATATAGATACGTATAGTGATACTTTTTCTTTTGAAAGAAGAGGAAAAATCTCAAAAATCAAAGATTTACTAAAACAATAAACCTGTAGATTGCTGTTTTTCCATAAAAAAACATGTTTTTTTTGCTTAAATAGAACAGGAATAAAAAAGTTTTTCTACATTTGCTTACAATATGATAAATACTGATTAATTTATGGAGAAGATTGATAAACTTGACAAACAGATTCTGGAAATTATTTCTCAGAATGCCCGTATTCCGTTTAAGGATGTAGCGGCAGAGTGTGGTGTATCTCGTGCAGCAATTCACCAGCGTGTACAGCGTTTGATAGACTTAGGTGTAATTGTCGGCTCTGGATACCATGTGAATCCTAAGAGCTTAGGATATAGCACTTGTACGTATGTGGGAATTAAACTCGAAAAGGGTTCTATGTATAAGAGCGTGGTTGCGGAGTTGAAGAAAATTCCGGAAATCGTAGAGTGTCATTTCACAACCGGCCCTTATACGATGCTTACAAAGCTGTATTCTACAGATAATGAGCATTTGATGGAGTTATTGAATTCACGTATTCAGGAAATTCCGGGAGTTGTTGCAACCGAAACCTTGATTTCTTTGGAACAAAGCATAAAGAAAGAAATACCTATCCGTAAAGAAATCTAAGATGGAGTTTCTCACAGCTTGTCACCTGGATGGGTTGATTATCGGCATCTGCACGTTTCTGATTATTGGTTTCTTTCATCCGGTAGTGGTAAAAGCCGAATACTACTGGGGAACGAGGTGCTGGTGGATTTTTCTAATTTTAGGTGTGGCAGGTGTTTTAGGTTCTCTTTTTGTGGAAAACCTGCTGTTCTCTTCACTGTTGGGCGTTTTTTCTTTTTCTTCGTTTTGGACAATTAAGGAATTGTTTGAACAGCGTGAGCGTGTGCTGAAAGGGTGGTTCCCGATGAACCCGAAACGTAAGTGCGAGTATGAAAAGAGAATCAGGAAGTAACCGGATGCCTATTGTCAGGTGGTAATATACTAAAAGAAAATCCGCTATGAGTTAGTTGCTTGAAACTGGCTCATGGCGGATTTTTTTGTTGTTGCAGTTATGTTGGTAGCTTTGGAACTGAGCAGACATACGCTTTAGGATGATTGCAATGAAGAGAGAATAGTCTATTATCAGTTGGGAGATAAGATACTTTATCGGGTGAGCGATATTGAAAAATGCTTCAGGAGAAGTTATTGGGAAGCGTATATGAGTAGTAAATAAAAGACGGGCATAAGGGCTGTGTGCCGGTTTGGATGAACCGATCTCGCACAGCCTTTATGGTTGTATGATGAACTATTATAAATCCTCAGGTATGGGGGACAAGGATAGACTCACTGTACCGGATTCCGTAGAATACGTCACGAACTCGCCCCTGCTGAGGTATCATAATACCCTTTTCTTCCAAATCTTTTATATATTCCTTTATCTTTTTCTTGCAAGGTACTCGATGGCATAAACTGGCCAACGTGGTACTTTTCTTATATTTGTACGGACAGTCGGAATATCGCACAGCAGGAAGAGGACTGCAAGAGTCAAAGCGAACCAAATGACATAACCGTAAACCTGTTTCATTGCCACCATCATCATGGAGTGCAGGAAGTCATGCCCAACATACTCGCCGAAGTTAAAATGACCCATATCCAAGTGGGTGAGGGTGAGTTGCTGTCCGTAGTTCATCATGTTGTCGTTCATAAAGTGCGAGAAAATGGTGGTATAAATACCATAACCTGCCGCTCCAGCCAAGTACATGTGGAGAATATTGAACACGAACAAGCCCATGAAAAACTGTTCAAGACTAGGAACTGATTCATCTAAAGCCCACATTAATGTCGGGGCAAGTATGGCATAAGCAAAGCCACGCAAGAAGATAGCAAGGCGATACTGTTCGATATTGACATTCATGTCCAGCGTGAAGTACATCAACATACCATAGAATGCAATGCTAATGAAAGCGATTCCGAAAAGTTTCCATATCTTCCATTTCCTGACTTTCAGCCAATAGAGGTCCAGCAGGATGCCGACATACATACCGGGAAGTGCCCACATATACTGCACCTCTTTAGTCAGTTCTTCCAGTTGAACGACTTCACTATAAAGTATCTCTTCCATTGTGTGTTCTGCACCGAAAGCAAGTTCGGCAAAGAAAGTAACAATGAGAATGGGTATCACGTTGCGACGTGTGAAAAGACTAAGCTCGACGTAAGGGTAACGGTAGTAGCGTAGACGAAAAAGCACAATGCCGGAAAGTACAATGGCAGCACCAGACAGAATACGTATACGAAGTGTGTCAAACCACATGAAATAGTCGCCATATACCACGATGTACGACACTACGAGCATCAATCCGCAGATGAGCAACGCTCCTTGAAAGTCAATTCCTTTAAGTGACAGACGTTGGGGCATGGGACAGAATGGACGACAAAAGATGACTTGCGTGAGCAGTACGAACAGCATAGTGCCGATAGTAAAGACGTGCATCATCTGCCAAGTAAAATGATGACCAAACCAAGCTGCAAGCCATCCACTGCCCTCAATGGCGGTGAGCAGGATGATGTGGAGCACAGGAAAGAAGACGGCAAAATCACGCCGGGGGGTAATCCAAAGCTGGATGTTGCTCATACACTCGAACGTGCCTTGTATCTTAGCCATTCCGGCTACGAAACACACCACCGTGAGTACAGAAAGCGACTGACAATACATTGTCAGCATATTGCATATGCCAAGGACGATGGCAGAACCGCAAAGCAACTGCTTGTTTGTGAAACGGAACTTCATGCGGAAAAGCATAGGAAAATAGACAGCCATACCCGCAAGTGTGGCATAAAGCAGGAAGAGTACATCCTCAATCATGAAGTTGGTCGTACCACGGATGCCATCCAACGCTCCAAGGTAAACACCACCGCTGAATTGGAAGCAAAGGGCGGTTAGTACATACAGCCATGGTTGGATACGGCGAGGCACCCACCCCTTCATCATCGGCATGGAAAAGCCCATGTTAGGAGGAGGACCGCCAGCACTCTTCATAAAAAACTCAGTTAATTGTCCCATTGCGCATTACTCCTTCACGATACATTCCACATTATAGCCGCTCTTGAGCTTGGTGGCATCACTGTTTATGTCAAGCTTGATGCGCACGGTAACACGCTGCTCTACCTTCACAAAATTGCCAGTAGCATTGTCGATGGGAATGAGTGAGAAAGCACTACCGGTAGCATCGGAGATGCGTTCCACTGTACCCGTATATTCCACATCTGGAACGGCGTCAGCTGTAATCTCCACCTTATTGCCCACCTTGATATGCGGTAGCTGACTTTCCTTGTAGTTCGCCTCAATCCAACGTTCATCCTTGTCAACAATACTCACCAGTACCTGCCCCGGATTGACAAGTTGCCCAACATGGATGTCTTTTGTTCCTACAGTTCCGTCGCAAGTGGCAATGATATAACAATAAGAAAGATTCAGACGGGCAAGGTCAACAGCACGGCGGGCCAGTTCAATGCTCTGCTCCGAAGCAGAAAGATGATGCCCCTGTTCAGCTACTACAGCTGATTGCATCTGGTGTGAACGAACCGCTTGCTCATAGACAGCCTTAGCACTTAAATAAGCTGTATGTACCTTGTCATATTGTTGTGGGGTTACGGCATCCTGACTGAGGAGGTTTTTGAAACGGTTATCTTCACGCATGGCATTCTCCATCTGTGCACGTGCCGATTCGATACCTGCCTCGGTAACGGTCATGCTTGTCTTGGTTGTGACGATACTGCTTGCCGTTCCCTGCGAACCTTGTTCGGCACGGAGAAGGTCTGTCTCAGCCTGAGCCAGTCGCAGACGGAATTCAGTATCCTCAATGATGACCAGCGTGTCCCCCTTCTTTACCTGCTGAAAATCGGTAAAACGAACCTCACGGATGAAACCTTGTACACGGCTGCTCTGGGGAACGATATTCTGACGCACGCGGGCGTTGTCGGTATATTCTCCACTGCCGAAGTGCATAAACTGACTGACCACATAGATTGCTCCGCCCAAAAGACAAAGTACAATGAGTGTATTATATAAATAAGTGTATATCTTGTTCTTTTCCATTTTATAAAGTATTTGTTACGTATTTGAGTTTGTATAAATTATAGAGCATACCGATTCGGGCATTTACCAGTGCCATTTCGGCAGACAACTTCATGTTGGAGGCATCAACCATATCAGTAAGAAGCGCAAGGTCATTCTGGTAACGGTTTTGCACCACTGCGTAGTTCTGATTGGCAAGTTCTACCTGCTTCTGTTGTGTCTTTACCTCGGTGTAGGATGTTAGAAGATTGGTGTAATTTGCCTGTACACCATTCTCCACTCCTTCACGCGCCAAGGCAAGTGCTTCCTGCGACTGTCGGTGTTCGATACGTGCCTTGCGGATATTGTGTTTATTCTTCCAAAGACTGCCAAGACTGAATTTTACGCCTATCCCCACAAACCACACGTTTACATTGCAATCTTTTGGAATAAGGTCTTGCGTATAAGGTCCATAGAGTCGATTCTCTGCTATGACGGCTACTGAAGGTAATGATTCCGCTTTGACCTGCTTCACTTTCTGCTCCGCCAGATTTGTGGCAGCGGATGCCTGACGGATATCAAGGTTGTTATCTGCTGCTGTCTGCTGCCATGTCTCTTGGGCTGCGATTGCCGAGAGCGCATTTATTTCTGTATCAAGTTCATTTTTATCGGGGACTATAACTGTCTGCTTCGGTAAATGAAGTGTCGTGACCAACTGATGATTGATGACGATAGAAGCATCCATGAGCTTTGTCAGCGTGAGTTCGAGGCTCTGTAACTGATATTCATAGCGAGTGATGTCGTTCTGCAGAACTGTACCTTCCCCACGGCGGGCTTTCATTTGCTCAATTTCTTTCTGAGTCAGTGTGATATTCTGGCGTACCACCTCTATCTGATTGTTCAGCTTGCAGAGGTCAAGGTAGTAACCCGTTAACAAGAAACGTACATCCTGGCGATTCTTCTCTACGTCGAGTTCCGCCATTTCCTTGCTTAGTTCTGCCATGCGGATACCTGAACGGATGGCACCTCCGGCATATACAATCTGCGATATTTGAGCCGTAAAGCTGTTCCCCCAGTGGGGAGTGTCTTGCTTGCCGTTCTTCACAGGAATAATTCCTACACCCGGGACAATGTAATCGGTGGTTCCATTCCCCGAAAAACCTCGCGACAGCATAAAGGCATTGCCTGTATAACTGCCTTGAAGGCTTAAATCCATACTTGGCAGCAAAGCAGATTTGGCTGCTGCTACCCCTTCATCGGCTACCCGTAGAGCCAGCTCACTAACTCTCACCTTCTGACTCTGTTGGTCTGTGAGGTTGTAAAGTGTAGTGAGGGTCATCGGCTGTACAATCTTTTCTTGTGCACATATAGGTACACAAAAAAAACCTTCAGCTATCAATGTGACAGCCAAAGCTGGATAAAACATAAATTTATTCATGAAATAAAAACAGATGTAATATAGTTCATTATTTTTTCCTTTAATCCTCGTTCATTCCCTTGGAAATACTAATAATGAACCTTAAAAGAGTCCGGACAGTATTACATCTGCCACAATGCTCTACAGACAGTCTCATCAGGGAATATAAAAAGATGAGAACCGAATATCAAGCACTATTGATTAAGAAATCCAATGCAAAAGTACAAATAAAATTTGAAATTGGATTCAGAATTGGATAAATTGTATAGGCGAATTTAACATTAGGATTGAATGAGATACAGCTTAAGTTTGTAGAACTTCGGTTTACGGTTTTCGAGAATCAGGTTATGAAAATATCTATGTTCAAGTAACTATTTAATTAAGGTGATTTAAGCCGATTTAAACAGCTTCAGACGATTATCTTATAGGTAACTTTATGGTAACTCAGCGCAATCTGCTAAAACGAAAAACTCCGAAACACTTGATAATGAAGTGTTTCGGAGTTTTGCAGGTGGTGCCACCAGGAATCGAACCGGGGACACAAGGATTTTCAGTCCTTTGCTCTACCAACTGAGCTATGGCACCTTTTTGTTTTGCGTTGCAAAGGTAGGTGTTTTTTTTTACTTTGCAAATTATTTGATGAAAAAAAGTAAATAATTAGTGCCAAAATTTATATTTGGCACTAATTAGGGTCAGTTTTATTGCTTCAAAGGATTCCATCCCTGGGCTTTCAGTTCAAACTCATTTCCATCGCGGGTGATTAAAGCACGTCCTAGTTCAGGTTTGGTTATGTGACCAATTACTTTGACTCCTTCTATTTGAGACACTTTTTCATGCTCTGTCAGAGGTACTGTGAAAAGTAATTCGTAATCTTCCCCTCCGTTTAAGGCACAGGTGGTAAGATTCATGTTGAATTCTTCCGCCATTACTGCAGTTTGATAGTCAATGGGGATTCGTTCTTCATAAATCCGGCAACCGGTATTGCTCTGTGAGCAGATGTGAAGAAGCTCAGAAGAAAGTCCATCCGAGATATCCATCATGGCAGTAGGCTTTATTCCTGCTTTATCCAGTTTTTCGATGATATCTTTTCTGGCCTCTGGTTTTAGAAAACGTTCTAAGAGATACTCTTTTCCGGAAAAATCAGGCTGCACCTCCTTTTCACCTTGAAAAACGGCTTTTTCTCGTTCCATTAGCTGGAGTCCCATGTATGCAGCCCCCAAGTCTCCGCTGACACAAATCAAATCGGTATCTTTTGCTCCGTTGCGGTACGCGGTTTTATTTTTATCTGCTTCTCCGATGCAAGTAATGGAGATGGCAAGTCCGGTTACCGAAGAAGTAGTATCTCCTCCTACAATATCTACGTGATGCAGTTGACAAGCCAATTTCAAGCCGTCATAGAAATCCTCAAGGTCTTCAATGCAGAAGCGTTTGGATATAGCCAGGGAAACGGTTATTTGTTTAGGAGTTCCGTTCATGGCATAGATATCCGAGAAGTTTACCATAGCTGATTTGTAGCCCAGATGTTTCAGCGGAGTATATACCAAATCAAAGTGTACTCCTTCCATCAGTAGGTCGGTTGTAACCAAAATCTGTTTCTCCGGGAACTCTAGTACAGCAGCATCGTCGCCTATGCCATATTTACTTTCCGGATTCTGTAATTTTATATCTTGGGTGAGATGCTTGATTAGTCCGAATTCGCCCAAGGCTGCAATTTCTGTTCTCTTTCCTTCGTACATATTATTTTATATTATGCTCTGTTGATTAGTTCGCGCATGATGGTTGTCATATAAGGCTGGGCTTGGTCGGCTGCTTTCTGAACTTCTTCGTGTGATACTTCCACGATCTTGCCTTCTACTCCCAGATCTGTGATTACTGAGATGCCGAATACTTTGATGCCGCAGTGGTTGGCAACGATGACTTCGGGTACGGTAGACATACCCACTGCATCTGCCCCTAAGATACGGAACATCTTGTATTCTGCCGGAGTTTCAAAAGTAGGACCTTGGGTGCCGATGTATACTCCTTGCTGTACTTTGATTTGTTTTTCCTTGGCAATTTCAAGCGCTTTGGCTATCAGTTCTTTTGAATACGCCTCGCTCATATCCGGGAAACGCGGTCCGTAAGGAATGTTTTTTCCGCGGAGCGGGTGTTCTGGGAAGAAGTTGATATGGTCAGTGATAATCATCAGGTCTCCAATTTCAAAGTCGGGATTTGTTCCGCCAGATGCATTTGAGACGAACAAGGTTTTGATGCCTAATTCACGCATGACTCGGATGGGGAAGGTTACTTCTTTCATGGAATAGCCTTCATAGAAGTGGAATCGTCCCTGCATGGCCATGATAGGTTTTTCTCCTAATTTGCCAAAGATCAGTTTCCCGCTGTGACCTTCAACGGTTGATACGGGGAAGTTGGGGATTTCGGAATAGCAGATTTCGTATGCTTCGGTAATTTCATGTACTAAGCTGCCTAATCCGGTTCCTAAAATGATGGCAGTTTCGGGGTTAGTGTGCATTCTGTTTTTTAAGAAGGCCACTGTTTCTTGAATTTTGTCTAACATACTCAATAATTTTTTTGTTAAATAATTGGTCGCTTTGGTTTAAAAATGCCACTTTGATGGGGAGCACAGATGTATTTTCCTTGATGTCGTTAGGCATCAAGGGATGGTTGATGAGCCGTGCTGCGTCTTTCTCCGTGGTTATAATGAGACGCTTTCCTGAGGAAAGCTGTTCAAATTTCCGTTGTATTAATTTTATGTCATCTTCTGTGAAGTCATGGTGGTCTGTAAATGTCAGCGGATATACATGAGGGGTATATGCCGATAACTTTTTGATGAGGCTATGCGGAGATGCAATACCTGTGACCAATAAGATTTCACAGTCGTTTGTGAGCGACTGAAGGTTTCTTTTGGAGGTGGGTGAGGTTAGTAGATATAAGTCATCGTACACGAACCGGGTGAAATAAAGAGCCTGCCCGGGCAATGGATTAAGCTTTGCCCGTATGTACTTTTGTTCATCAGGGCTCATCGTTTCCGGACATTTCGTTACAAGCAAAATGTCTGCTCGTCTTTTTCCGCCCGCAGGCTCCCGGAGTCTTCCGGTAGGGAGAAGGAAGTCGGAATAGATAGGGCGGTTATAGTCAATGAGCAGTATGGATAAACCGGGTTTGACATATCGGTGTTGGAAGGCATCGTCTAATAAGATGACTTCAACTCCTAAGTTGCTTTCCGGGTTGGTGAGTCTGGTGATACCATGGCAACGGTCGCGGTCGACTGCCATGTGGATGCCTGGAAACTTATGTTTCATTTGATATGGCTCGTCTCCTATTTGTTCCATTGTGGTGAGGGAAGAAGCCAATACGAATCCTTTTGATTTTCGCTTGTATCCTCGGCTCAGTACGGCTGTATTAAATTCTTTTTGTAGTAGCTGTATCAGGTATTCGGTGTGAGGCGTTTTTCCCGTTCCGCCTACGGTGATGTTTCCTACACTGATTACGGGTATAGGGAAACAGGTTGACTTCAGTATTCGCAAGTCAAAAAGTAGATTTCTTATGATGACTCCTGTTCCGTATAGTAGAGCAAAGGGGAATAGGCATAAGGATAATAGAGGCTTTAGAGCTGAACTCATAGAATTAATGGATATAGAGGTTGAATGGTAATCGTGTTTGTAGGCGATCGTTATTTTGAAAGTTTTTTATTGTAGAGAACAAACCATAATAACTGTTTCCGATAGTTTGGGTGATTTTACTATGAATGTAGGAATGGACAGGCTCTTCTAAAAGCATAGAGAGGGCATCTGCTTTTGAGGGATAGGAAGCAGTATGATAATCTTCCAGTCCAGCTAAGCGGGCTGCATGAAGAATGGCTGTGTCCAGCCCTCCTAATTCATCTACCAGGTTTAATTCTTTGGCCATTTTTCCGGTCCACACTCTTCCTCCGGCAATTTCCTCTAATTTGTTCAAAGGAATGTTACGACCTTCTGCACAGCGTCGGGTGAATAAGTCATATCCTTCGTTTACAGTTTGCTGAATCAATGCTTTTTCTTCTTCATTAAGAGGTCGATGAAGGGCTCCTAAGTCGGAAAGTCGGTTGGTTTTTACTCCGTCCCAGTGTAATCCTAACGTATTGGTCAATAATTCAGATGCGTCTGGAAACATGCCGAAGATTCCGATGGAACCGGTAAGGGTAGTAGGAGAAGCTATAATCATGTGGGCAGGACATGAAATATAGTATCCGCCTGAGGCGGCATAGTCTCCCATTGATACTACGACTGGTTTTTGGGCTTTGAGTAAAGAAACTTCTCTCCATATTTGTTCCGAACCGTATGCGCTTCCTCCCGGTGAGTTGATACGAAGCACTACGGCCTTTATTTGTTTGTCTTCGCGTAGTCGGCGCAAATCTTTTGTCATTTTTTCGGAATTGATTCCTTCTCCGTAATATCCTGTTCCATTGTCAATTTCTCCATACGCATAGTAAATGGCTATTTCGTTGTCCTTTTTGTGGGGTATTTGTAGGGGTTTGACATGAATCATTTCGTTGAGGCTTAAAGTGGACAGCTTATCTGTTTCTTTACATCCTATTAGAGACTTTAGATAACTTAGTACTTCATCTTGATACATGAGGGTATCTGCTAATCCTTCCTTTATATAGCTGGAAGCGGGTTGGAAATCCATGTTCCTGTCTGCAAGTGAGTTCAGTTTTTCAACTGTCAGGTTGCGTGAACTGGAGATGTCGGATAGTAAATCATTCCATATTGACTGGATATATTCTTTCGTCTGATGCTGATTAGCTTCGCTCATTTGGGTTTGCGTGAAAGGCTCTACAGCTGATTTGTAATTACCTACACGGAAAATCTGCATGTTTATACCAGCCTTCTGGAGCAGTTCTGTAAAAAACATGGTTTGTGCTGACAGCCCATGCCACATGATATGTCCTGAAGGATTTATAATGATTTTATCGGCTGCATTTGCCAAGTAATAGCCTCCTTGAGTGTAGTACCCGCTGTAGGCTATAATGAATTTCCCGGTTTGCTTGAAGTCTTGTAAAGCGTCGTGTATAGCTTTTAGTGAGGCAGGTGGATAACTGAATGATTTGAGATTAAGGTATATTCCTTTGATTCGGTAGTCTTCTTTTGCCTTTTTTACGGAGCTGAGTATGTCATCAAGTCCATAGGTGGTAATGTTCTCACCTAAGAGCTGATCTATTGGGTTTGGAGTATAGCGCTCCATGAGATTGCCTTCTATATTTAGAACGAATATGGAGTTGTCTTTAACTGTTGTTTCTGAGCTTGAAGAGGTGATGATGCTGGTTATGATTCCAATACAAATAATGGAGCAAACAAATCCTGCGATGAGAATACCAATTAGGGTAGCTAATATTGTTCGGAAAAAATCTTTCATGGTTGTTGCGTTTTTAAGAAGAACAAAGTTATTCTTTTTTGGCTGAAAAACAAAGGGTCGTTTAAGTTTCTTTGGGATGATACGGATTCTCTTCGGTGTAGGGTGGTTCAGAAAGCTTTTGTGGGTGAGTTTTTGTGTAAGTTTATGGAATTTCGTTTTTTTAGTGGATATTTAAGGTGAAAGTCTTAGGGTGTTTCTTTGTTGAAGAGATAAGGAGGGGAATATTGGATATATTGCTGGGTTTTGATTCGCTTTGTCATTCGTAGAAATATGCCTTGTTGTTTCTTTGAATTTGCCTTGTCGTTTTGAGGGAAATGTCTAAGCGTTTTTTTTGGGGGGGGGATGGGGTGTGGATGAACTGAATTTGAATTAGAGTAATAAAACAGACTGTTCCGGTGATGTGAAGAGGGGCATTCCTTTGTTGAATAGGACGGATGGTAAAGATTAGTCTTTGGTTTTTGATAGTGAGTTTTATAGAGACTCGAAAATGCTTTACTGCAGCGTGGGTATGGAAAGAAAAAAGTTTTTTTCGTCTCTTTCTTTTTTGATATATTCTTGAGGGAGGGGTTTGTTTTGGGGATTTTACTAAGCGAGATAAAAATTTTTGTGTATAGATATAAATATAAGAGTGAAGTCTTTTTTCTGTAGTTAGTTCCTTGTTTGGTTTTTGTGGGTTTTATTTGCTCGAAGAATATGCGATTGAAAAAAATGTCATAAGAAAGAAAATTGTAGTCTTCCTGCATTTATCCTTCAGTGCTCCGGATGATTTTTCCCTCCGTTGTTTTTTTCTGCATCCTTGCCTTCTTTCTTCTTTTCCCCTCCGTTTTTGTTTCCTTTATTTCCCTCCTTTCTGCTTGTCCTGTAGAAAAATGTGCCTTTTTCCCAGTGTGGGCATCTTTTCTTGCTTTCCGGACTGCCTGCATTTTAATCCTGTAAGAATATTTTCCTCTTTATCTCCTCCCTTTTTCCTGCCTGCATCCACGCTTTTTCTGCCCGGAACACCCTTTTTCCGCTTCTTTCCTCCCGCATTTCCCCTCCCGTTTCCATGCGCTTATATATAACAAAGGTGTATTTTCCCCGTCTCTTTACCGTATTTCTAAAAAATATGCTGTTAAACACATCTGATAATCAGTGTATTTGTAT
>ERZ773243.243-NODE-243-length-82538-cov-16.611847_pt1 | contig 82538 bp, 69 predicted proteins | sample MGYA00580520_ERZ773243 | MGnify/ENA primary metagenome ERZ773243 (study PRJEB29015, sample SAMEA2737747) | human gut metagenome | biome: human gut; feature: human-associated habitat; material: faeces | place: China | collected 2012 ... | reverse complement strand
TTTTGCGCATGTCCGTAGGATACGGGTACAGGAAAAATCGGTTTGAATCATTGAGATTGAACATGGGCTACCGGCATAAGAGGATTAACGAACGGAGCGCTTCCAGGACACTGTCCAGAATTTTGTGTAAATGAAAACAGGAGCCGTCAGCAGTCTTACCCAACTTAGGAGAAGCCAAATCAATATCAGAAAACAATCCGCCAAAATCCTCTTCGCTATCAGTTTAAGAGCCACAAATAGCCTCCGTTTCAGCAGATAGAAACCGTTTGGAATAAGTTGTATGCTTTCAAAAAAACCGGACAGAAATCGAAACTTCCCGATTCGGGGAGAAAACGATACAGATGGAGAAACGGAAAACACAATGGATGGGGAGGGTTTGATTACGTAACGCAATCAGCTTTTTCCGGTGAACCCTGCTTTTTCCTCTTTTCGAGGACAGAAAAACAAGGAAAAGTAAAAAGAGTAAACAAACCGATTGTGATACTAAAAATATTTATTAATTTCGCTGCCTCATTTTTTTTAAAAACAATCGCATGGAAAAAACATCAAGACGGCTTCCGTCCGGAAACCGAAAGGAAAGTGCAGCAGTCCTGCCATTCAAAAATTAGTGATTACAATGTTGCTCAATCTGAAAACAGAAATCCTGAGTGAAGACTTTCATCCCTCCATCCGCAACCTGCGCCTGATGCTGTCCGTCATCAAGGTCATACAGCGTCATCTGGAGAAGCTGGCAGACAAGGAAAAGAAATAGGCTCTTTTTTCGGGTAAGGATTTCCATGGTCTCTTTAAATTGCTTAACTTTGTCTAAATTCTAAACTGACCTCTAAAAACGAGAAGAATTATGAAATATCCAGTTGGCATTCAGACTTTCGAAAAAATAATCGCAGGCGGTTTCGTCTATGTAGATAAGACTGATTTAATTTATTCTTTAGTTAAGGAAGGGCAGATTTACTTTCTGAGCCGTCCCCGCCGCTTCGGAAAGAGCTTGCTGCTTTCCACCCTCCGGGCCTATTTCGAAGGAAAGAAGGAACTGTTTGCCGGCTTGAAAATTGATGCGCTGGAACACGATTGGCATGTACACCCGGTGTTTCATTTCGATTTTAACGGAGTAGATTTTACCCAACCCGGTGCCCTGCATCAGAAGATAGAGGGGTATCTGCACGATTGGGAAAACGAATTCGGGGTCACTCCCGGAGTGGATACTAACCTCGGTTCCCGTTTCGACCGCATCCTTCAGGCGGCGGCCGAACAGACAGGGCGGAGAGCAGTGGTCCTGGTCGATGAGTACGACAAGCCCCTGCTTGATGTGCTGGAGAAAGATCCGGAGCTGCTGGAACAGAACCGCAATTTGCTCAAGGCTTTCTATTCGGTATTCAAGTTGTCCGATGCTTCCCTACGTTTTGTTTTCCTCACGGGTGTCACCAAATTCTCGCAGGTCAGTGTGTTCAGCAACTTCAACCAGCCCAAAGACATCAGCATGTTTGATAAATACGAGGCACTTTGCGGCATTACGGAAGAGGAACTGCATGTGCAGTTTGCCGAACCCATCCGGGAGATGGCAGAAGCCGACGGCTGCAGTGAAGAGGAAATCCGCCAGAAGCTGAAACGGCATTACGACGGGTATCATTTCGGTGAAAACATGACGGATATTTACAATCCGTTCAGTCTGCTGAATGCCTTCGATAACCAACGGATTCGCGACTATTGGTTCGCCAGCGGTACGCCCTCTTACTTGATTCGTCTGATGAACCATTTCCATGAGGGAATAGACGAGCTGACCAGCAAGTATTATCTTCCGGATGAGTTCATCAACTATAAGGCAGACATCGAGTACCCGTTGCCGATGATTTACCAGAGCGGCTACCTCACCATCAAGGATTATGACAAGGAATCGAATCTCTTCCTGCTCGATTTCCCCAATAACGAGGTAAAGAGCGGCTTCCTTGCTATGGTGAAAATGGTACGGCAGCCGAAGCCCTGCAACAGATAGACGATAAAGGCTATGCCCGTCCGTATGAAGCCGAAGCCCGTACTGTGTACAAGGTAGGCGTGAGCTTCTCTTCCAAGACCGGAACCATTGAGGAGTGGGAAGCCCGAAAGAGATGAGCCCAATACGCCATTACTATTCCTTTGGCTTGCCGATATGATTCATTACAATCTTGTGGATATAATTTCGGTTAAGCCAAAAAGCCTTTTTGGGTCCCGTTCCTCCTTGGGGCGTTGGAATTAAATCCGATGCATTTTTTGCTTTAGGTCTGACATGGCAAATCATCTTGTCTGAAATTTTAATAAAAGAATCATAGACCCCCGCTTTTGTTTTTGCTTTGGTATCTTCCCATACCTTGCGTGCCGTTTCCAGATCTTTGTTGGGCATTGTCCAAAAGAACACCCTGTCAAGTACAGCATCCCCCTCTTCACCGCTGTCAGCCTTTGAAAAAATCACAAACAGAAACTTCCGGGTTAATGTCTGATATAAGGCAGAGTCTTCCCATACATTTTCGTTTACCAGGTCAAGATAATTTATCGTGTCAAAAACCATGGACTCTTTCAAAGCTCCTGAAGGCTGTAATCTTATCGTCTTCATCAGGATATTCGCTTTTTCGAACTCAGTGATTTTTGGGGCCTTTACTCCAAGAATGGCATGACAAGTCCGCGGACCTACTGCTTTAGGGTTAAGAGTGATTCTGATACCTGTTTTTTCACTGATATCTTTGATTGTCATTCCATAGTAAGGGCTGAATTTTCGTTCTATCAACTGTTCAAAAGACTCGTTTTCTTTGTAGTCATTCAGAGACTTTACAGCACTTTCCAATTGCGCTTTTTGTTTGAGAAGCTTGTTCCGTTGTTTGTCGGTCATGTTCATGCCGCACATGTACTCAGGATGCGTCATTGTGTCAAGAAGTACACTTCTCAGATAAGCCGGTTTTAAGGAATACGCTCTTTGAGGTGCAAGAATGTCGCTGAACGGTTGCTGGCGCATCTCATGTCCAGACTTTGTTCCTTTCGTAACCGCTCCCAGATAAAAAGTGTCACCTTCGGAAAGTTCATGCGCTTTACCTTCCATGATTTTCGTATGGATAATTTCCCAGTCATCCTTGATAATCTTCAAATCTTCAGGAGGATACTCCCATAAGCGTATAATTTTGAAGACCAGATCATAGATGTCAACCCCTTGCTCATACAGATAGAACATCAAAAGCAGGCATGCATTCTTATGCCAGAAACTACTCGTTTTGAAGTTTTTCTGGGCTTCAGCTGTATAGTTGATGATATTGAGTACCAGCCGTTCTTTAGAGACAAGACTTCCGTCTTTCAACTCTTTAAGTGGAGTACATTTCAATTCAATTCCAGCCTCTTCAAAATCCGGAGTCGGGTTACTGTTAGGCTGATATTCAAAATGTATTTCTTCCATTGCCTGTCCCATTCCACCTTTCCCTTTCCTTGGTCCGATAGCCTTATCCGGATGTGCGCTTCGTAGAGAACGGCCAAGCATGCCCAGAGCATGACGGAGAATGTCTTCTTTTGAAGTAGAATCGTAACTACTCATGGCTGGCATATCTTAGCAGTTCACGGCCTAAAGCTTCCACAATCCCTGTAACCAGTGCATTGCCCATTAAGAATGCCCTTCTTGCATCCGTCGCCCCAGCTGTGTGGTTGTCCGGAAACATATTCAAGCGTTCTAATTCCACAGGCATCAGCCGTCTGTATCTGCCAGAAGGAGTTGCGATAACATGCTTGAATCTTGATGCGGAAGAGCCGCCTTCTCCTGTGATAATGGTGCGGGAAGGTTTATCTGTAGAGTCGGGAAAAGACATGGCTCCTTCGGTATAATTGTATTGATAACCTTCCGAAGTGGTTCTGACCTCCGATTTGCTGCCTTTCAGATACTGCCATTTTGGAAAATCTTCTTCTGTAATAAAATACGCTGCGGGGACTTCACTCTCATCCATGAGTATATCGCCAAGGGTTAGTTTCTTGCCGTTATAATCGGCATCAACATCAAGAGAATAAACCTCCCTTTCACTCATATAGCCGGCATTGTGGAAGGGGCTGTTCGCTGAGTCGGATTTATTGAAGTTGGCAGAAATCTCTGGCAAATCCCCCTTTATGGTGAATTGAGAGTACTTTTCTTTTTTCCCGGTGCGCGGGAGGCAAGGGAAAGCCCTGGCTATTATTCCGTCATTAAGAACCCATCCGCGTTCATCGGATTTCTTTTCTGTAACATTCGAAGAGCGCAGATACCCCACCATATAGGTGCGGCAGCGGCGTTGTGGCATACCGTAGTCGGCTGCATTGATTACTCTCCATTCCACATCGTAGCCCAAGTCGGACAGGGATGATAAAATGATGGCAAAATCTCTTCCGCGCTGTGAAGCAGGTGATTTGAGCAGGCGGTCCACGTTTTCGAGGAGAAGATATTTGGGCTTATGCTTGCAGTGCAGCAAGATACGGCAAATCTGCCACCATAGTACCCCTTTTTTTCCTTCAATGCCGCCCGAGTTCTTAAGCGTTGTGGCTACCGAATAGTCTTGGCATGGGAAACCGCCGCATAGCAGGTCAGCTTCGGGTATCGTGTCAATTTCTACCGTTGAAATGTCTTGGTTGGAATGACCGGCACATCCGAAGTTTTTGCAATAAATGAGTGAAGCGTCTTGACGCTTGGTTGAAGGCTCCCATTGATTGCTCCAAACTGTTTTATATCGTGAAGATGCGCGTTCCAGTCCAATCCGAAAACCGCCTACTCCGGCAAAGAGCTCGATGACGCGGATGTCATCCTTTTCAATTCTTTCATCGGAAGAGAAACTGAAATCGAATGTTCTTTGCAGATTCGTGTATTGTCTGCAATAATCTGCAACAGGTTCACATACCTGGAATGAAGTGTTTATAGATTTGTCTTGCTTTGAGTACATCATATTTAAAAATCTGAGTTCTTTCGAATCGTTTAGATAAATCGGTCAAGACCTTTGTGGCTGTGAAAGAGTCCGGCTGCTTATCTAAAGAATACACCATGTAATTTGTCTACAAAAGTATAAAAAAAATGGAGAATATGATTTTCGCATCCCTGATAATTTGAATTTCTTTTTCACACTTTTTAAATTTGTTAATTTTGAACATTTCACCCCGATTTTTACCCTCGAAAACCCGCTCACAAGCCTTGTGGGCGGGTTTTCTATGTTCATTTTTAACATTTTAAGATTCCAGAAGAATCATGCATCTTTGTGTGTTATTAATTTGAGAAATGGATAGAAAACACATGACAGTCTTTAACCGGTGCTTTCAGAAGACCGGTAGTTGCCTGACCGACCTCCCTGCGTGGATCGAAGAAATCCGCAGCGGAAAGTATCAAGAGGCGGTCAGTCGCTTGCGCAGCTTGCGCAATGAGGGAAAGTCGGCACAAGCCGACGAAGTAAAACAAACTTTGCCTGCTCTTGCTCCGGCAGGCAACTGCATGGAAGGACGGCAAATCCCCCGGCTGAAGGACCGGACGGGCGTGGCGATGTTCGACCAAGACAAGATGTCGCCCGAACAGGTGGCCCATGCCGCTCAGGTGCTCCGTGAAGTGCCGTGGGTCATGGCGGGACACGTCACCTCATCGGGATGCGGATACCGCACCTTTGTCGATATAGGAAGGGTGCATCCCGATGTCTACCGCGAAGCCTACCTTCAGGTGGCAGAAACCATCGGACAGCTCACCGGCTCGCCTTGCGATACTGCCACCTGCGACCTCTGCCGCTTGTCGTACACCTCCTTCGATCCCGACGCCTTCTATCGTGAAGACGCCCTCCCGTACCCGTATCCAGCCGGACGCAATCCGCTGAACTACGTACCCCTTCCGTCGGGAGGCGCAGCCGAAGATTTTTCCGAAGACTTCTATCGGATGAGCGGATTCACGGAGGAGAAAACAAAACCGGCAGAACCGGCAGAAAGCTCGGCATGCAAGTGCGTTCCCAAGGGAGTGGGAGACCAGAAACGACTGATGGAAAAGGTGGACAGCGTGCTTCAGAAATACCTGAAAAAGCATCCGCTGGTGGTGGGACGGCGACACTTGACCCTTTTGCGGATGGGACAATATGCTTGTTGGCGCAACCTTTCCCGACGGGAATTCGAAAGCCTTAAGATAGAGGTATTTAAGCTCTGTCCCGACATGCCCGAAAGGGAGGTTTCACAGGCTCTGGAATGGGGCTTTACACACGGCTACAGCGACCTCGTAAATAAAGGGTCAGTGCCAAAGTGTCAAGACACGAATTTCTCCTGCGCACGCGCGGACGGTCCCGATGGGGGAGAGGAAGGCGAAGATTTCAGTTCGCCGGAAGAGTCGGAAGAAGACGAAGTGAAACGCCACTGTCCGCTCTTCCCCGAAGAAGTCTATGAAAACCTTCCTCCCATGTTGCAGAAAGGACTGGCAGCTGCACGCACCCCGAGAGAACGCGACATGCTCCTCATGGCCATGCTCACCAACCTCAGCGGTTGCCTGCCCGGCACTCACATGCTCTATGCCCGTCACGACTACACCCCTCATCTCTACTTTGCCGCCATCGCTCCGGCAGGGTCGGGGAAAGGGGTCGTGTCGCTGGCAGCCGGACTCGGAGCCCGCATCGAACAGATGTATGAGGCAGATAACGAACGAAACAGCATGGAGTTTACCAAGCAAAGCTATGCATGGGAAATGGAAAAACGTCAGGCACAGAAGGAAGGGCGCGAACCCAACTGGGACCTGCAGCCCGAACCCTTCCGCCGGAAAATCTTCCTTCTCCCGTCGAACATCTCCAAGAGCCAGTTTATGCTCAATCTGGAGGCAGCCGAAGAAGTCGGCATGGTGGCAAACTGCTCAGAGATGGACTCCTTTTCCTCCTCCCTCGGCAGCGACTGCGGAAAGTATGCCGCCGAACTGCGTATGATTTTCCACCACGAAACCGTGGGACAGAACTACAAGATCGACGGCCGTCCCATCGTCATCAAGAAACCCCGCCTTGCCATGTGCATGTCGGGCACCCTGCTGCAGCTCGTCCGTTTCGTCAATTCGAAGGAAGACGGAATGTACAGCCGTATGGCACTGCTCACCGGTGAAGGCTCTTCCGGATGGATTTCAGCCGCCCCCGATGCCGAAGGTGTGCTCGATGGAGGTGCCCTCTTCGAAGTTCTTTCTGAGCAAGTCCTTGAACTCTTCCGCTTCTCGCAGAACCATCCGCTGGAAGTCCGCTTCAGTTCCCGGCAGTGGAAAGAACACACCCGCTGCTTCGGTCTGGCATGGAACAACGTCTCCATGGAAGAAGGAGAGGGGAACATGGCCATCGTAGGACGTCACGGACTCATCGCCTCCCGTCTCGCCATGGTCTTCACCGCCCTCCGCCGCTTCGAGACCGGCTTTGCCGTCGACCGGATGGAATGCTCCGACGAAGACTTCCGCCGCATCATGCTCATTGCCCAGTGTCTGCTTGAGCACAGTCTCTCACTCTCTACCATCCTTCCCGGCAACGGAACCAAGCGGAAGCAACAAACCACCTTCTTCCGCATCCGTTCCATCTTCAGCCAGATGTCCGACGAGTTCACCTTCTCTCACTACATTGAGTGCATAGAAAACGCCGGACTTTCCAGACGCAGTGGCACCCGTGCCCTGACCAAGCTGATCGAGAGCGGAGAGGTGGAAAAAGTGGAGCACGGACTCTACCGGAAAACCAGTGCCGGGAAAAAGGGTCAAGAAAAAATTTGGCACTGACACTTTGTTTAAGACACCCTTTTAGAGCGGTATTTCAGATGTAACAGTCTGAAATACCGCTTTTTGCAAAAGGGTCAAACAGCTCCTAGAACGGGGTTTACGAAGCACTGATTTCCTTAAAAAAAACGCTTCGGTGTTCAGAAAAGAACGCCGAAGCATTTTTTTTAAAGCGACTCGGCATTCCGTCTTAGCTGCCTGAAAAAACCCGCTGACGAGGTTTTCCATCCAGACAGGAACCCTGTCAACCCGTTCACTCGTTCCCTTCGATACCCGGACAAGCCTTGTCAGCCCGTAAAAAATATCCTAAATCAATTCTTGCACAATTTTTTTAAAACAGCTATCTTTGCACCTACACCAGTCAACGGGTCGCCCGGTCAACTACACTGGCCGCCTGGCCACCTGATCAACTGGTTTAAAAAAACAACAAAATGAACCGAAGTAAACTGCTGCCCGGAGCACCCGCTCCACAGTACATACGTAGATAAGCGATTCGATGTCACTGGATAGTACCGAGCCCCTTTCTACCGCCCCCATAGGCACCCCTCATACCGAGCCCGCACAGACACGTGCTATAGGTCCGGAAGTAGAAGTACACCCTTGCAGCAAGAGCCCCCATGCCCAAACCCCCTGCACCACATGGAGCTACCTTTTTCTCCACCACACCCGTGTAGAGCGCATGGCAGCCACCCTCTCCGTTCATTATCCCACCTACGTTCACACCACCACCACCTACCTGCGCACCCGCAAGCGAGTGGTACAGATAGAACGCCCCACGGTGTCCGGTCTGCTCTTCATCCAAGGCAACCCCACCGCCATCGCCGCCCATCTGCGTGAAACCTTCCCCGGACATTACCTTGTGCGCAACTGCGCCACCGGACAAGTAGCCGTCATCCCCGACAGCCAGATGCAGCCCTTCATGCGCATCTCCACCCTCGATGCCCAGCGCCTCCGCTTCCTTCCCCACGGACTGGATTACTATGCCGAAGGCCATCCGCTGGTCCGCATCATAGGCGGTCCGCTGCACGGCATGGAAGGCTACATCCTCCGCATCGCCCGCGACCGCCGTCTGGTACTCTCCATCGGCAGTTTCACCCTCGTCCTGAGCGGCATCCACAAAGAACAGTTCGAAAACGTAACCCAATACATCGCCGACCGTCAGCAAGCCGTACCAGTATCCCCGTTGTGCGGAACCCCGCAACAGGAAGCCATCCGCACCAGTCTGCTCCGTCCGCAGACCCTGCTCGACCACCTTGCCGTGGCACACGTCATCGAAGACTGGCACTGCCGTGCCCTCCGCTGGGTCAAGGAAGAACGGCAGGAAGAAGCCCTCCGCCTCCTGCTCGACCTGCTGCACATCGTAGGCGACCTCTACCGCCGTGTGTGCGACCGCCGCATCCCCCGTGCCGACTGGGCAGAAGTGCGCGTCCAGCTACGCAATGTGCAAGCCGAAGCCGTTTCCTTGCTGGCTTATCCCTCGCTTTCGCTGGATGCGAAAGAAGATGCCGAAGCAGCATTGGAAGCACTGGAAATGCAGTATGGAGAGGTGTGGGAGGAATAAGGCCTGAAAAAATCTTGCTGCTTTTAAAACTATTTTATATATTTGTTTCGTGGTATTTATATAAGTTCAGCAACCTTGTATCTGGTTGTATAAAAAACGAACGAACCCGGTAAAGTAGTTGAAATAAAAGAACAGATGAAAAAAATAATAATAAATAATTTTCGTTGCTATAGCCACCAAGAGATAGAGTTCCGCAGCGGCATCAACCTTTTGATAGGTGATAATGCAAGTGGAAAAACGTCGCTCATCCGCGCCTGTAATTTTGTGGCCAACTCGCTATTTTGCGGGTACAGTGACGAAAATACAGTTTGGAAGAGTGTGGAAGATGACGATTTCCGATTGAATGTAGATTCAAACTATACCATTCTTCCGGAACAGCCTGTGTCTGTTTCTTTTTGCCTTGCACCTTGGGATCTTTATCCCATTGAGGATGAAAATACGACGGTCGACATTGATTATTCTACCGTATTTCAGCTTGAAAAACGGTCAAAAAAGAATGCCCGTAACTTGCTTACAGGACTGACACCCTTGAAAGAGTATGCATCTCATTTACGCTCAAGTTCCCATGTTGAAAACGATGCAGGTATTCGCCAGCTAAACGTGCTGCCCGTATATGCTTGTTTTACGACAGAAGATATCCATTCCTCTCGGAAAATAGATAAGCAAAAATTTAAAGACTATGCGCAGAAGCCTTCTTTCGGCTATTTTGAGTGCTATGACTGTCGTGGCTTGTTAACCTATTGGCTTGATCGGCTTTTGGTGTTGCAGGAGGCTGGAATTGGCACTGAAGAAATAGAATGTGTTCGAAAAGCTATCCGTGAGTGCCTTGGAAAAGAAGGCTGTCGTATTATTGAAGACATGGTAGTCCGTCCGGTAAAAGGCAAAGTTTATTTCGCTTATACTGACGGTAGATTTGTAGAATCCACCATGCTTTCCGATGGATATAAGCGAGTGGTAAATATCGTAATTGATTTAGCTATCCGCTGTGCGCTGCTTAATAAAGTGAAGTATGGTGCTGAAGCCTATAAATACACACATGGAACGGTTATTATTGATGAAATAGACGAACATTTGCACCCTGCTCTACAGAGCCGGATATTAAGAGCCATTCATGCTACTTTCCCGAAGATACAGTTCATAGCAAGTACACACGCACCGCTCGTTATGTCTTCCGTAAAGAATTCTGATGAAAATGTGGTTTATCGTTTGTATTATGATGAAGAGGAGTGTACTTACAAGCATATCAAACTGAATACGTATGGACTTGATGTCAATCTGATATTGGAAGAGGATATGATGGTAGAAAGCCGCGATTCTGTCATCGGAGAAGATTTGAAGAATATTCTTTCATTGTGATAAGTCAAAAGGATCGAGTGTGATTCCCATAACCCCTTTGCAGGAAGATTGTCAAATCCATTTTATATACGATGAGTTTGGGGGTATACAAGGAGATAATGAAGACGCGCAAAAAGATATTGATATACTTAATTTAAATTGTGAATGGTTGCAGAAACGCCGGAATGCGGCAATAGAAGGTGCCATTTATGATGAAGATTATGAACTGCTTCCGGATGAAGAATTGAAAAAGTATCTTGCTACAATTATGTGCACTGATGCAAACGGAAGGCATTCCGAATTTTGTTTCGTTATCAAAAACGTAATTGAAGGTTTATTGAAAACAGAGACGGATTTTGAAGAATACCTCCAGCTTTTTAATTTGAAATTAAAGGGTTGGAAGAACTTGAAAAAAGTAAGAAGATTTAGCAGGAAGCAGCTGAAAATGCTACGAAAACAAAATGCAACTACTAAGAAAGATAAAGGTAAGCAGTCAAAAATTGGCTCATAATTGAAAACCCTATCTTCGCTGCGAACAAAAATTTTAGCATTTATGTATAGCAGTGAAGATCTTGAAAAGTTTTACTTTCAGTACCAGACTGAGGCCTTGCCTCATGGAGAATCAGAAATGGTATAATGGAACCCATTAAGGGATTTTTCTAATAAATAGTGCAGGTATGGCAGAGGATCAGAAAGATTGATACATACAATACCTTGCTGAGCAGAATCAGGATCTCAGGTTGACAAGTGATGCCGGAGCAGAGATGGCTGCCACCTATCACAGTGTGATAGGAATGGTAAAGCTTCATGGCAGTTCTGTCTGGAACTTCATCGGAACTTTTTTCAAAAATATCTATCAATCACTTTGGCTACCAGCCAATGTTAAATTCAAAACTAATTAATTAACAAAACTCGGTTTAGGGGGTACTGGAATGTGCTTCTGCAAGAGGGGTATGCTCTAAATTGAGTGGTTACATCAACTCACTTATATGAAAAAGAATATTGCCGTAGCCGGAACCGGTTACGTCGGTTTATCCATTGCCACCCTGCTGGCGCAGCACCATCATGTGACTGCCGTAGATGTGATTTCCGAAAAGGTAGAGAAAATCAACCAGAAGATTTCTCCCATTCAGGACGAGTATATTGAAAAATACTTGGCAGAGAAGGAACTGGACCTCTCAGCCACCCTTGACGGAGCTTCCGCCTATAAAGACGCCGACTTTGTAGTCATTGCAGCTCCCACCAACTATGACCCGGTGAAGAACTACTTCGACACCACCCATGTGGAAGAAGTCATCGACCTGGTTCTGGAGGTCAACCCCGATGCCGTGATGGTCATCAAAAGCACCATCCCCGTGGGCTACACCCGCAACCTCTATTTGAAATATGTCCAGAAAGGCGTAAAGCAGTTCAACCTGCTTTTCTCACCCGAATTCCTTCGTGAAAGCAAAGCTCTCTATGACAATCTCTATCCCAGTCGCATCATCGTAGGCTATCCCAAGCTGATCGACCGTCCGGAGTTTGCCGAAGAAAACGAGGCCATCCAAGCCGTAACCGATGTGGAACGGATGCACGAAGCAGCCCGTACCTTTGCCTCTCTATTGCAGGAAGGTGCCTTAAAACCCGATGTAGATACCCTCTTCATGGGCATGAAAGAAGCCGAAGCCGTGAAACTCTTCGCCAACACCTATCTTGCTCTCCGTGTAAGCTATTTCAACGAGCTCGATACCTATGCCGAAGTCAAGGGACTTGACACGAAAGCCATCATCGAAGGGGTAGGATTAGACCCCCGTATCGGTACTCATTATAATAACCCCTCCTTCGGTTATGGCGGCTACTGTCTGCCCAAAGACACGAAGCAGCTCTTGGCAAACTATGCCGACGTACCCGAAAACTTGATTGAGGCTATCGTGGAAAGCAACCGTACCCGTAAGGATTACATTGCCGATGCTGTACTTCACAAAGCCGGCTACTACGGTTATGCCGATGCTAACAGCTTCGATGTCAGCAAAGAACATACTTGCGTGATTGGAGTTTACCGCCTCACCATGAAGTCGAACTCCGACAACTTCCGTCAGAGTGCCATTCAGGGTATCATGAAGCGCATCAAAGCCAAAGGAGCCGAAGTCATCATCTACGAACCCACGCTGGAAGACGGTACCACCTTCTTCGGCAGTCGGGTGGTGAATGACCTTGCAGCTTTCAAGCAGCAGAGCCAGGCTATCATAGCCAACCGCTACGATGCGTGTCTGGATGATGTGCAGGGTAAGGTTTACACACGTGATATTTTTAGGAGAGACTAAAGAAGAACCTCAATGAGTAATCAAACATCAAATTTAAAACAACAAACCAAAAAAGGACTATATTGGAGTTTTTTTAACCAGTTTTCGAATGTGGGATTAAACTTCTGTGTAGGTATTGTGATGGCGCGTTTGCTTTCTCCTTCCGATTATGGAATCACTGCTCTGCCGGCTGTATTTATGTCAGTGGCGTGGATTCTGCAAAACGGAGGATTAGGGGATGCATTAGTGAGAAAACCAGACTTGAAGGAAGAAGATCTTTCCACCGCTTTCTATTACAGTTTGGCAATGGGCTTAACTTTATATTTGACCCTGTTTTTCGCAGCTCCATCGATAGCCGATTTTTATGAGACTCCTGTTCTTATACCTTTGCTTAGAGTAACCGCACTTACCTTTTTATGGGGACCTTTGAATACAGCTCAAAATGTATTATTGAAGCGCAAACTCGATTTCAAGACCCCTACAAAAATCGCTTTGACTACCCGAATTGCCTCAGCTATCATAGGAATCGTTCTTGCTTATATGGGTTATGGCTTATGGGCTCTTGTTGTCTCAGGGGTACTTTCTTCCTTGCTGACCATGGTACTCAGCTGGTTTGCTGTAAAATGGATGCCGAAAGCCAAATGGGATAAAGCCTCTTTTAAATATCTTTGGAATTATGGAAACAAAATAATGGCCTCTGGCATGCTGGATACCCTTTATCAAAACATCACCCCCATTTTTGTGGCCAAATACTATTCTCCGGCAGACTTGGGGGTTTATAATCGGGCACAAGGCTATGCTGCCTTACCCTCTCAGCAGGTTACAGGCGTGATTCAAGGGGTGACTTTCCCGGTGCTTAGCAAGATGCAGGACGATAATGAAGCATTAGCCCGAAACTATCGCCGTATGCTGAAGGTGACAGCCTTTATCGTATTCCCTTTGATGCTCATGCTTTCCGGCTTGGCGCGTCCGTTGGTAATCACACTGATTACAGCCAAATGGGAGGCATGTATTCTTCTTCTTCAGATTATGTGTTTTTCTATGATGTGGTATCCCATCCATTCTATCAACCTCAATTTGCTCATGGTGAAAGGGCGGTCGGATTTATTCTTGCGTCTGGAAGTCATAAAAAAAATTATAGCGCTCAGCATATTGGTCTTTACTTTGCCACAAGGCTTGGTCGTTTTTTGTTTAGGAAATATTGCTTCCTCTTTAATCAGTCTGGTAATTAATACTTATTACACGGGGAAGTTAATTCATATAGGCTTCTTTAAACAGATGAAAGACTTGCTTCCCATCTTTGCTTTGTCTTTGCTCATGTTTGGAGCCGTTCATCTCTCCATTCACTTTGTGGACAATTTATATCTTCAAATTCTAGTGGGAGGAATGGTAGGAGGAATTGTCTATTTAGGAGGTGCATTCTTATTCCGGTTTAAAGAGATAGAGGATGTACTCTATATGTTGAAACGAAAATCTTAACTAATTATCATATTTTATGGATAACAAACTTATTACCGTCACATCTCCGCTATTGCCGGACTTGACGGAATTCAACGAACTGTTGAAAGACATCTGGAACCGTAAATGGATTACCAATAACGGTCATTACCACAAAGAACTGGAAAAAGAACTGGCTGCTTACCTGAAAGTACCTTATGTGAGTCTTTTCACCAATGGTACCTTGCCTTTGTTGACAGCGCTTCAAGCCTTGCGCATCACAGGAGAGGTAATTACTACCCCTTACAGTTTTGTGGCAACCACCCACAGTATCTGGTGGAACGGATGCAAGCCCGTATTTGTGGATATAGACCCAGCAACAGGTAACTTGGACCCTGATAAGATCGAAGCTGCCATTACTCCGAAAACCACTGCTATCATGCCGGTACACGTGTATGGTAAGCCTTGCGATACCGAACGTATTCAGGAAATAGCCGACCGCTATGGCTTGAAAGTCATTTATGATGCAGCCCATGCTTTCGGGGTAGAGGTAAACGGAAAGAGTATCCTTACCGCAGGCGACATGTCTACCTTGAGTTTCCATGCTACAAAGGTGTATAACACCATTGAAGGCGGAGCATTGGTGATGCACGATGAGCAAACGAAAAAGCGTATCGATTATTTGAAGAACTTCGGATTTGCCGGAGAAACAGAAGTCGTAGGACCTGGAATCAACAGCAAGATGGACGAGATGCGAGCTGCTTACGGTTTGCTAAATCTCCGTCAGGTAGATGCAGCTATTGAAGCCCGCCATCAGGTAGCCGTGAAATACCGGGAAGCTCTGCATGGAGTAGAAGGAATCACCTTCTTCGACGACATGCCGGGTGTAAAACACAACTATTCCTATTTCCCCATCTTCGTAGATGCAGCCAAATATGGCATGACCCGCGATGAACTTTACATTAAAATGAAAGAGCAGAACGTATTGGGTCGCCGTTACTTCTATCCGCTGATTAGTACCTTCTCTACTTATCGTGGATTGGAAACTGCAAACCCAGCTAACTTGCCGGAAGCACATAAAATGGCAGACTCTGTGATTTGTTTGCCGATGCACCATGCATTGAGTGAGGAAGATATTGAAAGAACTTTGGAGCTAATTATAAAGTAAGATGAAGTACTACTCTTGGTATAAAAGAAAAAAGTTTTGGATCTGTGATTATCTGAAAGGGGCTGAAATGTGGAAGCATTACAGAGAAGTTAGCAAAATAATTAAGAATCCAGAAAGTAGTGAATCTTTACGTAAAACGCTGTTGACTGATATTCTTAAATATGCCAAAGAAAACTGCTCCTTCTATGCACAAGTAGGAGGAGAAGACCTACACTCTTTCCCTGTAATCAATAAGGACATTATCAAAGCTAATATAGATGGAATAGTGGTTCCTACCGAAAAAATACCCGGTCAGGTAGGTCCTGTTCATGTACAAAAAACAAGTGGTTCTTCAGGAACTCCCTTTGAAATATTCCAAGATACGCAATGCCGAATACGCCGCATTGCTACCATAAAGGCAGCTAATGAAAGGATAGGTTTTCATTCATTTATGCCTTTAATGCACTTACGTTCGGTTAAGCATTATTGGGGTTTCCCAGATAATCTTACGTGGAAAAAAGATTTGAATATTCTCTATGCAGACAATGCAAATCTAGATGACCAGAAGATTAAGGAGATATTAAATGCAATTAATGATAATGGGATAAAGTTCATACGTGGGTATATGACCACTTTAAATACACTTACAGAATATGCAGTAAAGCATAATATCTTATTAGTTAATCATCCTACTTTTATTTCAGGCGGAGAACTACTGCTTGAATCTTTGAGAAAACGAGTCGTTGAAGATCTTGGTTGTAATATCATCTCGCAATATGCCAACGAAGAAAATGGTGTTTTAGGCGAATCTCCTTTAAACGAAATAGGCACCAATATCGATTTGTATCTTGCCAATTGCTATATAGAAGTTTTAAAAATGGATTCAGATGAACCTGTCAGTGAGAATGAAATGGGTCGAATCGTTGTGACAGATTATACTAACCATGCAATGCCTATGATTCGATATGATATTGGAGATTTGGCAATGATAGATAAACGCTCTGCCACAGGAGAAGTGCTTTCGTTGAAAAAATTAGCTGGTCGGAAAACGGATTTGATTTATAAGACAGACGGCACTGCAATTGACCTTTTTAATAGTATTTCTCCTGAAGTTTACAATAATCCAGGAGTTAAACAATGGCAGTTTATACAAACAGGAAAAACCGAATATACCCTCACATTAGCTTTACGTGATGCTTCTTTGAATCAACAGGGGACAAAGTTTGAAAATCTAATAAAGCAAATTCTTGGTGAAGATGCAATTGTAAAGGTTGAATTTGTTGATGATATTCAAGTGATGAGTTCAGGAAAGAGAAAAATTGTTATTCAGAGTTATATGAAATAAAGACATGGAAAAAAACTTGAAAAAGAAACTGATGCTCCTGGGAGGTTTACGCTATCTAATACCTGTAATAGAAGAGGCGCATAAATTAGGAGTGCATGTTATAACAGCAGATTATCTTCCAGACAATATAGCTCATAAGTTTTCTGATGAATACTGTAATGTAAGTATAATCGATAAAGAGGCTGTTCTTAAAGCTGCTCAGGAACTGCAAATTGATGGTATTCTATCTCATGCCGTTGATCCGGGAGTAGTATCTGCAGCATATGTTGCAGAAAAGATGGGTCTTCCTTTCCAATGTTCATATCAAGCAGCTTGCATTCTTCAGGATAAGCACCTCTTTCGGAAGTTTCTTTCGGAAAATGGATTTAACTGTCCGAAAGCAAAGGGGTACAATAACACAGAAGAAGCACTGTTAGATACAGATTACTTTACATGGCCTGTCATAGTTAAGCCTGTTGACTCAGCAGGCAGTAAAGGCGTAACAAAAGTGGAGGATAAAAGCAAGCTAAAAGAAGCAATCGACTTTGCTTTCTCCTGTTCTATTTCAAAGAATATCATTATTGAGGATTTTCTGGATAAAATTGGAGCACAATCCAGTGCTGATATCTTTACAGTTGATGGAAAATTGGTCTATCCAGCCTTTTCTGATCAACTTTTTGATACAAAAGCTGCTAATCCATATACTCCTGCTATAGAAATTTGGCCAGCGACCATGGAACAAAAATACCAGCATGACTTGACAGAACAACTTCAGCGTCTCGTGACACTTTTAGATATGAAGACTGGCATCTATAATGTTGAGACACGTGTATGCTCTGATGGAAAGGCATATATTATGGAGGTTTCACCCCGTGGAGGAGGAAATCGCATCGCTGAATTGCAGGATATGGCAACTTCTCAGTCTCTAATTCGTGCAGAAATATGCAAAGCTCTTTCTTTGCCTCTGGAAGAAATATCTAGCCCTAATTATGATGGAGTGTGGTGTAATTACATTCTTCACTCATCAATAGAGGGTACATTTGTATCTTTAGAAATGGAGGAGTCATTTCGCAGGAAGTATGTAAAAGATGTAGGTCTCATAGTGAAGGAGGGTGATAAGATTGTTCCTTTTACAGGTGCTAACACATCTTTAGGAACACTTTTCTTACGTGCTGAAACACGTAACGAACTAGATCAGATTTTGATGGATATCGATAAATATGTACAAATAAATCTGGCTTAGATTATTTTATAATTTTTGGACATAAAGCTATTAATAGGTACTTTTAGTTAGAAGTTTTTGCTCTAAAGCCTCCAAGTTTCTTATGTGAAATACGTGTCTTAACAAAAAATAAAGAAAAAGTGAAGTAGTTTATGATTATAAAGATTGGAAAACTTAATGAAGAAATAATCTTGGCTTATTTTACGAAGGAAAAAATAATCGAAGATTCTATCCAGCTAAAAAAACGTGTAGCTAAATTAGCTGATAAAGCAACTTTTGTTACAGCATCAATAAACAGCCAAATTGTAGGCATGATAGGTTTTTACATGAACAATAAACCTTTATGCTATATTACTCATGTTAGTGTTAATGCTGCATATCGCCGTCAAGGAATAGCTTCTGAAATGTTTTCCTACCTGGAAAGTTATGCTGTTAGCCAGGAATTTGATTTGATGAGGTTAGAGGTTGATAAGCTAAATATTATAGCTATAGAGGCATATAAAAAGAATGGGTATAGCATAGTTTCTGAAAATGCTAATAGCGGTTATTACATGGAAAAGCAATTAGGATTTTTATGAACTAATTTAGTTTATTAGAAAGTTAAGTTAGAATGGTCTGAATATTAATAAAGCGTTCTAGTCAATGTGTTTTTACACTTTTTTTACAAGAGGGATAGATTGATTCTATTAGAGAGTAGGATACATTTTTTATAGAGTGCTTTATTGGATTATTTGGAGTTATTATGAATTACAAATGTATGTCTGAATTTCTTTATATAAGGAATTTTTTCATTACTTAAACTGTAAAACCAATGCAACAAACAAAACCACGAAATTCAAACCTCGAACTATACCGCATCCTAGTGATGTGGGTAATTGTGATTCATCATTACGTAGTTAACTCTGGACTACTTGGTGAATTAGCTCTGAATTCCACCTCTACAGCCTCTCAGTTCTGCTATTTAGCCGGGGGGGGGGGTAAAACAGGAATAAACTGTTTCGTCCTTATAACGGGCTATTTTATGTGTAAAAGCGATATAACCTTGCATAAGTTTCTGAAGTTAGTTTTGCAGGTGCTATTCTATAATGTAGTGATTGCTGCGATATTTGCCTTGACGGGCTATCACTCTTATTCGTTTGGAGAGGTAGCTAAATTGCTATTGCCAGTAAAGGGAATGAGTGACGGATTTACAAGTTGCTTCTTGTTGTTCTTCCTCTGTATTCCGTTCTTGAATATTTTAATCAGACGGCTGAACCAGACACAGCATTTGAAACTGTTGCTTTTACTCTTGTTCGGTTACTCCTTCTTGGCTTTTCCGCCTTTCTCCATGCCAGTAACGTTTAATTACGTTTCTTGGTTTGGCGTGCTTTACATTCTTAGTAGTTACATCCGGCTGTATCCATTGAAGCAAGATGGTAATGTGAAACTGTGGTTCGTTCTCACTTTGATTTCTATAATGGTGGGAGTAGCTTCTGTGCTTTATTTGATAAAGAAAGGGAATCCTTTTCCTTATCATTACATCAGTGATTCCAACCAGTTGATTTCTCTTTGGATGGCAGTAAGTAGCTTTATGCTGTTTAAGAATTTAAGGGTACCTCAGAGCAGAATCATTAATGCTTTAGGAGCAGCCACGTTTGGAGTGCTTCTGATTCATGCCAACAGTGATGTGATGCGCACCTGGCTTTGGAAGGATGTGGTAGACTGTGTAGGGCATTACCACGCTGCTTATAATGAGGCTTATATGCTCGCGTCAGTAACGGCTATTTTTCTGGCTTGTGCAGGTATAGATTATTTGCGGAAGCGGTTAATTGAAGATAAAATGCTGGCTTTAGCCGATAGAGGAGTGGAAACATTGAAAACTATAGACCTGTTTAAGAAAGTAAAGAGCAGTATATAAAAAGAAAGTTAAATTTAAATATCGAATGATGAAAGATAATTCTAAACCACTGGTATCGATAAGATGCTTTGTGTATAATCATGAACCCTATTTAAGGCAGTGCTTGGATGGTTTTGTGATGCAGCAAACAGATTTTCCTTTTGAGGCAATAGTCCATGATGATGCTTCAACAGATAATTCTGCAGCTATTATCCGTGAGTATGCCGAGAAGTATCCGGATATTATCAAACCTATTTACGAAACAGAGAATCAGTATTCAAAGAAAGATGGTTCTCTGGGCCGAATCATGAATGAAGCAGTCCATCCAGATGCTAAGTATATTGCTTTCTGTGAGGGGGATGATTATTGGACAGATTCTTATAAGTTACAGACTCAGGTTGATTTCATGGAAACACATCCAGAATGCAGTTTGACATATCATGCTTGCAAGAACATCTTTGAAGGAAATCGGATATACACTGTTTTTGGGGAGACTGTAAATGAACGCTATTCGGCAACAGAACTTTTTCAATATCCTTTCCAGACGGCTACAGTTCTTATGAAAAAAGAGATATTTTTTTCAGATTTTTATTTGAAATTAAAGGGTACAAATTGTTCTTCCGGTGATATTTTGTTGTTTTTAGCAGCAAGCCAATTCGGTGAGTTGAAAGGGTTAAATAAGCAGATGTCTGTATATAGAAGGATACCCAGTGGAATGTCAAATTCAATGGGAAGTCTTACTAAGATGGTTACTAATTACATTTCTTGGTGTAAAGTCGCTAATATATTGGGGGGGGATGTGAAAGTTGAATTGGAAAAGAATAAATTATCCCAAATGATTTATGACTCACTGATTTTATATAAAAAACCTCTAATTTTTAGCAAGGTGTTCTTTTATGGTATGATGCATAGTCCCAAAAGCCTCTTTTACTTTGTTAAACGTTTAACAAATCTGCCTATAAAATAAAAAGTTGGCAAAATAAGATGAGAGATACAACAATTTTAAAACATAGAGATTCAGTTATTGATATTGCAAAAGGAATTGGAATATTCCTTGTAGTATTTGGGCACGTACCTTTGCCTATGGACTTGATAACTCCGATTTATCTGTTTCACATGCCTTTGTTCTTCTTCCTTTCCGGAATGTTCTTTCATCCTGAGGAAAAATTTCTATATGGAGTATATAAGAAGATACGAACGCTCATTATTCCTTATTTCTTTTTTGCTTTAGTCGGTAATGGAACGACTATTTTGCGTGATTATATTGTTTATCGCACGATTGAGATGGATACATTTTGGGCATTATTTGATGGCTCATCATCTCCTCTTTGGTTTTTGATCTGTTTGTTCTTTTGCTATGTAATAAGTAAGTTGATATCTCAGATTTCTCAAAAATGGATGTATATTTTGCTGTTTTCCATGATTGTGGGGATTGTGGGGTGTAGACTAGTTAGTCAGGATGTTAAAATTCCTTTAGGGGGAGGTAGAGCCCTGCTGATGCAGTTTTATTTTATAGTAGGATATGTTGTTAGAAATGTGCCTTTCAAGGGACAGACGATATATGAAAGAATTTTAAAAGTGAATAGAGTGATTACATGGTCTGCTCTTCTCGGTTTTATAATGTGTTGTTTTCCATTTGATGTACGCCCCAATGTATCCACTTTGGATTTTTATCACCCTCTTTTATTTGTTATAGGTTCTTTGTTAGGAATCTTCTTAACTATGAAGTTTAGTAAAGAGCTAAGTGTGAATGGCAGAGGACTAACGAATTTGATTCAACAGATGGGTAATCAGTCTTTGTTCATATTAGGATTTCATTTCTATGTGATATTCCATCTTTATTTCTTTGCAATACCGGCTCTGATAAGAATATTCTCCTATTTTTCTTTTGAAATGGAAGGAACTTATTTACGCTCTAGCTATTGGTTGGGCACTTTGTTTGTAATACCTTCTATATATGTTTCAATGGTGTTGGGTAACTATTGCATGAAGTATGTTAAGTTTTTATTTAGATTATAAAGTTCTTTAATATGAACCAACTAAATGTAACCGTTTTAATGCCGATATATAATGCGGAGCGATTTCTGCATGATTCAATAGGCTCTCTCTTGGCCCAGAGTTGTGACCGATGGAAGCTAATTTGTATTGATGATGGTTCAACCGATGCGTCTCGTTCCATCGTGCAGGATTATTGTCAGAAAGATTCTCGTATTCAGTTAATTTGTCAGGAGAATGCAGGACCTGCTGTGGCGCGTGCGCGTGCTATAGAAATAGCCGACACAGAGTATGTGTCCATCCTGGATAGTGATGATGCCTATGCTCCAGACTATGTACGAATAATGTTGGCAAGGGCTGAAGAAACGGATGCTGATAGCATCGTGCCCGATGTGGAGTTTGGGTACGGAAATACACAGAAGTTGCCCAATAAGTTTGAACAGCATCAACTTTCACCTGACCTTATTATAGAAGACGGGAAAGAGGCTTTTGCCATGACATTGCCTTGGAAACTTCATGGTTGGCAGATGGTGCGGACTACGCTGGCCAAGAAGTATTATACGGTTCAGCAGGCTTCGTATAGCAAATTCAATTCGGATGAGTATATTACTCGCTTGTTGTATTTAAAGAGTAAAAAGGTGGCTCTCTGTTCTGCAGTTTATAAATATCGTATCGATCCTTCTTCCATTACTCGGAAGCCCTCCTTGAAGATGATGGATTATTTGATTACTAATTCCAAATTATTGTGGTTGGCAGAATATGAACACTTGGATGAATCCATTATTTTGAGCATTTACAATGACTACTATGTTACTTGCCGTGACATGAAAAAGACTCGTATTCCTCAATTGGACCAGCAAGATAGAGAAAAGGCTACCCAACTATTAAACCAGAGTTTGTTTGATTTTAAAAAGAAATTTAAATGGGCTAATCTGAAAAATGCTCCTGTTAAAACGAAAATAAAGTTTGGATTATTTTTAGCGCAGATTAGACAACCTTTTACTATTGCTTTGAAAGAGATGTATTATGCTTCCCTAAAGAGCATTAGACACAGAGCTATTCGGAATAAGGATGTTACCATTATCAGCAACAACTGTTGGGGTGGTTTCATGTATCAGTCTTGTAATCTTCCTTATAGCTCTCCGTTTGTTGGTCTATACCTATATGCTCCAGAGTATATTGCTTTACTTCGTGACTTGAAGGCGAACTTATCTAAACCCTTACATTTTATCAAGCATGAAGAATCAAAATATAAAGGGGTAGTATCCCCTCAATATATTATTGGTGTATTAGGTGATACAGGCATTGAAATTGTGTTCATGCACTATCATTTAGAAGAGGAAATCTTAACAACTTGGAATAGGAGATTGAAGCGTATCAATTGGGATAATATGATCGTGAAGTTCTCAGATACTGCTTATGGATGCACGGATGCTTTGATTGAGGAATTTGATCAAATGCCATTTGCAAACAAAGTATGTTTCACCTCGAAGGCATATTCTAAATGCAAGTGTGTGATTCCGATGAAGGAATATGAAGGAAAAGAGTATGTGCTTTATGAATGGGCATATACCTATCGGTATTATGATTTTGTGAAGGAAGCAAATAGAGTTTTAGTAAAACAGGAGATATAAGATTACAGCCTGTTTATTGAACATTTATAATTATGAAAATCAAGTTGAAATTTAAACAAGTATATTGGTCTTTAAAAGACCTTTATATCTCTTATTTGAAAAAAACTGGAAACTGGAAGCGTTTTGCCGAGATTCGCTTTCACGATACTTTTGGACGTTCTATTAATTGGAATCGACCTAGAGATTTAAATGAGTGGATTAATTATCTAGCCTTTTGCACTGATACATCGCTGTGGGTGAAGTGTGCAGACAAATATGCAGTTAGAGAGTACGTAAAATCGAAGGGGTTCGAGCATATCTTAGTTCCGCTATTGGGAAAATGGGATAAGGCGGAAGACATTGACTTTAATCAACTTCCCAATGAATTTGTGATGAAACCCAATAATGGAAGTTATGATGCAGTAATCGTTAAAGATAAATCTAAGATTAATACGGAGGAAGTAAGATTAAAAATGAAGAATGCTTTAACTGCTCATTTTGGATATGAAAGTGGTGAGATTCATTATTTAAAGATGTCACCTTGTATCATTGCAGAGCAACTTCTGAAGACCGACAATATACATGGGCTTACAGATTATAAAATATGGTGCTTCTATGGGAAGCTTTATGCATTTTTTGTTTGTTGCGACAGAGATAATCAGGCGCATCAAGTTCATTACGATTATTACACATTAGATTGGCAGCGACATCCGGAAAAAATGGCTGAAGCATATAGACATGACATTGTTCTACCTAAGCCTAAAAATCTGGAAAAAATGATTCAATATGCCAGTAAATTATCAGAAGGAATACCGCAAGTTCGAGTTGACTTCTATAATATTGATGGCATAGTATACTTTGGTGAAATGACATTTACATGTAATCAAGGTCGTATTCCATTTTATACGCAACAAACATTAAATGATTTAGGTTTGCAACTTTTAAAAGAAAAGCAGGTTTATGAAGGAAAGAAATAGTAGTATAGAACTATTGCGTATCATTAGCATGATATTAATAGTGCTTTATCATTATCATGCCAGGAACTATAATCTTTATGTCGTTGATTCGCTACGTCCTGAAGATGCTGACTTTATTTATAAGCTCATGACCCATTCTTTGGGCAAACTTGGCGTGCCTATTTTTGTCTTTATTTCTGGATGGTTTGGCATCAAATACCGAAAAGAGCGTTTTATTGACATGCTGTTTCAATGTGCTTTTTACGCATGGTTGGCTACATTTTTATATGCCGCATTCTATCATGGATTCGATGTGAAAGGTATTGTTTTTTTTATTAATCATTGGTGGTTTATGGCAGCATATATGTGTCTTTATGTAATAGCTCCAGCTCTTAATAGGATGATGGAAAGCACATCCATGAAACACTCTTTGATTGTTGTATTGCTGTTCTATTTTATTTCATTTGGTGATTTAGTAGTAAAATCAGCGAATATTGGTGGATTGTATTTAATGTTGACCATGTATTTATCTGCTCGTTGGCTGAAAATTTATGCAAGTGAATTTTTGAATAAATACGCTTGGATTATTTTAATAGTCTGTCTTTTTGTTCGGTTTGGAGTTGTTGGAATCGTGTCTTTCATTCCTAAATTCAGCCTATTGAATTACGTAAATTCGTATGCTAGTCCAGTTTCTACATTATTTGCTGCATCTTTGCTTGTTTCAGCTTCTAAGTTAACATTTTACTCTAAGTGGGTGAATAAGATAGCAGCTTCATGTCTGTCTGTTTATCTTTTGTCGGAGAGCGGCTTTGGTCAAACTTTTTTCAGTTTCTTATTTCCAAGAGATTATTGTTTTATAAACTATGTGGGGGGGGGAATTTGTGTATTTGGAATCATCTTTCTCATGGATCAGGTACGTATGGTAATTTCAAATTATTTGATTAGAAAGTTATAAAGTTAATGTTATTTATGAAAAAGTATAGCTCTTTATATGTACTGAAGGCTTTTGCCGCATTATGCGTATTGATGGTTCATTTCGAGTTTTATAATCGTCAATATTTTGGACCATTATTTAACTGTGGGGTACCCTTGTTCTATATCATTTCAGGATTCTTCATGTATAACGACTCTTCTGAAAAAGAAGCAAAGCGGTATAAAAAAAGTATAGTAAAAATCTTAAAAAATACATTGTTCTTCAATTTGGTTTACTTCCTTTTAAGATATATTCAAACAGGAGATACTATTATTCATTCGATAGAAGCCTTAGTTAATCTTATTATATATGGCGATGTTATTATGGGCCATTTGTGGTTTTTAAATAGTTATTTATGGACTCTCATCTTATTTTCATTACTACTGAGACTTAGGGACGGAAAAAAGATATTAGGCATATTAGCACTATTTTGGTTCTTATTAAGTTTGTCTGAGAGACAATATTCCTTCATCTTCGGACTTAAAAAATGCTTTACACAGGATTATTATGTGCCTTCTTTGGGGGTGAGTCTTCCCATGATGTTTGTTGGATACGTTATTAGAAAATATGAAAATGTAATTCAGGAAAAACTAAATGGTGGTCGAAGTAATTATTTATATGTATTTATTACAGGTATAGCTATTATCTTGCTTTATGCAGAGCATCGGATGTTGAGTATAGTTGGGCATTATGCCGGTGGTATGATGATAAGTACATATATAGCTACAATATTATTTTTTATAGTATTTATCAATCATAGAGATTTTGGTGAAAATACATTCTTGGAGAAGATAGGAAAGTTTCATTCTGGTAATATATATTATTGGCAGTTCTTCCCTTACATTTTATTTGTTTCTTACTTTGTCAAAGCCTTCCATCTTGAACATATTTGTTTGTTAATTATGATTGCAGTGTTATTAGTATGGTCATCAGGTATGAATTATTTAGACAGGTTGTTACATGCTAGATTGAATTTTAAATAAAAAAGTTGATAATGAAATATTCTTTTACAGTTATTATCCCTCATAAAAATATTCCTTCTCTTTTGCAGAGATGTTTGGATAGTATTCCGTGTCGAGAGGATTTACAAGTGATTATTGTAGATGACAATAGCGACTCAAATAAAGTTAACTTTGAAAGTTTTCCTGGTTTGAATCGATCTCACTGTAGAGTTATTTTTACAAAAGATGGGAAGGGAGCAGGATATGCACGTAATGTCGCGCTGAGAGAGGCTGATAGTAAGTGGGTTCTTTTTGCAGATGCTGATGATTACTATTCTGAGAATCTGAATAACTTTTTAGACAAATATAAAGACACAGATTATCAGACCGTTTATTTTTGTAATAACACGGTGGATAATGATACATTAAAGCCAGTTGATAAAGATAAATTTGTGGCATCGCTGATCAAGGAATGTGAACAACAAGATGATATGGGCTTATTAAGGTATAAGGCTTATGCTCCTTGGACAAAGATGACTCAGTTAAACTTTATAAGAAAATATAATATTGAATTTGAGGAAATCCCAGCGGCAAACGATTGCTTCTTTAATGTTAAGGTGGGACATTATGCCCAGAACTTTGCCGTATATAAAGATTCTATTTATGTACGGACAGTACGTCAAGGATCTTTGTTTTATAGTTTAAAAGGTGATCTATTGGTTTCACGAATTAAATGTGGGTATCGTGTGAATGATTTTTTACGTTCTGTAGGGAAAATACATGATTATCATATTGAAACATGGAGCTGGTTCTTAGACTTACGAAAGATAAGTTGGTGGTTGTTTATAAAGAATATACCTGAGTATTTTGTACGTACTCCATGGTTTGTCCTGAAACAGCATCTATATTATCTAATAAAAAGAAAGAAAAGATGAATCCTTTATTTTTTTCAATTATAATGCCTGCATATAATGCAGAGCGATTTTTGTGTGATGCATTAGATAGTGTATTAACGCAGTCATTTGATAATTATGAGTTGATTGTGATAAATGATGGCTCCAAAGATCATACGATTGATATATTAAAAAAGTATGCAGCGAATGATTTGCATGTAAAAATTATAGATAAAGAAAACGCAGGTGTTGCAGCAGCCCGTAATGACGCTCTTGATATAGCTCAGGGGCAATTTGTAATGTTTGTTGATTCAGATGATGTTATTTATCCTGATACTTTACAGAATCTACATGATATACTAGTTGAAAATCAATATGATTACCTTCGTTTCGAATATAAAACAATAGATGAAGGTGGTAGGGATTTATATCCCAATTATGAAGCACGAAAACGGATGAAATATTGTGGGAGGAATGTAGACTCTTCTGTCTGTATTACAAAATTAGTGAGGAATGAGTTCTTTTCTTGTGTCGGTGTATTTAAGCGGTCTATTATTGAAACATTCCATGTCCGGTTGATGAAAGGATGTACTTATAATGAAGATACGCTTTTTATGATGGAGTTCTTCATGCATAGCAGCAGCCATTCTTACGTTAATGAAATAATGTATGGTTATCGTAAAACGAGTAGTGCTGTGACAGCTCATTTTACCGAACGTAATTATAATGATGTAAGTAGAGTTGTTGATAGATTAATCAGTAAGGATAATATGGATAGCCGAATTAATCCGACCGTTTTGCAGGCAGTAATTGAATCTCTTTGTCTTCGTTTGATTGCCCATGATAAAGATAAATTTTGTAGAGAGTCTGCGAACGAGTTAGCTTATTGTTTGAAGAACCATGCCAAAATAGAATGGAAACTGATAAAGCTTTTAGGAATACGTCTAGGCCTCAGTCTTATGCCATTGGTAAATCTGTCAAAAAAAGTATTGAGAAGAATCTGAAATATAATAATTAATGAGAATGAACACTTATCTCACTCAAAAAAGGGAGAAGATAAATTGGGGATATATTATAGGATATTTTATTCTTTTTATAATTCTTCCACCTTTTATCGGCTTGCCATTGATGGTATCTTTGGTTTGGAAAAAGAAAAATCCGAAATATTCGGATTATCTGCTTTTGATGGCATGTGTCGCTATCTATCTAGGGGCGATTAATGCCACTAAACAACCTAGCGGAGATCAAGTAAATTATTATGTAGCTTATCTAAATGTACCGGAATTAGGTTTTTTAAAATCGCTGATTTATATATATGGTTTGGATTACTTATCAGATCCTGATAGAACTGCCATTTCTGGAGAGTTTATGAATGGAATCTATAATTATTTCGGCTATTACTTGACTTTTGGGTATTACCCATTATTTGCAGCATTATATACTTTGGTGGAGTACATGCTTATTTTTTTAGGTCTATACAAGGTGTGCCGGAAGATGGATATGCCTAAATATCCCATTGTATGTGGGGTGATTATTCTTTCCTTCTTTTATTTGTTCTTTCAATATACATTTCAGATACAGAAGCAATTCTTTGCTCAGGCCATCATGATGTATGTACTAGGTTCTTATGCTGAAAAAGGGAAAATGACAATACCTTTATGGGCAGGAGCAACATGTGCAATCTTAACTCATGCATCTACAGGACTTTTTCTACCCTTCTTATTATATAAACCTTTATGGGGGCGATTGACCAAAACGGGATTGTTGTTCATCGGTGGAATGCTGTTTTTGTTTATACTGCTAGGTCCGAAGATGGCTGAAAGTGTTTCTTCGAGTGAACAGGGAGTAGCAGGCTATGGATTAAAACGTTTGGCTGCATCAGAAGGACAAGATGATGGGGCGAGTACATTGGTCATGTCGCAAGTTCTAGTCATTGCATTACCAATGTTCTTGATTGTTTTTCGGCAGTTATGGCTAAAAAGAAAGGTAATGATTGATAATACACAAGCTTTTATCTTGAATATTACAATGCTTCTGCTTTTAGCTGTTGCTTCGATGTACACCAAGCCTTTGGCTCAAATTCGTTTCTTCATGATGCTTTTGGCTTTTATGCCGTTTGTGTATCCATTTGTTTCTGAAAAAGTAACGTTACGGAACCGCTTCTTGGTGTTATTATCGTTTGTCATGGTGGCTTGGTTCTATTATCAATTTGAGTTAATTGTTTGGGATTATGCTCCTGAGTGGCAAATTATAGCTTATCCTCCGGTGGCTTTGATAGCTAGTGGATTTTAAAATAACAAAAGAACATGTATGATGAATAAAAAGAATGAAAGTCAATCTTTGTATGCTCTTGATATGAAGAGAAACCCAAATGCTGGGTTATATGTTAGGATGTATTTATGGAGTTTCCGAAACTCGAATTCTTTTATAGGAAAAGTACTCCATAAAGTTCTTTAAATGATGAAAGGGGTTGAAATACCTGTAGGATGTCGTATAGGGGGGATTTATTTAGGTCATGTTTGGGGGATAACCGTTCATCCTCAAGCCATATTGGGTGCTAATGTTAATTTGCATAAAGGGGCTACGATTGGTGCTGAAAATCGAGGTAAAAGAAAGGGAGCTCCTACTATTGGTAACAATGTTTGGATTGGAATAAATGCTACGATTGTAGGTGCGATACATATAGGTGATGATGTACTGATTGCTCCGAATTGTTATGTGAATTGTGATGTCCCTTCGCATAGTATCGTTTTTGGGAATCCTTGTGTAATCAAACCTAAGTCTCATGCTACAGAAGGATACATATAATTTAATTTTTCTGTTTGTAGAAGAGGCCTGCCTATTACTCCAGGACTCTATTTAGTGAGTGTTTGTGTAATGTGTCTTTTATTAAATTAGAGAAAAAGGATTCTGTTATACGAAAGAACATGGGAATAAATTAGAAAAAATCAGATATTAAAATCATGACAACTTATAATTCAATTGATTTAGTGAAATTTGTTATGGCCATCTGTGTCGTCACGATTCACACTTATATAGTTGATGGAATGCAACCATCGTTAGCCAGTGATTTGCTTCATTCATTAATTAGAAGTGCTGTTCCATTTTTCTTTATTACTTCTGCCTATTTTGTAATGGGAAGGATGGATTATAAAGGAATAGTAAAATATCTGAAGCGAATTTTACAATTATATATTTCTTGGAGTTGTATTATTTTCTTATGTTTATGTTTTTTGCAACAACAGTTTAGTGTAGAGAAATTAGGTATAACTATTTAATTATTAGGGATTCCCATTTTATTTAAAATTCGAGTAGGTGGGGGTAAAAAATCATTGCTTTTATTAATGCTAGGCTTTAGTGCCTACCTCTTCAATCGGGTTTATACTCACTATGGGTCTATGGACAATCCGGGTTCAATCTGGTCTTGGGCTGTTTTTTTGTATCAGGGAAAATTCTTTAACTTAACAAATCTTTCACTGGCTGTAACTTATCTTAGCTTTGGAAGCTATTTTGCTCACACAAAATATTCGTCCAAATTAGTTCTGAATATAGCTTTGATTTTGCTTGGTGTATTTATGATGCATTTTGAAGTACATAAAGATGTGGCTCTGGGCGTTCCTTTTATTGCCTTAGGTCTTTTCCCTTTAGTGAAAGACTGGGTTTTGAATATTACCTGGATTTCATTTAAATGGCTTAGAAAAATGAGTACATTGATTTACTTTATACATGTTATTGTTATAGTTGCGGTGGATGAATTTCTTCCTAATATGGTGGCACTAAGTAGATGGAGTGTGATTGTTGTGATATGTATTTTACTCTCTGCTCTTTTGCTTTCATTGACTAGCGTGAAAGGTATGGGATGGATTGCTAAATTATATTAATGTAGGGGTCGTTTTTGTTGTATTTACTTTGCGTTATAGCGGTAGATAAAAAGATAAAATTATGCACATTTGTTTTGTTTGTCGTGAATACCCGCCTTCACTTCGTGGAGGAGGTATCGCATCATATATTAAGGAAGTAGCGCATGGCTTGCACGATGCTGGGCATCGGGTAACGGTGATTGCTGCTTCGGATGATACGCGAATCTCATCAGATGATGACGATGAAGGGGTTAGAGTCATCCGGCTTTCCGGTGGAGACTTTGTGATTCCTCAGATGGAAGGGAACTCACCATGGAAGAAGTTCCGTATGTTTTATCGCTTTTATTCGTATCGGAGAAAGATTCGCGAAAAGGTGCTGGAACTGGGGGATGTGGATCTTATTGAGGTGCCTGAATATGGAGCAGAAGGATATTATCTGGAGGGAATTGGAGTACCGGTTGTTACCCGTCTGCATACGCCGATGTTGCTTGATCATGACACATTTTCTTTGCAGGCTTTTTCGAAAGCAAATGCGGTGTATTATTGGCAGGGATGCAAGGAGTTGCAGGTGATGAAGAAAGCAGGTTATCTGACTTCATGTAGTACTTCGCTGAAGGAGTGGAGTGTGAAATACTTGAAGATAAATCCGGATAAAGTTCATGTGATTTATAACCCAATTCAGGCTGCTAAATGGATAAACCAGAAATTGTCAATGGAAGCAACTGACGAAAAGAAACAGCTGCTTTTTGTAGGAACAGTTTGTGACTGGAAGGGGTGTGGTGATTTGGCAGAGACGGGTAAAATATTGGCTGAGTCAGGAAGTATCGGTGATTTCAAATTAGACTTTGTAGGAAAAACAGGTGCATTTGCTGATGCGTTACAGGCTGTATACGGGCCATGTAAATGGTTTCACATGGTAGGCAAACTGCCCCGTGAAGAGGTGATGAAGCGGTATGCACAGGCAGATGTGGTTTGTTTTCCTTCATGGTGGGAGAATATGCCGATGGTGTGTATCGAGGCTTTGCTTTCGGGGGCGATTGTAATAGGTAGTTCTTCCGGAGGTATGAGTGAAATCATAGAGGATGGGGTGAGCGGTTTTTTGCTTCCTCCTCAACAACCAAAGCGTTGGGCTGAAAAGATAGAAGAAGTTTGTTCGTTAACTGCTGAAAGAAAAGACCAAATCAGAAAGGCGGCACATGACAGAATCATGCAGCGGTTTGATATGAAGGTAATTATTTCACAGATGGTGAACTATTATAAGGATGTAATTAATGATTTTAAAAAAGCAAGATAAGCGGTTATGAAGATACTTTGGATTTCGCCTTGGTTCGGGAATTACCGAATCCCTGTATATGAGTACCTGAATAAGTTGAGTAAGGGAAATTTTTATATTATCTGCTCAGAAGAGAATACTTCTGACCTGGTGCGGGAGAAACTGAAAGCTTCTCTCGGAGAGCATGCCATTATTATGAGTGGGGAGAAACGCACTACCATGGGTAATGAGGAGTCAGATTTTGCCAACAGTGCATTGGTGATCAAACGACAGCCGGGATTGTATAAGAAGGTGAAGGAAGTGAAGCCGGACGTGGTGATTACAGAGGGTTTTGGCGGATGGGCTCCTGCCGGTATCCGTTATGCGGTGTTGCATCGCAAGAAACTTTGTATGTTTTATGAACGTACGGCTTATGTGGAACGGAACTCTCCGCAGTGGCGTTCGTGGTATCGGAGAATTGTGGGGATGCCGGTTGATCATTTCTTGATTAACGGTACACTGACTGAGCAATATCTGAATGAGGGCTTGCACTTTAAGCATACGCCTAAGGTGAAGGGGTGTATGTGTGCCGACAGCTTTGGATTGGCAGAGGCTGTGAAGACGGTAACGGATGCAGATAAACAGGTTCTGGCTAAGGAATTGGACCTTAAAGGGGGATTGACTTATCTCTTTGTGGGACAGATGGTGGAGCGCAAGGGAATTGAACAGTTATTGGATGCTTGGACTGCGCATATTGAGAAGCATCCGGATGATAATCTGATTGTTATCGGTAAGGGTATATTGCTGGATAAGATGAAGGAACAGTATGATTCTTGTTCTTCAGTACATATTCTGGGGGCAGTTAACTATGATTTGCTTTACCGTTATTATGCACTTTGTGATGTGTTTATCATGCCGACCTTGGAAGATAACTGGTGTCTGGTTATTCCGGAAGCGATGGCTTGCGGAAAGCCTGTGGCAAGCAGCATTTATAACGGGGGGCATTATGAACTGGTGCAAAATGGGGTTAATGGGTATAACTTTGACCCATTGAAAAAAGAGGAGATTCTGGATACACTTGATAAGTTTCACGGTGCTGACTTGGAGGCCATGGGTAAGAAATCAGTGGAGATAGAGAGTAACTTTACTCCAGATAAGGCGGCTCAGCGGATTTTTGATGCCTGCAAGTGTGTGTTTGAAAAATAAATAGAGACGGATTGATGAAGATTGATTTTAAGAATATGCCGAATGAGGCAAGTAAGGGAAGTTTTGTTTTGCGTTACTTGTTTAATATGCTTCGTACCTGGTATGTCTTTCATTTGCGCTATCCTTGGGTAAAGTACCAGGGTTTTGTGCGCGTGATGGGCGGTACGCATTTTGCCCAGCACATGGATGTGGTAATTGGTAATAATGTGCAGTTTGGAAATGGCTGTAATGTGGCAAGCAATGTGCATTTTGGTAATAATGTGCTGATGGCTGGTAATGTGCAGTTTGTGGGTAGGCATGACCATAGCTTCTCTACGCCGGGTGTAACAATCTGGGACGGAGAACGGGGTGAGAACGGTACAACTGTGGTGGAGGATGATGTGTGGTTAGGGGCTTCTGTGATTGTGATTTCCGGAGTGACTATCGGACGGGGAAGCATCGTGGCTGCTGGTTCTGTGGTGACTGGTGATATTCCTCCTTGTGAAATTTGGGCGGGTGTTCCTGCTAAAAAAGTGAAAGACCGTTTTACGTGTGAAGCGGATAAGGTGAAGCATCTGGCTTTCTTGGAAGAAAAACGGAGAGAGGACAATTAAAGCAAGTACACGATGAAACAAAGAAATCCGTCTATTGATATTTTGAAGTTTTTTGCGGCTTTACTGATTACGAACTCGCACATGGGAATGCTTTATCCTGAATCGTTGGTAAGGCTTTCTACGGGGGGCGCAATCGGTGACGTGCTGTTTTTTTTCTGCAGTGGCTTTACCTTATTCTTGGGAAGAGGAGGTGACTTCTTCAACTGGTATAAACGGCGTATCAACCGGATCTATCCTACCGTGCTGATGTGGGCAGCGATCATGGCTTTTGTGTTTGATGTGCGGTTTGGCATGGATTTTACCATCTTGCATGGGGGTGGATGGTTTGTGAGCTGCATCATGATTTACTATGTTTTGCTGTATTTTATCAAACGGTATTTCATTGACAGACTGAAGTGGGTGTTTGGTGCTGCTTGTGTGGCCGTGTTGGGATGGTATTTTACGGAGGATAGTTCGTCTATTTTTATGTATGGGGAAACTTACTTTAAATGGTGTCATTATTTCTTGTTTATGTTGGCTGGTGCAGTTTGTGGCTTGCGAATGAAAGAGCATGGAGAGGAGACTCATAATCGGGGTAAGAATCTTTGCTTATTGATTGTTTCCATACTTTTGTTTTATGGTTTGCAAATTGCAGGTACGAAGCAGGAGGCTATCGCTCATCTACAGGTCTTGACATTGATTCCATTGATGGGGGTTACATTGGGTATGTATCGTTTGTGTTGTGAATCGTGGCTGATTCGGCTTTATAACTTGAAATGGATGCATCGGTTCATGTATTCTGTTTCGGCTTTGTGTCTGGAAATATATTTGTGTCAGGGGCTGGTGTTTAACACTTCATGGAATCATTGGTTCCCGCTGAATCTTTTGATGAATATGGTGCTGATAGTGGCCATGGCGTATGTGTTAAAAGTTTCTTCTAACTGGTTTTCACAGACGTTTAAGGAGGGTGACTATGACTGGAAGAAGATGGTAAGCTTGTAGCTGCTTGTCGATAAATAATGTAGATTTTCTTTTATTTTATGCTTAAAATCTTGATTAATGCGTATGCCTGCTCTCCGGGAATGGGGAGTGAGCCGGGGATGGCGTGGGAGGCTATTCTGAGGATGATTGAGATGTAACTGTAAGAGAAATTGGCAAAAAAAATTGGAGAGTTTGCAGGAATGTTATAAATTTACAAAATGAGAACTAAAGTATAGTTATCTTTGATGGGATATGGATAAAAGACGGCATAATGAACTGAAAAAGAAACGTAAGGCTAGACTGAAGCGCAAGAGGCAACAGATGAAGAATTTGAATGCTGCTTTAAGCGAAAGCAAATATATGTTTCGGGAATATCTTGTAAATTGTGATGATGCTTTGGCTTTAATGGAACCTGCTGATGGGCGTATTTATAGGTTGGTTCATAATCCCCATTTGGAAATAGATATCTATCCTACTTCGCTATGGGACTATGACTCATTGACACCAAAGAGGATGGAGGAGAAACAGACTATCTCTGCTGGTAGCAGCCTGGAAGACCAACAGGAGCAGTTAAGAGAATATACTCCCTCGTTTAATATTTCTTCGGAGGGAGCAGTAAAGCCTTTTTTGGGGCGGTTGAAAAAAATGAAAACCTTTCAACAATTCTCGCATTTCAAGAATACAAAGGGGAGTCATATATTTGCATATGATGTGACTCCAAAAGATGGAATGATGTGGGCTGAGCCTGATGGACATGTTTCTTTTCTTCCTTATGAGAATTTTGCGTTAGCGGAGCATGTGGCACTAGATTTTACTCCTGTTCCGATAGAAAAATATTGTGAAAATATAAATAGCAACACTAAGAAATGATACAGCATGATGATTTTATATTGATTGGACATCTGCAGGTAATGGATGAGCCTTTATCTTCTTTGTATACTGACCGTTTGAACGGTAAGTATTTCCTTTCTGTGCGGCTATATGAGGATATAGAGGATGAATCATTCCTGTTTTCAGAGGTGGTCCCTGAATTGGTGTTAAAATATATGAGTGGGCAGTTAGGCTTGATGGCTTTATTTGAAACGGAACCTTCTTTCTATTATCGGGTTGAAGGTCGGCGTGTATTGCATTTCAAGAATTTCTTGCCATTATCTCGGGAAGAAGGTTGCAAAAGATTGTTGGAAGATGGCAGTCTGGATGATATGTATGATAAGCAGTTGGCTTATAGAAGTGTAAATTTAAAGAATTACTTGACAAACTTATAAAATGGAGCATATGAAACAGAATGATTTTACATTGCTGCATGTAAACGAGATTCCTTTTAAAATGAATCTTGACGTAACTGAGATGAATGATGAAGTGAAGAAACATCTGCGTATCTCTTTTTTGTTTGTTCTTCAATATCAAGATGGCAATGAGGCTTCGGCTATGCATGCTGTGGTGCGTTTGCTTCTTGGAGATTCGAATGTTCTGGAAGGAGGGGCTACTCTTGTTTTCAAGTCAAAGACTTGGGATGAGATGCCGCATGATGAAGAGTCGGTGCGTAAATCGGATTTTGCAAAAAAAGCAATCGGATATGCGCTTCCATTTATCAATGGGATTATGTTTACACGGACTCAAGGAACGAAACTTGAGGGTTTGTTCTTGCCTGTGATTGACGCTTCAGAATTGGCAGAAAATATTAAGGTGGAAAAGATTGAAAAAAATAAAAAGCCCGCATAGTGTGCGGCTTTTATCTGAATGTATGCTTAAAATCTTGATTAATGCGTATGCCTGCTCTCCGGGAATGGGAAGTGAGCCGGGGATGGCGTGGAACTGGGTGAGTAACCTTGCCAAGTTTTGTGAACTGTTTATTATTACGGAAGGGGAGTTCCGGGAGAAGATTGAGGCGGTGATGACTGATTTGCCCGAAGCGAAGAATATGCACTTTTATTATAATCCGGTGAGTGAGGAAATCAGAAAGATGTGTTGGAACCAGGGCGACTGGCGGTTTTATAAGTATTACCGGGAGTGGCAGTGGAAGACGTATCTGATGGCGAAGGAGATTTGCTTGCATGAAAAGATTGATGTGCTGCATCAACTGAATATGATTGGGTTCCGTGAGCCGGGGTATCTGTGGAAGTTGTCGAAGGAGAGCGGGGTTCCGTTTGTGTGGGGACCGATTGGTGGACTGAAACAGTTTCCTACGGCTTATTTGCAGGGAGCGGGGCTGAAGATGAAGCTTTTTAATCGTCTGAAGAATTTTCTTAATGTTTGGCAGTTGAAGCATGACAAACGTGTAGGGCAGGCTTTTCATACCGCTAAGGTTTTAGTAAGTTCCATTCCTGATTCTTACCGTGCAATAAAAAAATATAAAGGGTTGACTTCTGTTGTTATTCCGGAAACGGGCTGTTTTATTTCGGACGATATTCCGTTGGACCGATTTGAAAACCAGGAGTTCCATGTGATGTGGGTGGGTAAGTTTGATTTCCGTAAGCAGCTTCCCTTGGCATTGCGTGCGCTTGCTATTGCGGGAAACCCGAACATCGTGCTTGATGTGTATGGAAGTGGCTCGGAAAAGCAGATTGAGGAGGCTAAGAAATTGGCTGAAACAATCGGTATTTCAAAGAAGGTGGTTTGGCATGGCAGTCAGTCGAATACGGTTGTAATGGATGCGATGCGCAAGGCGCAGCTATTTTTGTTTACCAGTGTGAGTGAGGATACTTCTACGGTGGTGCTGGAGGCGGTAAGTAACCGCTTGCCTGTTGTGTGCTTTGATGCGTGTGGTATGGCTGCGGTGATTGATGACAAGGTAGGCAGAAAGGTGGCTCTTTCTACGCCGATGCAGTCGGCTCATGAGTTTGCCCGCTGGCTGAATGAGCTGGAGCATGACCGTGAGGTGTTGAAGCGGATGTCGGAGAATTGCCGGCAGCGACAGCAGGAACTGTCGTGGGAGGAGAAAGCGAAAACGATGGTGGAATGGTATGAGAAGGTGGTGAAAAAGTAATTAGAAAGTAGAGTCTTATTTCATGTAGCGACAAGCCCGGATGATCGGTTATGGTGCCGATGATCCGGGCTTTTTTTGTGCCAAAATACTTCGGTCTTTCGATAAACTTTATCTTTTGTCAGACCGGTAAAGATTTTTTTCTGAGAAGAAACTTGTAGGATAAAAATATAGACACTATCTTTGTATTGACAGTTTCCACCACGCCTCTTTTTAATGCGTACCAGGGTGGAACTTTTGCTTTTTATACAGAAGTATTTTTTTATTTTATTCATGAAATCACAATCTTATTTATTCTCCACATGCCGCCTCTGGTGCACGGAATTTCGAGGATAGGGAGGTGTTATATGGATTGGCATGCCCCAAGATAAGAACTATGATCTTGATATTCTGTCACAAAACATGTACAAATAAAAACATGCTATTGTTTTATTTTGTACCTTTGCGCACAGTTTAGAACCAACTATGACAACTTTTAAAGAAATTCAAGCGTACTATAATGCATTAAAAGTCGCTTTTCAGAGTAAACAAGAATCGAATACATTTAATAACGACCGCTCTCACAATGCGACCGTTCTTCGGTTTATGTTGGATCACTCGAAGGCGATTAAGATGTATTGTGGGGAACTGTCTGTTTTCCGCAAGGGCTTTTATGACCATGTGGAAAAGAATGCGGAACAGGGTGATGGTGAACTGATTATGAATGAGATGGATAAGAGTCTCCGTAACTTCCTGTCGAAAGACGATACTCACTTAACTATCATCGTAGAGAATTATACGCCCGAACTTTTGAAGGATGTGGTTGTCGATGAATTTGCCGAGGCTGTGAAAAACGGTCAGGTGGAATTGCGCCAGCTGGGGGATGACCTTTCTTTTAAGAAGGTGCTGAACCATTTTACGGTGACTGACAGTAAGATTGTCCGTGCTGAGCAAAGCAAAGAAGAACATAGTGCGGTTTGTACGATGCATGATGATGCTTATTATCAAATGATTGATCGGTCTTTCGATAAACTCTATCTTTTGTCGAGTGCAGTGTAGTCTGCTTTTAACGTATAGTCTTTAATGCAAGAAACAATTAGTTTATTAGGAGGTAGTCAAACTTTTTTAGGCATCATTGCTACATTAACGATTCTTTGTATCCTTCACAATGATGGTAATTTTATTACGAAGATGCTTTCATTGGTGTATGATCGTATAAAAAAAGAGATTGGGGAGCTGAGCAAAAAGGTGAAAGTTGCTCAATCTGATTCTACGGAATGGAAGTTGCTAATGTTATTCTTGTCTAATGATAAACAAGATGAATTGCATGAGGAGGGAGCAAGGGTAATGCGTGACATTAACAGCCGTATTGACGAAAAGTCTATTGAATATATGGGGCTGGAAGTTACGAATAAACCTTTTTTGGATCATGTCTCTACCTGTTCGGAACATATTATGGCTCCTTTTTACAGTTTCCTCTATTGTCTGCTTGTTTTTATTTATGATGAAGTGCTTCGTTCTGGAATTCCGGGGAAAGACTGGATACTTTCCAGTTTGGCTATATTTACTTTTTTCTCGTTTGTGTTATGGACATTGGTATGGACTCATTTCTTTCGGAGTAACTCTGTGGGTTACCAGCATATACAGCGACCGAAAAAAATCTGTGACTTCCTAAAAAAGTGTTCATCGTTTGTAGGAGAACTGGGGAATATAGGTGCTTCGGGTGTGCGTATCATGGTATGCGTTTTCTTCTTGCTTTTGGCTTTAGGAGTGATTGGCTTTTTTACAGGGCTTTCTGAATGGGGCGCAAAAGCTGTTTTGGTTATGGCTTTGCTTCTTCCCGGTTTGTTTATCGGATTTGCTAAATATTTGGCTAAAGAGGGGAAGCCGGAATATACGCATGTGGTAATTGCCTCCCATATTTTTATTGCATGGGTGGTCTCTATGGTCTTTGCTTTTCTTATCCATGGGACGGTGGATTATTTTCCTCACCTTGAAGGTTGTTTGTTTGAGTACGACAGCTTGATGTTGCTTAAGTTCTTCATTCTTTTCTTCGCTTTGATGAATGGCATTATCTTTCCTTTTTTATTTCCTTATATCAGTTATATGGCTCTTTACGGGGATGTAAAGAGAAAGGTTGCCTTGGCTAAAGAAGACGTTGCCAAGATGCATGAAGAGAACAATCAGAAACTGAAGGAGTTTTGTGAGAAGATTCCTTGCGGAAGCGATTAGGGGCTGCCGGTAGGGCGAAGTTTGAAAGGGAGTATACGTTGCCTCGTTTTGAGGCGAATATCAGGCGGTGTCTGGAGGCGTGTCTGTAGCCAGACTCGTGTATAGTCAAGCCCGGATGATCGGTTATGGTGCCGATGATCCGGGCTCTTTTTGTGCCGGTATGGTTCGTGAACATTTTTATCTGGATGGAAATCAGAAGATAAAGTTTTTATTGTATCTTTGTTCTTGCAATAGTTCATTAAAAATGAAGCCAAGCCTAAGCAACTATGGCAGCAAATAAAATGAGTGATTCGTACAAGAGTTTAAGCTAATTATTTAAAGATATGAACAATTACAAATATACATTGTCCAATTTTCAAGCAATAAAGGACGCAAATATAAAATTGGATGGCATTACGGTATTGGCAGGAGAAAACGGTAGTGGGAAAAGTACATTATCGCGGTGGATATATTATTTGATCAATACGATAAATCAGTACGACAGTTTGGTTGTTAATAGTTTTGTCCGTAGAAAATCTCGTGATATATCCAATATGCTAAGAGTGATGAATATTGAATTCGCGAAAAGACCTTTTATTGATGCTGACGATTTATATGAAATAAACGATATTGAACTAATAAGTACTATTTATAGGAAGGTATATGCTGATTTTTTGGATAATGTAATTCCTTGGATAAAGGATGTTAATATAACAAAAAGCAGGAAACGCAGGTTGTTGTCTCATTTTAATATTTTGTATTCAGATGATTTAAACGATTCAGAGGAAAATATCATAAATTTTTATAATTCCAAAATAGACGAGTTTGATAAAGAAATGAGGTTATTGTCTATAACGCGTAATAACCAAAATAAGAAAACTCTTTTTGGTTTTATAAAAGATATGTATGATGAAGATGTGGATTTAATGCCGGAAATACAGCTTTACGAACAGGATAATGCCCTCTTGGACAAGGAGGATTTCCACTATATATACCAGCTGAAACACGCCATTTACATAGATACTCCCATGGCTTTGGGACATAAGGATTACAGAAGCCGTGCATGGACAAATCTGCAGGATATGATGATTAAAGAGTATAAGGAAAAAGCAGAAGGTGCCGATAGGATTATTTTTAATATAAGCCGTATAACTGGTGGTAATTTTACGGTTAAGACAGATATTCTAGGTGGCAAAGAAATTCATTTCGAACATCGGAATGGCTTGGATATTGAATTGGAAAAGGCAGCTACCGGGCTTAATGCATTTGCTTATCTGCAGCTCCTTCTGAAGAATGGATATCTTGATGATGAGACTCTTTTGTTGATTGATGAACCGGAAGCTCATCTTCATCCGCAATGGATTGTTGAATTTGCACGTATATTGGTCAATATTCACAAGGTGCTTGGAGTGAAAATAATGATAGCAAGTCATAATCCGGATATGGTATCAGCTATTCAGTCGATAGCAAGAAAGGAAGGGGTGGAAGATTTTACAAATTTCTATCTTGCAGTGAAAGACAATAATTCGTTTCAGTACCAATATAAATGGTTGGGTACTGATATCTCTGAAATCTTCCGTTCATTTAATATTGCTTTATCAAGAATAAAAGAATATGGCGAGTGATATAGTTTTTGATAATGCCGTTGTGGTTTCACATGATTCATACAGGAAGGGTTATAGTAGCAAACTGAATGATTTAAGCATTCGGGACTACAAAACTGGAGGGTTTAATGACAAGATAATATGTATAGATCTTGACAGATACGAGCGGTCTGAATTTCCTCAATTACTAAACAATACGATGGATGCCGCCATTGGTATAAGTAATCTTCATAATATCAGGAGGGTAAGCCAAAGATTGTTATTGGTGGAATTAAGATTGGGTTACAAAAGTGACGGAACTCTCAGTGGTACAGAATTGAGACGCAAATCATCTCACTCAAGAGAACTTCTAGGAATGGACGTTGCTATAGATTCTGATGATTATTTTATATTTGACAATAAAATAATAGAAAAATCAAGGCGGACGGTCAATAATTTGGCAATCGAAAACGGATATGCAGACAGGTGGCATTGTCTGACAGTTGAAGAGTTTAACAACTTTATTCAAGATGCTGAAAATATACCATACATCCCGTATAATTCTCCAGAAGGTATAGCTGATGAAATAATGACTTGTGGTAAAGATATAGACTGTCTTATAAATATAAGTTCAAAATGGATTGAAGAAGCGAGGAAATATGTAAATCGTTACAATTTTAATGAGACAGAAATAATATGCAATGCTGTGATAGATAGTTTGAATAGTGTAATAGAACAATATCAGTTTGATGAGACAGGGGATTAATGGTATATTGAAGATATTATTTCAGATTTTCAGGGGGTATTGTTTTCTATAAAAAAATGATTACGGCTTTATAACTTTAGTTCATGGTTGTTTTTAGAGTTGTCTCTCTTGCATGGAAAGAGAAGCCCGGATGATCGGTTATGGTGCCGATGATCCGGGCTTTTTTGTGCCGGTATGGTTTTTTTGAAATTTTATTTCTACAGATATAGTCGGAAGTCGTCTTATCTCTACAGGGCGGAAAAGGGGGGTGGTATCTTTGCAGTGTGATTAAGAAATTAAAAATGAACCAACTTTAAAACTTAAATGTATGAACAGAACAGTGACTTATTCAGTGGTAGAGAGAAAGAATCCTAATACGCCGGAAGATCCGGGGAAATTTTATGCTCAGGTGCAGGCGCGTGGGGAAATGGGGATCCGTGAAATTGCGGAACGTATTCAGCGTGAGTGTACGTTGACGCGTGCGGATACCATCGCGGTGCTTACGGCGCTGGAGGATGTGGTGAGTGAGGGTTTGCAGGGAGGCGAGATTGTGCGTCTGGGTGAACTGGGCTCGCTGCAGGTGAGTGTGAGCGGTCAGGGTGTAGAGAAGGAGGAGGAATATAATGATGGGCTGATTGAGCGTAAGCGTATCTTGTTCCGTCCGGGACGTACCTTGCGTGATACGCTGAGTACCTTGTCGTTTGAACGTGTGGAGGTGAAACCGAAATCGAAGGGGAAAACGGAGGAGGAAGTTCTTTAGCAGGGGCAGGTGCTGACGGATGGCTGTAGGCCGACGGTCGTTTCGTGAGGTCTGACTGACGGCAGGCTCGGGGCCGGGGCTTGCCGGATTTCTTAAAGGATAGAGAGATGAAAGAGAGAGTGAAATGTTTTTTGGTCCGGTTGATGGAGTGTTTGATTTGCCTGCTTACCGGGCATGGTAAAGGAGGAGAGTGATGAGAAAGATTGATTTGATTGTGATTCATTGTACGGCTACGCGGATAGGGTGTCCGCTTTCGCCGGAGGCGCTCGACCGCATGCATCGTCAGCGTGGGTTTAACGGGTGTGGGTATCATTATTATGTGCGCCGTGACGGGATGATTTGTTCGATGCGTCCGGTGGAGCGTGTGGGGGCTCATGTGAAGGGCTTTAATGCGCATAGCATCGGGGTGGCTTATGAGGGTGGCTTGGATGCGAAGGGGAATCCGGCGGATACGCGTACGGAGGAGCAGAAGCATGCGCTGAGGGTGCTGGTCAGGGTGCTCCGGGAGGATTTCGGGGTGTCGGCTCACCGGGTGGTGGGGCACCGGGATTTGAGTCCGGATGTGAATGGTAACGGCGTGGTGGAGCCTGAGGAGTGGGTGAAGGTGTGTCCGTGTTTTGATGTGGCTTCGGCTGACTGGTGAGGACGACGGTCGGGGTGGAAGTAGGTGACTGGGAGGTCGGTTGCGGGGTGGCTTGGGCTGCCGCAGCCGGCCTCTTTTTGTTTGGGGTCTTTGACGTGTTGTGTGGAAGGGGGGGATGGGTGAGAAAAGGGGAGGGATGAGTGAAAAAAGAGATGTTTTTCTTGCGTAATCGGTTGGTATTTAGTAACTTTAAAGGAAAAAACTGAATGATGGAGAGGTTTGTTTTTGACGATGCAGAGGGGATGGGGGAGGTTCCTTTCCGTTTCCGGATTTATCATAAGAGTGAGCTTTCGCAGCTGTATTTTCCGCAGTGTTCGACGAAGACGGCGTTGCAGAATTTGGGGCGGTGGATTAAGAAGTGTACGGAGCTGGAGGAGGCGTTGCTGGCTATCGGGTATGACAAGAACAGGAAGTATTATTTGCGGCCGGAGGTGGAATTGATTGTGAAGTTTCTGGGGGAACCGTAAGGGGAATAAAAACAAAATTCGTAACTTTGTCGCCGACTATCTGAAAATAACTTAAAACAAGATAAAAAGACAATGGAATTAGCAAGTAAGTATAACCCTGCCGATGTGGAGGGGAAATGGTACCAGTATTGGCTGGATAATAAGTTGTTTAGTTCGAAACCTGACGGACGTGAACCTTATACCGTGGTGATTCCTCCTCCTAATGTGACGGGGGTTCTCCACATGGGGCATATGCTTAATAATACGATTCAGGATATTCTGGTGCGTAGGGCGCGTATGATGGGTAAGAATGCGTGCTGGGTTCCGGGTACGGACCATGCTTCGATTGCTACGGAAGCGAAGGTGGTGGGTCGTCTGGCTCAGCAGGGTATCAAGAAGACGGATCTTTCGCGTGAGGAGTTTCTGAAGCATGCGTGGGCTTGGACGGAGGAACACGGGGGGATTATCTTGAAGCAGCTCCGCAAGCTGGGGGCTTCGTGTGACTGGGACCGTACGGCTTTCACTATGGATGAGACTCGAAGCAAGAGTGTGATCAAGGTGTTTGTGGATCTTTATAACAAGGGTCTGATTTACCGCGGGGTGCGTATGGTGAACTGGGACCCGAAGGCGCTTACGGCTCTCTCGGATGAGGAGGTGATTTATAAGGAGGAGCATAGCAAGTTGTATTATCTCCGCTATAAGGTGGAAGGGGATGCTGAGGGCCGCTATGCGGTGGTGGCTACTACTCGTCCGGAAACCATCATGGGGGATACGGCGATGTGTATCAATCCGAATGACCCGAAGAATGAATGGCTGAAGGGCAAGAAGGTGATTGTGCCGCTGGTGAACCGGGTGATTCCTGTGATTGAGGATGAGTATGTGGACATTGAGTTTGGTACGGGTTGCTTGAAGGTGACTCCTGCGCATGATGTGAATGACTATATGCTGGGCGAGAAGTATAACTTGCCTTCGATTGATATTTTTAATGATAACGGTACCATCAGTGAGGCTGCGGGTATGTATGTGGGCATGGATCGCTTTGAGGTGCGTGAGCAGATTGAGAAGGATCTGGCTGCGGCTGACTTGCTGGAGAAGGTGGAGCCTTATACGAATAAGGTGGGATTCTCGGAACGTACGAATGTGGCTATCGAACCGAAGCTTTCGATGCAGTGGTTCTTGAAGATGCAGCATTTTGCTGATATGGCTCTTCCGCCGGTGATGGAGGATCAGCTGAAGTTTTATCCGGCGAAGTATAAGAATACGTATCGTCACTGGATGGAGAATATCAAGGACTGGTGTATCAGCCGTCAGTTGTGGTGGGGGCATCGTATTCCGGCGTATTTCTTGCCTGAAGGTGGTTTCGTGGTGGCTGAAACTCCGGAGGAGGCTCTGGAACTGGCTCGCAAGAAGACGGGACGTGGGGATTTGCAGTTGAGTGAGCTGCGTCAGGATGATGACTGCCTGGATACGTGGTTTTCTTCATGGCTCTGGCCGGTTTCGCTGTTTGATGGTATCAATCATCCGGGTAATGAGGAGATTCAGTATTATTATCCTACGGCTGACTTGGTGACGGGTCCGGATATTATTTTCTTCTGGGTGGCTCGTATGATTATGGCGGGTTATGAGTATATGGGTGAAATGCCGTTCCGTAATGTGTATTTCACGGGTATCGTGCGTGATAAAATCGGACGTAAGATGTCGAAATCGCTGGGTAACTCGCCTGATCCGCTGGACTTGATTGACCGTTACGGTGCCGATGGGGTGCGTATGGGTATGATGTTGTCGGCTCCTGCGGGGAATGATATTCTCTTTGATGATGCGCTGTGTGAACAGGGCCGTAACTTTAACAATAAGATCTGGAATGCGTTCCGTCTGGTGAAGGGATGGCAGGTGGATGACTCGATTGAGCAGCCTGTGCATGCGAAGCTGGCTGTGGACTGGTTTTATAACGTGATGGCGCTGGCTACGGCTGAAGTTGAGGATTTGTTTGCGAAGTATCGTTTGAGTGAGGCGCTGATGTTGGTTTACAAGTTGTTCTGGGACGAGTTTTCAAGCTGGTATCTGGAGATGGTGAAACCGGCTTATGGTCAGCCTATCGACCGCAAGACGTATGAGGCTACGCTGCACTTGTTTGATGTGTTGCTCCGTCAGTTGCATCCGTTTATGCCGTTTATCACAGAGGAACTGTGGCAGCATCTGGCTGACCGCAAGCCGGGTGAGAGTATCATGATGGCTCCGGTGGAACAGTTTAAGGATACGGATGTGAAGGCGGCTCAGGAGCTTTGCAAGACTTTCGATCAGCTGAAGGAGGTGATTGCGGGTATCCGTACCATCCGTCTGCAGAAGAATATTGCGCAGAAGGAGGCTCTTGAACTGTTGGTTCTGGGTGAGAATTCGGGCTTGGCTGCTTTCGACTCGGTTATCAATAAGATGGCGAACTTGACGGGTATGACGGTTGTAGATAAGAAGCCTGAAAGTGCGGCTTCGTTTATGGTGGGTACTACGGAGTATTTCGTTCCGCTGGGTAACTTGATTGATGTGGAAGAGGAGCTGAAGAAGCTGGAGGCTGAACTGAAGTATCAGGAGGGTTTCTTGCAGAGTGTGCTTAAGAAATTGAGTAACGAGAAGTTTGTGAGCAAGGCTCCTGCTAATGTCATTGAAATGGAACGCAAGAAGCAGGCGGATGCGGAATCGAAGATTGCTTCGCTGAAGGAGCGTATTGCGGCATTGTCGTGAGTTTAGTTGACGGGTTAACGGGTTGATGAGTTGACGAGTTGACGAGTTGACGAGGATTTTATAGAGACGAGTTGATGAGGTTTTTAGGGACCTTGTCAACTCGTCTTCTTATTTCCTTATCCTGTTTCCTTATCTTGTTATCTAAGCAAAAAAAACGGGAGGCACTCTCATCGCTGAGACTACCTCCCTGATCGGGTTCTTTAAGAGAGAATTAATAGACGCCCTCACGAGTGTCCCACCACATGGGTTTTCCCCAAAGGTTATCGACTACTTCGGCGTTATAAGGAGCGTTGTTTGCCTTGTTGAGGTTGAGCTCGGTTGCCGGGTAGGGGGAGCGCAAGGGGGGTACGTTGTGGTTTTTGTACTGGGTACGTCCCGGTGCGATATAGTTGTTTTCGGGTACTCCGGTACGGCGGTAGAGTGACCATCCTTCCATGGCTTGCTTGAACATGGCTACCCATTCTTCGTACCAGATGGTTTTAAGTGTGTTGTCGAATTTTCCCTTGCCTGCAAGGTAGGTGGCTGTGGCTGTTTCGTCGACTCCGTTTTCTTCCATGGAGAAGCGTACGGCTTTTGTGTAGTTGGTGGCTGCATCGCCGTAAGTTCCGGTGTTATAGTTCAGCATGGCTGCTTCGGCTATGTGGAAGTAGACTTCGGCTACGCGCATCCAGGGAGAGAATCCTCCGAGGTCTTGTCCGTATTTGTATCCCCAGGTGGAGTAGCGTTTGGCTACGGCATTGCTTGCGGCTCCGATGGTGTATCCGCGGTAGACGGGGTGGCCGTCGGTGTAGTCTTCATCGCCTTCGGTCTGGCTGGAAGGGGTAGGGGTGCAATAGACGGAGATACGCGGGTCGGCATGGTCGAGCAGGTTATTGACCATGACATCGGATGCGCAGTATTCGCTCTTGCGGGTGCGGTACTGGTCGGCTATCGGCTCGTAGTAGTTGGAGTCGGAACCTTGCCACCAGAAGAAGGCATTGTCATCGTTGGAATCCATGACGGGGTAACGGTCGGGGTTGCCGAGGACTTCTTCTACGGTAGTCTTTGCCAGTTCAGGGCTGACTTCCGAGATGCGGATGGCAAGACGCAGACGCAGGGAGTTGCAGTATTTTCTCCACTTGGTGATGTCGCCGCGGAAGAGCAGGTCGCCTTCGGAGATGTCGCCGGTGGCTGCATCGTCGGCAAAGCTGTCGGCTGCTTCTTTCAGCTTGGCGAGCATGGCAGGGTAAATCTGTTCCTGTGTGTCGTATTTCGGGGTGAGGATACCGCTTTTCATACGGACTGCATCGCTGTAAGGCACGTCACGCCAGCGGTCGGTGGCTATCTGGATGAGGGTAACTTCCATGACTTTTGCCACATTAAGTATGTTGATGTTTTTTTCGGCGTTGCGCTGTATGTCCATTACATTGTTCAGGATGCGGTACACGTATTCCCAGTTGTTGTCTTGTATGCCGGTACGGTAGTTGTAACGGGCTTCATCGATGTAGCTCATCTTTGCCACATAGCCGCAGAAGCTCATCGGTTCGTCCATGGCAAACCAGCGGTCGTAGAAGCGGTAGGAGGTGGAATAGATGGAGTAGGCAAGCAGGTTGTCGTTGGGTACTTTGGCTGCATTGTCGGGGTCTCTGTTTATTTCATCGAACGAGCTGGTACATCCGGCTGTGCTCCACATGAGACTGCCTGCCAGGAATGTCATCGCAATTTTTCTGATATTTCTTTTCATGTTTTTTCTGCTTTTTCAGTTTTCCAATTTGTTTTTTCACACGTGTGTTGTTCCTTACTCTCAGAAGGTGAGTCCTACTTTCAGACCGAAGCTGCGGCTGGGTGGATAGGCGTTGGATTCAAATCCTACATCGCCGTTTCCTGAGCCGGTGGTTGATTCGGGGTCGAGGTGGGTCAGGTTTGAACTGTGTACCCACAGGAGGGCAAGGTTGGTGCCTACCAGCGAAATCTTAGCCGACTTGATGAAGCTGTTTTTCAGCAGGCTCTTCGGGAAGGTGTATGAAAGATGTGCTTCACGCAGTTTCAGGTATGAACCGTCGAATACAGACATCTGGCAGATGGTATAGAAATTGGCGAAGAAGTCTTCGGCATTGACGGCTACATCGTTGATCTTTCCGTCGGCTGTCTTGAATACCTTATCGGTGAGTACGTTCTTTCCGGCAATGACTCCGTTTTCACGGATGTCGCCTGCTGCGGTATAATCGTAGATACCGGTCTGTGAACCGAAGGCTTGTGAGATGGAGTAAACATCGCCTCCTTTGCGGAAGTCGAGCAGGAAGCCGAAGCTCCAGTCTTTATAGGTGAACTCATTGCTCCATCCGGCGAGCCAGTCGGGAGTTACGTTTCCAATTTCTTTTCCTGTTTCATATTTCGGCATACCGTTTTCTACAAGGATGGATCCGTCTTCATTATATACGTATCCGGTTCCTACCAGTGTACCCCAGCTTTTGCCTACCATGGCATAGTTTTTACAGCTCCAGCTTTTGCCTATTTCATAGGCATCGAGCTTCTGTCCGGTCACGGGGTCGGAGTAGAGTTCGTCGATGCGGCTCTTATCTTTCGACCAGTTGAAGGTGGTGGTCCAGCTGAATCCTTTCGGATTGCGGAAGATATCGGCAGATAACTGGATTTCTACTCCCTTGTTGCTGATTTTACCGGCATTGATGTACATGGCGTTATATCCGGTGGCAGTGGAAAGGTTGGCTTCCATAATCTGGTCGGTAGTGGTTTTCTGATAATACGCACCGTCGAAGTGGATGCGGTTATCGAGGAAGTTGGCTTCCAGACCGATTTCCCATGTTTTCACCATTTCAGGACGCAGGTTTTGTGCGGGGTAGGTGGTGGGGTTGTAATACAAGGTGGCTCCATCGAACGGAGCCGACAATACTGAGTAATACGCATTGGATACGTAGGGGTCGGTAGCGTTACCAATCTTTGCCCATCCTCCGCGGAGTTTCAGGAAGTTCAACCACTTGCCGTTGGTCAGCATCGGGAGGGTTTCGGTTACAATCCAGCTACCGCTGAATGAGGGGTAGAAGAAGGCATCCTTGATGGTAGAATCCCAGTCGTTGCGTACGCTGATGTCGGCATACAGCTGGTTTTTCCATCCTAAAGACAGGTTGGCATAGACTGAATTTGAACGGCGGGTGTTATGGTTTTCTGATGTGTAGGCATTGCCTTTGGCATTGGCTACGGTATATACACCTGGTACGGTCAGTTCGTCAGCTCCCAGTGTCTTGATTTCGTAAGTGTAGTCGCGGTAGTTGGCTCCGGCAAGGGCGTTTACATTGAAATCGCCGAACTGCTTGGTGAAGTAAGCAATGAAGTCGGCATTGGTTTCGGTAGCACGGCGGTCATAGTCGCGGAAATATCCGTCGGGATAGTCAATGCTCCATTCTACGTTGGAGAGTTGGTTTGAATCGTAGTGGTCGAATCCGAGTCGTCCTTCAAACTTCAGCCAGTCGGTGGGCTTGATAAAGATAGAGGTCTTTCCGTAGAAACGGTCGCGCACGTATTTGTTCAGGTTGTGGTTGAGTACCCAATAGGGGTTTACGGTGTATGCCTGTTGCCAGTTGTAATGGGTATAGTTGCCAAATTCGTCTTTCTGGTCGTAGTTCTGTTTCAAGTCGTCCATATCAATCTGACGGCCGTGCCACTGGAGTAGTGACTGCAATACGTTTCTCTGGTCGTAGCCTGTTCCCGGAAGGTTGTTGCTCTTGGTGCGGATGAAATTGGCTGCCAAGTTGAATTCAAGGTATTTGTTTACATCCATCCGGGTATTGACTGCAGCCGAATAACGTTTCTGGTCGGTGTTCGGGGTGGTACCCTTCTGGTCGCGGAAGCCGAGAGATACACGGGTGGAACTCTTTTCGGTGGTGGCGGCCAGTGAGATGACGTGGTTTTGTGAATAGCCGATGTTGAAGAAATCTTTGATGTTGTCGGGCTGTGAAACCCACGGAGTGGCTTGGCGTACACCGTCGACTACGGGACTGTTATATTGCGGAATCATCAGTCCGATGTCGAGACGCGGACCCCATGATTCGTCGGCATTGTCGTTGACTCCGTTTCCGGCACCATCATAATAAGAATAGCCATGCTGTACGGCAAAATCCTGATAGCTCATGGTTTTGCTATAGCCTGATGCTTTCCAGTCGTATTCGCTGCCGTAATAACCCTGGCCGTATTTGTTCTGCAGCTTGGGCAGGTTGTAAATCTGGTCGACTGTGAAGCTGCCGTCGTAAGACACTTGTATGCCTTTGTCTTTCTTGCCCGACTTGGTGGTGATGAGGATGACTCCGTTACCGGCACGCATACCGTAGAGGGCAGCCGAACCTCCTTTCAACACGGAGATTGAGGCGATGTCTTCGGGGTTGATGTCGTTCAGACCCGAACCCAAGTTGACAGCAGAACCGGTTCCGTTATCGTTCTGGATGGGCACACCATCGACTACAATCAGCGGGGAGTTATCTCCGAAGGAAGAGTTACCGCGGATGACAATGTTCTGTGAAGCACCTACCTGTCCACCTTGTGAGGTAATCTGGATACCTGCCACCTTACCCGAAAGGGAGTTGGCTACATTCAGCTGACCGGCTTGGGTGATTTCATCGGATTTTACTTCCTGCAGGGCGTATCCCAAGGCTTTCTTCTCGCGCGAGATACCCATGGCGGTTACGACGACCTCATCGAGGGTCTTGGCATCGGACTTCAATACTACCTGGAGGGTTCCCGGCTGGATGGTTACTTCCTGAGATACCATTCCTACATAGGAAATAATCAGGGTGGTAGCCGAGGATGGTACATTGGGGATGGTAAAGTCTCCCATGATTCCGGTGATGGTTCCTGTGTTAGTACCTTTAACTAATACCGACGCACCGATTACGGGTTCGCTGTCGTCGGCGGAAGTTACGACACCTGTCACTGTGACAGTTTGCGCCATTGCCAGACTCCAGCTTATAAAGAAACTGGCTAACAGCATTAACATTCTCTCTTTCATAAAGACTCTTTTTTAATTATACAATAACAATCATTAGATTTTCTAAGCATCTTTTCTCTTTCTTTGTCGCAAAGGTAACTATATTTTCTAAAAACAAACAAAAATTCAATAAAAATAGTGATTCGCTATCGTTTTTATAGATATAAATCAATGAACGGACGGGGCTTGATATAATAAAATGAATATTTATGCCTGTTTTAAATAACAAAAAGGAACAAAAAGAGGGGTGTATGATTTTTTAGTGTGATGGTATTAACATGTGTTTGCTGTTTGAAACAATTATATGGTATGTATGATTATGTCAGAGGAAAGCAGGGAAAGGCTGATGGAGGGTAAATAGTGTATCGGGGAAGGAGAAAATAAAAAAGAATTTGTCAAAAAGGCATGGTGATGGCTTTTTTTATGTAAATTTGTCGGGTAAAACAAAGAAAAATCAAACATGCATACCAGACAAGAACAAATGGAAGCCTTCGGGCGGTTGCTTGACGTGCTTGATGAATTGCGCGTGAAGTGTCCTTGGGACAGAAAGCAGACGAATGAGAGTCTGCGCCCCAATACAATAGAAGAGGTGTATGAATTGGCCGATGCGCTGATGAAGAACGACCGGATGAATATCTGCAAAGAACTGGGCGACGTGTTGCTGCACGTGGTGTTTTATGCCAAGATAGGAAGTGAAACGGGAGACTTTGATATAAAAGATGTGTGCGACAAGTTGTGCGACAAGCTGATTTTCCGCCATCCGCATGTGTTCGGTGAGGTGAAGGCTGATACGGCTGAACAGGTTACCGAGAACTGGGAACAGATTAAGCTGAAGGAAAAGGACGGAAACAAATCGGTGTTGAGTGGGGTGCCTGATGCACTGCCTGCCTTGATTAAGGCTTACCGCATCCAGGATAAGGCGCGTAATGTGGGCTTCGACTGGGAAGAGCGTACGCAGGTATGGGAGAAGGTGAAAGAGGAAATTGCCGAATTTGAGCAGGAAGTGGACCGGATGGACAAGGAGAAAGCGGAAGCTGAATTCGGGGATGTGATGTTCAGCTTGATTAATGCTGCCCGCCTGTATAAGATTAATCCGGACAATGCACTGGAACGTACGAACCAGAAGTTTATCCGCCGCTTTAATTACCTGGAGGCGCATACCATTAAGGAGGGACGTAACTTGAAGGATATGACGCTGGAGGAAATGGATGCCATCTGGAATGAGGCGAAGAGGCTGGAGAAGAATGAGGAATGAAGGATAAACTCAAAAGCTCAAAAACTTAAACAATGAAACAACGATCTTTTAAACTGTTTATGCTGCTGGTTCTGACCCTCTGTGTCATGACCGCACGCGCTGCCGATATAGAAGTCTTGAACAAGCTGAAATCGCTGCCGGGAGTAACGCAGGTGGATACGCTTGCCAGCAAGCACTATGCAAATAAATATGTGATGTATATCGACCAGCTGTTGGACCCGGCTCATCCCGAAGTGGGGAGCTTTAAGCAGCGGGTTATCTTGGCTCATGTGGGCTATGACCGTCCTACGGTATTGGTGACGGAAGGCTATGATGCCAATTATGCCGTTAATCCGAACTATAAAGAAGAACTGTCGGTATTGCTTAATGCCAATCTGGTGTTTGTGGAATACCGCTATTTCGGAGAGTCGATGCCGCAGCCTTGTAACTGGGCTTATCTGACGGTGAAGAATTCGCTGGCCGACCTGCATCGGGTGAATATCACCTTCCGTAACCTTTATTCGGGCAAGTGGGTGGCTACCGGTATCAGCAAGGGCGGACAGACTACGATGTTTTACCGTTCGTATTATCCGGATGATGTGGATGTATCGGTTCCTTATGTAGCTCCGCTGAACCAGTCGCTGGAGGACGGACGGCATGAGGTGTTCCTGAGCGAAAAGGTGGGTACGGCTAAGGAGCGCAAGGCGGTGGAAGAGGCGCAGCTTACGCTGCTGAAACGGAAGCAGGCTTTGCTCCCTATGCTGGCTGCTTACTGCAAGGAGAAAGGGTATACTTTCCGGGTTCCGCTGGAAGAGGTGTTCGACTACTGTGTGCTGGAGTATGCTTTTGCTCTGTGGCAGTGGGGTACGCCGGTGGCAAATATTCCTTCGGAAAAAGACTCCGACAAGGTATGGTTTGACTATCTGATTGCCATCAACGCGCCCGATTATTTTTCACAGCAGTCTCCTTTCCCTTCTTTCAATGTGCAGGCTGCCAAGGAACTGGGCTATTACGGCTATGATGTGGAACCGTTTAAGGCTTATCTCAGCATTGCTACGGCAAAGGATTATCTGCGGCGGGTGATGCTTCCTGAAGAGCTGGATGATTTGACCTTTGACGATGCGCTTTATCGCCATACGGTGGATTTCCTGAAAAACGAAGACCCGAAGATGATTTATATTTACGGTGAAAACGACCCGTGGACGGCATCGGGGGTGACTTGGCTGGAGGGAAAGAAAAACATTCATGTGTTTGTGCATCCGCGCGGAAGTCATTCTACCCGCATTGCTACATTCAGCGAGAAGAAACAGCGCGAAATCAAGTCGCTGCTGGAAGACTGGCTGGACGTGAAACTGAAATAATCAGTCTACTTTATAATCAATCACTAAACGAAGAATAAAATGAACAAGACAATTATTACTGTAGTGGGTAAGGATGCGGTGGGTATCATTGCCCGTGTGTGTACGTATCTGGCTGAAAACCATGTGAACATTCTGGATATTACGCAGACCATTGTGCAGGGGTATTTCAACATGATGATGATTGCCGATGCTGCTGAACTTGACAAGCCTTTTGAGGAGGCGGTAAACGAACTGACTGCACTGGGGGAAGAACTGGGTGTGCAGGTGAAATGGCAGCGTGAAGATATTTTTAATAAAATGCACCGAATTTAAGCAAACGCTATGATACATATTTCTGAGGTTATCGAAACCAACAAGATGATTGAGCGCGAGAATCTGGACGTGCGTACCATTACGATGGGAATCAATCTGCTGGACTGTGCAGACAGCCGGCTGGATGTGCTCTGTGAGAATATATACCGTAAAATCACGACCTTGGCAAAAGACTTGGTCAAGACGGGTGAGGAGATTTCGAAGGAATATGGTATTCCTATCGTGAACAAGCGCATCTCTATTACTCCGGTTGCCTTGGTGGGAGGTACTGCTTGTCAGTCTCCTGAAGATTATGTGCAGATAGCCCGTACGCTCGACCGGGCTGCTGCCGAGCTGGGGGTGAACTTCATCGGTGGTTATTCGGCTATCGTATCGAAAGGCATGAGCCGCAGTGACGAGTTGCTGATCCGTTCTATTCCGCAGGCACTGGCTTGCACGGAACGCATCTGCAGTTCGGTAAATGTGGGCTCAACCAAGACGGGCATCAATATGGATGCGGTGCGGCTGATGGGCGAAATCATCAAGGAAACGGCGGAACTGACGAAGGAGCGTGATTCGCTGGGATGTGCCAAGCTGGTGGTGCTCTGCAATGCGCCCGATGATAATCCGTTTATGGCGGGTGCTTTTCATGGCGTATCAGAAGCGGATGCTATTATCAATGTAGGTGTAAGCGGTCCGGGGGTGGTGAAATATGCATTGGAACAGATCCGGGGAGAAAACTTCGAGGTGCTGTGTGAAACCATCAAGCGTACGGCGTTTAAGATTACCCGTGTGGGACAGCTGGTGGCTCAGGAGGCGTCACGCCGGCTGGGAATTCCGTTTGGCATTATCGACCTCTCGCTGGCTCCTACGCCGGCTGTAGGCGACAGTGTGGCAGAAATCTTGCAGGAAATCGGGCTGGAACATCCGGGAGCTCCGGGTACTACTGCTGCTTTGGCTTTGCTGAACGATCAGGTGAAAAAAGGCGGTGTGATGGCTTCGTCGTATGTAGGCGGACTGAGCGGTGCCTTTATTCCGGTGAGTGAAGACCAGGGTATGATTGATGCGGTAGAAGCCGGTGCACTGACCCTGGAGAAACTGGAGGCGATGACTTGTGTGTGTTCGGTGGGTCTCGATATGATTGCCATTCCGGGAAGTACATCGGCTGCTACGATTTCGGGCATGATTGCCGATGAATCTGCCATCGGTATGATTAACCAGAAGACTACGGCGGTGCGTATCATTCCGGCAGTGGGCAAGGAGGCTGGCGATACGGTGGAGTTCGGCGGACTGCTGGGCTATGCTCCAGTGATGCCGGTGAACCGTTTCAGCTGTGAGGCTTTCGTAACGCGTGGCGGACGTATTCCGGCTCCGATACATAGCTTTAAGAACTGATTACCGTGATAGGAATATAAAAAGAGAAACGCCAGAACTTCTGCTTTCAAGAAGTTCTGGCGTTGCTGTTGTGTGATGTGAAGTTATTTATCGTACTTCTTCCAGATAGAGAACCCGGCTGGCATAATCGTTTAGTTTGTGATAATCCACTTTATGTGTGTAAGGAATTTCCAGTCCGTTGTTCATCAGGAAACTGCCGCTGAATACCTTTCCTTCAAACGGCAGGGGTTCATTGTCTATCCGGTTCAGTTCGTGAATCCGGTAAGTCTTTTCAGCATCGAGTCCTGCCATTTTTACGCGTGGCAAGTGCTGATTGACAAATGTTTCGGTTTTCCACCAATAGAATACCGCTTTGTCTTTCTCAGGCGAGGTGTACATAAGAGAGGCAACCCCGAGTTTGTCATAAGGTGAAACGAGACGGTAAAGGTCGCCCAGTTGAACCGTGGGACGAATTGTTTTATATTCGCTTATGGCTTTCCGGCACAGTTCCTTTTCTTCGTCAGTCATGTTCTTGGGTTGGATTTCCATGCCTAAACGTCCGCTCATTGCTACGTCGATGCGATATTTCAACGGAATGGTTCGGAAAGTCTGATGGTTAGGTGCGGCACTGATGTGCGATGCCATGGCAATGGCCGGGAAGAAATAAGACGTTCCCCACTGCATGTAAATGCGTTGTAAGGCATCGGTATTATCGCTTACCCAAAATTCGTCGAAATAGGGAAGGTATCCATAGTTAGCACGTCCGCCTCCACTGGCACAAGCCTGAATGGTCAGGTTGGGGTATTTTTCCCGGATGCGTTGGCACACTTTTTCAAAGCCGCGGTGAAAATCTATGTACAGATGGCTTTGGTTGTCTTTGGTAAGATAGTTTGAACCATGATTTTGTATACCCATATTGGCATCCCATTTGATGTAATCTATTTGTGGGTTTTCGGTCATGAGCTTGTCGACTACTCCGAACACGAAGTCTTGTACTTCCGGATTGCTTAAGTCCAAAACAAGTTGTGTACCTCCACGTCCTGTTACAGGATTACGTTCAGGGGCTTTCAGTATCCATTTCGGATGTTTTTCATAGAGTTCGCTGACCGTATTTGTCATTTCCGGCTCAATCCATATACCGAATTTGATTCCATTTTTCTCGGCTCCCTTGATAAGCGAATTGATACCTTCAGGTAGTTTCCGTGAATCAACCGTCCAGTCGCCCAAGGCAGCATTGTCAGTGTTACGTGGATATTTTTCGCCAAACCATCCGTCGTCCATGACGAACAGTTCACCTCCCATAGAGGCTATGTCGGCCATCATCTGTTCCATGCCTTGCTGGTTGATGTCAAAATAAACCCCTTCCCAACTGTTGAGTAAGATTTTGCGTGGTGTATTACCATGAGCCAACTTGTAAGCACGTGCCCAGCGGTGGAAACTCCGGCTTGCTCCACTCAGTCCCTGAGTGCTGTAAGTCAAGGCCAGTACCGGTGTACGGAACACTTCATTGCGTGTCAGGTTGTAAGCTGAATTTTCTTCATTTATACCGGCAAAGAAGTGATGGTAGTCACTGTCATCGGTGTCAATGCGTAGTTTGTAGTTGCCGGTATAACACAGGGCAGCTCCGATGACATGTCCTTTGTTCTCTTGTGGCTTGCCATCGAGTGAAAGCATGACTTCAGCATGAGCAGTATGTGAATTACGTACTCCGTCTTTGTTTTTTATAACCTTCATGCCCGGTTGCAACGGTTCTTGTGCCACTTTACCTTCATTGGCCCATGAGCCATAAAGGGAAGAAAGCCATACATTTCCCCGGCGGATAGGGAGATAGCCAGACGCAAACTGTGTGAGTGTGACATTCTTCTTTTCATCGTGTCTGACTTCTGTCCAAGTTTCAATGATGTCAACATCCTGATAGGCCTTGTAGTATACATTTACATAGAAGGGATAGACCTTGTCTTTCATGAAAACGGTGGTAAGGATGCTGTGTGCAGCCGTATCGTTTTCTACTTTGACAACCTCCATTTGGAGTGTTCTGTTTCCGTCACCATGTTTTACGGCGAGGGCGGTTTCACTCTGGCAGTTCATGCCGTAAACCGGATAGGCATTTATGCCCGGTAATCCGGAGGCGTTGAGCGAAGCCAGATCTTTTTCGTTCAGTTTGGCGCCATAATAAAGTTGTTTGAGCTCTCCTCCTTTCGTGGCTTCAATAACCAGCGAAGTGTGTGGGGTAGATACAGGTAGAATAACCTGAGCAGATGCCGCTTTGCCAATCACTGACAAAGTGGCCATCAGAAAGAAACTTTTTTTGATATCCATGTCTTTTGATATTAGATAGTTTTTATGCTGGCAAAAATAGGGGTTTTTATGGAAGTAGAATGATATTCATTTGTCATATATTGATAGAAAAATATGTTTTGTTATATTTGCATGAGTTTACTAATGAGAAAAACACAGGTGCAGTATGATAAAACAACAGGAAAGCCATATTATTCGGGAGATAACGCCTCTTTCAGAAAAAGATTGTTTTTATATAGCCGACCGTCATAAAACGGAGTTTACTTATCCGATTCATTGTCATAAAGAGTTTGAACTGAACTTTGTGGAACATGCTTCTGGCTTGAAGCGAATAGTAGGCGATTCAATGGAAATGGTGGGTGAGTATGATCTCGTTTTGATAACCAGTCCTGATTTGGAGCATGTGTGGGAACAGGGGGAATGCTGTTCGGAGGATATTCATGAGATTACAGTTCAGTTCTCTCCTTATTTTATAGCCAACCTGATTCAGACTAATCAGTTTGACCGGGTACGGACGATGCTGACCAAAGCGCAGAACGGATTGTGCTTTCCTTTGCATGCAGTGATGAAGGTGTATAATCTGATTGAAGAGTTGTCGGAAACAAAAGGTTTTTATGCGGTTATAAAGTTTCTTACCTTATTATATGAATTGTCTTATTTTACCGATGAAGCCCGTGAACTTTCTAGTTCTTCTTTTGCTAAAATAGAGGTGCAGTCGGATAGCCGTAGGGTTCAGCGTGTACAGCAATATATCAATACACATTATCAAGAGGAAATCCGTTTAACCCAACTGGCAGACATGGTGGGGATGACCCCGGCTTCATTCAGCCGTTTCTTTAAATTGCGTACAGGAAAGAGTCTGTCGGAATACATCATAGATATCCGGCTGGGCTATGCCATCCGCTTGTTGGCCGATTCTACGATGTCGATTGCTGAAATATGTTATGAATGTGGCTTTAATAATCTGTCGAATTTCAACCGCATGTTTAAAAAGAAAAAAAAGTATTCGCCTAAAGAGTTCCGGGAAAACTACAGGAAGAAGCGGGTGGTTATTTAATCGGTTTCGTGAGGAGCTATTCATGGGCAGACTTGGAATAGTGGCTGAAAGAATAAAAGTTGAATGGTATCGGGTTTGGATAAAAAAGTATAAGTGTTTTTATTCAAACCCGATTAATTTTGCACTTGTCAAACAGATGGGTTGACGCCGGACTTTTGCCGGCAAGACAAGACTGTAAGAATATGTTTAACCTCAACAAAAGTGAATGATATGGAAAATAGAAAATGGATGGCAGGCGCGTTATGCTTAGGTATGCTGTTTTCATGTGGAGTGGATATGAAAGAAGGTAATAGGGAAAAGACAGAAGAGGCTGTTTTTATGGAGCATCGGTTAGGTGAAATAGCGCATCATGGATTCATGATAGGGCATCACGATGATCCGGTCTATGGAATAGGATGGGATGGTGATGCGAACCGCAGTGATATAAAAAGTGTGTGTGGGGATTATCCGGCTGTCATGTCGTTTGACTTGGGAAGAATAGAACTCGGAGGTGAAAAGAATCTTGACAATGTGTCGTTCGACAGAATGCGCAAGGAAACGATAGCGCAGTATGAGCGGGGCGGTATGGTTTCGTTTTCATGGCATGTGGACAATCCTGCAACAGGTAAGGACTCATGGGATGTTTCAGACACCACAGTGGTAAAGTCTGTACTGCCGGGTGGTGTGAATCATGAAAGATTTATAGATTGGTTGGATAGAGTGGCTGCGTTTTTTAATTCGATAAAAACAGCGGAAGGAGTGAAGGTTCCTTTATTGTTCCGTCCTTGGCATGAACACACGGGAAGCTGGTTCTGGTGGGGCGAAAGGCTGTGTACCCGGGATGACTACAAGGCGCTTTGGAGGATGACAGTTAACCGGATGCAGGAAAAAGGGGCTACTCAATTACTTTATGCTTATTCTCCGGGTGTTGAGCCTCGCGATACATCGGAGTATATGGAACGTTATCCGGGGGATGATATCATTGATTTGTTTGGGGCAGACATTTATCAGTATGATGACAACTATCAAAACCAATTGGAACATTCACTGCAGATTATAGCAACGCTTTCAGAGGAGCATAAGAAACCGATGGCAATTACTGAAACGGGTTATGAAACCATACCTGATTCAGTTTGGTGGACAGAAACGCTGTTGCCTGTTGTCCGGAAATATCCGGTGAGCTATGTCTTGTTCTGGCGGAATGCCCGTGAACGTGAGAATCATTTTTACGCTCCTTATCCGGGGCATGATTCCGAAGCCGATTTTATCCGGTTTTATGACCATCCGAACACATTGTTCGTATCTGATTTGACAAAAATAGATTTTACATATTAATTAATAAACTAGAATAAAAAAACAAGCACTATGGATAAGTTTGAAGAAAAGGTGAAAGCCTTGTTTGCGGAACATGAATCCTTGGTTTCACGTAAAAATGAGCCGTTGGCTGAAACGAACGGAGTATATGTACGTTATAAAAACCCGGTATTGACTGCGGTCCATACTCCGGTTTTCTGGCGGTATGATTTAAATGAGCATACAAATCCGTATTTAATGGAACGCCTCGGAATGAATGCTACCATGAACTCGGGAGCTATCAAGTGGCAGGGAAAGTATCTGTTAATGGTACGGGTGGAAGGTGTAGACCGAAAGTCATTTTTTGCTGTTGCAGAGAGTCCTAACGGAGTAGATAATTTCCGTTTCTGGGATTATCCGGTGACGATGCCAGATGATGTGATTCCTGCCACTAACATCTATGATATGCGTCTGACTGCGCATGAAGACGGATGGATTTATGGTATTTTCTGTGCGGAACGTCATGATGACACTGCTCCGGCGGGAGATTTATCTTCGGCTACGGCTACAGCAGCTATAGCCCGTACCCGTGACTTTAAAGTTTGGGAACGTCTTCCTGACCTGAAGACAAAAAGCCAGCAGCGTAATGTGGTGTTGCATCCGGAATTTGTAGACGGGAAATACGCGCTTTATACACGTCCGCAGGATGGATTCATTGATGCCGGAAGTGGAGGAGGAATCGGATGGGCTTTGGTTGACGATATGACACATGCTGAAATTACGGATGAAAAGATTATTGATGCTCGTTTCTATCATACCATCAAGGAGGTGAAAAACGGTGAAGGACCTCATCCCATCAAGACATCGAAGGGATGGCTTCACTTGGCTCACGGGGTACGTGGATGTGCGGCTGGTTTGCGCTATGTGCTGTATTTATATATGACTGCGCTTGATGATCCTACACGGGTGATTGCAGCTCCGGGAGGTTATTTTATGGCTCCTGAAGGTGAGGAACGCATTGGGGATGTTTCGAACGTTTTGTTTGCTAATGGTTGGATAGCAGATGAAGACGGAAAGGTGTTCATTTATTATGCTTCATCGGATACCCGGATGCATGTTGCAGTTTCTACAGTTGATAGGTTGGTGGATTATTGTCTGAACACACCAGAAGACGGGCTTACAACAACTGCTTCGGTGGAGACCTTGAAAAAGTTGATTGATCGCAATATGAAATTGTTGAAAGAATAAGGTAAATGCTATTACTATGATAACACTGAAAGAAAAAATAGGCTACGGATTTGGAGATATGGCCTCTTCGATGTTTTGGAAACTTTTCGGGGCTTATCTGATGATTTTCTATACGGATGTTTTCGGATTATCGGCGGCTATGGTGGGTACGATGTTCTTGGTGACTCGTGTGTGGGATTCGGTGTTCGACCCGATTGTGGGAATGATAGCCGACCGCACAGAGAGTCGTTGGGGCAAGTTTCGTCCATATCTTTTGTTGTTGGCTGTGCCGTTCGGCTTGATAGGAGGACTTACTTTTTATACCCCTCCTTTCGGTGATACCGGCAAGTTGGTTTATGCCTATATTACTTATTCACTGATGATGATGGTGTATTCGGCTATCAATGTGCCTTATGCTTCTTTGCTGGGGGTAATGAGTCCACAGGTGAAAGAGCGGAATACGCTTTCTACTTACCGCATGATGTTTGCTTATATAGGCAGCTTTATAGCGTTGTTGTTTTTTATGCCTATGGTCAATCTGTTTAGCGGAAACAGCCATGTGGTGGCACACCAGCAGCATGGGTGGATGATGGCAGCCGGTGTGATTGCTGTAGTTTGCGTATGCTTGTTTTTGGGATGTTTCTCGTGGACGCGTGAGCGGGTGAAGCCTATCAATTTAAAACAGACTTCCTTGAAAAGAGATGTGAAGGACTTGTTTCATAATCGTCCGTGGTGGATTCTTTTCGGTGCCGGGGTAGCTACGCTGGTATTTAACTCAATTCGCGATGGGGCTGTGGTTTATTATTTCAAGTATTACATTGTGGAAGCCGATTTCAGAACGTTTTCTTTTTGGGGTATGTCATTTGTGTTGAGCGGTTTGTTTCTTTCTGTGGGGCAAATGGCTAATATCGTGGGAGTGGTACTTGCTGCTCCGGTGAGCAATAAAATTGGAAAGAAGAAAACGTTTGTCGGCTCCATGTTATTGGCAGCTGTAATGAGTATAGCTTTCTTTTGGCTTGATAAAGATGATTTAGTCTTGATTTTTATTCTCCAGTGCTTGATAAGCGTTTGTGCCGGAAGTATTTTCCCTTTACTTTGGTCTATGTATGCCGATTGTACTGATTATTCGGAGCTAAGGACTGGAAATCGTACGACTGGATTGATTTTCAGTGCTTCATCTATGAGCCAGAAGCTGGGATGGGCCATTGGCACTGCTGTTACTGGATGGCTGCTGGCTTTCTTCGGGTTTCAGGCGAACATGGAGCAAAGCACAGAAACTATTCAGGGAATTAAAATGTTTCTGAGCTGGCTTCCTGCAGGAGCAGCATTGCTTTCTGTATGGTTTATGGTTTGTTATCCGTTGGGAGAGCAAGCCGTAAAGACGATTATTGAACAGTTGAATTTAAAACGTGGACAAACGAATGGATAAGATAATTGAAAAACTTCGCAAGGAAGTGAAAGAAGAACTGGTGGATCATATTCTTCCTTTCTGGATGAATGGAATGAAGGATGAGGTGAACGGAGGTTTTTACGGCCGGATTACCGGTGAGAACCAGCTGGAACCTGAGGCTCCTAAAGGAGCGATTTTGAATGCCCGTATTTTGTGGACTTTTTCGGCGGCTTATCGGATTTTGGGTAAAGATGAATATCTGGCTGTTGCTACACGTGCCAAGCGTTATTTGCTTGACAAGTTTTATGATGCAGAATTTGGGGGTATTTACTGGTCGGTGAATTATAAAGGCGAGCCGCTTGATATGAAAAAACAGATTTATGCCATTGGCTTTGCTATTTACGGACTGAGTGAATATGTTCGTGCTACAGGAGATGAGGAAGCGCTCAGATATGCCCAAAAATTATTTGAATCAATAGAGAGTTATAGCTTTGACAAACAGGAGAATGGGTATTGTGAGGCTTTGACTCGCAACTGGGCTCCGATAGCTGATATGCGTTTAAGCGATAAAGATGAGAATGAAAAGAAAACCATGAATACTCATTTGCATATTTTGGAGCCTTATACCAATTTATATCGTGTATGGAAAGATGAACGCTTGCATTTTCAGTTGAAGAACTTGATAGAATTATTTGCTGATAAAATTTTAGATGAACAGACTTGTCATCTGAACTTGTTTTTTGAGGATAATTGGTTAAATAAGTATCATATTATATCTTACGGACACGATATTGAGGCTTCTTGGCTGTTACATGAGGCAGCCTTGGTGTTAGATGATACCGATGTGTTGAGCAGAATAGAGCCCTTGGTGGTTGGTATAGCTAAGGCGGCTGGAGAAGGTTTGCTTTCAGACGGAAGTTTGGTTTATGAGCATTTTCCGTTGACGGGAAAAACTGATAGGGAATTGCATTGGTGGGTGCAAGCAGAGAATGTGGTGGGTCATATCAATCTGTATCAATATTTTGGAGATACAAAAGCACTGGAAATTGCGGTAAAGTGCTGGCAGTTTATTCGCAGTAGATTGATTGACCGAGAAAACGGAGAGTGGTTTTGGAGTATCTTGCCTGACGGTACGGTAAATAGGCATGATGATAAGGCTGGTTTCTGGAAATGTCCCTATCATAGCGGGAGAATGTGTATGGAAATAATGGAACGTTTTTCTTGATTTTTTCCAAAGTCGGATTTGTATTGTTTAATGATAAAATAGTGTCAGTTTACAGTTTTTTATGTTGCTATCTTTGCGCTTAGAAGATGATAACCTTAGGACCGGTATTATAGAAAGACGTCAGACTCTTTTTAACCTGTTTACTTATTGTTGACCTGTAAACGAAATAATTTAATCATAATAAAAAATACTTATATGAAATTGAAAGCGAAAAGAAATCTGCTGATGGCTGGAGCTTGTACTGCTTTTTTATTAGGAAGCGGAATGAAAGCTTGGGCTGTTCATGCAGAAATTGCCGGCATTGCCCAGCAAGCTAAAAGACAGATTACGGGAGTGGTTTCTGATTTGACTGGTGAACCTGTAATTGGAGCAAATGTGATTGAGAAAGGAACGACCAATGGGGTGATTACTGATATTGATGGTAGATTTTCTCTGACTGTTAATAATCCGGAGGCTGTTATTGAAATCTCATTTTTGGGTTATGCTACACAAGAATATAAAGTGGGTAAGCAGACTTCCTTTAAAGTTATTTTAAAAGAAGATGCAGAAGTACTGGATGAAGTAGTGGTGGTAGGTTATGGTACCATGAAAAAGCGGGATCTTTCGGGGGCGGTTTCTCAGATTAAGAGTGATGATCTGATGAAGGGAAATCCGGCTGATTTCAGTCAGGGGCTTGCCGGAAAAGTGGCAGGTGTACAGGTGAATCAGAGTGATGGTGCACCGGGAGGTGGAGTCAGCATCCAAATTCGTGGAACAAACTCGTTTTCTACAAGTTCGCAGCCATTGTATATTGTAGATGGGGTGCCTTTTGATGCGGGGGCAACTCCTGCCAGTGATGCAAACTCAAACAGCAATCAGACGTCTAATCCGCTTTCATTTATTAACCCGCATGATATTCAGTCAATTGAAGTTCTGAAAGATGCTTCGGCTACAGCTATCTATGGTTCACGTGGTGCAAACGGAGTGGTAATTGTAACTACTAAGCGAGGGGAGGCAGGACGTGATCAGGTAGAGTTTTCAGCGAACTTTAGCTTTTCAAAAGTGGCTCGGAAAATAGATGTACTTGATGCTTATACATATGCGCTTTATCAAAACGAATCGGTATTGAATGATGCAAAATACAGTGGTAAGATAGGAGATTTGCCTTATCCGGGTAAGTGGGAATATGCGCAGAAAGGTGACGGGACGATGAATGCATTATCAGGAAAATATAAGCCTTCACCTGAAAACTTCTTACATCCCGGAATGTATATAGATGAGTACGGAAATGAAACGTATGTAGGATTGGCCGACTGGCAGGACTTGATTTTTCAGGGCGGTTTCTCGCAAGAATATAACATCAGTGTTTCCGGAGGGTCGGACAAAGGATGGCATTCGTTTTCGGGAAACTTTCTTGACCAAAGTGGTATTATCAAGAATTCAGGATTTACACGTTATTCGCTACGTGCCAACATCGGACGCAAGATTACAAACTGGCTGGAGATGGGAATGAATACGAGTTTTACTCATACTTTAACTGATTTCTCAAAAACAAATGCTTCTGATTATGGAGTCATTCGTTCGGCTCTGATATTTCCGACCACTTATGATCCTGACAATAACAAAGCTGAAACCGGCGAGTTGAGCTGGCTGGCTTCTAATCCGCTTGCCTATGTGAACTCTACAAAAGACCAGCTCAAGGCAATCAATGTGTTTAATTCGTCTTATCTGGAAGTGAAGATATTTCCTTTTTTGAAATTCAGACAGAATCTGGGTATCAGCTATACAAATAATGATCGTGGAACGTATTATGGACGTGAAACTCAGGAGGGGGCTTCTACCAGCAATATTAATGGTAAGGCGGGACAGTCGTCTAACTGGTGGTTGGGAATTACCTCAGAGTCTTTGCTGACTTTTGACAAAACTTTTGGAGCACATGCTATTAATGCTGTGGTAGGTTTTACTGCTGAAAAATCAAGTTGGGCGAGCAAATCAATGACGGCTACAGGTTTTCCCAGTGACCTGACACAAGATTATGATATGAGCCTGGGAAAGAATCCCGGCAAACTGATTTCTGACCGCGGAGATGCTGCTCTTGCTTCGGTATTGGGACGTGTAAACTATACGCTGCTTGATAAATATATCTTTACTGCTTCTTACCGTGCTGATGGTTCGAGTAAGTTTACTGATGAAAATAAGTGGGCAACTTTCCTTTCGGGTGCATTTGCTTGGCGTATGTCAGAAGAACCATTTATCAAGAACTTAAATCTGTTCAGTAACTTGAAATTGCGTTTGAGCTATGGGGAGACTGGTAATCAGGGAATAGGCAGTTATCGTACGCTGTCTATCTTGAATATTGCTAATTATCCCTATGCTGGTTCACTGGAGAGTGGTTTTGCACAAGTGGACTGGCGTGGACCAGTTTCAAAAGACTTACGTTGGGAAACCACTTCACAATATAACATCGGTTTGGATATGGGATTCTTGAATAATCGTATTAATCTGACCATTGACTACTACTATAAAAAGACACGCGATTTGCTCCAGGATGTAAAGATTCCTAACAGTACCGGTTTTGGAACCATGATGGTGAACAGCGGACATGTTACGAATCAAGGGCTGGAATTAAGCGGTAAGTTCTTTGTTCTTCAACATACACCGTTGAAGTGGAATATTGATGCAAATATCTCTTTTAATAAGAATGAAATCGGCGGATTGAAATCAGACCAATATGCAAGTAAGCTTTGGAATGCTGCCGATGAGGTGTTTTTGCAACGTAACGGATGTCCGATTGGAACGATTTATGGATATGTAGAAGATGGATTTTATGATAATCTGGCAGAGGTGATGGCTTCTCCCGATCCGGAAATCCGTGCAAAGGGTATGTCGATGGTTGGTGAAATCAAATATCGGAATTTTGATGAAAACCCCGCTATTACTTCTGCCGATCGCGTGATAATAGGCGATACGAATCCTGATTTCGTTTATGGTATCACCAATAATTTTGAGTGGAAGAATTTTACTTTAAGCTTCTTTTTACAGGGAAGTCAGGGAAATGATATTTTTAATGGAAACCTGATGGATATGAAAATGTCGAATGTGGGGAATGTGGTACGTGAGGCTTACGACACACGGTGGACGCCTGAAAATGCACCGATTGCACGTTGGCCGAAGGCTACAAACGGCTATGAACGTACGTGGCTGATTTCAAACCGCTATGTAGAGGATGGATCTTATCTGAAACTGAAAAGTTTGAATATTGGTTATAACTGGAAGCCGAACTTTAAGGGGGTTAACCAAATCAGTATTTATGCCAGTGCTACCAATTTGTTTACCATAACAGGATATAGCTGGTATGATCCTGAAGTAAATGCCTTTGGTTCGGATGCTTCACGTCGAGGGGTAGATATTTATTCTTATCCTAGTAGCCGTACATTCTCTTTGGGACTTAAAGTTAACTTTTAAACCGTCAAATCGTACATGATTATGAAATTACATCAATTATATATGCTTTTTGCACTTTCGGCAGTGACTGCCGGTTCGCTGACATCGTGCGCTGATTTTTTGAAGGAAGAGCCTTATTCGTATGTCGGAATAGATGAAGTTGGAAATGATAATGAGGCTGTAGGCTTATGGGTGACGGGTGTTTACAGCAAGTGGCTGGACGATATGGCACGCTGGGGTAATTTCCCTCGCCTCTTGGATATGGACTGTGATTATGCATCGGGACCAGACTGGGCTTTCTCAAATTTAGGAGCAGGGAACTTTCAGGGTGATGAGGTTCCGAATACTTTATGGAACGGATGCTATAACTTGATAAACCGTGCCAATGTAGCTATTGAATATGTAAATGCTATAACTGGCGCTAATGAGAAAGTAAAAAACAATGGATTGGGGGAGCTTTATTTTCAGAAGGCTTTTGCTTATTTCTTGTTGGTAAGAGCATATGGAGACATTCCGTTGTTTGATGTTTCCATAGATGCAGGAGCGGATTATAATCAGCCTCGCCGTCCGATTGCTGAGGTTTATGAGGAGATTATACGTTTGTTGGAGCAGGAAGCTATTCCTCGTCTGTACCGTAATACGGATTCTGGTTATCGGACAGGGCATGTTTGTGCCGGAACAGCTGTGGCACTTCTTTCAAAAGTATATGTTACCATGGGAGCTGCATCTATGGCATCTGGGGCAGAAGTGACAGTGAAAACCGGTGCGGCATATAAGTTTAACGGAGATACCAAAGAACTTGAAATGCCTGTGTCAAAAGTATTTTTGAAAACCCAGCTGAAGGGATATGAGGGTTTTGACTCGCAGGCTTGCTATCGTGAGGCTGCTCGTTGGGCTGGTTATCTGATTAGTCCTGACAGCGAGCATGATTATGGAGTGTATGGATTGCTGCCTTATGAAAAATTGTGGACCAAGGCTGGATATGATGAAACAGGAGTACAGATGGAACATTTATTTTCATTGCGCCCGAAAAGCGGTGATGAGGTGTATAGTTCCGGTATATTGGAATGGTATCATGGCATTGACAATGGTTCGGGAGTGATTCGGAATGGTCTTTATATCGGTAGCAGATATCATTGGTATTGTCTTTTCGAAAATCATGATTTCCGAATCACTCAAGGAGTAAAACATCGCTTTGTATATTCTTATCAAGATGAGAATGAAAATAACAAGAGTGGTTTTTATTATCCGAATACAGCACAGTATAAACTGATGGCAACCGGATATGATGCGGCAGGAAATAAGGTGGCCAATCCGGTGGCTCCTTATAATGACGGACGCAACTACTATTTTAATGTAGGAAGTGAATGCCTGGCATTTACCAATAAATATGGAGATGTAACCGATGCTACTCAGAAATATTCAGATGCATATTATCCTTTTTTGCGTATGGCTGATGTATATCTGATTTATGCTGAAGCACAGAATGAACTGGGAAATACTTCAGAGGCTGTGGCACGCTTGAATGAGGTCCGTCGCCGTTCGAATGCCGGAGAAATGCGTGAACAATCGTCGAAGGCTATTTTGCGCTCAGCTATTATTGAAGAAAGAGCGAAGGAGCTGGCATTGGAAGGAGACCGTCGCTGGGATTTGGTTCGTTGGGGTATTTACAAGGAAGTGATGAACTCTATCGGTGGAACGAACAAAGATGGTTCAAGGTCAAATTATGATGAGGCGGGTATTAACAAACATCGTGAAGATCGGCATTGGCTGTTCCCTCTTCCATCATCAGAGGTTTCTACTAACGAATTGATTGATAACAATAATCCGGGCTGGAACTAATTAACTCTTGTGCAACAATTAAAGATTGGATGATATGAAAAGTAATCATGTAAAAACAATGGCAGTATTGGTCTTGTTGGCAGGTGGAACTTCTGCTTGTACTGATATTGTTACATATAATGATAATTATGATGACGGGCTCACTTCAGTGGGGGCTCCTGTGATAGAACAGGTTTTTTCGGCTGATGATGTCGAAAAAGAGAATCCGATAACAGCCGGAGTGTTTGAGCAGATGTTGGTCTTGACAGGCAAAAATCTGAGTCATGTGAAAAAGGCTGCATTCAATGGGGTAGAAGTAGCGGTATCTGAAATTTATGCTACGGCAGCTTATGCTTACCTGCCTATTCCACGTAAACTTCCTGAAGCGGTGGATAATAAGCTTTATTATGAAACTGATTTAGGCGCAGTTTTGTTCGACTTTGAAGTTTCCATACCTGACGTAAAGGTAGAAGGACTCTATAATGAGTATTGTGCTCCGGGGGATACTGTGCAATTGATGGGCGACTATTTTGATTTGTATGGCTTTGGTGGAGTAACTGCTACTTCAACCCTTACGATGAGTGGAAAGTCATTGGAGGTTGATTCGATTTCGGAAGGCTATCTGTCTGTGATTATCCCCAAAGATGCAGAGGCAAATTCGGTTATCAGTATTGATTATGAGGGGGTGAATGGACATGTTGTGAAAAAGATTGCTTATCGAAACAATGAAGGAATATTGTTTGATTTTGCAAATCCTTCAGGAAACGGAAGCAGTAGTATAAATAAAACGGATTATATAACTCAAGGTGATGAATATGGGGCTCCTGAACCGATTGACGGAAAACCTTATGTGCGAGTGATTGGTGATTTCAATTCATGGGCTTGGTCGGAATGGATGAATGGGAATATGGTTATTGATGAAGATATAGCATCTAATCCTTCTGGCTATGTATTTAAATTTGAAACGAATTCTGCCTCGAATAGCCCCTTTTATGATGGAGGTTATCATTTTGTGATAGGCGATGACATGTATACGTGGAATCCTTCAGGGAGTGGAAGTTTTAATACTTATGGAACTTGGCGTACGATAACGATTGACTTGGGAGAAATGGCTCCTTCATTGCGCGAACAGGGGGCTGGAACTTATTGGTATAAGTTTGTAATTAATGCTCCGGGGGTGGATTGGAGAGGACTGGATCATAGTTTCACCAACTTCCGGATCGAAAAGAAGTTATAATGATTAAATTTGGGTAATATGAAAAAATGTATATATAAGATGGCAATGCTGCTCTTTATGGCTATGACAGCAGCGTGTAGTGATGACGAGCAATCGGGACTTTTGTTTCCGGAAATACCTCGTATGGTTTCATCGCTTCCTGTGGACGGATCTACAGGAGTCCGTGCAACGGGAGGAAAACTGGTCTTGGAAATTACTTATGACCAGAAAATTAAACTGGCTGAAGGTAACTGGATGGAGAAAGTTGAAATTACACGTGGAAAGGCTACTATAGAAAAATTGGAGAGCAAAGATAAAGTAATTTCACTGGCACTTGCCGGCTGTGAAAATAGAGGCAACTGTGAGGTATATATTCCGAAAGGAGTCGTCTTGGCTGAGGATGGTACCGAAGCTTATGCTGTACGTCTAAGCTTTACCACGGATGTGATTCCGGTACAGCAAATCAAAACAGAATTATGTAATCAGGATGCAACAGAGGAGACTAGAAGACTGTATGCCGATTTGGTGGCAAATTATGGTAAGAAAATGATTTCAGGAGCAATGGCACAGGATTCATGGAATAGTGATTATGCTGCTTGGGTAAATGAAAAAACGGGTAAATTGGTCAAATTGAATGGATTTGATTATCAGCACATGCCGAACTCCGGCAAACCGGGATTTGTGGATTATACAAACATCCAATGTGTTACTGACTGGTATGATAATGGAAATGGGCTTGTTTCGGCTATGTGGCATTGGAATGTTCCTGTATCCGATGTTTCTGAATCGGTTTCAGTCAAGTTATGGGAAGGAGTGAAAAATGACTTCAATACGGCAGATGTAGAAGGTATTTCTGTCTTGCTGGATAAAGCTAAACTGGGTGATAGAATTAAGGTTACTGTTACTTCGGTGCAGTCGGGAGCTACTGTTGAAATGAAGGAAAACTCGGGAAATTGGAGTTCTTTGCAGAAGAATAATGTAAGTGCGGATGAAACAGAATCGGTATTTGTATTGGATACAGAAGCTAGATTGAGTCAGATAAAAAGCGGCATGTATATTCTGGGAGATAAATGTATGCTGACTGGAGTTTATTTGATTACGGATGAGGTGGAGTATAAGTGTATGGCTGAGGAAACTTCATTTAATGCAGAAAACGTGTTTATAGAAGGTACGTGGGAACAAGATGTTTTTGATAACGATTTGGCGAAGTTGGCAGGCTATCTGAAAACGTTGCAAGAGGCTGGTATTCCTGTGCTATGGCGTCCGTTTCATGAAGCTTCCGGCGGATGGTTCTGGTGGGGAGCCAAGGGTGCTGAAACTTATAAAAAGCTTTGGATAGCTATGTATGACTACCTGAAAGGTCAGCATATCAATAATTTGATTTGGGTGTGGACTTCTGATTCTGAAGGTAATGATAAGGAGTGGTATCCCGGTGATGCATATGTAGATATAATAGGTCGTGATTTGTATGGCAAGGATAAGGTTAACGATGTGGTAGATGAATTTTATAATCTTGCATCACAATATCCGGATAAGATGATTGCTCTTACAGAATGCGGAAGCATGCCTGACCTTTCTGAAATGTGGAATGCAGGGGCAAAATGGGCGTGGTTTATGACATGGTATCCTTCCAGCCTTTCCGATGAAAGTGATGCACAGCAGCATGCTACGATAAATTGGTGGAAAGATTCAATGGATCAGGAGTTTGTGGTTATAAAATAGTAGAGTAATTGCAAAAAACTTTATAAAAAACAATAACGCGGAGTTCATGGGTTTATTTGTAAAAACATGTCTTCGCGTTATTATTTTATATCTGAGTGAAAGGGTAGGAAAAGAAATTCTAAAAGTCGGTCATTTCTTTTAATCCCGAGTTCTTGTTTGTGAGAGGGAGGGTCTTTTTGTTATATACCTCATCCACTACCTTTCTCTTTCCCCATACCGGATGTCATTTCTGGGATACGGAAGCAGTTTCTACTTCATCTATTTCTCATCCTTTTCTGCCGATGATTCTTTCTCTGCTTTTCAGAAGGAGTTTTCCGGACTAATGTAGTGAAAGAGAACTTTCATTATGATATAAGCCGGCTGAAAGAAATTTTTCTCTGCAATTACATCGGATGTAAGGAAGTTGCTTTCTATCTTTGCATTGGTATTGGTCAGGATGCACTGAATGATTTGGAGCAGACGTGCGTCTTTACCGTTGAATTAGGAGGAGAAGGTAAATAATGGAAAAGATTTGTTGGAAGGGGCATGCCTCTATGATGGGGGCGAATGTCATGTGGGGACTCATGTCGCCTGTGTCGAAGATGATTATGCTGGGTGGAGCGGTATCTCCACTGGTGGTAACCGACCTGCGTGTTGGCGGGGCGATGGTCTTGTTTTGGATTGCTTCCTTTTTTCGGAAACCGGAATATGTGGGGCATAAAGATTTGGCAAGCCTCTTTGTAGCTTCGCTGCTTGGCATCGTGTTTAATCAGGGATGCTTTATATTCGGAGTCAGCCTGACTTCACCGGGGAATGCTTCTATCATTACAACCAGTATGCCGTTATGGGCTATGGTGCTGGCTGCTGTGATACTGAAAGAGCCGATTACCGGGAAAAAAGTATTGGGTATAGCCTCGGGGGCAGGGGGTGCTTTGCTGCTTATTCTGGGAAGCGGGGATGCAGCGGTACAGCTGGCCTCATCGGCTCACGGTGATACAGCTCTGTGGGGTAATATGCTGGTACTCACCGCGCAGTTTAGCTATGCGCTTTATATTGTGAAGTTCAAGGATTTTGTGAACAAATATTCGCTGGTTACAATCATGAAGTGGATGTTTACCTATGCGTTTATCTGTATGCTGCCTTTCTCGGCCGACGATTTGCTTCAGACTGACTGGGGTAGTCTGTTGCCGGAAGAAATCGGCGGATTGGCTTTTATTGTGATTGGAGCCACGTTCTTCAGTTATATGCTTGTGGTTATCGGGCAGAAGACATTGCGTCCCACTGTGGCGGGTATGTATAATTACGTCCAGCCGATTGTGGCATGTATCGTAGCCGTATGCTGGGGAATGGACTCGTTTAATCTGGTGAAAGGTGGGGCAGTGGTCTTGATTTTCGGTGGAGTTTATCTGGTTACATCAAGCCGTAGCCGGAAAGAGATGAAAGACTACAGGCGCGGTGAAGCAGAAAAATAAGATAAGATTGTTTTTTTCTGCCCCATAAGGGGTGGTAAGTGCTGATTAATCTCTAAATTTGCCTGAGCCATGGATGCAGGTTGTCTTTGGCGAAACTGAACGATATACGATTTTTATGATGACAAATTATTTAGATGAACTAAACGAAAGTCAGCGTGCAGCGGTGCTTTATTGTGACGGACCTTCACTGGTGATTGCCGGGGCCGGATCGGGAAAGACCCGTGTGCTGACCTATAAAATAGCTTATTTGCTCGATCAGGGATACGAACCCTGGTCGGTGCTGGCACTGACATTTACCAATAAGGCAGCGCGTGAAATGAAAGAGCGTATTGCCCGGCAGGTGGGAGCAGAGCGGGCTCGTTCGTTGTGGATGGGAACCTTCCACTCGGTGTTTTCGCGGATTCTGCGTACCGAGGCAGAGACGATCGGTTTTCCGCCTCACTTCACCATTTATGATGCTTCCGATTCGAAGAGTCTCATCAAGGCGATTATCAAGGAGATGGGGCTGGATGAGAAGACGTATAAGCCGGGTTCGGTGCAGAGCCGTATCAGCAATGCCAAGAACCATCTGGTGAGTCCGGAGGCTTATGCTTCTTGCCGTGAGATGGTGGAGAATGATCAGGCTGCCAAGATGCCGCTGGTAAGGGAAATCTATACCCGTTACTGGGAACGTTGCCGGCAGAGCGGGGCGATGGACTTTGATGATTTGCTGGTTTATACGTATCAGCTGTTTAAGCAGCATCCGGATGTGTGTGCCCGGTATGCCGAGCGTTTCAAATACATCCTGGTGGATGAGTATCAGGATACCAACTTTGCCCAGCATAGCATCGTGTTACAGCTTACCGGACTGCACCGCCGGGTGTGTGTGGTGGGCGATGATGCGCAGAGTATCTATTCGTTCCGAGGGGCAAACATCGATAATATACTGAAGTTTACGCAACTCTATAAAGATGCCCGGCTTTTTAAGCTGGAACAGAACTACCGCTCTACGCAGACCATTGTAAAGGCTGCCAATAGCTTGATTGCCAAAAACCGGGAGCAAATCCGCAAGGAGGTGTTCTCTGAGAAAAAGGTGGGCGACCCCATTCAGGTGCTGAATGCTTACAGTGATGTGGAAGAAGGAGAGATTGTCGCCAATAAGCTGGTGCAGCTTCATGTGCGCGAAGGTTATGCTTACGATGATTTCGCCATTCTTTATCGCACCAATGCACAGAGCCGTATCTTTGAGGAGGCACTCCGCAAGCGTATGTTGCCTTACCGCATTTACGGGGGATTGTCGTTTTACCAGCGCAAGGAAGTAAAGGATGTGATTGCTTATTTCCGTCTGGCTGTAAACCCCAACGATGAGGAGGCGTTCAAGCGTGTGTTGAATTATCCGGCAAGGGGCATTGGCGATACGACACTGAGCAAGTTGGTTGCAGCGGCTTCGCAGGCAAAGGTGAGTTTGTGGGCTGTGCTGAATGATCCCTTGACTTACGGACTTGCCATTAATAAAGGGACGCATACCAAACTGCAGAATTTCCGTTCGCTGGTTCAGGGCTTTGTGGAAGCTGCCGAACAGAAAGATGCGTATGAACTCGGACAGGATATTGTGCGACGTTCGGGCATCATGGCAGATATTACCCAAGACCGTTCGCCGGAGAATCTGAGCCGGCAGGAGAACATTGAAGAGTTGATTAACGGTATGAACGTGTTTTGCGACTCGCGGAAGGAAGAAGGAAATACCCATATTTATCTCACCGATTATCTGTCGGAGGTGGCTCTGCTGACCGACCAAGACAGCAAGGAGGATGAAAACCAGCCTAAGATTACGCTGATGACCATTCACTCTGCCAAGGGACTGGAGTTTAAGAATGTATTTGTGGTGGGCATGGAAGAGGGGTTATTCCCCAGCCTGATGTCCGACTCTCCCCGTGCGCTTGAGGAAGAACGCCGTTTGTTTTATGTGGCACTTACCCGTGCCGAAGAGCATTGTTTCCTTTCGTATGCCAAGAGTCGCTTCAAGTTTGGAAAGATGGAATTTGGTCGCCCCAGCTGCTTCCTGAAAGACATTGATAGCCGTTACCTCAGCTTGCCTCAGGGAGAGGTGCTGACACGGCAGATAGAAGAGGGAGTGAACCGTTTCCGCCGTGACTCATCGGGAGGGTATGGAACTGCCGTTTCTGCTGCTTCTGCTGCTTCTTCTGCGCACGGACGGGCGTATGAACGCACTTATGAGCGTCCGGTGCGTGAGGAAGGACCGTCGATGTTTGATGGAGGAGAAATTCCTCAAGAGCCTCATCGCTTTGTGAAACCGGCTCCTCAGCGTACCTTGCGTAAGGTTTCTTCTGCTGTATCGGCCTCATCGGCTACGGGAGGAAGTGCTCCTGTATCGGCAGGTCAGTTGATAGAGCATGAACGCTTCGGGCGTGGAGAGATTATCCGCGTGGAAGGTACGGGAGACAACTGTAAGGCTACCGTGCGTTTCCAGCATGCAGGCGAGAAGCAACTCTTGCTGAAGTTTGCCCGCTTTAAGGTAGTGGAATAAGCGGTGCTGTTTTTCAGCAGACTAGGCTTGAAATGAAGAATGATGAATGATGAATGAAGAATGAAGAATGATGAATGAAGAATGATGGATGAAGAATGATGGATGAAGAATGATAAGTGATAAGTCAACTGTTTTCTGAAGCCTAGTTATCTGAGAACCCAAAACTCAAGAACTTAAAAAACCAAAAACTCAAGAACTCAAAAAATAATGCTAATCCCCAACCAAGTACCCACACCATGCTACGTCATGGAAGAAGAACTGCTCAGAAAAAACCTGAGCTTGATTAAACACGTGGCAGACACTGCCGGAGTAGAAATCATATTAGCCTTCAAGGCCTTTGCCATGTGGAAGTCGTTTCCCATATTCCGTGAATACATCCGTTACACCACAGCCAGTTCGGAATATGAGGCACGCCTCGCTTTCGAGGAGTTCGGCAGTAAGGCACATACCTATTCACCGGCTTATACGGAGGCTAACTTTCCGGCTTTTATGCGCTACAGCAGCCACATTACGTTTAACTCGCTTTCGCAGTTTCATCGTTTCTATCCGATAACGAAAAGCGCAGACGAACCTGTTTCATGCGGTTTGCGTGTGAATCCTGAATACTCGGAAGTAGAAGTGGAGCTCTATAACCCCTGCGCTCCGGGAACCCGTTTCGGAGTTACAGCCGACTTGCTGCCGGAGGTATTGCCTGAAGGACTGGAAGGCTTTCACTGCCATTGTCACTGCGAATCGTCATCGTATGAACTGGAACGTACCCTGCAACATATTGAGGCGCGTTTCTCACGCTGGTTCCCTCAGCTGAAGTGGCTGAATCTGGGGGGAGGTCACCTCATGACCCGTGCCGATTACGATGTCAATCACCTGATTCATTTGCTGAAAGGACTGAAAGCACGCTATCCGTATCTGCAAATCATACTTGAACCCGGTTCGGCATTTACCTGGCAGACCGGTACACTGGTGTCATCGGTGGTGGATGTAGTGGAGAGCCGCGGCATACGCACTGCGATTCTTGATGTGAGCTTTACCTGCCATATGCCCGACTGTCTGGAGATGCCATACCAGCCCCGTGTGCGTGGAGCAGAGTCACTTCCGGCAGAAGCCGTCAAGACGGCTCAGGCAGGCGACTTTATCTATCGTCTGGGAGGAAACAGCTGCTTGAGCGGTGATTATATGGGAAGCTGGCGCTTCGATCATGAACTGCAGGTGGGTGAACGCATCGTCTTTGAAGACATGATTCATTACACCATGGTCAAAACCAATATGTTCAATGGCATTCATCACCCGTCGGTAGCCTTGCTTCATGCCGATGGCGAGGTGGAGGTGTACCGCACCTTCGGTTACGAAGATTACCGCGACCGCATGTGCTGATTTTCCAGCACCGGATGATGCCGCAGGCTGAGCAACATCAGTCCCCCGAAAGTAAGCAGTCCGTTCACCATCAGCATCTCATAGCCAAAGCGATAGCCGGTGGTGGCGGATACGAAAGAATCGGTGAGATAGCAGATGACCGGTGAGGCTATGGCTACATACGGCACATAGCGTCCGCGGGGAATGCGCCGGGTAAACAGACCGAATGCAAACAGTCCCAGAAGCGGACCGTACGTATAAGAGGCAAGCACATAAATCGTATCAATGACGCTTGAACTGCCAATGGCTTCAAACACCAGCATGCAGCTGATGAATAAGGCTGAGATGCCCAGATGAACCCATTTACGGATGCGTTGTGCCTGCTCTTCGCCATACCGGCCGATGTTCAGCAAGTCGATGCAGCAGCTGGTGGTCAAGGCTGCGAGGGCAGAGTCGGCACTCGAAAAGGCAGCCGCAATGATACCGATGGTGAAAAGTATCAGTACCACATATCCTAAATGACCTCCGGCAGCAAAGAGCGGAAGCATGTCATCGCCTTTGGCAGGAAGTGTCAGGCCGATTTGCGGGGCGGCAATGAGCAATAAGATTCCAAGCGAAAGAAACAGCAGATTAACCGGGACGAATGAAAATCCGTAGACATACATGTTTTTCTGGGCAGCACGCAGGTTGCGGCAAGAAAGATTCTTCTGCATCATGTCCTGATCAAGTCCTGTCATGACAATGGTGATAAAGATTCCGCTGAAAAACTGCTTGAAGAAGTTCTGTTTTGACTGCCAGTCATCGAATACAAAGATACGGCTGTATTCACTCTCGCTCACCATGCGGGCAGCCCCTGTAAGGTCGGTTCCCAGCAGCGAAGCCACCTGTACGATGATGACTCCCAGTGCCCCCAGCAGGCAGAGCGTCTGCAGGCTGTCGGTCCACACAATGGTGCGGATGCCACTCTTCCGCGTGTACAGCCAGATTAAGACCACTGTGCCGATGGCTGTTACGGCAAAGGGAACATGATAAGCATCGAACACATAATGCTGGAGAATGAGGCAAACCAGATACAGGCGGGCGGCAGCTCCCAGCAGCTTGGAGAGGAAGAAAAAAGAAGCCCCCGTTTTATAAGCCTCTTTGCCGAAACGCTGTTCCAGATAGGTGTAGATAGAAGTGAGGTTCAGCCGGTAATAGAGCGGAAGCAATATGTGAGCGATAATCAGATAACCGACAAAGAAGCCCATACAGGTCTGCATATACGTCATATCAATCGATTTTACCATACCCGGCACCGAGACAAAGGTCACACCTGAGAGTGAGGCACCTATCATGCCGAAGGCAACGATGAACCAGGGCGACTGGCGGTTGCCCCGGAAGAACGCATCATTGTCGGTATGATGGCTGGCAGTAAGGCGTGAAATAAAAAGTAGCAATCCGAAGTAAAGGACTATGGTGAGGAGAATAAAAATACCGTTCATGTTTTTTCTTACGTTGGTTTCAAAATTCAGAGCGGTAAAGATACGGCTTTTTTGCCGAATGGGAACCATCTGTGGGGTAGAGATACCAATAAAAACGTTATCTTTGCACGCTGGAAACAATAACAGGAAACATTAACAGGTAAAAATGAATCAACAATATCCATCGGTTTTGCTGGAAAAGGCAGTGGGCGAGTTTGCCAAACTTCCCGGTATCGGACGTAAAACAGCCATGCGTCTGGTGTTGCATCTGCTGCGGCAGAATACAGATGCAGTAGAGGCGTTTGGCCATGCGATGATAACTCTGAAGCATGAAGTGAAATACTGCAAGGTATGTCATAATATATCGGATACAGATGTATGCCGTATCTGCTCCAATCCGGGACGTGACGCATCGACCGTGTGTGTGGTCGAGAATATCCGCGATGTGATGGCGGTAGAAAATACCCAGCAGTTTAAGGGACTCTATCATGTATTGGGCGGAGTGATTTCGCCTATGGACGGCATCGGTCCTTCTGATCTGGAAATTGAGAGCTTGGTGGAGCGGGTGAAAAGCGGGGTAGTGAAAGAGGTGATTCTGGCATTGAGCTCAACCATGGAGGGAGATACCACCAATTTCTTTATCTTCCGGAAGCTGTGCAGTTTTGATGTGAAGCTCACAGTGATTGCCCGGGGAATTTCTATCGGTGATGAACTGCAGTATACGGATGAAGTCACGCTGGGACGGTCTATCGTGAACCGTATCGCTTTTACCGGAACGATGTAAATAAAACACAGTCTGCTCATCGCCTGACACTTCATCAACTAAAAAAAGAAAGAAAAATATGGAAAAAGAACTGAACCGTTTGCTGCGTTGCTTACGTATGGAATACGCATTGTTATGGATAGGAGTAGGCTTGCTGGTGCTTCTCTATGAAACCGACTGCTTGCCGCAGGGCGTCTTGATAGAAGATGCTCAAGCCGATTATGCAATGCAGGTTGCCGGCATCTTGCTGGCTGTAAGTATGATTCCCATTTCATTGCGTCTGTTCAGTCTTTCGCTGACACGCTATGTGCAGCATCTGTCACTGCCTGGCGCCTTGAAAAGTTATCGCCGCTGGAGCGAAGTGCGTCTGGCACTGCTGTTTGCTACGGCGTTGTTTAATTTCTCGGCTTATTACTGCACGCTGAATACCACCGGACTGCTTTGCGGAGGAATGGTACTTGTGGCATCTCTGTTTTGTGTGCCGGGGCGTGAACGCCTGCTGAGTGAGTTGAATCTGGAAAAAATAAAAGCCTATGAGTGAGAATGCTACCCTGTTGAGCCTGCGTGCACCTGAGCCCGAAGATTTAGATGTGATGATGGAACTGGAAAACGGGATGGAGCCTTGGGAAGTGAGTACTTCTACAGGGCCTTATTCGCGCTATCAGTTGAAGTGCTTTCTGGAAGAGTCGCAAAACAACCTTTATACCGACCGCCAGCTGCGTCTGATGATTGTTCACCGGGAGAAAGGAGTGGTGGGTATGCTCGATCTCTGTTCATTCGACCCCCGTCATAACCGGGCAGAAGTAGGTATCATCATAGACCGGAAGCATCGCAGGCAGGGGATGGGAAGTCAGGCGCTGGCTTTGCTTGAATCACACTGTTTCGGCTTTCTGGGAATCCGCCAGCTGTATGCCTACGTATGCGAGGCCAATGAAACCTCCATGCGCTTGTTTCGCTCCATGGGCTATATACCCTGCGGCACCCTTCATGAGTGGGTACGTATCGGCAATACCTATCACGCGGTGTGCCTGTTTCAGAAACTGAATGCAAACCGTTAGTTGAGCGAAGGAATCACCGGATACTTTGCCCAAAAGGAGTAAGGATGTCCCAAATCGTTCATGCAGTCGGTCCAGAAATTGTGGAAATGATTCTGCAGAAACCTCATCGGATGGCTGTTGCCTATAATCCAGGCATTGTTATCTATTTCTTTCTGAAGCTGGTTATACGACCATCCGGCATATCCGGTAAAAAAGCGGATGCGTCCCTCTGTGGGCTTTTCGCTGCGTATGTAGTTTTTTATATATTCAAAATCACCGTTCAGATAAACTCCGCCTCCTAAGGGAAATGCTCCGTCCAGTTCTTGGAAGGTGTGGATGAAGAACAGGGTTTCTCTATCTACCGGACCTCCCAGAAAGACGGGAACCTCAGGAGCATCTTTTAATTCCGGAATCATCTGATTCAGCGTAAGAGGTCCTTTAAACCGCTTGTTCATGACGAGTCCCAGACTCCCTTCCGTATCGTGTGAAATCATCAGAATAACCGACCGTACGAAGTGATAGTCATTCAGTAGCGGAGAAGCTATCAGGATGCTTCCTTCATGGAGGGGAGCTGTTTGGTTTGAGGTTACTTGAAAGATGCGCATGTCCATTTGGGTTGAGTTTTTAAGTTTTTAAATTTTTAAGTTCTTGAGTTTTTCAGATCATTAGTAGGCTTCAGATAGCAGTTGGCTTATCATTCTTCATTTCTTCATTTTCCAAAACTTGAGTAAGTTACATATTCTTCTGGAGAAACAAAAGAAAAATACGGTTTTCTTTTGTTTCGTATGCTCGGCACGAGCATTGTCTAACGGGTGCAAGTCCCGAGTAAGCCCTAATA
>ERZ773243.202-NODE-202-length-88694-cov-40.514491_pt1 | contig 88694 bp, 101 predicted proteins | sample MGYA00580520_ERZ773243 | MGnify/ENA primary metagenome ERZ773243 (study PRJEB29015, sample SAMEA2737747) | human gut metagenome | biome: human gut; feature: human-associated habitat; material: faeces | place: China | collected 2012 ... | reverse complement strand
TGTTGTACCGTACTTTCATTTCCGCACCTCCACCCAAATATAGTTTGTATTATAGCACTTTGAGAGTGAAATCGCAATTATTAAGTCTGTATTTTGAGACTTTTAGTTTTCAAACCGGCACAATATCTTTCTGATATGTAATCCAACCGCCTGCAAAATGCAGGCGGCTTGTGTATTTTAATAGGCAGGTGCGCCGTAGCCAAGAATCTCGTAATAACCGATAGAATACTCATTGACTCGGCAACTGTCGCCGGAGTTGCCCTCGACCGTATAAACCTTGCCGTTTTCGACCTTTTGAACAATACCCGTATGGTCGGATAATCCATCCTGACCACTTTCGTCTGCCCAATCGAAGAAAATAATCATTCCGGGGGCAGGCTCGGCGCTGCCATCCAGCCATTGTCCACGATCCTTAAACCATTGTACTCCGTTGACACAGCCTGCATATTTTGGGATAACTCCAGCGTCGATATAGCCGCACTCGTTGGCACACCAAGATACAAAGCAAGCACACCATTCTACACGGGAGTTAAAACCGTACCACGACCAATACGGCTGACCGCCCACATTGCCAACCAGAGAGAGTGCAACGGTCACGATCTGTCCGTCGCCGCCTGTAATGCCGTAAAGCACCTGTGACCAAAGGTAATTGTTTTCATCTGCAAGCAGTTCAGCGAGGTAGCCTTTCTGTTCTTCGTTAAAACCATATTGCGCCGCCATTTCCTCGGCAGTCTTGTGGCTGACGGTAATATACAGATAGGTTTGTGTGACCGTGCTTTCAGTTTCCACGATATTACCGTGTCCGTCATCGGTTTCGGTAATAACTGTTTCGGTCTTGCTCTCTGTTCGGGAAGATATTTGATTCATCTCCCAAAAGATGTCTTTTAAGAGTTGCTTTTTGCCATCGTCCATTGTGGCAACCTCTTGGGGGTTATCTTGATCCGTATTCGTTTTTACAGAGTAAACGGCAAGCACCTCTTTCCAAACGGCTCTGCTGCCACTCATTTCAAGAACATCATAGGATACCGAGTTCTTTTCCTCTTGCAGCTTGGTATCGTATTCGGTATTGATTTCCTGCACAACGGTCTGCATACTCATTCCAGTGCCGGAATCTTCGTCTGAGAAGAAAATGCCAAATACTGAGCCGAGGATCATACCAATCAGGCAAATCACGATAATAACCAAAACCGCCACCCAGCCGCCTGCGGCGATAGCGGCAATCAAGGCTTTCGTTCCGGCAATAATCGCTTTAATGGCAAGTGCGGTCGCTTTGGCAATCGCCTTTACCGTAACCACGGCGGCTTTTGCCGCAGCCCTTGCCGCTTGTGCTGCTCTCTGTGCAGTTTTAACCGTAATGATTGAATCCACCTAAAAATCCTGGATTGCTATGCCCCCGCTTATGCCCCTTGTCATCATAATGGTTTAAACCGCCAAAGAATCCTGGTCGACTCTCACCTACTTTATGCCCGTTATTGTCATAATGATTCATACCACCAAAAAAAGGAAGGCGAACTATGTCCGATTTTCTTTCCATTTGCATCATAGTCGTTCATACCACCAAAGAATCCTGGTCTGCTCTCGCCTACTTTTTTCCGTTTGCATCATAATGGTTTATGGATCCAAAGAATCCTGGTCTGCTATATCCTTTTTTATCCAAAGTTCCTTCTTCATCATATTCTTCAGACAGATTTTTTATATGATGTACTTCTACGTATTTTGTTCCATCTTGTTTTTCTATTGGCATTCTTTGCTCATTTGAACATAATTGGCATTCATAATCATATGCTCTTTTTAGTTTATCTATTAACTTATGATTTCGTTCTATCTTATTTTCTGATATTTCTTTTTTTCTGATTTCCTGCTCTTCCAAATCTATAATTTCATCAATTTCCTCTGTTAGTTCTTTTATCGTATTACTTTTTTTAGAACGAACATACCCTAATGACAAAATATACTCATCTATTGACATTTCATTCAACTTTGCTACATTATATATTGTTTGATAAATTTTGTCTTGTGAAGAAAAATATACGATATTGGGTGGCTCTATAATGTATTTACTTAACTCTTTCTTATACTTTATATTCTTATTTTCAGAAACATACTCATCAGCACGCCTTGATTTTTTATATCCATAAAAATCAAGAAATTCATCTAAATGCATTCCACAACGATGTGCATAATTTCGAATCCATTGATTTTCTGGTGATGAACTTAATTGTACAACACCATCAACCATATGTTCCTCAAAAAATTTGATTATTCTAGAATCTCTAATTGAATCCTTTTCTGTTAAACAACTTTCAAATCCAAGAAATTGAGCATATTCTTTTCCTTTCATATTTCTTTTATGAGCCGCTTTTTTAAAAAGCTGTTTAGAATCTCCATTTAGTAAAATACATTCCTTTTTCAAAATGCTATCCCGTTCACTACATTTCAGCACCTCATAGTCCATTTCATTATATATATTCATTTTTTCAACTATTGAAAGAGTTTTTAAATCCTCTGGAACAAATTCATCAAACATACATTTAACACATTTTTCATCAAAATATATTAAACATATTTTTCCATCCCTACTATTTTTAATAAGATACCGTCTTTGCTGTTTCTCATTCCAATAACTGAATTTGTGGTACATTAACATTTTTCTAAAAATTTTCTCATCATCTTCTGATAACATTTCCATAAACCAAGATGTATAATGCTTTATCCCATGAATTAACACTTTATTGACATTTGCTTTTGTACTCCATGTCATATCTGCTATTTCTTGATTTGTCATCTGATACTCGTAATATAATTTCTGTATTGCCTCCGAATCTAATTCCGAAGTAGTACCCCGATATTTTTCTGTATTTTCCATTACAATTTATCTCCCTACATAAACATATAACTATCTGAATAGATTTTACCATAATTGACAAGCAAAGTCACATTTCTATAAAAGGATTATAGCAAACAAGGATATGCAAAAATGCATATCCTTGTTTATTTGAAATATTTACTCCATTTTCTTTCAACTTTTACTCCAAATTTACTCCATTTTAAAAATCTGTTACGATATTATGCGGTATTCTATGATACCTTTTCTTTGAAGAAAAATGTCTGCAAACCTTGATTTTAAGCGAACTTTTCAATATTTCCAAGCACTTTATTCTGTTGTGAGAATTTCTTCTCAAATTATTTCATTACAATATTAATGATTTTACCCGGTACATAAATCTCTTTGATTACATTGCCGGTAAGCTTATCTGCAATTGCAGCTTTTCCTGCAGCAAGTGCATCCTCTTTGGAAGCATCTTTTGCAATGCTGACAACACCCTTTGTCTTGCCGTTAATCTGTACTGCAATTTCAACTTCATCATCTTCCATTGCATCTTTATCATACTCCGGCCATCTTTCTGCAAATACGGAAGTATCATGACCAAGCTCGCTCCACAGTTCTTCTGCAATATGTGGTGCAAACGGAGCAAGAAGAAGCACATAAGTTTCAAGTGTCTTCTTATCTACGCCGCCCTTCTTGGAAAGGTCGATCAGTTTGTTGTTGTATTCCATGAACCCTGAAATTACAGTATTTAAGCTGAAGCTTTCCAGTCTCTGGGTGATATCATATACCAGTTTATGACGAATCTTAACCAGTTCTTTGGTTTCAGCAACATCTGCATCCTTCTGGCTCATTACAAGATTCCAGAATCTGGTGATGAAACGGTATACACCATCGATTCCACGATCATCCCACTCAGAATCCAATTCCGGTGGTCCAACAAACAGCTCATATAATCTTAAGGAATCACAGCCGTAGTCACGAACCAGATCATCCGGTGAGACGACATTTCCTTTAGATTTACTCATCTTGATACCATTCTTACCGGTAATCATACCCTGATTAAACAGTTTGGTAAATGGCTCATCAAAGTCAATTACTCCGATATCATATAAGAATTTGGTATAGAAACGGGAATACAGAAGATGCAGTACTGCATGCTCTACTCCACCGATATACATATCAACCGGAAGATATTTATCTGCTTTCTCGCGGCTTACTAATTCATCTTTGTTCTTGTTATCTACATAACGTAAGAAATACCAGGATGAACCTGCCCACTGAGGCATGGTATTGGTCTCACGTTTTGCAGGCTTACCACAGCAAGGACATGTGGTATTTACCCACTCCGTAATATCTGCCAACGGTGATTCTCCGGTACCTGTCGGCTGATAAGATTCAACCTCCGGTAACAGTAATGGAAGCTCTTCTTCCGGAACCGGAACTGCTCCACAATCCGGACAATGTACGATTGGAATTGGCTCGCCCCAGTAACGCTGGCGGGAGAATACCCAGTCTCTTAATTTATAGTTGGTTGTCTTCTTACCAAAGCCCATCTTTTCAATCATTTCCGGAGCTTCTTTCTTAAGAACGGACGACTCCATTCCATTCCAGTCACCAGAATTAATCATAATACCTTTTGCTTCGGTATAAGCTTCGGTCATATTTTCAATTTCCTTACCATCTTTGGCAATAACCTGGATAATTGGAATATTGAATTTCTTTGCAAATTCAAAGTCACGGTCATCATGTGCAGGAACACACATAATTGCTCCGGTACCATAATCAGCTAATACATAATCAGAAAGCCAGATTGGAACCTTTGCACCATTCAACGGATTGATTGCATAAGAACCGGTAAATACACCAGTCTTTTCTTTATCCTGCAAACGATCTACAGAAGATTTCAGGGATGACTGATAGATATAATCCTCTACTGCAGCTCTTGTCTCATCAGTTGCAAGCTCTTTTGCCAAAGCATGCTCCGGTGCAAGTACCATGAAGGTTGCTCCGTGAAGAGTATCCGGTCTTGTGGTATAAACAGTAATCTCTTTATCGCTTCCATCCACCTTAAAGTTGACTTCTGCTCCATTACTCTTACCAATCCAGTCAGTCTGCATTTTCTTAACCTTTTCCGGCCAGTCAAGCTTATCAAGGTCTGCAAGAAGACGGTCAGCATATTTGGTAATCTTAAGCATCCACTGCTTTAAGTTCTTCTTGGTAACATCAGCACCACAACGCTCACATTTACCATTTACAACTTCTTCATTGGCAAGACCAGTCTTACAGGATGGGCACCAGTTAATTGGCATCTCTTTCTCATAAGCAAGTCCGGCTTTAAACATTTTTACAAAAATCCACTGTGTCCATTTGTAGAATTCAGGATCGGTGGTATTTACTTCCATATCCCAGTCATAGATTGCAGCAATTTCCTGAATCTGACGCTTGATATTCCTGATATTTTCAGCGGTAGATTTTTCCGGATGAACACCCATCTTAATTGCGTAGTTCTCTGCCGGAAGACCAAATGCATCCCATCCCATCGGATGAATGACATAATATCCATGCATAAGCTTATAGCGGCTCCATACATCAGATATTACATAGCCTCTCCAGTGACCTACATGGAGTCCGTTTCCGGATGGGTATGGAAACATATCCAGACAATAGTATTTCGGCTTCTTGCCATCATTTACGTTAATTGGCTTATCTTCCCAGACTTTACGCCATTTCTGCTCTACCGCTCTATGATTATACGGTACTGTTGTTTGTGACATCTTCAATTCCTCCTAATTTAAACAGCTTTCGTCCATAAAATAAGGACATGCTGATAGAATGCCTTTTTAGAGACTTATACTCATAAAATTCTATCACATGCCCTCAATTTGTCAAGGAAAAATGGTATTTGTATCAATTGTAAGAATCCGGTCTATCGGACAAATGCTCTTCCCTTTTCCGTCTGTGCCTTCAAAATATTTCGAGCTTGCCGATTCAAACAGCACATAGATATTGCCGTCTGCATAATTAATTTCTTCGGAACATGGTGGCATTTCCACCTTAAGTTCCGGTGTCCGCGGCTTTGTATCCATTGCATCTACATTCTGGTAAATCTTTAAATAGGATGAATTGCTTCTTCCATAGGATGTGCTTAAATACACTCTGTCCTGTTCATCAAAAGCAATTCCCTGCACCTTTTCCGGTATCTGGTAGCGCTGCTGTTCCATCAGTTCTCCATCCTGATATTTATAAGAAATCATAATGGATTTGAATAAGGCATTGTGTGTTGCTACCCAGAGAATTCCATCATGCCAGGTAATGCAGGATGGCATATTCGCTACACGGTATTCTTCAAACATTCCGGTGGCATCCACAAAAATCTTCGGTTTGGACTCTGCAATCTTTTTTATATAACTGTAACTAAGCCGCTCCAAAGACCTTGTGTCCGAATGGCAGATCCAGACATTTCTTCCATCGTAGGTAAGTCCTCCAAGATGGCTGTTCTTTTTCATGCCAAGAGTAACCATATATTCTCCGGTCTCTTTGTCAAAGATATAAAGGGCTCCAAGGCTTTCCGAATCATCCGTATTATATGCTGTAATCATATAATAATCTTCGGTAATGCAGATTCCCTGCGGACACTGGTTGTCCGTGGATGTCATATTCTGTGCATAATCCTGTTCCCTGGTGGATGGCATTCCCGGAATATTTACATCATAGGCAAAGCTGAATCCACAATCCTTTAACATCCGGTCATTTCCGCTCATCTGTGATGCCGTGGAATATGGATACATTTCCACGCTGTAAGAAGAATCAATCTTCTTGGTCCATTTTGCGTATAAAGATACGTCTCCGAAATTATCAATGTTTATCTCTGTAATCTTATTCTGATAACTGCTTTCGGTATACCAGCCAGCGAAATTATATCCCGGTTTTTCCGGTATATCAAGGGTTAGAGGAAGTTCTTCTATAATATAGTTATAAGTCAAATCAGAAGAAGGGATTCCACCATTTAAGTAATAGGTGATATCATAATCTTCCTTTAATACATTGGCATCTTCCGGCTCCATGCTGTAATAAAGAGAGGTAGTGATTGGCAGAGAACGAAGTGCTTTTGCTTCTGAAAACTGCGAATTATCGAAAAACAGCGCAATAATTAAAACAATTGCAAAAAAAGTTCTTTTCTTTCCCATGTCACCACCACCTCTCTTTCGTCATCCGTTTGTCTTAACAGATATTTTTTCTCATTACACTTATCTCACTACACTATTTATCTTCTTCTGAAGCAAGCTTGGATGCCCGTTCTTCCATCTGTACCCTTGCGACTTCCTCCGGTGCCTGTTCGTATCTGGCAAACTGGTAGGAGAAATCTCCGCTTCCCTGTGTCATGGAACGAAGTCTTGTGCCATAACCATATAATTCAATATAAGGAATATCCGCTAAAATCTCGGTGGTTCCTTTGTTATCCGGTGTCATACCAAGAACTCTTGCCCGCTTCTTATTTAAATCTCCCATTACATCTCCGGTATAAACGTCTGGTAATGTAATCTTAAGGCTGGCAATCGGTTCTAAAAGCACCGGCTTTGCTTCTAAGATTCCTTTCTTTAAGGCTTCTCTTGCAGCAACCTTAAATGCCATTTCCGAAGAATCTACTGCATGATAGGAACCGTCATAAAGCACTGCCTTAATACCAAGTACCGGATATGCCGCCAAAGGTCCTTTCTGCACGCCCTCCTGAAGCCCTTTTTCTACTGCAGGGAAGAAATTCTTCGGAACCGCTCCGCCAACCACTTCCTGCGAGAACTCATAAGCTTCCTCAAGATTTCCCGATGGTGAAAAACGCATCTTTACATGTCCATACTGGCCATGTCCACCAGACTGTTTCTTATATTTATATTCCACATCTGAGGTTCCTCGGATGGTTTCACGGAATGCAACCTTCGGACGGCTCAGTTCAATCTCTACTTTATATTTATTTTTTAAGGTTTCTACCAGAACCTCCAACTGCTGTTCCCCGATACCATAAATCAGTGTCTGGTGATTAGCACTGTCATTTACCGTCTTAATGGTTAAGTCTTCCTGCATGATTTTCTGCAGTGCCTGGGAAATTTTATCTTCATCACCTTTATTCTTTGCTTTATACCTCATGCCGGTATATGGCTCTGAAATACTTGTCCGGATAAAGAGTATCGGATTGGCTTTTGTAGACAGGGAATCGGTTGTCATAGCTCCGGAAAGCTTTGCTAATGCTCCGATATCTCCGGCATGAAGCTCCGGTACTTCCTGTGGTTTGCTGCCGCACATTACATAGAGCTTTCCAATCCTGCCTTCTGTATCCCGATGATGATTAAAAAGCAAATCATCGGTTTTTAACACACCGGAATTTACTTTTATCAGAGAATATTTTCCAATAAACGGGTCTACAATTGTTTTAAAAATATATGCTGATTTTGGCTTTGAGAAATCATAATCTGCAGAATATACTTCATTGCTCTTGGCATTGATTCCGGTACAGGAACGCTTATCCGGGCTTGGGAAGTATTTTATAATGTCATCTAACAAGGTGTACATACCCTGTGCAAGAATACTGGAACCCATGGAAACCGGAACCATGCTGGCATCCGCCACATTCACGCGAAGTGCCTGACGTATTTCGTTTTCTGAGAATTCATCACCATTAAAATACCGCTCCATGAATTCTTCACTGGTTTCTGCTACCGCTTCCATCAGGGCATCGGTACAGATTCCAAGGTTATTCTGGCTGTATTCCGGAATCTCACATTCTACTACTTCACCCTTATCATTCCATCTCTGGGCACTCTTACGAACCACATTGATATAGCCTACAAATTTCTCGTTTTCACGAATCGGCAGATGGAATGGAGCAATCCGCTTGCCATATAACTGCTGTAAATCTTCTACTACCTGCCGGAAGCTTGCATTATCAATATCCATCTCCGTAACAAATATCATTCTCGGAAGATTGTATTTCTCGCAGATGTCCCAGGCTTTCTTCGTACCCACTTCAATTCCGTTCTTGCCGGATACCACGATAATTGCTGCATCTGCGGCACTGACTGCTTCTTCCACTTCACCGACAAAGTCGAAATATCCCGGAGTATCTAAGAAATTAATCTTGGTATTATCCCAGATAACCGGAACAACCGAAGTATGGATGGAAAACTGTCTTTTGATTTCTTCTTTATCAAAATCACTGATAGTATTTCCATCAGAAATCTTTCCCATACGGGTTGTCATGCCGGATAAATATGCCATTGCTTCCACCAGACTGGTCTTTCCCGCTCCACCATGTCCTAAAAGCACGACGTTTCTGATTCTGTCCGTTGTAAATACTTCCATATGTTATTCCTCCTGTACTATAGATTTATGTATATATTTTACTAAATCAAGTTATTTTCTTCAACTATATTATGTATTATACACAACATTTATGAATGAATTGTAAATGTGTAGTAAACATTTTGCACTATTTTTGATAATTTTATTGTGAAATTTTATATTTTCGTACGTTAAACTTTAACGCTTTAAAGTATTGACATTATATTCTGATTCCGTTATAGTATACATGCACCACCGGAGAGATGCGGTTGCATTCCGTTTCTTCTCATATTATAATAGTCCGGTCAGGTGACATTTTTTTAAGTGAGGATTATAAATTATGATTATTGTTATGAAACCATCCGCTCTTCCACAGGATGTAGATAAAATTGTAGATGCAGTGGAAAAAGAAGGATTAAAAACACATCTTTCACATGGGGAAGAAGTTACAATCATCGGAGTGGTCGGTGATAAAACCAAATTAGATATTCAGCGCATTGAAGCCAGCCCTGAAGTAGAAAAGGTAGTTCCGATTACCGAAAGCTACAAGCTAGCCAATAAGAAGTTCCACCCACAGCCAACCAGTTTCAAGGTTAAGGATACCGTAATCGGTCCTGATACCATGACAATTATGGCAGGTCCATGTGCCGTTGAAACAGAAGAACAGCTTCTTTGCATTGCCCGTGCAGTCAAGAAGGCAGGAGCAACCATTCTTCGTGGTGGTGCTTACAAACCTCGTACTTCCCCATACTCTTTCCAGGGTCTTGAGGAAGAAGGTTTAAAATATATGAAGACCGCTTCTGATGAAACAGGTCTTGCAACCATTTGTGAAGTAACCAGTGCACATGCCGTAGAATCTGCTGTAAAATATGTCAGCATGCTTCAGGTCGGTGCCAGAAATATGCAGAACTTCGAATTATTAAAAGAAGTTGGCCGTGCCGGTCTTCCTGTCTTATTAAAGAGAGGTCTGTCTGCTACGATTGATGAATGGTTGAATGCAGCAGAATATATTATTTCTTCCGGAAGTCCAAACGTTGCATTATGTGAACGTGGTATCCGTACATTTGAAACTTCCACCAGAAATACCTTAGACTTAAGTGCAGTATGTGTCTTAAAGGAACGTACCCATCTTCCGGTCATCGTTGACCCAAGCCATGCAACCGGTGTCCGCTCTTTCGTTGAGCCGCTTGCTAAAGCCGGTATTGCCTGCGGTGCCGATGGTCTGATGATTGAAGTACATAATGACCCTGCACATGCACTTTCCGATGGTCCGCAGTCTCTGAACTTCGAACAGTTCGATTCTGTTATGGAACATATCAAACCATATATTTCCTTAAGCGGAAGGAGCTTAATGTAACATGGACTTTAAGAAAATCGGTTTTATTGGTCTTGGTCTTATCGGCGGTTCGATGGCTAAGACCATAAAACGCATTTATCCGGAAACAGAACTGATTGCCACATCCGGTCATCTTTCTACCATAACTGCAGCTTTTGAGGACCATACTATTTCCAATGATACGCTGCTTGCAATGAAAGATTTCTCCGACTGTGATATTATCTTTCTCTGCTGTCCGGTACAGAAAAATATTGAATACATAAAAGAATTAAAGCCCTTTTTGAAAAAGGGCTGTATTCTTTCTGATGTAGGAAGTGTCAAGGGGGATATTCACGAAAGTATTACCGCCCTTGATTTAGAATCCTTTTTTATTGGCGGACATCCTATGGCAGGTTCTGAAAAGACCGGCTATCAGGCTGCAACCGCCTATTTATTGGAAAATGCTTATTATATTTTAACCCCGACTGCAAAAACTGATACCACAGTGCTTCATGCGTTCCGGGATTATATTGCATCCTTAGGCTCAGTTCCTATGATTATGGATGCGAAAACCCATGACCATGCAACCGCTTCTATCAGTCATCTGCCGCATATTATTGCAGCAAGTCTTGTGAATCTGATTCGCGAAACCGATGATGAAAATGAGACGATGAAGACGATTGCAGCAGGCGGATTTAAAGATATTACAAGAATTGCATCCTCTTCTCCTGTAATGTGGCAGCATATCTGTGCCTCTAACCGGGAGCAGATTTTAACACTCATTGACTGCTATACGGAAGAATTAAATACCATGCGTAGTCTGATTGCTGAAAAAAAAGAAAAGGAAATCTATGATTTCTTCTCTCATGCCAAGGATTACCGGGATTCTATCACCATTACTTCTTCCGGTCCATTGCGTAAAGTCTTTGAATGTTATTGTGATCTGATTGATGAAGCTGGTGGAATTGCAACCATTGCTACGATTCTTGCCAGCAACAATATCAGTATTAAAAATATTGGAATTATCCATAACCGTGAATTTGAAAACGGTGTACTTCGTATTGAATTATATGAAGAAGAAGCACTTAACTGTGCCATTGCACTGCTTCGCAAATATCACTATACGGTTTATGAGAGATAAGTTTTTGATTGATTTTTCAGAAGAATTTAAGATACATCCAGAAAGGATTTTATTATGCAGATTAAAAAAGCACATGCCTTACATGGAGAAATAAATATTCCGGGAGACAAATCCATTTCCCATCGTGCAATTATGTTTGGTTCGCTTTCCAACGGCACAACCGAAATCACCAATTTCTTAGAGGGTGCCGACTGTCTTTCTACGATTTCCTGCTTTCAGGAAATGGGCATTGAAATTGAACGGGAAAAAAGCCGTGTACTCGTCCATGGAAAAGGATTACACGGTCTAAAGGAGCCACAGCATATCTTAGATGCAGGGAACAGTGGAACTACTACCCGGCTGATTTCTGGTATCTTAGCCGGTAATCCATTTGTCAGCCAGTTAGATGGGGATAATTCCCTTCGCACCCGTCCCATGAAGCGTATCATGGAACCGCTTCGTCTCATGCAGGCAGATATCGAAAGTTTAAAGGATAACAACTGTGTTCCTTTAAAAATAACCGGACATGAATTACATGCCATTGATTATACTTCAAAGGTTGCATCTGCCCAGGTAAAATCCTGTATACTTTTAGCCGGCTTATATGCAGACGGAATTACCAGCGTAACGGAACCGGTACTCTCCCGCAACCACACAGAACTAATGCTTCGCTCTTTCGGTGCTAAAGTCACCTCTGAAGGAACAACTGCATCCATTGCACCGGATCCTGTTTTAAACGGACAGAAAGTGGAAGTTCCTGGAGATATTTCTTCGGCAGCCTATTTTATTGCGGCAGCGTTACTTACTCCTGGTTCCGAAGTCTTAATCCGCAATGTTGGAGTCAATCCCACAAGAGATGGCATCTTAAAAGTTGCCAAAGCAATGGGCGGCTCCATCGAACGGCTGAATCCAAGAACCGCATCCGGTGAGCCGGTCTGCGACCTTCTGGTAAAAGGCAGTTCACTTCATGGTACCGTGGTGGAAGGGGAACTCATCCCGACTTTAATCGATGAAATCCCTGTGATTGCTGTTATGGCAGCCTTTGCAGAAGGAATCACCATTATCCGGGATGCTGCAGAACTTAAGGTAAAGGAAACCGACCGTATTCTTACGGTAACAGATAACTTAAAGTTATTAGGCTGTGATGTTACCCCAACGGATGATGGCATGATTATTCACGGCGGAAAGACCTTACACACCGCAGCCATAGATGCAGGACTTGATCACCGGATTGCCATGAGCTTTGCCATTGCTGCGTTAAATATTGATGGCGGTATCGAATTAGAGCATTCTGAAATTGCAAAGGTTTCTTACCCTGATTTCTACAAAGATTTAGAAAAATTATCTATGTAAATCATATGTCAGATTATAAATCCACTTAAAAAGCACAAAATCTGCTACAGGCAGTTTTGAAAACATCAAACCGCTTTCAGCCCTTTATTTTCAAGGGTTAAAAGCGGTTTTCATCAACACATTTTATTCTGTAACTCAGTTTTTCTTTTAGACATCATTGAAAATCTGATAAATATCAATTTTTAATGCATCGGTATCTGACATTCCAACAAATACACAGCCATATTTATAGGTTCCGTCCCCCTTCGGGTCACATCTGACAATCTCAAGTACCGCATCAATGACCTCTTTCGTCCAGATCTGAATCTTGGTATCATAGTAGGTTCCAACTTTCAAATTCTGGTCAGAAACAAATCCGATTCCGGAACGTGAAATATCGGTAACTACCACATGAATAAATTTTAAAGTAGTAATATCATCCTGATCCAGACGTTCCAGCTGAACAGATACATCTAAATCCAATCGTTTATGTTTTCTTCTCTCGTCCATAGTCCTCTCCTTCTATCAAGATTAAAGCTAATAAAATTATTTTATCCTATATTTCGAATTCTGACAATAAGAAATTATTTTATCAGCATAGCGTCCCCAAAACTAAAGAAACGGTATTTTTCTTCTACTGCTTTCTTATAGGCAGCCAGAATATGTTCCCTGCCTGCAAGAGCAGACACTAACATCACAAGAGTAGACTGTGGCAGGTGGAAATTCGTAATCAGAGCATCTATAACTTTAAACTTATAGCCCGGATAGATAAAGATATCCGTCCATCCGCTCTTTTCCCGTAAGGTGCCACCTTCTTCTGCTGCAGACTCTAAAGTTCTTGTACTGGTGGTTCCTACGGCAATTACCCGGTGGCCATTTGCTTTGGCACGATTGATTTTATCGGCTTCCGACTGTTCAATCCGGTAGAATTCCGAATGCATATGGTGCTCTTCGATGGTATCTACTTTTACCGGACGGAAAGTGCCAAGTCCCACATGAAGGGTAACTTCTGCTATATCTATGCCCATATCACGAATCTGCTGTAATAATTCCGGTGTAAAATGAAGTCCCGCTGTTGGGGCTGCGGCAGAACCATCATATTTGGCATATACTGTCTGATAACGGTTCTTATCCTTTAACTGATGGGTAATATAAGGCGGCAATGGCATCTGACCAAGCTGATCTAAAATCTCTTCAAAGATTCCATCATAGTGAAACTGAATCAGCCGGTTACCATCTTCTACGACCTCTAAGACTTCTCCGGTCAAAAGTCCCTCTCCAAAAGAAATCTTAACACCAGGCTTACATTTCTTTCCCGGTTTTACCAGTGTTTCCCAGATATCATTTTCTTTTCTCTTTAAAAGAAGAATCTCTATTTTGGCTTCCGTTCCCTCTTTGACTCCAAACAGTCTTGCCGGAATAACCTTGGTATTATTTAACACAAGACAGTCTCCCGGCTGCAGATAATCTACTACATCACGGAATATTTTATGTTCAATATCTCCTGTTTTCTTATCTAAGACCATGAGTCTGGAACTGGAACGATCCTCCAGAGGATCCTGCGCAATCAGTTCCTCCGGTAAATCGTAATCAAAATCTTTTACATCCATGTTTCTTTCCTCTATTTCTAAGCTCTCAGTTCAATCTTCATTGCTTCTAATGCTTTTACAATGCGGTTCATTGCTCCGCTTAAATCTGCTTCCTCTAAGTTCTTATCCTTTGCACGGAAGGTCAGTGAATAAGCAATAGATTTATAACCCGGTTTAATCTGGGCTCCTTCATAAATATCGAACAGTGTGTAGCTTTCTAAGTAAACGCCACCCTTGCTGTCGAATACTTTTTCGATATCTCCTGCAAGAATCTCTTTTGGAACAACCATACTGATATCACGGGTTGCTGCCGGGAATTTGGCAATACCTTCGTATTTACGGTCAAAGGTTGTTTCATCCATAATAGATGGCATATCAATCACTGCAACGTATACTCTGTCTTTGATATTGTAATTAGCCGCTACAATCGGATGAACCTCTCCTAAGTAACCAACTACTTTACCATCATATACAATGTTTGCCTGACGGCCCGGATGCAGATAAGGTCTTCCGGACTTCGGATCATATTCAGCTTTCATCGTCATTCCAACTTTATAGAAGAATTCTTCTACCACGCCCTTCATGGTAAAGAAATCACCTTCACCATACATACCAAGGGTAAACTGCATTCTCTCGTCTGGAAGTTCCGTTACCGGTACACTCTTTGGCAGATAAATGTTGCCTAATTCATAGAGACGTACATCTTTATTTCTTCTGTTGTAGTTGGTTGATAAAGATGTCAGCATTCCATTTAAGGATGTGGTACGCATAATACTGAAATCTTCTCCCAAAGGATTGGAAATTGTTACGGTCTGGCGTAATGGTGAATCTTCCGGAAGTAATAATTTATCAAATACCTTCGGGCTTTCGAAGGAGTAATTCATGCCCTGTGAAAAACCGCAGAACTCTGCAATTTCTCTTGCAATTGCTTCGATTCTTAATTTATAGGATAACATTCCGGTAGTAGCTTCTCCGCTTGGCAGGGTTGTTGGAATGTTTGCATAACCAAAGAATCTTGCTACCTCCTCTGCAAGGTCTGCATCACACTCTAAGTCCTGTCTCCAGGATGGAACTAATACTTCATTGTTTTCTTTATCATAACCTAATTCCAGACGTTTAAAATAGGAAAGCATTTCTTCCGGCTTAATATTGGTTCCTAATAATTTATTGTATTTCTCCGGTTCAAAAGGAATCCGTCTGCCTTCTTTCTTATTCTCGTAAATATCAATGGCTCCGCCAACTACTTCACCGGCGCCTAATTCTTCGATTAACTGGCAGGCTCTGTTCATAGCTTCCATAGCAAGGTTCGGATCCAGACCTTTTTCAAATTTGGAAGACGCATCGGTACGAAGCCCGATTTTCTTACCGGAAAGGCGGATATTGGTTCCATCGAAGCATGCAGCTTCAAAAAGCATGGTTTTTACATTGTCTGTAATCATGGAATTCTCGCCACCCATAATACCTGCAATACCGATTGCTTTCCTGCCATCACAAATCATCAGAACGTTTTCATCCAAAGTACGCTCCTGACCATCCAAAGTTGTAAATAATTCGCCTTTTCCGGCACGTCTTACAACAATCTCTTTTCCCTCGATGGTATCCCAGTCATATGCATGCATCGGCTGTCCGTATTCTTCCATAACATAGTTGGTAATGTCCACAATGTTATTGATTGGACGGATTCCCTGGGCTGCAAGTCTGCGCTGCATCCACTTTGGTGATGGAGCAATCTTAATATTCTTTACCACACGGGCGGTATAACGAGGACATAATTCTTTGTCTACTACATTTACTTTAATATAGTCATTGACATCCTCATCATTTCCGGTCTCAGTTACAACCGGCGGTACAAATTCTTTCTTAAAGGTTGCTGCTGCTTCTCTGGCAATTCCAAGGATTGAGAAACAGTCTACACGGTTGTTTGTAATCTCATATTCCACAATAGTATCGTCAAGGCCTAATGCTTTAATTGCATCATCACCCGGTTTTACCTCATCCTCTGCGAAGATGTAGATACCATATTCCGGAGCTTCCGGATACATATCACGGGTAGAACCAAGTTCTTCAATGGAGCACATCATTCCATTGGACTCAATTCCTCTTAATTTCCCTTTTTTTATTTTGATGCCGCCTTTTGTCATCTTTCCATCATGTCCACCGGCAACACGTCCGCCATCTAATACAACCGGAACTTTATCTCCTTCTTTTACATTCGGAGCACCGGTTACAATCTGTACGTCCTCACCTGTTCCCACATCTACCTGACAGATAATTAATTTATCAGCATCCGGATGCGGCTCGATTTTCTTAATCTGTCCAACGACGATTTTCTCTAAATCGGCATCCATTTTCTTGTAAAATTCTACTTTTGAACCGGACAGAATCATTGCATCGGTATATTCCTGTGCATCTACATTAAGTCCCGGAACCAAAGCTTCTATCCATTTTAATGATGTATTCATATTGTTTCTCCTTCTATCAACTCTCTACTGTGTTCTTTTCTTTCCGACTACAGGAAACATGTCCCTTCAACTTCCCTGTTCATTAAAACTGTCTTAAGAAACGGTCATCGTTCTCATACAAGAGACGCATATCATCAATTTCATATTTCAATAAAGCAATACGCTCAAGACCAACTCCGAATGCAAATCCTGAATATTCTTCCGGATCAATACCGCTCATACGAAGCACCTTCGGATGAACCATTCCACAGCCTAAGATTTCAATCCAGCCTTCGCCCTTACAGAAACGGCATCCTTTACCGCCACATTTAAAGCAGGTGACATCCATCTCTGCACTTGGCTCTGTAAACGGGAAGTGATGCGGACGGAATTTTACTTTGGTTTCCGGTCCGAACAGACGGGCTGCAAACTCCTGCAGCGTTCCCTTTAAATCTGCAAATGTAATATTCTTATCGATTACCATTCCCTCAATCTGGTGGAAAGATGGTGAATGGGTTGCATCTACTTCATCTGCACGGAATACTCTTCCCGGTGCAATCATACGGATTGGAAGCTTGCCTTTTTCCATGACACGGACCTGTACCGGTGAAGTCTGGGTACGAAGCACGATTTTATCATTAATATAGAACGTATCCTGCTCGTCTTTTGCAGGATGATTTGCAGGAATATTTAACGCTTCAAAGTTATAATAATCATATTCTACTTCCGGTCCTTCCACTACTTCATAGCCCATACCGGTAAAGATACGCTCTACTTCTTCCAATGCAATGGTATTCGGATGACGATGGCCGACACGGTTCTTTTTAGCCGGAAGTGTAACATCAATTACTTCATGTTTTAATTTCAGTTCCATCTGGGCAGCTTCTAATTTCTGCTTTGTCTCATCTAATTTCTTTTCAATAGCTTCCCTGGTCTCGTTTACCAGCTGTCCTACCAGAGGTCTGTCCTCCGGTGCAACATCCTTCATTCCTTTTAATACTGCGGTGAGTTCACCTTTCTTTCCGAGAAATGCAACTCTGACATCATTCAGTTTGCCAAGTTCGCCGGATGATTCAATCTGATGAATTGCCTCTTCCCTGATTTTCTGCAGCTTTTCTTTCATAATAATATCTCCTTCTATCATTTTATTTCATTCATAAATAAACTACGAGAAATACGCTTTGCGAATTTTTCACGTAAAAAACGCGAAGCATTTTCTTCCCATAGGGACGAAATTACTCCGCGGTACCACCCTGATTTCTAAATCATTAGACACTTATAAATACTTAACGCGTATCACGTCACAGACTACTAACATTCACCTGTGCAGCTTCCGTGCGAAATTCAATTACTGCCTTACCTTAAGGAAACTTTCAGCCGATGATTTCCTCTCTCTTTAAAAAGTACAATAACCTACTGAACACTTTCATTGCCTTTTACTTTTTCACTAAATGTTATAATACCACAGGGTTTCTAAAACTTCAAGTTATTTTTTATCCCGTTTCCGCTCCTTCTTCTGCTGTATGAATCCTGCAATATATTCGTCGAATACCACATTGAATTCCGCACATAACATCAGGATATACATGCAAAAATACATCCACAACATAATTAATACCAATGTAGTCAGGCTTCCATACATGGAAAATCCATTAAAATAATTCACATAGATAGATAATCCGGCAGAAAACACACACCAGGCAATGGCACAAAGTACTGCACCCGGAAGCTGGGAACGAAAGGTTGCCTTACGGTTTGGTATCAATGTAAAAATCACTACAAAGAGAATGACTAACACCAGTATCATAATAAGGCTTCCACGTTCAAATATGAGGCTTACAATATGTGTCATTATCGGAATATGCTTCACCAGAAGATGTTCTAATGATTTGCCAAATACCAGTAATACCAGCGAGATTACAATAGCAATGACAAATACAACGGTATAAATAATCGCCCAGAAACGGAGAACAAACCAGTTTCTGGTCTCCACAATATCATTTACCACATTCAACCCATTTGCCATATACTGCACACCCTTGGCTGCCGACCACACTGCTGCGATGGCTGCAATCGATACGATTCCAAAGGATTTGGTATAGACTTCATTGATAATATTTACCAGGAACGGTGCAATATATTCAGGCATTGTTTCATTTACAATCTGTAAAATCATCCCTTCCGTTACCGGCGTGTACTGCAAAAGGGAACTGAATACCATAAGAAACGGGATGCTGGATAAGAGGATAAAAAATGCCGCCTGTGCTGCAAATGCATTGATATTATCCCGTTTACATTTATCTAAAAATGATTTTACATTTCCAATCAGTTTCCAGAGCAAACTTATGCACCCCCTTCTTCCTTCGTCGTATTTTGTGGCTGATATAACTCAGTCAGTTCTGTATCCTGATAAAAATAATTTAATATCCTTTTATAATCAAAGCCCTGCCCGCAAAGCTTTTGTGCCCCATTCTGGCTCATGCCGATGCCATGACCGTAACCACCGCCAAGGACTGCATAAGTTCCATCCCCTTTTGCCTGTATACTGATATAAGCACTGGGCAGAATACTCATTTCCACACTGTTTCCATCTAAAAGGTTAATATTCGTAATACCACAGCCCAAAATTGCACGCATATTATATTCGGACTGTACGCTGACTGCACCATTCTGGAAATCAAGTTCCAGTTCTAAAATAACACCACTCTGATTGCGTTTTACCACCTTTATTGCCTGCAATGAGCCAAAGTTGCTGCAACTTTCTGTTGTTTTCGTCTTAGATGCATCTTTATAATAACTAATAGCCTCCGGCTGGTGCTCTTTTCTATCGGCTATCGTATGAAGCAATGTCTCATCTTTTCCCTGAAAATCAAGCACAGTATTCCAACGGAAATATTTCAAATCCGATTCATAGCAGGCACTGTCTACGTTACTGATATAATCCAAGAAGCTTTTTTCATCCGATAAATCAATAGGATTTTCTTCACTGCGCACCCAGACGCCCTGCAAATAACCATAAGCATCTTTATCAAGATTCCAGGCTTCGTAATCTCCGGTATGGCCATAGGATGTGGAATAATAATAAGTCTCTATAATATCACCTTTATAAGAAAGTACCTGACCTTTCGTCTCATCTACCGCAGCTACCGTTTCCGGTGTCTGATTCTGCTTATTATACACCTGAAAATTCACACTGTCATCTACATGTGCTCCATAAGCTTCATATTTATTGTGCATCATCTGGATATAAGCATAGCTTCTGGCACAGACAGCCTGTGCTTTTAAGGCTTCCATTCCATAAGAAGATGGAACCTCACTTGGGATAACGCCCTTTACATAGGATTCTAAATCCACTACATTTACCACGGTATATCCTTCCGGATACATACGAAGCTCCATGCTGCCTGCATAAGCCGGAGATATGCGATTGCCCTGATTGTCAGTAAAATAGAATGGTGATGTGCCATCCTCTGCGACTAATGAAACAGACGATGTTGCAAGTATATTGGCATAATTGGACGCCGTAATCACGCTGCCTGCTTCTAATACAGTTTCTGTTTCTCCATAATAAAGATGCACCGGCACATCCGATACTAAGGATACGTCAGAGCGGAACATATTATCATTGTCTAATAACAAAACACGGATGTTTTCTATTTTAGCAGGCTCTGTCAAAAGAATGGCGCAGATCTGTTTTTCTGCCACTACAAATGTAATTTCCATGTTTTCCAGCATCAGTGCATCCATGGAGACTTCCCGGATTCCATCATAAGTTGCATATATTTTCATGGCTTCATCTATCGCAACTTGTCCATATCCCTTAATCTCCATTGCGGTATCTGTTTTTGATATCAGCTTCCCGGTAATGGTATCTTCCTTCCGGCTGATTTTATGTATCTCTTTTTCACTGAAAGAAATATCTGCTACGACATTTGATAATTCTTCATCGGTATCAACCGGCAGCTGGTATTCTGTTCCCTGATAAAGAAATGTAAGATTTCCTTCTATATTTGAAATGAGATAGGCATTTTTCAATGCCACATCTTCTTTATCCTTTGCGGCGACCCCGATTACTTTATCCTCCAACAGATAAACACCATAACTGTGAAGCTTTTGATACCACTTTGGATTGGATATAATGGCATAAGTGCCATCCTGTGTGGTAAGCTGTTTTTTTTCTTTTTTCAATACAAGAATGTCCTTTTTTAAGACAGACGTATCGGTATCAAGATAACTTAAAATTTCATCATATATAGCAAACCAGGCTGCCCGGTCAATGTTTTTTTTCGAATCATCCAAAGGAATATATTCTTTTAAATGAAGCAATTCCAGAATGCCACTTACATCATCATAGGTAAGTGTTCCCTGTTGCGGCAGTTTCTCAGCCCATTCGTCCTTGGAATAATAAGTAAACTGCAGCAAGGAGGGAATCTCATTCCGATAAACACATTGTTCGGAATATCCATTTTTCTCCCCTTTTGTATCCGTTATCAGAACCACCAGTATAAGAACCAGAAGTGCTCCACAAAACAGCAACAGATAATTACTTTTTTTACTTTTCACTTTTCGCATAATAACTCCTTTATTGCCTGTTGCAGAAAAGAAGCTGCTTTTCAGCAGCTTCTTTTTTCTCTTTTGTATTTTCGGTTCTTTTGTAAACATGCTTCTTTGGTATACTATATGTTTATCTTCCGTACCTTATGATTCTTTTGTACACAAAGATTCTTTCGTCTATTCATACCTTATCTTTAGCAAATATACCCAAAATGCCGTTTCCTGTATTTTGACTCCTAGCAAAGCTAGGTGGGTAACCTCAACCAATACTCTGCCTTCCACTGCAAACGGAGGCCTGACATCCTATTGGAGATATTGGAATCCCGTTTAAAGTAAATGTAGGTTCAAAATAACAGGCGTGTCGAACATCCCAGGCATAAAACTATCTGCTTTTTGTAATTGTTATTATACTCTAATATGTGTTGCTTTTCAATGTAAAATTCCTGTCAAATTGTGGAACAATTTATGATTGCAGATCTTTCGGTGAAAAGGATGCCGGAAAAAGCTCTTCTAATTTCATAACTTTGATACCGCCAGCTCCATCTTCCATAATTACCTCAAATGTGCTTCCATCTACAAATTCTGTCAGCACCTGCCGGCAGACACCGCAAGGTGTAAGCGGTTCTTCCCTGTCTCCCACTACAGCAATAGCTAAAAATTCTTTTTTCCCTTCGGATACTGCCTTAAAGACAGCTGTTCGCTCCGCACAGTTCGTGGGCGTAAAGGCTGCATTTTCAATATTACATCCGGTATAGATACTGCCATCCTTACAATAAAGGGCTGCACCTACATGAAAATTGGAATACGGTGCATAGGAATATTTTTTGGCTTCTTTTGCCGCTTCTAATAATTGTCTTTTGTCCGTCTCCATGACACTCACCTTTTCTAAATTATTTCTGTTTTACAAATTTTTTTCATTATCTTATCATTCTTCATTGCTCTTAATATCTGCTATCCCAGAATATCAACGGCAGAACTTGTGCCAAGCCGTGAACAGCCTGCCTTAATATAATTTTCCATATCTTCTTTGGTACGGATTCCTCCGGCCGCCTTAATCTTAACCTCTGCTCCAATGTGTTCTTTCATTAATAATACATCTTCCATGGTAGCACCTGCCGTTCCAAATCCGGTAGATGTCTTGATAAAATCTGCTCCGGCATTGGTTACCGCATGGCACATGGCAATCTTTTCTTCTTTTGTAAGATAACAGGTTTCGATAATAACCTTTAAGATCCTACCTCCTGTTACCTCTTTTAAAAGACGGATTTCCTCTTCTACTTTATGATATGCCCCATTCTTTACATCGCAGATATTAATTACCATATCAATTTCGTCTGCGCCGTCTTCCAATGCTTTCTTTGTCTCTGCCAGCTTTCCTTCAGTGTTCGCATATCCTAACGGAAATCCTACTACGGTACAGATTTTGATTTTATCGCCGTAAGTTTCTTTTACCCGGCTGATGTAACAACTTGGGATACAAACCGATGCGGTATGGTATTTTATTGCTTCTTCACATAATTTTTCTATGTCCTTCCATGTGGTAAAGGCTTTTAACGCAGTATGATCCACATAACGATATAATTCTTCTTTTTCCATTTTGTACCTCCGGTATTTTTTTTAATTGTAATATATATTCTGTAATTTATCCAGCAAAAAACGTTTTATCAGAGAACATTTTTACATTAGTACTATCTTCCTATAATTCTAAATTTTTTAGAAAACAATGTTAAACTTTCTTTAAAATTTACGCTTTTTTCTTGTTTTCTACAACCGAAATATGATAACATATTAAAATAATTAAAAGAGGAGGAACAATATGACAGGACGTTTTTATGAAATCACACCGGAAATAATGGAACTTGCGAATAAATGCTCCGCATCATCCATCATTCCTTCTGAATTATATACGAAATATAATGTTAACCGTGGTCTTCGTGATTTAAATGGAAAGGGTGTTCTGGTAGGACTTACACACATTTCTGATGTATGCTCTACCAAGCTGGTAAATGGAGAATACATTCCATCTGAGGGCGAACTTTATTACCGTGGCTATAATGTAAAAGATTTAGTAAAAGGAATTGCACCGGACAGCCATTTTGGATTTGAGGAATGTGCTTATCTTCTGATGTTTGGTGAGCTTCCAACCAAAGAACAGTTGAAAAACTTCTGTGGACTGCTTTCCGAATACCGTACACTTCCAACCAGCTTTGTACGTGATATTATTATGAAAGCTCCAAGCAAAGATATGATGAATACACTGGCACGAAGTGTGCTTACACTTTATTCCTATGATGACCGTGCCGATGATATTTCACTTCCTAATGTATTGAGACAGTGTTTGCAGCTTATCAGCTTATTCCCACTGCTTTCTGTATATGGTTATCAGGCTTACCGCCATTATCATGATGGTGCCAGCCTTTATATTCATACCCCACAGCCGGAATTATCTACTGCAGAAACAATTCTTCATATTCTGCGGCCAGACAGTAAATATACCCCATTAGAGGCAAAGCTTTTAGATATCGCATTAATCTTACATATGGAGCATGGTGGTGGAAATAACTCTACCTTTACTACCCATCTGGTATCTTCTTCCGGAACCGATACTTATTCTGTTATTGCAGCATCCCTTGGTTCCCTGAAGGGGCCGAAACATGGTGGTGCCAATATCAAAGTAGTTCAGATGTTTGAAGATATGAAACGCACTGTAAAAGACTGGACAGACGAAGACGAAGTAGGTAAATATCTTACTGCACTTCTTCATAAAAAAGCTTTTGACCATGCCGGTCTTATCTATGGAATGGGTCATGCAGTATATTCTCTTTCCGACCCAAGAGCAGTCATCTTCCGCGGTTTTGTGGAAAAGCTTTCCCAGGAAAAGGGATATGAAAAAGAATTTGCACTCTACTCTTTAGTAGAGCGTCTTGCACCGGAAATCATCGCCAAAGAGCGTAAAATCTATAAAGGTGTAAGTCCAAACGTAGACTTCTTCAGCGGATTTGTTTATCATATGCTTGACCTTCCGTTAGAACTCTATACACCAATTTTTGCAATTGCAAGAATTGCCGGCTGGAGTGCCCACCGCTTAGAGGAGCTTTCCCAGAACGGAAAAATTATGCGTCCTGCATATCGTAACATCGGTGAACGCAAAGAATATGTTCCGATTGACAAACGTTAAATCGCAAGCTTCTGCCACCTGCAGTTTCTTACGGAATGCTTAGACACAAAAAACTGTAGTTCTTATCCGGTATCTTTTCCAGATATAAACTACAGTTTTTTATAAATTATTATAAGTAAATATTTTTTATAAATACTTCTCTCTGGCATTCTTTAATGTACTGACCAAAAACAGACAAGATAACACCAGCAGCAGAAGGATTCCTGATTTAATAATAATCGGCAGTTTAAAGATGGTCTCACCCAATGCCGTCACAATGCCATATACTAATGCCAGTGCTCCGCAAAGAAGCATTTTCGGTGTTACCTCTTCTCTTATCTTCTCCGGATGTTTACATTTCTTTAATTCCTCCGGCGTTGCCAGAAGGCTGCTTGTCTTTCCGGTACTTTTCATCCATATGCCATTCATAAGAACATAGATACCTACCAGTGCTACTACAACATCTACTACTAAATTCCAGTTTACTTTCATAATATGTAACCTCTTTTACTCTTTTTTCCTGATTCTGATTTATCTTACCACACTTTACATTGCTATGTGAACATATTTATCATATAACCTTCTATTTTTATTTGTTTTTTATGCAAAACCACGAATTTTATCGAAAAAGCCATTGAAACTTTTGGTCAACTATTGTAGTATATTAATATGTTCTAATTATTCTAGTTGTATTTGGAGGGATTATATATGAAATTAGACGAAGCAAAAATCCTGATTGGAGATGACTCCATTCTGGCAAGAAAACAGTTAAAAGACATTATTGCGCAGTATGGTGGTACAACTTTTGTTGAGGCAGCAAATGGTCAGGAAGCAATTGACAAATTCAAATCCGATAAACCTGATATCGTTTTTCTCGATATTGTTATGCCGGTAAAAGATGGTATTGCCGCTGTAAAAGAAATTACAGAATCTGACCCGAAAGCGGTTATTATTATCGTATCTTCTGTTGGTACACAGGCTCAGTTAAAGAATGCAATTGAAGCCGGTGCAAAGGACTTTATCCAGAAACCGTTGAATGTTGAACAGATTGAGCGGGTACTGAAGAATCATTTTGAAGGGAGATAATTATGTATACACAGTTTTTTGGTAATTTTCTTTTAAGCAAAGGTGCTGTTCCTGCAGATAAACTGGTAGATGCATTAGAGAGGCAGTCCTCTTCCTATCTGAAATTAGGTACTCTGGCAATTCATGCCGGATTATTAAATGCTTCCCAGGTTGACGCTATTGTATGCCGTCAGACCCATGAAGACAAGAAATTTGGTGAAATTGCAATCGAAGGCGGATATCTTACAAAGGAACAGGTTGACAAATTACTCTCCTCGCAGAAACCAGACTACCTGCTTTTAGGTCAGATTTTGATTGAAGACGGACTGCTTACCAACAGTCAGTTTGAGGAATTACTTGCAGAATATCAGGCAAGTAATGAAATTGATGATTTAAATGTTGCTAACGAACAGAATGATATGGTTGAAAAGCTGATTCATAAATTCTTCCATTTTGATAATTCTGATATGTCAGGAAAGATTGTTGCATACCTTAATCTTCTCTTTAATGATATCGTTCGTTTCATCGGAAAGGATTTTACACCATTAAATCCACTGATGAAATCCGAGTATATGACCAACTATTGTGTTACCCAGAAAGATGAAGGTTTACTTTCTTTCAATTCTGGTGTAGACATGAGTAAATCTGTTGCAATTGCTTTTGCATCCCGTTATGCCAAAGAAGAATTCCATGAATTCGATGAGTATGTAAAAGCTTCTATCGAAGATTTCTTAAATCTTCACAACGGATTATTTAATGTAAATATGTCTAATGAATTTTCCCTGGAATTAAACTTATGTCCTCCGGAAGTTCATGAGGAAGAAACACTTACAAATGCCACTAAGATTTATGTATTTCCAATTATTTTCCCATTTGGAACCATTCACTTCCTGATGGAAATCTAATCTTAAACCTTTACATTTTATTTACATAAACGAAACCCTGTCAGATTTCTCTGACAGGGTTTTGTTACCTTGTATCCATAAGAAACTGCCGGTAGCAGATTCTCTATGTTTTACATAAGCATTTAGATATTTAAAAATGCTTTTACCGTCTTAGGCATATCTTCTACATCGCATTCTGTCTTATGAAGTACTTCTGCACTGCGGATGTCTTCAATTGCCTGTGGAACTGTTACATTTGCAATCTTGCTTAACTCATCTACCAGTTCAAAATCAGTCATGGAATCATATTTTTCTTTATCAATGGCATCCATTACGCTTCTGGTAAACTTGAACGGACTTGCTGTTGATGCAATAACAGTCTTGGTATTATCACCGGTCTCTTTTACATATTTGTGGTATACACCGGTTGCTACAGCAGTATGTGTATCAATCACATAGCCGGTCTTCTCATAGAGGTCACGGATTACTTCTGCTGTTTCTTCCTCTGTGGTGTAATTGCCATAGAAGTCAGCAAGCTGGGCACGCATCTCATCGGTAATCATATATCTGCCCTCTTCTGTTAATGCACGCATGAATTCTGCATTCTTCTCTGCATCATTTCCGGCAATACGATAAATCAGACGCTCTAAGTTGCTGGAAATCAGTATATCCATGGATGGAGAAGAAGTTAGTACAAATTCACGGTTTCTGTCATAGGTTCCGGTTGAGAAGAAGTCAAATAATACTTTGTTCTCATTGGAAGCACAGATTAATTTTGCAATCGGAAGTCCTAAGTTCTTTGCATAGAAAGCTGCTAAGATATTTCCGAAGTTACCGGTTGGAACTACAATATTAATCTTTTCATCTTTTGCAATTGCACCATTTTCATATAATTTTGCATATGCATATACATAATAAACAATCTGAGGAACAAGACGGCCGATATTAATGGAGTTAGCAGAGGAAAACTGATATCCGGCTTTGTCCATCAATTCTGCCAGTTCTTTATCAGAAAACATTTTCTTAACGCCGGTCTGTGCCTGGTCAAAGTTACCATGAATACCAACTACATGTGTATTTGCCCCTTTCTGGGTAACCATCTGCTTCTCCTGAATCGGGCTGACACCATTCTTTGGATAGAATACAATAATCTTAGTACCAGGAACGTCTGCAAATCCTGCTAAAGCAGCTTTTCCGGTATCACCAGAAGTTGCTGTTAAAATAACAATTTCATTCTTTACATGATTTTTCTTTGCAGCAGTTGTCATAAGATAAGGCAGAATGGATAATGCCATATCCTTAAATGCTATCGTAGCTCCATGAAAAAGCTCCAGATAATATGCACCGTCTGCATCTACTAACGGAGCAATCTCTTCTGTATCAAATTTAGAATCATACGCACTATTGATACAATGCTTTAACTCTTCTTCTGTAAAGTCTGTTAAGAAAAGTTTCATTACCTCATAAGCAGTCTCCTGATAGCTCATTTTTGCCAGGGTATCCATATCAACGTCAAGTTTTGGTAATGAATCCGGCACAAATAAACCACCGTCTCCTGCAAGACCCTTTAAAATTGCCTGTGAAGCTGTTGCCTTTTCATCTGAGTTTCTTGTACTTGTGTAAATCAAATCCATTTTTTGTCCCTCTTTTGCTCTCTGCATAAAATTTGTTCTGTCTTTCATTATATAAGAACCTGCAGTTTACTGTCAATAACTTATCCCAGAATAATTCCATGTATTCCCACTATCTATGGATTCAAAAAGAATTCCATCGTTTTCACCCATAGCAGATATTACTTTTATTATAAGTTTTCCATCTTTCTGCTGTGGCATCTTGCAATAATCATAGTCTGATATGGAAAATCCATACTCTGCTGCCGTGTCCGGAAGTTCTGTCACTTCATCCATGGAAAGTTCAATCATGGAAAATGTTTTCCCGCCATCCTGTGTCAGATAAAGTGTGGAATAATCACCTGACGCTCCAGCCAATCCGATAACGCCCAGATTTTCATTATAGAATTCTATTCCTTCTGCCACACCAATATTTCCATCAAACGGATCTGCATTTTGCTGATTCCAGCTCTGCCCGCCATCCTTTGTCATTTCAAGCTCATAAAAACGGCTGCCGGCAGCTGCATCCGCCACCAACAGACGATAACCGGTATTGCTGTCCAGGAAAAAGTATACGCTTCCATCTTCCCTGTTTTCCGTCCACGGAGTGCCATCTCCGCTCTCTTCCTCATCATTGCCATCATTGCCGGCTACGGCATTGGTGTCTGCATTCCCGTTGTTATCCGTTGTGTCATTTCCAGCACCGTTTTTTGCTTCATCAATCTGCTCCTGCCGGTTTTGCTGGGCTAACACTGCAGCACTGGTATATTTTGGATTTATGATATAAGTTATAATTTCACCTGTATTTTCTTCGCCACCAGTAGAAAATGTAACTGCAAAACCTGTAACTTCTCCGCCATATTCCAACTGGCTTAAAATTGAATTTTCATTTGTATCTGCATTTCCATCTATATTTTCATTTTCATCTATCTCTGCACTTTCTGCATTTATCACCTGCAGGCTATCTGCACTGGTAAAAGCTCTTTTCCCCGAATAACTTATTCCAAAGGTATGGCTCTTTGTTTCTTCTGACCAGCTATCTACACGTTCTTTCACCTTTATATTTCCCAATAGTTCAAAAAGCGGTGTCAGGCACATATCTTCTTCATAATCTGTCTTGGCATAATTATTGATGTAAACTGTCATTTTGCTGCTTTTCTTCCGGTTATAGTCCACAAGATAGGTTCTGGTTTCTCCATTCTCATCCTCACCATAGAAAAACGTATCTATTGCAGCAATTTCTCCGGTAGCATAGAAAGTCACATTAAAATGGTTCACCAGATAAATTTTCTTAGGAAGCCCGATTTCATTATCCAGATCCTCCAATATCCCTGCCACACTGTCATCAAAGAAATTATCATGCTTTAATGTTATCTTTACTTCATCACTTTTTTGAAACCGTTCGGATGTCTTGAAAAAATATAACCCTCCAAGGCATACCAGTAACAGAATCATCCCTGCTTTTAGCCAGTTTTTTAATTGATATTTCTTTCTTGTATTTTCCTGCTTCAACGAATTGCTCCTTTCCACCTGCAATCATATCACTATTCCAATAACGCCGCCAAATATTCCTGATATTTCCACGAATTTTTATATCCTTGCAATTTCCAATATATATTGGCATCATAGCATATTTTTCATTTCAAAAGTTTGATATTTTCTTAAGATATTTTCCTGTTTTCATGCTTTCCTAAAAATGTTATACTTAAAGTGACGCTTACCGTAAGAACTCGCCACCGGCAGCTTCTTACAGATGATTTGTAACTAAGAATTTTAGAATGTGAGGATTTACCATGCTTTCCGGTGCTTTTTCAGCCAAAACAAAAGACGGAACCATCTACTACCGTTCCAGCCTTACCTATAAAAGAAAACATATTAGTCTTGGAAGCTTTCCAACGGAAGAAGAAGCCCATCTCGCCTATAAAGAGGGGACTTCTCTACTTTCTGAGTCTGAAATCACACTGGAAAATTATACCGCATATATTAAACTTTTAGATTTTGCCAAAGCCATTACACTTTTAAATTTCCGTGACAACGGCGTCTATATCAAGAATCCGATTTATCTGAAGCAGAATTATTTTCTCTATTTTCTCGCACCACAGACGGAATATAAATTTGATATTGATGATTTATTCTTTTATTCCAGCCACAAGATTATGCAGCGTGGTGGCCGGCTTTTTGTAAATGAATACGGCATGCAGACCGGGATTCTTTCCCGCTATGGAGTCCGTAATCATGCGGTACTGGATGTAGATTACACTTTCGCCAATGGTAACCCCTTCGATTACAGCTACGCCAATATTATTGTCATTAACCGCTACCGTGGAGTTGCCCAAACAGAACACAACGGACTCCTCCGTTATCAGGCTTTTATCCATATCAATGGCAATTATTCCATTGGTACTTATTCTTCCGAAGAAAAAGCTGCCATTGCCTACAACAAAGCTGTTGATCTGGCAAAGGCAGCCGGTATTCATAAGAATTTTGAAGAAAACTATATTACAGAGCTATCCGCTAGAGAATATGCAGAAATTTATACTAATCTTAAAATCTCTCCAAAATATATCAATTATCTTTCTACACTTTCTGCTATTTCTGATTGATGTAATTTACCAGTCCCTCGCAATCGATAATCTTCTGCATAAATGGTGGGAATGCCTGACCTTGGAAACTCTTTCCAGTGGTCTTGTCGGTAATGACACCAGTATCAAAATTTACCTCTACCTCATCTCCTGCTTTGATTTCCAAAGCTGCTTCCTTACATTCAATAATCGGAAGTCCGATATTGATTGCATTACGATAGAAAATACGTGCAAAAGTCTCTGCTATGACGCAACTTACACCAGCGGCTTTAATTGCAATTGGTGCATGTTCTCTGGATGAACCGCATCCAAAGTTCTTCTCCGCTACAATAATATCTCCTGCAGATACTTTATTTACGAATTCCTTATCAATATCTTCCATACAATGTAAGGCAAGTTCCTTAGGGTCGGAAGAATTCAGATATCTTGCCGGTATAATAACATCTGTGTCTACGTTGTCACCGAATTTAAATACTTTTCCTTCTGCTGCTTTCATGTTCTAATCCTCCTATACTTCTTCCGGGCTGGAAATCTTTCCTGTAATTGCACTTGCTGCTGCAACTGCCGGGCTTGCCAGATAAATTTCCGAATCCACATGTCCCATACGTCCCACAAAGTTACGGTTGGTTGTAGATACGCATCTTTCATTCTCAGCAAGGATTCCCATATAGCCACCAAGGCAAGGTCCGCAGGTCGGTGTGCTGACAATAGCACCTGCTTCAATAAAGGTTCTGATATATCCGGCTTCCATGGCATCCAGATAAATCTGCTGGGTTGCAGGAATTACGATTACACGTAAACCTTTCTTTACTTTCTTTCCTTTCAGGATAGAAGCTGCAATCTTAAGGTCATCTAATCTTCCATTCGTACAGGAACCGATTACTACCTGATCAATAGTAATGTCGCCTACTTCATCAATGGTCTTTGTATTTTCCGGAAGATGTGGAAATGCTACGGTTGGGCGAAGTGTACTAAGGTCAATGGTATACTCCTCATCATATACAGCATCCTCATCTGCTTCATATACTTTATAAGGACGCTTGGAATGCTCTTTCATATATGATTCTGCTTTCTCGTCTACCGGGAAGATTCCGTTTTTTCCACCGGCTTCAATTGCCATATTTGCAATGGTAAAACGGTCATCCATGGAAAGATACCGGATACCGTCACCTACGAATTCCATAGACTTATATAATGCTCCATCCACACCAATCATTCCGATGATGTGTAAAATAACATCTTTACCGCTAATCCATGGTGCTGGTTTTCCTGTGATGTTGAATTTAATCGCGGATGGTACTTTAAACCATGCTTTTCCGGTTGCCATTCCTGCCGCCATATCAGTACTTCCAACACCGGTAGAAAATGCTCCCAATGCTCCATAAGTACAGGTATGTGAATCTGCTCCGATAATAACATCTCCTGCAACAGTCAGTCCTTTTTCCGGAAGAAGTGCATGTTCGATACCCATTTCTCCTACATCAAAGTAGTTGGTGATTTCGTTTTTGCATGCAAACTCTCTGACGCATTTACAATGCTGTGCAGATTTGATGTCTTTATTTGGTACAAAGTGGTCCATAACCAGTGCGATTTTATCCTTATGGAACACTCCGTCTACTTTCATTTTCTCTATCTCATGGATAGCCACCGGTGAAGTAATATCATTTCCCAATACCAAGTCTAAATCTGCTTCAATCAACTGGCCAGCCTGAACAGAATCAAGTCCCGCATGTGCCGCAAGAATCTTCTGTGTCATTGTCATTCCCATTTGAAATTCCTCCTGAAATTAAATCATTTTTTCTATACTGTTGCTATTATAGCACAGCTAGTGGTATAATGGAAATACATATTAAACATATTTATTATGATTTTTAGTTATAAACACGGAGGAATCTATAAATGTTGCAGAGTTTATCCAGTTACCGTATTTTCTATACCGTAGCAAAAACACAGAATATATCAAAGGCAGCCAAAGAGCTTTATATCAGCCAGCCTGCCATCAGTAAATCCATACAGAAACTAGAGGAAAGCCTGGGCTGCGAACTATTCCGCCGAAGTTCCCGCGGCGTATTGCTGACCGAAGAAGGCGAACTTCTTTTTACTCATGTCAGTTCCGCTTTCGAAACCCTGACTTTAGGGGAAGATAAATTAAAGAACTCCTTAGAGCTTGGTGTCGGCCACTTAAAAATCGGTGTCAGTTCCACACTCTGCAAATACATGCTTTTGCCTTATTTAAAGGATTTCACAAAACGCTATCCGCATATTAATATTTCTATCGTATGCCAGTCTACCAACGAATCCTTACAGATGTTAGAAGAAAACAAAATTGATATCGGTCTGATTGCAAGGCCGGAAAACCAGAAAACTTTAAATTTCAGCAATGTGGCTGAAATTGAAGATATTTTTGTTGCAACGGAAGCTTACTTAAACGTATTGAATGCAAGGGGCATTTCTTCCGATGCAATCTTACAGAATTCTACACTGATGCTTCTTGATAAGCACAACATGACCCGTCAGTATATTGATGATTATTTACAGGAAAATAAAATCGAGACCAGAGATTTAATCGAAGTCTCTACGATGGACCTCTTAATTGACTTTGCAAAAACCAACCTGGGTGTTGCCTGCGTCATCCGCCAATTTGTCCAGAACGAACTTGCAAATAAAGAGTTATTAGAAATTCCACTTGGTTTTCCAATTCACAAGCGTGAAATTGGCTTCGCTTATAAAAACACCTTAAAGCCTTCGAAATCCTTGGAATTATTTATTGATTTCTACCAGAATTTTCATCCGGGCGAATAAGATGCATCACTGTCAGTTTCTTACAAATGCCTGTCAGCTATGAGAAACATACTTTGAGCGTTTCTCACGGAGCGTTTTTACTTTACAGGAAAGCAATTTCCTGTAACTACGAGAAACACGCTTTGCGAGTTTCTCGAGTTATCGCGGTGCTCGCCAAATCCGCATGCAAGCATGCGATTTTTCTCGCTACTCGCGTAAAAAAAAGCTGCCGCAATTGCGACAGCTTTTTTATCATCTTTTTGAAGTATCAGATTAGTTGTTAACCAGCTTATCTTCTTCGTTGTTCCAGCTATACAGTTTACGAATTTCTTCGCCGACTTTCTCTGATGGATGCTCAGAAGCAAGCTTTCTCATAGCTTTGAAGTGTACCTGGCGTCCTGCCGGTGACATATCAAGTAAGAATTCTTTTGCAAAAGTACCATCCTGAATATCTGTTAAAATCTGTTTCATTGCTTTCTTTGTCTCAGCAGTAACAATCTTAGGTCCTGTGATATAATCACCATACTCAGCAGTGTTAGAGATAGAATATCTCATTCCAGCGAATCCTGACTGGTAGATTAAGTCAACAATCAGTTTCATCTCATGGATACACTCGAAGTATGCATTTCTCGGGTCATAACCAGCTTCGCAAAGTGTTTCGAAACCAGCCTGCATAAGTGCACAAACACCGCCACAAAGAACTGCCTGCTCACCGAAAAGGTCTGTCTCTGTCTCTGTACGGAAGGTTGTCTCAAGAAGTCCTGCTCTTGCTCCACCAATTCCAAGACCATATGCTAATGCCAGGTCAAGTGCTTTACCGGTTGCATCCTGCTCTACTGCTACCAGACAAGGAGTTCCTTTTCCAGCCTGATACTCAGAACGTACAGTATGTCCTGGTGCCTTAGGAGCGATCATTGTTACGTCAACATCCTTTGGTGGTTTGATACATCCGAAATGAATGTTAAATCCGTGAGCGAACATTAACATGTTTCCTGGCTCAAGGTTTGGCTCGATATCGTTCTTATACATATCAGCCTGTAACTCGTCATTGATAAGAATCATAATAATATCAGCCTGTTTTGCAGCTTCTGCTGCTGTATATACTTTGAATCCCTGTTTTTCTGCTTTTGCCCAGGATTTGCTACCATTGTAAAGTCCAATAATGACATCACAGCCTGATTCCTTTAAGTTTAATGCATGTGCATGTCCCTGGCTACCGTAACCAATGATGGCGATTTTCTTACCATCCAGTAAGGAAAGGTTACAATCTTCCTGATAATAAATTTTTGCTGCCATTTTTTCAGCCTCCTGTTTTAATGATTAATCTAAATATGTAACATCGGCAGACCCTCTGGTCAAACCTGTGATACCGGTTCTAGCGAGCTCTAATATCTCATAGCCCTGTAACAGATCCATAAATGCATCTAATTTATCCTGATGCCCTGTCAGTTCAATTACCATGGAATCGTTGGTGACATCAACCACCTTGCCATGGAAAATATTGGTAACGCTTAAGATTGCCTGACGCTCTGTATCCTTCGCTTTAATCTTAACCAGAATCAGTTCTCTGGTCACTGATGTACCCGGTTCTAATTTTTTAATATCCCGTACATCTTCAAGCTTTGCAAGCTGCTTTTCAATCTGCTCTAAAATCTGCTCGTCACCACTTGCTACTATAGTTATTCTGGTATATCTTGGATCTGCAGTTACACCAGATGAAAAACTATCAATGTTATATCCTCTCCGGCTGAAAAGTCCTGAGATATGACTTAATACGCCTGAGGTATTCTCTACTAAAATAGATAATGCCTGTTTTCTCATGTGAAAACCATCCTTTTTCTTTCATTCACATTACAGTTATTCTAGCATATCAGTTCTGTTTGTCAATACTAAAATGGCTTAAAGTAATAATATTTTTTTATACAATAACCTATGGTTATATCGTTAATAACAATAACATAAAACTACAAGAAACACATTTTGCAATCTGGCGGGCTGCCTGCATAAATTACGGCTGTGAATCCCTGTATTTCCGGATAATATCAATTGTCTTCTGATAATCCATTTTGACTTTCCTAAATTGCTGCAGCATCTCTTCTCCGTATATTTTATAGCGGAGCTGTTCGCACAGAATTATGCTTGATTTGCTCAGCCGTCCCAACCCGAGCGTCATGGTCTCTCCCTTTAAGGTATGTACCAGATCAAAGGCTTTCTCATAATCCCTTTCCTGTAAAGCTTCATCAATCCGCTGTACTTCATCGCTTTCTAAGAATTTTATCAAAAAACGGTGTACCAGCTCTTCCTTCCGGAGTCTGCGCATGACCTCTGCATAATCTCCCTCCAGTTCCTTGTAGCATTGCTCTAAATCCATACTCATATTCCCTTTCTGTTGATTTTCTCATAGCATTATAGTACACCACCGTTTTTTCTTTTTCAAGCAATTCTTCCTTATTGTCTGGTGTTTCCATCCGGCTGCACCGGCAGTTCATTCTGTTGCTTTACACTTTGTTGTCCTTCCGAGAGCATAATAAGCGTCCAGGTTATTTCTTTTCTTGCATATTCCAATGTCTCTTCTCCATCATATACCGTATCAACCTGGTACTTATGAAATACAAGAATATCTGTAACAGCTTCTGCCATGCTTTCTTCGTCTTCTGCATAGAGTAACTTCATAAAAACATCCTCCTTGTTGCATAACCTGCCAGGCATACCATAACTAGCTTCTTACAAGCATTTTGGAACTATAGAAAACACATTTTGCAGGAAAGCAATTTCCTGTAAAACAAAAAAGCCAGGATAAAATCCTGACTATATTTTTGGGGAGTACCTCCCGAACTCCGAAGAGCCCGAGAGGCATGAGTTATGAAAAATTATATTAGCTTAATAGCTAGTACTTTTATACTATATCTTATAAAAATATGTTTGTCAAGTGTTTCCCTACAATTTTTCTTAGGGACTTACTTGGGTATATTTCCATTTGAATTTCTACAGTTTTTGATATATTTTTTCTACGTCATAATCCGGCGCCATAGTTGCTGCAATTTCATATATCTTCCTGATATTTTCCGGCTCTTCTTCCAGCATATCAGATGTTTCTTCTACGGAGTTGCCTTTTTGCAGTTTCTTGATTACCTGACGAATTAGTTGCAGTTTTTCGCCCTGCTCCAATTTATTTTCCAGTTCTTTTTCAATTTCATCTTTCATTAATTCACGCAATGCTTCACACATCTCATTTTGCCTCCTTAACAGACTATATACCTGCTTATTTGCATTTACACTTACTTGAAGTACCGAATCAATATTGCTCCGTTCATTCTTACTTTCCAAATAATGTATCTGTTCCAAAAATAGTTCTGCATCCTGCATCTCTACCTGTGTAGTCAATACCCGCAGGCTGCAATGAGCTTTTCTTTCCAACTGACTTGTTACTACAACTTGTACTGGGAACGGAACTTTTCCTCTTACATAATAAATTCCAGGATACATTTTTTTCAGGATATATCCTTCTTTTTTCAGTTCCAGAAAAAGTGCCTTCGGATAAGCATTCCGAAAAAAGGATACGGTCACCTCAGATGCTGGAATTTTATTGACTGCTATCCCCTGCGCCTTATATAAGCTGGCGTATCCAATTACCTTAAAGAAGGAATCTATCGTCAATTCATCTCCCGGTCCCTTATACTCTAAAATATTGTGTCCCCTCATAATATGACCAATTTCATTTTGTAACGTCCGCTTCCAATCCATCTTTTTAATAATCACAAGATCAATCTGAAGTGGTTTCTTACTCAAATTATACTCCGGAATTAATTCCAGTACATCCAGATCTTGTCGCAGTTCCAGTTCTGTTGCTGCACAAAACGCCGGATGCCATTGTAATTTTTCTGTTTTTCCTGACATTTCTTCTCCTTTCTTTTGTCTTGGAGAGTATACTTTTGCAATGTCACTTAACCGCAACAACCTTTGTCTGAAAGAATTCTCTCCGCTTCATTTAATGTGAAATAAAAGCTTTGAAAATTCCTGTTATCATATCAGGTTATGTGGTGAACCCGGCGAAATGATAGAATACCGGTATACTTCTGACAGGCTATGTGCCATTGAAATGTATATAGAAATATCAAGCTTTGATTACATTATAACATGATGAAATGAAAATGTCAGTAAAAAAAGAAAGCATCTGCCCTCCCTTAATCGGATAAGCAGATGTTTTCCATCTTAGTTTCTTTCAACTTCTATTTTTGTATCTGTTACATGCATCTTGCTCCGCACTTTGTGCAGAATTTTGCACCCGGCATAATTTCATTTCCACACTGCGGACAGAACATCTTCTGTTCTGCTTCCACTTTGGTTCCGCATTTCGAGCAGAATTTGGATCCAGGTGCAATTTCTGCTCCACAATTCATGCAGTGAAGTCCAGCTGCTGATTCTTCATAGGTATCGTCATATGCTTCCTCTTCTGTTTCGTCTTCATCCATATCCAGCATCAGTTCACTTGTAACATGAACCGCATCCAGCTCTTTTTTCATTCTCTTAAGCAGACCAAGTGAGCCTTTAATCAACTGACTCTTTCCCATTGCCAGTTCATTCACCTGAGCGTTTGCTTCTGCCATATTTACATCCAGATAATTGAGCATAACCTTTAAGGTATCTGCACCGGATGCACCCGCATCCATAATCAATAAAGCTGCACCTACTGATTCATCAGTATCAAATACAATAAATGCATCTCCACCAAAAAGTTCTATTTTTTTCTTTGCAAGAAGAAGATCCTCACAGATACCATCCAGAATAACCGGTGCATCCTCTGATATATCCTTATAATTATCATATGTTATTTCTTTAGTCATAAGTTTGGTTTTATATCCCATATTGCATGCTACACAAAAATCGTATTTATCCATTCTTCCTGTTGATAGAACAATCAGAGAAGCCTCTGCCTCTATATCCCATGTCACTTCCAGTTCTGTATCTGCACCAAGTTCATCTAATACTTCTTTTAATGTCTCTGCTCTTTCTTTTGTAGTAGAAACAAAAAATCCATTATCATCTGAAACACCTGTCAGAAGCTTTAATTCCAGGTCTCTTCGGTCAAAGCCCAGAATATTATGATAACATTCTATTACCGCATCTTTCTGTTCGCCAATTGAGTAAATAACTATATTAGCCAATGCCGGTGCATCCTCTTCATCCTGCCAGTTTTTCTGGATATAAGTGCTCGCTCCGGCATTATCCAGTGCCTGTTGCATTTCATAAAGACTCTCCGTCTCTGGAAGTGTAATTATAGTAGACTGTCCTTCTAATATATTATCATTCAGCACAGTAGCAATTCCCGTAGGGTCTTCCGGGAAGTAATTCTGCGCAATTGCAATTACCTGTGCCGGATTTGGTCCTACCTCGGTGATTACCAGCTTATTCTCTGCTACCTGTTGTGCTCCTCTGTTTCCAAATAATGATTTCATTAATCCCATTTACTTTTTCTCCTTTTCTAGTAATATTGACCAGCTGCTATCAACAGTGGAATTATCTCTTCTACATTTATCTTCTGTAACTGTTCTAAGTTACTTCCAATACGATTGATATTCTGTATATTATTCTGACACACGTTAAGTTCCGCCTGCAGATTATTCCGTCTTTCAAGCATCACCTGCATTTGTCCATTTATTTTATCGATGTTCTGTTGTGCCGAATCTTTCTGTGGATTTGCTGTAATAATTCCAAATACCAAGAAATAAAACATGATAATCAGAAAAACAACGCCCACCGAAATTGCCACACGAAGAATAGTCCGCACACACCCCAACAGAATTCTGCCAATTCCAGCAAAAAAGCCATAACTCATTGCATTTGAGAAAAGATATCTCACATCTGCAATCCAGCGGAACAGAAAAATTACACTGACAATTCCTATGATGGCACAAACAACAGCTACAATAATTGAAACAGCCTTACCTATTGCTGAAGTATGTTCCCAACGTGCCGAAAATTCTTCTTTCTTCTCTGATAATGAATTCTCCTGAATTTTAGTCATTTCATCCAGCTGCTTAATATTATTGCTAAGCTCTGCCTGCTTCGCATTTTCCGCATTCAGTGCATTGCCAAGCTGTCCTAATGCACTCTGTTTTCCATCTGACAAAACTTTTTCCATCTCAGCTTTTATATCCGGAGTAATATCTTCACACAGATTTAATTTCTGGATATATTCGCCCACTGCGTTCCATTCCGGCCGGTCTTTCTGTATTTCGCACAGCGCAAGTCCGTAATATCCCTTGTAACTCCAGATAAAATCATTTTTGATTTTATTGAAAGCCTGCTGGGCAGCTGATATATTGCCCTGTTTCAATAAAGTCATGGCATTCTTATATCTGTTATCCAGACCATCTCTTCCACTTCCTCCGGCAACAGCAGCAGTCAGATTGATATTTTCAATTGTTTTCTTCAAATCCTGATGAATATTTTCAATATGTTCATCTGTTTTCTGAAACTCTTTTGATAAATTATGTACCAGGAAAAGATTATCACATGCCATGCATTCATACTTTTCATCTGTAATTTTTCTTACTGCACCACTGCCACAACTGGGACATTTTATTTCTTCCATTTTCTAGCCCTGCTCCTTTGTATTTTTTATTTTTCTGATTTCAAGCTGCTTCATGATTGCTCCGCAGATTTCCGCAAAAGCGGCTTCATCTGTTGTTGAAGAAAGCTGCAATATCAACTGTCTGATTGCCTCATTTTCTGTTGCCACTGCCGGTGAACTGACCGGATCACTGTATCGCATCTTTTCCAGCACTTTGTCAATTTCTTTGCGGTTGACCTCATCTGTAATCTGCACTCTGCAAATTTCAAGCTGCTGAATAAGTCCTTTAAACACTTCGATGGAACTCTGTTCCTGTGTCTGAACCTTTGTAATATATTTATTACTTGCTGCCATAGCAATCTCAATGATAATGAAAACTGCTAAAATCGCACTCTGTAACAAATAGGAATACACCTGATAATCCTTCGGAATTTTCAGGCAGACCTTAAAGAAAACAAAAATCTGAATTACAAGATAGACTCCGCTCAGATATACAAGCGGCATCTTTAATGCTGCCTTTTGTTTTTCCTGTTTATGAAATACCAGAAATGCAAAAATTGGCTGCATCAATATTGCAATCAGGCAAAATATGTACTTGAACATTATTTCTCCCTCCTCGTTCCGCATTTCGTACAGAAATTAGCTTCCGGCGGCATTTCATTTCCACAGTTTGCGCAGAAAATCTTCTGTGGAATCACCACTTTTTCACCACACTGGAAACAGAATTTAGCATCCTTCGACAGACTCGTTCCACACTTGACACAGGTAATATTTCCACCTTGCGCCTGCGGCTGCACTGCTGGCTGCGACTGTGTTGCTGCAATATCTGGCTGCATTGCTGCTGTCCCTGTCTGCGCTGCTGTTACCGGCTGTGCCTGAACTGCTGCATCCATATTGTTTTTCATCATGTCACCCATGGAAAACGCCAGTGGAATCTGTGCCATCATATTCGCCGGATTCACTGCAAAGCCTTCATTCTGTGCAAATGTTCTGCTTACATCAAACTGCTGCTCCTGTTGCCAGGTATATCCCTGCAGTTCTCTCGCTTTGGCAAGTCCTTCTGCTTCAATTACGGTAGCATCACGATTTCCCATTGCTTCAAACCGCTTCTGTGCCATGCTGTTATCTAATTTTTTAAGCTCTTCCAAATCGCCCGGCTTAATGGTAACTGCAGACACAAAGAAATTTAAAATCCGGATACCATAGCTTTCAAGGTCGCTTTCCACCTGACCGGCAACGTTCTCGGAAATTTCATTCAAATGCTGGTTGAAAACATTGTAGCTATATTTGCTGAGTTCTACTGCAATGCAATTTTTTACTCTTGTAACTAAAAGGTCTTTAAAAAATTTCTGAATATCTTTGGTGGTCATTGCTTTTTCGGTACCAACCAGATTAATCAGAAGCTTTCTTCCATCCTCTATTTTCAGTCCGAAAGAACCACTGGCACCGGCACTGTAACTATAGCCGTAATTCGGGTCACGAACTGTCACCTGACTTGGTGTTCCCCATGCGATATCCATCATGGTCGCAAGGTTAATAAAATAAACCTCCACATGGAACGGGCTTACTCCGCCCGAAACCAGATTTCTTATTTTGGAAATAAGTGGAATGTTTTTCGTTTCTAAGGTATAACGACCTGCTTTAAAAGAATCCAGTGCCTGTCCGTCACTGAAAAATACTGCCTCCTGCGACTCATGCACAATCAATTGTGACAGCGTATTAAAGTCTTCTGCGGGATGCTTATAAATAAGAGTTGAATTATCCCCTTCATATTTGATCACTTCCTGAATAGCCATCAAACTTTCTCCTTCCGTAAATTTATATAAACTCCTTTCTCGATTATACTACAAAACTTCCATTTTGGACACTTTTTTCTTCCATTTTGGATATTATTTTCTCAACGAGGTGATATATATGTCAGAAAGAATTAATCAACACCTGCATCCACTGGTAGGTTCTAACATCCGGAGACTGCGGAAAGAACAGGGTTTGAAAGCCACCGAAGTCATTGCGAAGCTCCAATGTGATGGCATCAATGTAACTACCGGCATATTCAGCAAGGTGGAAAATGGTTATAATAACCCAACGGTAGATATGCTGATTGGATTGACCAAGATTTTTAATTGTGATTTTAATGAATTCTTTAAACAATAACAGGCAGCTAAACGGTGAATGGTTTAGTTGCCTGTTGTTGTTTTGTCATATAAAAGGGGAGCTACCAATATTATTTTTTGAAATATGTTATTTTCTACAATGTTGTCCTGTCGTTGACTTTGCCTGATTCTGACATAATCACACTACACATAACATCAAGTGTCTAACACGTTTTTATTATATCATCACCATCTTTTTTTACAATACTAACGCTTATGAAATATACTAATAAAACAAGGTCAGTCTTTCCACACCATGGTGATTCCAAGACTGACCTTAATGTCACTAATTCATATCCTGTTGCAATTCTTTTATGTTGTCCAAATCAGACAAATCCATTCCTTCATATCTCTCAACAAAATCTATCAATGTTGATTTACGAACCTTTAGACTACCTAATCGAAGTGCAGATAATAGTTTTCTGTTAATCAACTCATATACCAGATGCCCATTCACCTCTAATACCGCTGCCGTCTCACGCACATTGTACAAAAGCTTTTCGTCTTTTAAATCCTTTTTATCCATTTTACACCATCCCTCCTAAATATGTTCCTAAAATCGTATTTGCATCAGTTTTGTAAAAATTAATAAATCTAAAAAGCATCTGAATACTCATTCCCTTTGAGCCTTCCTCAATTCGTGCATAATGACATAAACTCATATCCATTTCCTCAGTCGCCTTCATCTGTGTCATTTTTCTTTTTTCACGTAAATCTCTTATATTATTTCCAATCACATATGGATCAAATTTAGTTCTGCTCACTTCTGCCACCTCCATCAATTAACATCCATACTCCTCTGCATGTGATATTTTTCTCTTACTCATAATAAATTATCTCCTTTACGATTTCGTATTGGAGAGCTCCGGCGCCTTCACTCTCGTGACGTGCTCTCTCAAGCACATGTTTATTGTATATTGTCATGGATGAATTACCGACCGTGTTTACGCGACAATTTTGTCGTGTTAACACGACATTTGCATCTGCTTCTAATATACTTAAATATTTTTTACAGATAGGACTTCCGTTCGAAGCAAAAAAAAGAATCCATGCCTTTCCCGCATGAATTCATTTTATCGTTCCTTACGCATCCTTATATTCTATTTTTAATGGTGTATGTGTCTCAAATATCTGTCATATATAAAGTCTGCTATAATTAATACAATTATTTGTCGTATAATTTATCAACCTCGGCTTCATACACCGATTCAGTCTGAGTATCAAACAGCACCCATTCCACCAAATCGAAGCTGTCCGGATTATCTTGCAAGAACCTGTTTACTGTATGTACTGCAATCTTTGCTGCCAACTCAACCGGAAAACCATATGCTCCCGTTGATATGGAAGGAAATGCAATAGACCTTATTCCATTATCCATTGCTAACTTCATAGAATTAAAATAGCAGTTAGCAAGAAGTTCCTCTTCTCTATTTCTTCCACCATTCCATATCGGTCCGACAGTATGTATAACATCATCACATGGCAGATTATATGCCTTAGTGATTTTAGCCTCTCCCGTATCACATCCATGAAGTGTCCTGCACTCCACCAGAAGTTCCGGTCCTGCGGCTCTGTGAATAGCACCATCTACTCCGCCTCCTCCAAGAAGAGAGCTGTTTGCTGCATTCACGATTGCCTGCACATCTGTTATTTTCGTAATATCACCTTTTATCGTCTTGATCAAGTATATTTTCTTCTCCTTTATCTTCAACAATTAATGCTAAATAATATGCAAATGGAATCAATATTTTCGGCTGTACAGAACTCTCATCATACACAATTATCTTCTTTTGAATAGCATTTAAATCTGTGAAATACGCTAAATACAGACTGAACAATTCCCAATATGTTTGATCCCAAATCAAAGCCTTTTCTTCACTCGCTTTTATAATACGTGGAAAAACATAATTTGTAGAAATCATTTTTATAGTTAATCCATAATTATTACAAACAGATTCTATCACCCTATCTATATGATCTGCTGTATATTCAGAAACATTATCACGTACAATACTATTTTCATATATAAAATCATCAATTGTCATTCATATCACTTTTTTCTAAACTCATCAATTATAAGGTCATCACAACTAATTGAATCATTTTTTATTTGTGCTTTTTATTTCCGCTACCAGTTCTTCATACTTACGTTCGTCAATAATATATTTCCGTTTAATCAGTATATAAGCAGCTCCTATAGAAATTACCGGAACAGCTACAATTCCAAGACGCAATATAAATCTTTGTCCGGCATCTGCTGTCTGAATAAATTTATCTGCCTGTACAATTACATTTTCCGAAGTAAGTTCTCCTGTACCAGCTTTTATTTCTAATCCGGATATTTTCTGACTGATTGCATAAATATTGCTTATAATCAGTATTAACGCAACAACCGCCTGATCAACTGCACTTGCCAGCTTTGTTGCAAAAGATCTTACTGCTGAGATAATACTGTCATGTCGTTCATGAAACCGGACTTCATCATACTCTATGGTATTATTTAACATGACAATCATCGTCATATTGAATGCCCCCTGCGAAAAGAAGATTAGAAAACCGATGATATTCAGTAAAACAACACTTTTTGGTACAATGTAGCCTACACTCATAAAAAGTATATACCCAATGACTGTAATGCTGGTAGCTGCAGTTATAATCTGATTTCGTGTGAATTTTGAGGAAAGCCACGCAAAAGATGCCTCTGATATCAGCGTTCCTAATCCATACATAATTGTAAACCAAAATACAAGACTACCACCTACAGAATATCCAAATTCAAAATAAAAGAAATTCATTCCAATCATAATCAGAAGACCATTTCCGATTTGGAATAATAAACATGCAATTCCAATCACTATCAACTGATCATTTCTCAGGAATATATGAAACATATCTTTTAATGACAGTGTTCTCTTCTTTTCCGGTCGTTTTCTCTCTTTTACTCCAAACACTGTAAGTAGCTGGAAACCAATAAAACAAAAAGCAATCACAATCGCAGCCGTCCGATATGCCATAATCGCATTTCCAGCTACCATATCAGGGAGCAGACCTGCAACAGAAAACTGTCCGATACAGATAAAAATTCCCTGTACGGTTACCAGCCAGTTCCGTTCTCCCGGATCTGATGTAAGACTCGGCAGCATTCCCCAATAGGCAATATCATTCATTGTGTAAGTCATTCCCCATAAAAGATATCCCACTCCAAAAAATGCAACAAATCCCCATCCTTCCGGCCTTACTGTAAACAAGCAGATAATTATCAGGCTGTTTAAAATTACTCCTATAAAAATCCACGGTTTAAATTTTCCGGCTTTCAAATGCGAATTTTCAATAATAATTCCCATCATTGGATCATTAATGGCATCCCACAGCAGACACACTACCATAATTGCTGATATTACTGCATATTGGGCAACTGTCAGTTTCATCGTATATTGAATATATGTAAGAAGAAACATAGAGACAAGTGCATACGCCATATCTCTTCCGGTTGCTCCTATACAATAGCTCCATTTTGTGCGTTTATCCAATTTATTGTTTTCCATATACGACTTCCCCCTCTCTCTATTTCTTCAGCAGTCTTTTTAAAGCCTGCAGATATTTTTTATTTGCATTGTAAACTAACATATCGATTAACTTCGGAGTTGCAATTCCACCACTGGTTGCAATCAGTCCTTCCAGATTTCCTTCTTCGACTCCCATTTTTACCATTTTAAAGGCCGGGTCCCGCTCTGATTTTCCCCGAAGTATAATCTTAAGTCCAATATGTACGACTCCACGAACAATTTTTCCAAACATTGAGACATTTACCACATCCTGATAGGAATCGTAAACCGTATACTCTCCACGCTTTTTTTCTTTGTCATGTTTCGGTTCACCGCCTAATAGCTGATAAAATTGTTCTGCACTGATTTCCATTCCATGTGGCTGCTCTCTAAAATAATCCGGAAACAGTTCTCTTTCATTTCTAAAATAACTATTTCCTACTACTTCCATATTCGCCTTTAATTGCAAATCATGTACCGATGCTCCGATACAGATCTGATATTTGCCGCTTAACATGGAAAAGGCTTTTTTCTCTACATCATAGACGGAAAAACTTCTTTCATCCAGCTCTAGTATAACTTCTTTTTCTTCACCCGGATGCAGATATATTTTTTGAAATCCCTTTAGTTCTATATGGCTTCTGATAACATCTGATTCAATCGGGCAGATATATAACTGTGCTATTTCTGCTCCACTCACTTTTCCGATATTTTTAATTTTAAAACGAATTTGTATCTTTCCACCACTATATACTTCCGGTACATTCAATTCCGAATAGGAAAAAGAAGTATAGGAAAGTCCATAACCAAACGGATATTTTACCGGAACATGGAATGTCTCATAGTAACGATAACCTACAAAAATGCTTTCCCTGTATTCTACATCATCATTCGGAGGTGCAAAATATCTCCATGCCGGAGTATCTTTTTCTGAAAACGGAATTGTCTCTGCCAATTTACCGGATGGATTCACCTCTCCACTGATTAAGTCAGCAACAGATTCCCCTACAGCCTGTCCTCCGAGGTACATGTGAAGAATTGCTCCTACATTCTTTTCAAAACTAAAATCCATAGGCGCACCACCGAAACTAATTGCTGCAATATGATTTTTTCCGACAGTTTCTGCAATTTCAGCCAACAGCTCTTCCTGATTTTGAGGGATTTTAAGATTTTTCCTGTCGTATCCTTCTCCTTCATAAGATTCTGTAAGACCGATAAAATATAGAATCACACAATCCTTTTTTCTATATTCCTGTTTCAGTTTTTCTATCGTATCCTGTAGTTGCTTTTCTCCTAATTCCTCCGTTTCATTCTGATATCCCTGTATATAAGTTACCTGATATCCTTTTTCACGTATTGCTTCAATCGCATTTGTCATCTTCGTCGGCTGGATATGACTGCTCCCACCTCCCTGAAACCGCATCTGCCTGGCAAGCTCTCCAATAATGATTACCTTCTTCTCTTTTCCAATTGGCAAAACACTATTATTTTTCAAAAGTACTGCACTTTCATTTTCCAGTTTACGTGCCACCTGATTCTGTTCTTCCATATCTACCTCATAATTTTCTTCTATATTTTTATGAAGTGATACAAAATTCTGCAGAACATTCTTAGTCCAGTTATCCAGTTCCTGATCCGTAATCCGGCCATCCTTATACGCTTCTTTTAACACATCTGTGTGGAAGCCTTTCGGATCTGGCATTTCCAGTGTCAGACCATTTTTCATACAGCTTACAATATCATTTGCTGCTCCCCAATCCGACACCACACCACCTTGATATTTCCATTCTTTTCTCAGAACATCTGTCAGTAAGTATTTATTTCTTGCTCCAAATTCGCCATTAATCCTGTTGTATGAAGCCATTACAGAAGTCGGTTTTGCTTTTTTCACAACTTCTTCAAAAGCCGACAGATATATTTCCCTAAGAGTTCTTTCATCAATCTGGCTATTGGATGTCATTCGTCTTGTTTCCTGTGAATTAACAGCATAATGCTTTAAACTCGTACCTATTCCAAGTCTCTGTACACCTTCGATATATCCCATTGCCAGCTTTCCTGTCAAATACGGATCTTCACTGAAATATTCAAAATTTCTTCCGCATAAAGGAGAACGCTTGATATTGATTCCGCAGCCTAGCACAATGGATATCTGCTCTTTTTTTGCTTCTTTCGCAATCGCTTCACCCATCTTTTTAACAATAGCAGGATTCCAACTGCAGGCTATTGCACTTGCAGTTGGAAAACAGGTTGCTGGCTTACTGGTTTCAATATCCCCAATCTTTTCCTGTTCCAGTTTTCGAATCCCATGTGGTCCGTCTGTCATCATAATAGAGGGGATTTTCCCATTACAGTCATAAGTATGCCAGTCACCAACACCGCCTAAAAGCCGGATTTTTTCATCTATTGTTAACTGTTCGCATATTTTATCAATGTTCATGGCTTATCCCCTCTTTCAAAGTCCATATCTAATGCCAATATTCTGTCGAAGTTGTTATCCATTGTGATTCATCTCTGCTTGGATATGTATCTGAGTATTTTTCTGCACGTTCTATCATTCTGATATACGCTTCAGCAGAATTAAATGTTGCATTAATATCCACAATATTGCTATTGGTTGACATCTTTTTCCAGAAATCTGGTACTAAACCATAATGTGCAACACCACGATCACCGTTAACATCAAATGTGACATTTCCTGTAGTTTGTTTATTAACCTTTGCTGTTACTCCATCCGCATAAATTCCCGGATATAAATCTGTAAAAGTGTCATAATCAACTGTATCGAAACTTTCTTGTACTTTATCAAAGTTCGGTAACATGCATGCACCATTAACATCGCTTCCATACGGTATTCCAAGAATCATGTCATCTGACTCATCATCGTTCATGTTATACCATGTAGTCGGCACTTCGTATGGTCCGTCATATTTAAAGTAATTTTGATTATCTAATATTCCTGTAGTCGGTGTTTCTGAATTATTACTCAGTTCTATCATATATTCCAGATAATCCGTTGCACATCTCTGATGTCCTGTTGTTGTTTCCCACATCATAGGTGATATAATTCCACCAAGCTGATATATTTTTATCATACGTGGAATATCCAATTGTTCCCATGCCTCATCTTCTGGATTAAACATATCCAAAATTCTTGTATGAGAACATATAATTCCCGGATATTTTTCTTCCCATAAGATATCCAAGGTATCATTTAAGGACTTGTCACTCATGTGATCAAGTTCTATAATCATGTGTCTGTTTATCATCTGATGAATCATCCATTTTCCAGTCTCTGTAAGTCCCTCAACATTGGCATGTCCCTGTGCATCTTCTGGAAGATCTGCTTTCGGCTGTTTGTAGAATACTCTTGGATTGGTGCTTACCTCTGGTTGATAAAAATCTGATGTTTTCAGGTAATTCATAATACTGAATATTTCCCCCTGATATAACTGACATCCACCGAAACCGTTATTCAATGCATGTATCATATAAAAACTTCTTATTCCCAGATCATATACTTCATCCAATTGCTTTTCTATATTTTCCAGACCTGTGTTCATTTCTTCTTCTGTGATTTCTCCAGCATTATATTTTCCAACAAAATCCGTATCTGCACCAAAAATTGTGTCTACTTCAATTCCTAAGAATACAGCCATTTTGCCCTGACTGATCACATCTCTTGCCTGTTCGGATGATGTTACAATTCTAAACCATCCTTCATTCGGTCCACCACACTGTGCATCTATATAATCCTGCATTTTATATACATACTCTATTTCCTGTCGGATTGCGTCCATATCATTTGTTACGCCATTTTTATAAGGCGGAAGTACATTGGTAACTTTTCCTAATATTTCATTATTTACGCACTGATGTACCAGCACTCTTTGCCCCGCCAGATAGGAACGCTCCAGCCATTTATAGTATGTCTGTTCGTGGTTTGTAGAATAACTTGTAGGCCAGTAACTAAAATTTGGATATCCCGATGTATTATGTGTCGTTGCACCATCTACTGCTTTTCCCCAAATATCATACGCTCCATTTACTCCATGCAGATCCGTACAATCATTGAGTGCATCTGCAATTCCCAGGGGACTAAATGCATCTCCATTAAATACAACTTCTCCTGATCCTTTGTTATGACACAAATGTGCATGAGTATCTGCTGTTCCGATAATGTTTTCACCACTTGACGGTCTCGCCATCACGTTCGATGTCGTTATTGGATTCCCATCCCCGTCATAAAAATCAATATTTATATCTGCTTCCGGAAACGGATTATTTCCTTCTGTAAGTTCCAGTTCAAACCGGCATGTATCATCCACATTATCTTTCCAAACCAGTGAAGTTCCCTTAATTCCAACATATTTCTTTTTAACATAAGAATAAAAAGAAAAGGAATTATCTTCATACTGCTCTACTTTAAATCGCGTCTTATCTGACAATGTCTTATTTCGGACAATTGCATTAAAAGTGTTATATGTGAGATACTTGCTATCCTGATCAAAAAGAATATATTCTCCCAAGTCAGATGCTTTAAAGTAGAATGTCATTCCACTATCGGCTGTATCTGCCTGAGCTTCATATCCTGCTTTATTTCCAAGCAAGTATTTCCCATTACTGATAGACTTGATTTTAAAATAATGATTGGCCAGTGAATAAATACTTTGTTCCGAAGAACTTTCTGTCTCTGCTGTTGCTGCATAACAATTACTTGGATATGCAAAACCACCAACAGAAGTTCCAACTAACAGCATTGCCAGTAAAAAAATTACTTCTTTTCGTTTCATAGCATCTATCTCCTCTCTCTTAATCTCTTAATTGCATTTTATCTATTTCCGGCATATAATTATATTGATTTATCGTGTTTTATGTCAATTTATCGTGTTTTTGACAGGAGGAATTACCTATGTATAAAATGAAGTCAGACATCAATTTTTCACTCACACATGAAATGTTGGAAAATGCAGAAAATGAACGGATACATACATCTTATGCACAGGAAAAAGCAATTCTCGAATGTGTTTCAAACGGAGATATTCACGCATTGGAGAATACCTATTATTCACTCCCAACAACTGTTTACGGAAAGATGACCTCTTCCAATTCCAAATTAAAATTACTTTTTTATGCAAGTATTGCTAATACAACTTTAGTTACCAGATATGCCATCGAAGGAGGACTTAATGAGGAAACTGCTTTTTCCTTAAGTGATGTATATATACGAAAAATGGAACAATGTACCGATGTTGACGCTTTAATGAAATTAAATGAACAGATGGCTATTGAATTTACGCTTCGTGTTGCTGAAGCAAAAAAGACGCCAAAAAACTACTATTCACCAGCTATTTCTCGCGTCATTGATTATATCTATCATGGTAAAAATAAAACTTTAACATTAAATCAACTGGCATCTTTAGTTAATTTAACACCTAAATATCTGTCTGCCCTGTTCCATAAAGAAACCGGACAGACGCTTACTGTTTTTATCCATAAAGTTCTTATTGAAAAAGCACAGAATTTACTGGCACATTCCGACTATAGTCTGGGTGAAATCAGTACTTACTTGAATTTTTCATCTCAAAGTTATTTTATTTCTATTTTTAAGAGATACACTGGTATAACTCCCGGACAATATCGTAAAATGCATCGCCAGATTAGTTGGTAAAATAGAAAATAACATAAGAATATCGATGATTAAACGTTACTATCGCCAGAACTTTTCTCGTCTTGAAGATAAAAGAAAGCTACCAGTTTTTCCTCTGATAGCTTTCCATTCATTCTTATTCTGTTGGAAACATCGCTGCTTCCAGCTTATTCATCTCTGTATCCGAAAGACCATATTTTCCTGAATTATCTTTTTCCACGGATACTTTTACAGTAACAGTTTTTCCATAACTGTTCTTTTCAAGACTCTTCTGGACACTTTCTGTTAATACGGCTGCAAAGACTTCCGGATCATTTCCATCCAATCCCTGCTTTATTTTTTCATTGCTTACCTCTGTAGAGCTTTGTTGCAATGTCTGAAATACATTGGATGGTTCAACTTGTACACTTACTGTATAAACTCCATCCTCTTCTTTCACATCCTGTACTTTGTATTTTGCCAGTTTCTTTACTTCTGTCAGTTTTTCCGTATAATCAGCAATTCCTTTATCCGTAATGTTATCGGAATCATCAAATTGCTATTGGATGCTCTCATTAAAATCCTCTTCGATTTCTTTGCATCTTTTTCCGAGAGTTCTAACAGATTCGCATAGTCCTTATATTCTCCATGATAGTATGCATCAAGAGAACTTTGGACGTAAGATTTGGCATCGAAGTCTGGTTGTTTAGAGCACGCACTAATCCCAATACTTAACATTATCGTTCCCAAAATCATTAGATACTTTTGTAAGTTTTTCATCCTGTTATCCTCATACTTTTACTTCACAAAAAAATCCACAAATTTTCCGGCCTTTGATGGCAGTTTAAATTTATATTCTTGTCCTTCATACTTGAAAGAAAACTTTCCACCAAATAATCCGGCTTTTCCTTGGATATTTTTCATATTTGGAATATAAATTTTTGCCCATCGTTCATCATACGAATTATCAATGTTAGCATGATGAATATATAATATATTTTCATTTATACTTAGCAATGCTAAACCTCTGATACTTCATATTGTCTCTTCTAATTTTCCAAGTAAATCATTCATTCATTGGCTTATTACAACAACTGTTCCAACTAATTCCTCTACTTCATTTCTAAACAGGATAAAAGTCGAATTTTAAGAAATGGCACTATATAACTCTATATAGCACCATTATCCCTTAAAAATTTCTTATACATCTCTTCAATTTTCTTCAAATCTTCATGGTGCAAATCACCTATTTTAAAAATAAAACTGTCTTTTGTAAGAAGTGTTACTTTTGATACTCTTGCAGTAGAAGCCAATCTTAAACCAGCTTCCTCCCAATAAATAATTGGTGTATCATAAGGATCTTCTTTCCTTGCTTTGTGTTTGGTGATTTTAACTGATAATACACCAAGAATATTTTCATCAAGTACAACAACTGGTCTATTTATTGATTTGCTTTCATCTTCCTCTAAAGGAAATTCCACAAACCACACTTCACCTTTGTTCACTATTTAACACCTTTCTCCTTTTTCATTTGTTCAAACATATCATCCCATTCAGATTCATCATTCCATTCGTCAGCAGATGATATGACAGCTTTGCCTTCTTTATTATAATTTGTGTTCTGCATTGCTAACTTATATGCTTGTAATCCATAAATTCCAGTATTCATATCAGGCTTAAATGGTAATGCTTGCTCCCTTACTGCCTGTTTCGCAGCCATAGTAAAGAAAGTAGTCATATCAAGTCCAAGACTGGACATAAGTTCTTGCAATTGAGCCTTTAACGTTTCATCAATTCTCATTGTTACATTTGTATTTGCCATATATATCACTCCTTTCTTAATATTATTATATTCTCCATTTTTGCCTTTGTCAATACAATGTATTAACATTGCACACGAAAGTTAAAATTACTTGGCATTTTTAATCGAACATTTTCAGTTCTGGCATATATTTCTGTATTCAGCCTGCATTACGTCTACTATTGTGGATTCGAAGAATCTGTCTGAATATGGCTCATAAAATAATGTCTTCGGTATTGGTTCGTCGATATAGGTGCTGCATTCGCCAAACATATATGAACCGTATATATACCGTTCTTCCGCTTTTTTTAACATTTAAAGCATCCATAATCTTTTCATGAGCTTCTTTACCATACAGTTCTTTAAGCTTTCTCTGATAATCTTTATAAGACTGGTCAACTAAAGCGTATATCTCTTGAATGATGTCGGAATAACACACTCTTCATCCATGACTATGACATACGATAAATACAGTTACAGATTCACAAAGGTAATTGAGTCGCTCGGATTAAATAAGGAGCATCGACCACATGACCCACGAAAAACATTTATAACCAGATGTAGGAAGGCGGATGTTGATATAAATGCTCTGAAGCAAATGGTTGGTCACTCGATTAAGGATATAACGGAATCGGTCTATACGGTTCGTGATGTAGAATGGCTAAGAAAAGACCTGGAAAAAATGCAATAAAAGGGAGCTCTCTTAATCAAAAGAAAAGCTCCCTAATAAATTACCATCTGGTTGTCAAACGTGGTTGTCAAATAAGTGTCAAACAGTTGTCAAACGGCACGATTTCAACTACTTTTTACCACATCTTAATACTCTTAAAAGTGTTGATTTTACGCACTTTCTTAGAATTTACCAGCTTTTGCTGCTTCCTCTACGGAAACGGCAACTGCTACTGTAGCACCAACCATTGGGTTATTACCCATTCCGAAACCATTTGTTTTTCTATGTTATATTATAATTTAATATGTCGTATAATACTGATAAACATAGGCTTTACACGAAATGGTCTATGATGATTTGTGATGTTTTATTCCTTGTTGTCTTTATGTGTGATTATCTCGAATGTGGACGGGATGTGGACGAGAAAGCGTGTTAGAAACGTCTACAATAAAATAGGAATGATATATTTATTATAATACCATTCCTACCTATTATTATGTAATATTTAATTCTTTTATATGGTCAAGGTCGGATAAATCCATACCCTCGTATTTCTTTGTAAACTCATCAAGAGTCTCTTTCCTTATTTTTAGGCTACCTAATTTAAGTGCAGGGAGTAATCCTTTATTGATAAGGTCGTATACAAGATGGATACTTACTCCTAATGTAGCTGATGCTTCTTTTACTGTATATAGCATTTTATCTTCTTTATTCATAATCACGCCTTCCCTGTCGAGCCGATTCCACCACGAGATACTTCGTCTAAATGCTCTACTTCCTCAAACTTAATCTCTGGCTGAATTTTATTAATTCTGAACTGACAGATTCTATCATTCTTATTAATTACTGTATCTTCCATAGCAATTACAGGAAGTTTCCATTCATCTGCATCTCCACTATAGCTATTATCAATGACTGCAAAACAATTTGTCTGCAATATTTTAAAATTCTTATATGTGCTGCTGCGTGGAACAATATTAGCTTCATATCTGTTCGGCAACTTCATTCCTACACCTAATGGAATCAAACGAAATTCGCCTTTCTTTAGCTCTACAGTCTCAGCAGAACGCAAATCAATCCAGTCACCGTTGCTAAATTTCTTAATCTTGTCAATTTCCTTATCAAAATATTTAATCTTAATTGTTTCCATTTATATATTCTCCTTTAAAAATTTAATATAATTGTCCCATTCACCAATCGAATAGATATATTCCTTACCTCGCAGTCCTTTTAACTTCATATCTGCTTTTATATTCTCTATTGGATTTCGTTTCGTAGCCAATGATTTAATAAAGCTATTGGTTCTATGCGTTAGGGTTAAAATGCGTTCCTGTGGAATTTTAGACACTATTTCTTGATAGGCTTTCAACTGTTCATCTGGTATCTTAAACGTCTTATTTTTAGGTAAATTCCTTGACGAAAATGGGCTTATATTAGCTCCGCTTGTCTTCGGTTTTAATAATGGAATAATTTTGTCAGAATCGACATATTTGAATTTGAAGAGAATTTCTGAATTGGTTTCTTCTATATCAAAGATAATTGACTGGTCAATTTCATTAATTGATTTTAGAATATTGTGACCTCTTCCAAGTGAAGATATATATGCTTGTAAAACATCTCTGCCATAGTGAAATACTTTATTACCATGAGAGCACTCTATATAGCAATCTATATCTTCAAGATTCCCATTTAATTTCCTAGTAAAGTCATTTGTCCACTGGTTATATGTGACTTTAATACGATAAGTTCCTTTAAATTTATCTATTAAGTATGACGTGTTTATCACCCTCTTTCTTTAATCACAATATAAAACCATTTTATTCTGAGCAAGAGATTGTTTTACATCAATGCAGTTTTGGTTTTTTGAACCTCTGAATTTCAATGAGAGATCTTTTTGTTCATCTATATATTCTCCATCAACGAGCACATCGCATTGTTTTATTATCTCTTGTCTTTTTAAAACATTTTGTATTTTATTTTCTAAATCTTCACAAGAGAAAATTGGTTGCATCACTTTAATGTTCATAATTTGATTCCACTCAAATCCCGTATACAACCAGATAGTTTTCTCAGGGAATGAAATACGGATTTGTTGGACTAATTTGAGGACTTCATCAAGATTCTGTTCGGCTAAACACTCACCACCAAGAAATGATACTCGTTTAATATATGGTCTATCAATAAGCTTCATAAATTTTTCTTCTATTTCCTCTGTCCATTCCTTACCGCCATTAAAATCCCATGTTTCAGAGTTAAAACAGTTTTTGCAGTGAAATGGACAACCTTGGACGAAGAGGGCGACTCCAACTCCCTCTCCATTAGAAATATCCATAGATCTGATCTGTGCGTATCTCATTATAAATCCTCCGCAATATCTGTCATATGAACATATCTCTCCTTAATTTCCTGAGTACGTCCTTTTCCCCAGTAATTAGTTCCAATATATCCGCAAGTCCTTCTTGCTACATTCATTTTATCTTTATCTCTATTATGACAATTAGGACACTCCCAAATGAGTTTTCCACCTTCGTCAATAATTTTGATTTCTCCATCATAACCACATACCTGACAATAATCAGATTTTGTATTCTCTTCTGCGTACATGATGTGATCGTAAATGAATTTATTCATTTCTAAAACAGCATCTACATTATTTACTAATCCATCTGTCTCAACATAAGATATCGCACCTCCAAGTGATAACGCCTGAAATTCTGATTCTTTAGCAAGTTTATCAAATGCATTAATTGGTTCTTTTACAAATGTATGATAACTGTTTGTGATATAGTTTCTATCTGTAATACCTTTAATAATTCCAAAGCGTTTCTGTAGACACTTCGCAAATTTATACGTTGTGTTTTCGATTGGAGATCCGTAAATTGAAAATCCAATATAATGCTCTTTATTCCACTGGTCACATTTATCATTCATAAACTGCATTACTTTAATACCAAAATCATGACCTTCCTGTGAATCAATATGTGATTTACCAGTCATATATTTTACACATTCATATAAACCTGCATATCCAAGTGAAATACTTGCATATCCATTATGAAGTAATTTATCAATCTTCTCACCCTTTTCAAGTCTCGCAAATGCTCCATACTGCCATAATAAAGGTGCAACATCAGATAATGTTCCTTCTAATCGTTTATGTCTGCAAAGTAATGCTTTATGACATAATTCTGTTCTCTGTTCCATTAAATCCCAAAACTTTTCATAATCACCTTCAGATGATAACGCTACATCCACAAGATTTAATGTGACAACGCCCTGGTTTAGTCTTCCATAAAATTTATAATTACCATTTTCATCTTTATAAGGTGAAAGGAAACTACGACAGCCCATACATGGAAAACAGTTACCCTCTTTATATTTCTTCATAATTTTCTCTGAAATATAATCAGGATTCATTCTCTTTGCAGTACACTTAGCTGCAAGTTTTGTTAAATACCAATAAGGGGAATTTTCATGAATATTATCTTCTTCTAAGACATAGAGAAGTTTTGGAAATGCCTGTGTGACATATACGCCAACTTCATTTTTAAGACCAAGTAATCTCTGATTAAGAAACTCTTCAATAATCATTGCAAGTTCTTTCTTATATTCTGTAGTCTCTCCAAGATACATGAACACACTCAAAAAAGGAGACTGTCCATTTGAGTTAGACATAGAATTGCACTGATAGTTAAAAGTCTGAACACCATCTGCTACTTCTTTTTTGGTATCAGATTCTGCATATTTCTTACAATCTTCATTAGAAAATCCCCATGACTTATATTTCTCATAGTATTTGTTGTAACTATCTCTTACAAATGGTGCTAAATGTGTAAGAGTAATTGTAGCCCCTCCATATTGAAGTGACGTAACACCAAGAATAATCTGAGTGGCGATTGTACAAGCAGTAATAAATCTATGCGGTTTTTCAATCATTACCTTGTTAATACAAGTACCATTCTGTAACATATCTTCGAGATTAATAAGTGAACAGTTACTCATCGCATTCATGCCAAAATAATCAATATCATGGAAATGAATAATTCCTTCATCGTGTACCTGTACAACTTCTGGTGGAAGTAAAAATCTACGAGAAATATCTTTGCTAACAATTCCTGCCATATAATCACGCTGAGTATTTAATACTTTTGAGTTTTTATTGGAGTTCTCAGTATTCCAATATTCGCTTTCACCATCTAACAGTTCATCAATCTCGGAATCTGTTGTATTTTCATTTTCTCTCTGAAACTCACGAATACTTCTATATCCCTCATATGCTTTTGCAGTAAGTCTCTGCTTCTTAGTAATCAATTTATCATAAACCATTGATTCAATATCAGAGATGCTTACTTCGTCTTTATCCTTGCATTCATTTTCAATCTCGTCTGCAATATCTTCTGCAATCTTTGGCTTTACAATACCTGAGCCATTTTTCATTGCCTTAAGAATTGCTGTTGAGATTTTTGATTTGTCAAAATTAACTTCTGAACAATCTCTTTTAATTACTTTTGTCAATATGTATATCTCCTTTCTAAATTACTGTTATGATTGCATAACCAAGTACACATGCTGCAATCGCTGCTACAGTTTTCCAATCAATCTCAAATTCTATACAATCTATAAAATTGAATTTCATTTTATCTCCTTTCTCGATTCCATAAGAAATCAACCTTTCATTGGAATTTTCATGCTCTGAAACGCCCTATTTATAATGGTTTCCTAATTTGCATCTTTTATTTTTACCTTCAATTCTTCTAATTTTTTGTAAAAAGAAGAATCGTATGAAGTTGGATCATTAAGAATCATTTTTGTCTGCTTGTTACAGATTAATTCGATAAGAATCATTTTGTCATCGTATGTTTCTCTGTTATAACCAGACTCTTCATGTCCGAATACATAAGTATCTCCAATTCCCATAATTTTTTCACCTCTTATCTAATAATATTGCCATCAACCTGTTTTTCACATACAAGCGTTTTATGTATTACACCATCATCAATATTTGCATGTGTTTTAACTGGCTTTATGTGGTCAATACTATATTCTCTATTTTCAACTGTAACTGTTAAAAACTCATCAGGTTTATCTAATAATTCTCTTGCTAAACCATGAGTTGTTTTAATACCACTTAAATAAATTTTCCTACACCTTCTTTCATTGCATATAAAAATCTTTTATATATTCACATATATCTTTTACGCAAGAATCTGTTCTAGTAATACAACATTTAATCCATGGATGAAGTATTCTGTACCATCCTTTCTCATCATAAGCTATTACCGGAATATCGTTTTTATATGCTTCATAAATTTCAATTATAGAACCAACACTACTATTTAATTCTGTTGTATTTACAATAACAATGTCGCTACTACGAACTAAAGAAATATCAAAATTCATAACTTCTTTTTCATTCTGCTGTCTTTTCTCTTCAAAATTAAAATAGTCACACGGAGAAATGACATTTATTTTTGAATTAGTTGCATCTGAACAATCTTCTAAATTGTCCCTAAACATGTTTCTCCATTTGGTCATTTCTTCATATGTAAGTCCTTGCATTTTCCCAGCAAGGTATATCGTAAGTGCATTATTTCTCATTCTTATTCAATAACCTTTCATATTGTGTCACAATGTTTTTAACAACTTCATCAATATTAGAATTCCAATTGTTATAAATAATCTTATCTGCTAATAATTCTGCTTTATAAAAGTCACTTATATCAGATGTAACTCTTCTATCAGCTTCTTCTTTATTATCACCACGCAATGCCAACCGTTTCTTTATTGTCTGAATATTGGAAAAAACATAGATAATCTTTGCTGTATAATTCTCCTTTAAGACCTCTTTTACTCCTGTTGGTGTTAAAATAACAATAGTTCTATCACCAGAATTTTCATAACTTTCTTTAGAAGATCCATACTTCCATATACCATCGCTAGTCACATATTCCTGCCATTCTAAAAAGAATCCATTTTTTACTTTTTCGTTAAACTCATCATCTGAAATAAAATGATATGTTTCTCCATTTATTTCGCCTTTTCTCATTGGTCTTGTGGTATATGTAACATTTTCATGAAAGCCAAATTCAGATATTAATTTGTCTCTTATTAAATTTTTTCCACTACAAGTTTTCCCGATTAAAATTAACATTTCTTTACCTCAAGTTCTTCGTCCACAAATCCAATAATATGACCATCATTTACAACAATCCTTCTATTTTTATAGTTGTATCCATCAAGACAATCACCAATTGTTACATTATCAAGTTCAATATAATTTTCTTCATGCATAATAATATTCTCCCTATTTGAATTTCTCACAAATATGTGCAAAATATGCAACTTCTGATAAGTCATCGCTATGAATAACTACTCTAAGTGGATGAATTGCAATTGACATTACACCTAATAATGACTTTGCATCCACAATCTGTCGGTCATAAATTGCATCCACATCACTTTTAATGTGATAAGTTACTTCGTTAATAAACTCCTTTAATAATGAAATATTATCAAGATTTACAATATGCTCTTTACTCATTAGAATTCCTCCTTTTTGTCGTAAACAATTACTTGCGTTATCATACTTTCCCAATCTTCACATGCAGTAGAAATATCGCCTGTATATCTAACTGTTTTACTCAATGCTTTTGTATCAACAATAAATTCAGCCAACGAACCATCACTGGTACAAATATTATTAGAATCAGTATGAATATCAGCCTTACAATCCGCTAAAATACACGGAATGATTGTCCCGTCTTCTAATACTAAATCAATATACTGACCGATTTTTTTGGTATATGCAGAGCCAACTGCTATACAATATCTTCCATTTACCTGACGAATACCATAATTGCCGGTATATGCTATTTGCTGCATTTTATATTGGTCACTCGATTTTGATGTTATGGATTTGTAACTCATATAACTTTTAATTTTATTATAGGGGGTATTATATGATAAGTAGTCGGTTGGACTTTCTGAAATCAGTGATTTATACACATAAAATACATTTTCATCTTGCTCTATGCATACCCAATCTTCATCATAGTCATAATATTCAATTTCTGTATTAAATGGCTTTACCTCAACAACATAAGATTCAAGATTTGGCTCAACTCTTATATTTGTTGAATTATTCAAATAACCAATTTTTGTTTCGTTATTTGGTAATTCAATATAACTAAGTAATTGATTAATATTTGTTACTATTTCTGTGCCTATTTTTAATTCTTTTCCTATATTACTTTTATAATCGTGTCCCCAAACGGGGACGACAGGAAAAGATATTACAAACAAACATATTAGAACTGCTATACGTTTTTTCATTTGTCCTCCTATTTGAATGTTGACTGTTACATATTTATATTCTCTTTTTCTAATTGAAATTTCACCGAACCATTTTAATGAAATCTTTTTCACTAATAATTGGAATATTTAAAGATTTTGCTTTAGAATTTTTAGAACTTGTAGAATTAACATCATTATTAATTAAATAAGAAGTCTTTGAACTGATTGAACCTGATACTTTGCCACCATAACTCTCAATTTCTGATTTGAGTTCATCTCTATTTGCATAATGATTAAGCGAACCAGTTATTACAAATGTTAAACCTTTTAATGAATCATTAGTATTGCGATTACTTTTTGATTCAAATATGAATTCTTTTGACAATTGTAAAATATCAGAACAATGTTTTTCAAAATAATTATCAAGAGAATTAATTAAAGTATCTCCGATTCCAGGAATATATTTAAAATATTTTGCTCCTGTTAATGCCATCTGCTGCATAAAAATGTTAAAATTATAATCTACTGATTCTGCAATCATTTTACTTGCTGACTTACCGAGTAATGGAATTGAAAGACCATAAAGAAAATGTTCCAGATTAGTGTTACGGGATTCTTCAATAGACGAAAGAAGTTTTTCTACAGACTTTTTACCGAATCCTTCTAGCAATCCCATTTCATATTTATGATCCGAAAGATGATAAATATCTTGAATTGAATTAAGCCATTTAAGAGCAATAAACTTTTCAATTGTAGATTCTGAAAGATTTTCGATATCCAATGCATTTCGACTAGCCGCATGGACTAATTTTCCTAAAAGTTTTCCTCTACAGTCTAGATTTTCACACATAAGAACTTCCGACTCATTCTCTTTTACAATTCTTGTAGGTTGACCACAAATAGGACATTTGTCAGGAATGCTAAAATTACCACTCTTATCAATGCTATCATGTACTTTAGGAATAACCATATTTGAACGATAAACCCTAATTCTGTCTCCAATACCAAGCATCATATCTTTAATATATGTAATGTTGTGAAGTGTTGCTCTTGTAGTAATTGCTCCATTTAAGTCAACTGGCTCGAAGATTGCCACAGGATTAATCAAACCCGTCTTTGAAGTATTCCATTCAATATCTGTAAGAACAGTTTCAAATAATTCATCTTCATATTTATATGCCATTGAATGTCGGAAGAATTTATTCGTTCTTCCCATAGACTCTGCAATTTTATAATCATCAATCGCCATAACAGCTCCGTCATAAGGAATATTATGTGAGTTTGCTGATTCTCTTATTTGATTTAACAAGATTACTAACTCTTTTTTCTGATTAATTCTAGGCGATTTTAATATCGGTATAATTTCAAATCCAATATCTTTTGCCTTGAATAAATCTTCACTAGGAGTTTTATGCTCAAAACCTTTAATAACTCTCCAAGCAACAAATCTCATATTTCTGCTTGCAGCTTCTTTGCTATCAAGTAACTGCAATGATCCAGATACGAGATTTCTTGGGTGCTTATACTTCTTATCTTCCGGTAATTTATCATTAATCTCTCTGAAAGTATCCCATCCAATAATTGTTTCGCCATCAATAATAAGTTCATCCTTATATGGAATTTCCTTTGGTACATTTTTCATTGTTAATACATTCTGAAGGCATTCAGTACCTCTCACTCCATTGCCTCTAGTTTCTGCGCTGATTAACTTACCATTAATATAATGAAGAGATGTGGTAAGACCGTCTGCTTTTACAGATAAGAAACAATCCTTATCTCCAATAAATTCAATTAACTCATCTACTGATTTTGTTTTATCAAGCGAAAGCATAGGATGATTATGTTCAACCTCTTTTAATTCATCTGCAACTGAATAACCAACGTTATGTGTTGGACTGTTAGATAATACAATACCAGTCTCTTCTTCGAGATTTATTAGCTCATCATACATTTTATCCCACTCATAATCAGGCATAATTGGAACTTGATTATAATAAGCATATGAAGCATTATTCAACTCTTTAATAAGTTGTTTTATTCTTTCTAACTTATTCATTTACTTCCTCCTTTTCTCCACAATATTCTTTTAAGTATGTAAGCATTTCTGACTCTTCTGGGAAGAACGGATCTCGTTTCTTTACATTTTGAACCCAGCCTAAAAAGTTCATCCAAAACTGACCAACTCTCCAATCAGGCATGTATGTCATGTGTAATCGGGTTACTTCGTTGTAAAAGTTATATAATCTATTTGGATCTCTAATATTAATCACCTCCTATGAAATGAACATTTCTAGTTAAAATTTATTTATTAATAAGCATTGACCACCAATAAATTTGATATCATCCCAATCGTATTTTTGTGCCTTTTCTTCAAACCATTCTCGTACTGTATTATTTATTTTACTAACTTGATCATGATAATGTTTAGAATCATCGTTATATATTTTAATGACTTCTTTATGATCAAGTAAAATACATGGATTATTTGGTGTTCTATCATTTGCATCTGGAAAATTATTCATTTAATTAATCTCCTCCTTTTTATATCTTCTACCACATGACTTAGTTTCGGTACAATAACCCACTTCATCACACTTTGCATGGAATAAATTGTCTACAACCCACTTCCACTCATCTGAATATTCTCTTAATGCATTGCAAATATCATTGAACAATTCACGATATTCCCAATATGCTCTGTTACACATCCTCTGTCTGCTCATGTCAACAAAATTTCTAAGATTGCGTTTATCTACCATTTTTGAGGAATATGCTAATGGTAAAGCCATTGTTGCATCTTCAACTGGTACTCCTTCATCGATCAAAAGTTTTACCGTATCATTAATCGTATTCATTAATTCACTCCACACTAACCAACATCCATTAGTGTCGATAGATTTTGGTGTCGTATAATTGAATCCATCGCCCTTAGAATAATTGATGTATCTTGTACTCGCTTGCAAACGGGTTGGAGATCCACCAATATGTGTATAATATTCCCTCAGAACCTTCGCTGAATACCCATCAATAATCATCTCTACATTGACAAATTCCATGACACGCCCATGACCTGACTTAATACAATCAAGACCACGCTTATAATTTTTCTCATCATCAGAAACATTAGCACCCCAACATACACCTGCTCTTGCCCCCATTAATGTAATTGGGTTCTTTGTTGTTTCTGGTAAAATTGTAATTGTTCCCATTTAATCCTCCTATAAAAATTCTTTATAAATAAACACTGCTATGAATATTAGTAATAATATAATTGACAATAACGTTGCCATGACTTCTCCAATTAATAAGCCGATGACATAAACAATTCTTTTAACAGCAATACAACCTGTTGTCGCTGCCAGAAACAATAGTAATGTAAACATTATTGCTTTTAATATTTTCTTTATTTTAATCACCACCATTTCAATGAAAGTCCAATTTACTCGTCTTTATATTTAAGATCTTTATATTCCAAATACATATTCGCTGCGAATACAATTATAAACATGAATACTAATCCGTATGCGATTGTTCCAGTAATAGCATTACTAAACGTAGCAATTAAGCATCCAGCAATCGTAAATATAAACACTACCAACATTTCTTTAATAGTTTCAATAAATGCTTTCTTAAATTTTCTTTTATTCAATTTTCTTCATCTCCAATCTTCTATAAAATCAAACCAGTTTCTTTTACTTTGTATACTTTTCCATTTTTTACGACAACCTTAAATGAAATAAGTGAATCACACGTTGGACAGAATGATATTAACTTTCCTCTTTCACTTGAACCATATGTATATTCACCATCTTTTGCAGGTATTTTGTCTCCCACTTCATATTCTTGAAGCATACAGTTTGTCCATTTTACTTGATCCTCTGCTTCAAATATAGTTTTACAATTTGGACATTTTATTTTTCCCTTAACATAATCAAAACAACCCATTATCCTATTCCTTCCTTTCATTACCAAGTTATTAAAAAATTCTTTATATCCAATTTCCTTCCACGATAACAGTTAATCCATTATTGATATTTTCCTCTTCGTCTTCCCATTCTTCAGAAGCAATTACCTTTTCATTCAAGCTATAAGAATCTCCATCTAATGAAATTATTTTTCCATTTTCTGTTTTAAAACATCCAGCAAAAATACCATCTTCATCACTTATATGACTTATTCTGTACGATACATAATCATAATCCTTATTTTTAATCACTTCTTCAATAGTTGGATATGGTTCACTATATTTTTTCATTTTTTAATACCTCTCAATATGTAATAGTTGATTTACCAACTTCTTCACAAAATATAAGATAATCGTCAACTGCATTGTGAAATTCTTTTTCTAGTTCAAAAATGTCATTACCATGATAATTAACGAAATCGTCAGTGTTTATTATCAAACCATAATATAATATATCATCTGGTTTGTATTCAATACTTCCGACATATCCCTTATATTCTACAAATTGACCTATTTTCACTATTATTCACCTTTTAAAATCTTTATTGCCTTATCAATATGTTCTTTTTTTTAAGTCACCATTACCAACCCATGTTTGTTGAATCCAATTGTTCTCATATCCATAATCAGACCAGTTAAAATCCGTCTTTCATTAGATTTTACACATTTACCATCACATGCCATGTCTTCAAATTATCATTATCTTCATTATCATCAATTACAATAAAGCCTTGTTTTTCAAGGGTTTTCACGATTTCAACTACGTCAGTTTGCCCCAACCGTTGATTTCTCCTATTTTTCTTAATTTTTCCATTTTTACCTCCAAATTTGACCAAATGAAAGAACGATTTACTTGGATTTTAATGACTGACTGCAAATATTTCACAGTCTCCTGAATATAAGTCTTTGCAATCAACAAAATCACTAATATGATCCTTAAAACCTTCTGCAATTCTATCATCTATTTCTTTTTCAATAGTATCATGAACCCATTTATAAGCTTCTAAATCTTCTTTATTTGAAAAGTAAACTACATATGGTATGATATTGAATGGACGTAATAAAAATTCAATTCGTTCAGCATCATCAATTTTTTCAAACTCAGATAACACAATATTATAGGCGTAAACAGGTGATTTCTTATCCCACTTATCATAAGTAAGACGATTCAAGAATGCATTTTTTTTGTATCTTTTTTTGACATTATTTCTTTTTTCAATAATTCATCTCTATTCATTTGCCATCTCCTTATTTCCAATTAAAATATTGTGTGTCCTTACATGTAGGACATTTAATGTTGTAAGAACCAAGTCCATCGTGTATAACTCCCATTTGCGAAGTGCAATTACATTCATTCTTTTCTACTTCAAAAATCGTGCCACAATTCTCACATGTTATTCTTTTTGTGACAGGTTTTAATTCGCCTTGTTTAATGATTTTCATGTTGTTCTACTCCTTATATATTCTTTCATAATCTTGCAAGCTACTTCACAAGCCTCATTAACATTTTCGATTGCATTGTCTTTGTTGAATCCTACATAGTATTCAATCTCTGCAATAGCATCTGCTGAAGTTTCAGGATCAAGAATACGAATTGCTTCTTCTATTGACATCTCACTCATATAATCTTCTCCATATCATAATTTTCTCTGATATAATCACACAGTTCATTCATAGTAGAAATGATGTACTCGTCATCCTTTAAGCAAGGGTGAATGTTGCACATACAAGAATCTTTTGCACCATGTTCATTGAAAAGTTTCCAGTTGAATGTAATCCATATCAGAGGGATTTTTGTAAGATTTTTCGTAAATAGTCTTGTTAGAATTTTCATATAATCACCTACATCTGAGCCAATAAACTTCTTACAGGTTCTCTAGTCATATTCTCTTTTGCCCAACTGATATAACCAGGATCAGACTGTACAACATCGACTAACTTTTCTCCATTGTGCTTACCAAATGTAAAAACATATTCCTCTAACTTTGGTACTTCCTGCTTTGGAGTTTCAAAACCATCGAAGAGAACTTCAATATCTTTTCTGCTTGCAAGATAATCTGCCAAATGAACCATTTTCTGATATTTATTTGTTGGTAGAGGAAGTACAACTGAACTTCTCTTATCTGTATTCCACTGTCCCATGTGACTTTCAATAGTTGTTGCGACAATCTCTAATTCTTCTGGTGAAATAAATCCAATCAAACTTCTAATCTCATTAGCTGCTAAAAGTGGATGATTAAACTTTGTATATTTACTTTTAGCATAATCTGCATCGTCTCCACTCTTTCTAGTATCATGCATCATTCCAGCTACTCTCATTAAATCCTTTTCTCTTGATGTAAACTTATTTCCAAAACAATCTACATTCAAAATATGATTCAAGAATCTAACTAAAGCACATGTATGACGAGCAAGACCAAGTTCTCCAAGTGCGTACTGTGGATGATACTTCCCCGTACTTGATGCTCCAACTTCCCAAAAATAATCAGGAATTGTCTCAATGCACTCTTCGGCAAAATGCCGAATATCTTCATTTTCAATAGTATTTAAAATTGAATCAAATATCTTTGATTTTTCGTTTCTCACTTTTGTTCCTCCCTATTTTAATATCTTTGAATCTAAACAATTTTTACACAATTCGTAGATCATCCTACCCATATATTCTCTCTTTACAAAATAAATGTGCATATTGTTTCTACTCTGCCATGTTAGTAATGCTCTGAAAAAAGAATCTGGATTAAGTTTCGTCTTATAATTCGCTTCAAAAATATCCTCTATCCTATCATTCTCTATCAGAAGATAATTTCTTTCGATATTGATCATACGGTTTAATTCCTTGAAAATTCTGTCATCATCCTTTGAAGCGTTTGCAAAATTTCCTGCAAGTTCACTAACAGAATTTTTACGTTCAATACATAACTCATCGCTAAAATATGTATCTACTTGAAATCCTAATTCTGGACAAGCTTCTATCATAAATCCATAGTCGCCTGTTTTTAATGCCTTGGTTTTCCACCTTATGTTATTAGAATCAAACCAATCAGTTATTGCCTGATTGGTCTGATCTCTTGTATCAACAAGAAGAATGAGGTGGGATAAAAGTTCTTTATATTTTTTATCTGTATAATACTGTTTCATAAATCTCCTATCTTACGAATGACCATTTTTTCAAAATAGTTTCCTTATCATTTCTATCTTGTTGCCACTCTCCATCTTTGTCTTTATACCATCTTCCTTCATTTGAAGCTTCGATGGTTTTGATAATATCTCCTTGATGAATCGGATTTTCATCATATTTAGGTCTTTTGACTTTTACCACTTCAATGTCGCCATTACATAATCTGTATAATGTCAGTTTAGGATTTTTGAATTTACATTCATATTCTTTTACAAACGCATATTCTGGTGGAATATTATCAACCGTAGTCTGAACATATCCAAGTAACTCTAATTCGTTTTGCAATTTCTCGTTTAGGGAAATATCAGAATCTTCCAAATCACTCCAAATATCATATAATGCTGCATCATAATTAAAATTTCTGTATTGTTTTTCAGTTTCATCAGAATATTTCATTATATAAGGAAGATACTCTGCTTTTATATCTGATTTACCAAACTGAGAACGCTCATACAAATCATCTGTAATTGATAAGAATTTTTGAATCTTACCAATTTTCCCAAAGTTATCAAAATATCCAATCTTAACAAGAACGTTTACTTTTCCTGAATTGACACTCTTAATTTTTTTCATTGCTTTGAATAAATCATAGAAGTTATCAAAAGACTCTTTTTGTGAAAGTTTGTATAAATCATCAGCACATTTCTGACTCAATCCCTTTATTCCTAACAAAGATGAATATATTACTTTATTCTCCTTATCTGCTTTGAAAGTTCTATTGTCTGCACCAAATCTATATTTACCCTCTTTGATACCGTAGGCTCTTAGCATTTCTTCTTTGATTAGAGCAACCTTATCTTTATTACCCTTATCTGAATAATGTTGTAACATTACTTCATAAAACTCATATGGATAATTAGCTTTTTGCCAAGCATTATATAAACTATCCAACGACATGCAGAAAGCATGAGCACTATTGAAACCGTATCCGCATGAATCATTAATAATCTGCCATACCTTTTCACTCATCTCTTGTGCTTTAGATTCTTCAATTCCTTCATCCGCAATAATACGTTCTCTGAATCCATCAATAAATTTTGATTTAAGAGGTTTTACTTTTTCAGGATGTTTCTTTGCAATAGCTTTAATAATTCCATAACATTCATCAAGTGGAAATCCTGCATAGTTCAAGGTGTTCATTGTCTGTTCCTGATACATAATAAAAGAATAAGGGAATTGTTTAGTTTGAATAATCTTATCAAAAGCTGGAATACCATAGTCAAATGGTTCTCTTGATTCAAATTTAGAATACATAGATTTGAAACCTGGTCGAATGGCAGCTATAAATGCACTCAGCTCTGACACATTCGATGGTTTATATTTCATACATTTTTTTGTTGTAGACTCTTTCTCACATTGGTTTAATCCAATGGTATATCCATTAGCATATAAATTCCAAACCTTTTGATCGGTTTCAACAAGCTCAAGTAACTTGTTTACACCAAAATGTTCAATGCCAATACGTTTAAATATTTTATCAATTAGTAATACGACATCTACTTTCAGAATATCATTTTTCAAGTATTTGTAATTTTCTGCAATAGCTCCATCAATTACACATGTGATATATTCTTTTTTGGTCGATTCACTTTTACATTTAATCAAACCGATTTCTTTACGAATATTACCTTGATAAAGTAGATACGCAGATGGGGCTTTTTTCTTATCAGAGATAATTCCCCAATATTTCTCACTTGCATTAATGTAACTTTCGTATTTTTTATCTACATAATCATACAAGTCTATTTCATCTTTCTCATCATCGTCTGCGTATTTCATAGCTTCTTCGTATTTACCAATCTGTTCCGAAATTGTATTGGCAATATCAAAATCAAGTTTCTGTGCTCTTGCATACAATTTGAATGATGATTTTTTCTTAAATGTACCAAATGCAATCATCGGTGCTACATGGTCTTCTCCAAGTACATTGATTTGTGCTTGTTCAAAGATATCTGGTGTTCCTACGTTTAAGTCAATATCTGGTAAACTGTGTGTTTCCAAAATACGAGTCTTGCTAATGAATCTCTCAGGATATAATTTAATAGCCGATGTAAATCTATCTACTTTTGAGAATCCGCATAACGTATTCGTAAAATAACCTACAGCAGATCCTCTTCCTGTATCAGTAATCAGTCCACCGTGTTCTACTGCATCATTCACAATAGCATAGTCAATAAGCGGATAATCTGTCATTCCAGTATCTTTGTATGTATTTACTTCTTTTTTTACACCTTCAAAATATTCGTTATATCTTTCTTTAGGAACATTTTTCATATATTCCTTGAATTTAGATGTAATCAAACGACTATATTTTTTATCCTTTTCTTCTTTGGTTAAATTAGGATATAATGTTGGAAGCTTTATATCTTTGCTAAAAATATGAACATCATCATAGTCATCAAACGATAAACATATATCTGTATTATCCATAGCTTTTTGTACTTGTTCTTTAGTAAATACTCCTTGCTTCAAAAAACGATTCATAACAGTTTCGTCATCGGGATAATCCATATACCATCCATCTTCATCTTCATAATGGATGTTTTTGGCAGCTAATACATAGTCTCTTTCTTGAGAATCTTCTTCATAAATATAATGACTATCTAATCCAACAATCAAATCAATACCATATTTTTCACTCATTCTTAATAGAAATCTATTCCACTTTTTTTGTTCTTCAGTATCATGATACTGGATTTCTAACATGAAATTTTCCTTAAAATGGTCATGAAGAGTTGATATAATATTCTCATCCATTAAATTATTAAGGTTCTCACCATAATATTTAATAATTGAATTGTCAATATCATTATCGCCTGTTAATCCATCATTCTTTGAATGAAATGCAATGCATGCAGATGTAATAAAAACATCGTTCGGAGGTAATGACAACAACAACTCTAAATCAACTCGTGGCTTATAGTAATATCCACTTATATTTGCTTCTGATAAAATATCATTTATCGACTGTCTTCCTCGTTCTGTCTTTGCTAAAATTATGATATGATGATTGCTTTTATCTTTTGTATGACGGTCATAAACCCAATAGGCTTCTGCTCCAAAAACCATTTTTAAGTTATATTTATGAGCTAATTCATAAGTTTCAAAATAATATCCTTGCCATCCATGCTCAACACTGCTTATAACCTTATGTCCTAATTCGACTGCACGTTTAGCATAATCTTCATTAACAGCAGCCGAATCAGCAGTATATATGTTTGAGTAGGATGTATGCCGATGGTAATTTTGCATACTTTCTCCTCTCTAAAATAAATCATCCTCTTCTGTATTATTCTCTTTTGTATCAAGATACTTTCTTATATGTGGGCAGTCCTTAAACCCACAAAGGTTATTACAGAAAAATGTATCAGGGGATTCACTACCAGACTTAGTAGTTCTTGTGAATTTTCGATGAGGGTAATCTTTTTCGTTTTCGCTAAGATTTTCCCACTTAGAATATGTAGAAGTGATATAATTAAGACATTCCTGTTTCTTCTCATCATCAACTTCATATTTTCTTACATATGGAATAATTTTATATGCCGACTTTACTTCATCAGGCAAATTATCAAGACTGTTGTTTTGCAATGCATTATGCAGCATTATTTCAATATCAAGATCATCATATCCTAGCTTGGATAATTTACTTTCAATATCTGACTGTAATGTTTCTACAATCTTTCTTCTTTCGCAAATCTTTTCAATTAATGTATCATTTTTAGAACGAGAAGTTTTCTTTCCCATATATTTGATTGTGCAATATTTCAGCATAATCCACGCACATTCTTTAACTGTGTAGCCAAGCTGTTCTAATGCCATCTGATATATTACCAACTGACGACCATGATGCATCAAATCTGCTGCGCTAAACTGTGAACTGGTTTTCCAATCATATACACTGACTATTTTATTTTTTTCGTCTACGATTTTGATTAAGTCACAATATCCTTGTAGATAATGGTCATCGTCAATTTTCAACAAAAGGAATTTCTCAGTTACAAAATTTCCTTTAGGCTTTACAAAATTCTTACAAAAATGTTCCATATTAGCAACCCAGCCATCTCTAATTGAGTCACCGCCATTTCTGTCTTTAGGAAACTCTATACCAAGCATTGTCATATCTTCAAGTTCTTTATTCATCGCTTTAATTAACTCGGATTCTGTACATTCTCCATGTACAATCATTTCTAATGTATCATGGATTTCTGTACCCATACATCCATATACATTTGGTATTCCTTTTTTGTGTTTAATATATGTTAAATAAGCTTCATATAAGCAGTTATCAATTGTGTTTAATTTACTGAAACTATATACTTTCTTTCCTTCATCAAATAGTTTCTGCAATTCTGGTTCTTTTGCTCTCTGTCCTATTTTTAATCACCTCAAATCCATTTGATACAGTTTTTCATAAGATATAAGTACCCGTCTTTCCCATAATCTGAAGGACTTCCTTTACTTCCTTTTGGTATTACCTGATGTTCAGCATCCCAAATGTATCCAACGCTATTATGAAAAACTGCATTATCTATCTTTAACTTTTTTGCTTCTTCACGAATGTATTCTTCTTCAAGTCCTTCGTCATAAGCTAAGACATTTTTACTAACCAATAAACCTTTTATATATTTCACTTGTGTATCAGATAAATGACATCCACAAGATCCTAATCCGACATTACTTTCCATGCTGTCTAATTGTTGTGAAAATTTCTCGCTTTCACCTATTACGCATAAATTCTTTCTCTGAATACATTCATAATTCATGTGAAATCCATACAGTGTTAAACTTCTGCTGCATGGAATAATTGGTAGCCATCTTTCTTCTTTAGCACAATTACTATCAATAGACCTTCCCATAATTCCACATAGTTTACCATCAAATGTATATTCAGGAACAGTAATACGGTTTGTCCAAATATCGTATCCAACATTAAACTTTTCTTGTGTTTTATATGAAATTCCATCCTGAAAAAACATTGTATTGAACTTCCCACAATACTCTTGCAATATAGATTCATCGTATGTTTTCATCGACATCTCTGGCTCTTGAATTTCACGAATGAGTTTCTTATAAAATCCACCAAAAGGCGTTCTTACTGCTTTGCTAAAATTACTTTTCTCAAGACCTAAAAGGTCTGCTATATATTCAAGAGATTGTGGAAAATTCAAACACTTCTTATTCATCACAAGAGAATACAAATTACCTCGTTCATTTGTACTAAAGCAGATAAAACTTAAAGTGTCTATGCTAAGTCTGACAGATGAAGGATTTCTACCATATTCTCTTGCGAACCTATATTCATTATGAGAACTGTTATATGTAATATTTTGATAGTCAAGTGACTCTAAGACTTTTAAGATATCATCACGATTATTGGACAAGTGTTCTGTCAGTTTCAAAGCATTCATTGTTTCACCTACTTTATTTTAAAATCCTTTATGTTCATTCAAAATATTGCAATATCCAATTTCTTTCCAAGAATTAAATCTGCCATTCACTTCGTATAACACTTGTTGCTTATCTTCATCATTTCTAGTTTTGTCTAAGAAGGCAACAATATATTTTTTGTCCTTATCCAATTCTATCATTCTCTTAACTTTGGTATATTTTCCATCTTCGTTTTTTTGAAGCTGATATGCCTTACAATCATATTTTTCACCAGTGTACTCATCTTGCCACAACTGCCTCATATAAATCATTTCAGAAAACACTTCTTTAATTTGTTTACCGTTTGCCAAACAAGAAGCATCTAAATATCTTTGATTCACTGTATACAATGCGAGCTGATAAGTTGGAATGATTGCTATATTTTCTTTACTTGCTAATTGGAATACTTTTCGACTATTAATAAGAAGTTGTAAGAACATTTTTTCATCAAGACTATCATCACTTTTCATGGTGTCCCATACAAAAATCTGATATCCTCTTTTAGATTTTTTTTTGATATATTTAAGAACTTTACCAATATCATTATCAAATAATTTAATAAACCCTAAACTACTATATTTTTCCTGGCTAATCTTTTTTGCTTTATTAAGCATCTCTCTTTGTTCATTTGTGAAATGCCCCATTTTAATTTGTTTTCGTGTCAGTCCCCAATAATTTAACTCTTTGGTTAGAATATGTGCTAGTAACATGATTTTGTAATCTTTACTTCTCATTTCATTACTGACAATAGCAACTTTTACACCTTCTTCTGTCATTGGAAGAACCATATTTTCAAAAACAAATGATGATTTTCCAACTCCTGAATGTCCTGCTATCATAAACATTTCTCCAAGAGGAACTCCCAAAGTAAGATAATTCATAATAGGACAATTCTTTGCATAACTAATACCAACAGCATCGCCAGTGTTGCATTCTTCAATAAACTCATCGTCTATAACAAGTGATTCTTCTTCTACATCATGTGTAGATGTGATACTAATATCATTTAGTTTATATTCAAAATAATCATAAACTTGTTGACTAGACATTTTATCAAATTTGCTAATATCTTCAAATGAGTTGAATGTTAATTCACATAATGCTTCTAACGTATTAAGCTTTGCTATTTTATCAAAATACGCATCGACATTTTCTACATTTACGAGTTGTTTAAGATTTTCTACTTCTCGATAACCGCCATAATCTTCAAAAGTTTCTTTTACATTTGGTTTATTTTGCAGAAATCCATATACTGTAATGTTATCAAATTTGCGAAATCCAGCATCATATAAGGCTTTTCCTAAATTGAAATAAAATTGAGCATCCTTACTTTTTAAAGTTTCGTCTTTTTTATCATTAACAAACTTATAATCATCATATAAATCTGGATCTTTCCAAAAGCAAAATACAAAAGGTGCTTCTATTTGTTCCCTATTTTCATTGATTTTTTCCAAACACTTTTCTAAATCCATTCATCATCCTCCAAGAAACTACTAATATCTTTTGCTTTCTGCTTTGTCCCAATATTCATAATCGACTGTTCATCAACTACCTCTATATTAGTAACTTGTTCTTGTTGCCTTTTCTCACTTTTTTCTTCTGCTAATACCTGTTTGTACACATCATTGATGTTATTTTTTATAATGGCAAAAATGTAGGAAATCTTACCTACATCATTTCTAAAATCCTTTGTCCTAAGTGCATATTGAATTGACTTATACGACTTATCAATTGTTTTATTGATTACATCGTATCCATAAAATTCTAATTCTTTTAACTTTTTCGTAAGAACTGTTGGAAATACTTGACCAGGAACATAGTCGAGAAATTCAGTTGCAAATCTTTCAATAACACGTTTTCTATCTCCATTTTCTTTATTCCATACATCATATAACTCTTTGGATTTATAATATTTGCCATTATCAGCTTTATAGAAAGTTTCAGAAGTCCCGTATTCGCCAGTTATTTGACATTTAACCTTTCGTGCCAATTTTACACCACCTTTTCAGGCGGTGGGGAAATCTCCCCACCTATATTTTTACAGAATAGAAACGATTGCTTCTAACCCCTTAGTTGATACAGATGTATCCTTAAAGTTTGGAATATTGTACTCTGCCATAATATCCTTAACTTTAGCTTTAATATCATCATCTGCATCAGGGAACTTGGTCTTGATTGTATCAATCAGTTCTTCATTCTTAGAAATATCCACCTTATTCTTTGTTTCCTCTTCTGCAAACTCTTCAGCCTTTTCCTTACGAGCTTTTACTTCTGCATTCTTACGCTTTTTAATCTCAGCATCGGAAACCTTACCATTGATTGCTTTCTTTACACCCTCTTCAAATGCCTCGATATAATTCTCTGCACCATATTCAACACGTTCTGGCATCTCGCTAAATCTGCCGCCCGCATCTACAAAACCATCTGTTCTAAACCACATATATCTTGTAGTACCCTGAACATGCTTATTCTCATCAATATTCTTCTCAACTGCGATTGTCATAACAATATCAGCCTTATTAGCAAAAATACCATCGTAATCTGCACTAAGGTTAGATGTAAGCTGCTGATACTCATCGCCATTCTTTTCCTTGACATCTCTAATCTTTGTATGTCCAATGATTACAATACCGTATCCAGCCTTTCTAATCTTTGCAAGAATATCATCAATAAGTTCATTGACTTTATCTCTTGGTGCTCCATATCCACCAAAACAAGCATTGAACTCAGCAACAGAACCCTTTGCTTTCTTATGTAATCTCTTTACCTCTTCCTTTGCGAGCTTAATCATCTCATCTGCCGTATCTAAACCAACGACCTCAAATTCGTTGTCAGACTTGTTCTCAACTAATTCGTCTACAATTTCTACTAAATCAGCCCATGTAGGTGCTTCAGCATAAACTAAATCGTCCAATGCCTGATAACCAATTTCATCACCAATTGAAATCAGAAGTCCCTTATTTAAGTCTCCATATTGTGCCTTAACAAGATTATAAAACAGAGTTGTCTTACCTACCTTCTTAATACCTCTCCAATAATGAATGTAACTTCCAATATCACACTTTACTTTGTTTGTCTTGAACATTGACATAAATATATTTCCTCCTTAAATTCGCATCATATTTCAGTAGGGGATTTCTCCCCTACTATATAGTTGTAATTATTAAAACAGATCGTCTTCATCTACTTCTGGTTCAGAATCAGTCTTGGTTTCCTCTTCCTCTACCTTTGGCTCGTCCTTTTTCTCTGCTTTCTTCATAACGTCATCCATATTCTCATCAGATGCCATTACATAAATCTCATCTTCAAACTCAGAAACCGACATATCAGCGTCTACAATACCATCTGCAAAATCACCTGTAAGTTTTGGATCAAAAAGTCTATACTCTGTCACTCTGTCTCCAAAAATAGAACCGGCAGGACGGAAATCATTAAGAGTTCTAATTCCCAACTCAATCTGTTCCTTCTGAGCCTTCGTAAGCTGAGATTCGTCAAATTCCACTGTCTCTGCGCCATTAAGCATTACACATTCCCAAAGAAGGTGCTGCATAGTCTTCTTAGAAATATCAATGTACTTCATCTTGTAATCTAATAACTTCTTGTGCTTCTCGTTATTCTCATCGTACTTACTTGCATTAAATACAAACTGCTGTGGAATGAACTTGTTACCTTCGTCCTTATTGATATACTGCTGAATATATCCGTCTACAATAATCTTCTTCTCTGTCTTCCAATCTGTCTTGTCAATTGAATCCTTATTGTAGTAAATATCAGCAGTGATAAGTAAACGATTCTTCTTGTCGTCAGCTACAGCATATACACTCTGGATCTTAAACTTGTCATAATACTTACCGTTATAAGGCTCTTTTACCATCTGACCTGTAATAGTTACCTTGCCAGTGTACTTAGGTAAATTCTCCTGAAGATATTTGATTGCATCATACAATGTTACAAACTCATGTCTTCCATCAAACTCTTCACCAAGGTCAATCGTTGTCTTTCTATAAGAAGCAACGGATGATACAACATCGTCATCAAATCTGTCCTTCCACTTAATTTCAATGTTTTCGTTATCAGCATTCTTTGACTTGATTGTTTCCTGCTCACCATCAAATGCTTCAACAAAAGCCATATTGTTGTCGCTTTCCTTAATGCCGAAATTCATACTTAGCATCTTACGACCGTTCTTTTCCATTTCCTTAACAAAAGGTCTTTTTGCGTCCTTCTTTGGGAACATAACTGTTCCTGTAAAGTTAAATCTTACTGCCAAATTACTTGTCCTCCTTAAAATTAAATAATTTATGTAAATATTGTTAATAAAACAATCTATATAAACGCCCTTCTCAGGACGGAACATGGAAGTAAATCTATATGAAAATTTATCCATAAACAGTGATTTTTGGTGTACTTAACCAAGGGTATGCTGCTAACCACCCATATTTTTATTCTCTGTTCAGTTATTTGTTTTTGGAATTGTTTGACTTGATTAAGTCGGATCAACTATTCGATATGCCAATCTTTTATCTGTAAAGATTTCTTCTCCATTATCTTTTAATTTTGTGATATTACAAGACAAATGCATTTCATCATATTTCAGATTTGAAATTCTACAATTAGATTTGATGCTATTCCCTATCATAACTTTTGACTTGAAGAAAACTGCTTTGCCATCATAATTCTTATGTGCTTCACAATATTCATCCCAACTGTCTGCCTCAACCACTCTTGATTGATGATCTCTAATGATATTATTTTCATCAATGATTAGATTTGTTTCAATTACTTCTATGTGTCTCACCTCACTTATATATTCTCCAAACTATCTAAAAACTGTTGCATCCACAAATTCTTTTCAGCAGTTCGTTTCAAATCTTCCTGCCATCGTCTGTATGCCCTTTCAACATCTTTTTCACAAGACTCGTTGATGTCATTCATATAAGCATAAACTGCTTTGTCACTAATATCTAATTCCTTGTTCAAATCATCTTCCAAGTATTTATAGTAAGATGTGTTCATAGATATATCTATTTGCTCTAATGCAAACTTTTTCAATCCTTCATGTTCATCTGTTGGTGGATTCCACTTTACAACTTCGTCTCTAACCTTCTTGTATTTTTCATCCTCTGTTTTATAATTATCCAAACATTTCTTATCAGAAGCGATTCTATCATTGTAACTTTTAATCATTTCCTGTTTTGCTTTATCAAAAGTCATCTGTCTGTACTTATTACGAACCTCAACAGCTTTATCATATTCTTTCTTGTAATAAGAATTTGGTTCAAAATATGTTGGAGTTGGTACTGATAATGATTCATCTCTCATGTCCATAGCAATACCAAAATTCCTCGTACAAAGCTTTAAGAAATCTTTTCCTGTTGTAATATCTCCATTTTCTATATATGCTGTATAACCTGTTGGCACTTTTCTCACCTCCTAACAACCAATGAAACAGTGATTTATTTCAAACTTGAATAAATTGACCGTAGTTCTTCAATGATAATCTTTTCAGGAAATGTAATACATGTAACAATATCAAATGTCTGATATAAAATAACAATAATTCCTCCAACAATTACGCATCCTGCCAAGATTCCAAGCCAAACAGTAGCCATATCATAATTCGAACGCCGGTCTTCCTTGTGCTTCCCCCAACAGTATTTTGCCTTTCCAACCACATATTTTCCAATGAACAGTAGACAAATACCAACTAACATCCACACAACACTTGTTGCAATTTCATATGTAACATACTTACCACATAACTGCTGTAAATATGGAAGTACATTTGCAGAAGTCCAGTCAATTGCAAGACCAAACTTTTCTGCAAGAGCGTCTAAAATTTTAATTACTTCTTCTGACATAAATAAGTTTCTCCTTTCACCTACTTATTCTCTGTTTTACTCTTATCATCTAACTCTTTTAATGTTTCCGTTATTTTCAAAACTTCTTCGTTAATACATTCATTCAATTCCTTTTGATATTGCTCAATACTTTTCTTATATTTTTTCAATATCATTGAAATCACTAGATTCACCTCATCTTCTGATAATATATTCTCCGTATTTGAGCATTTTGAATGAATAAATAATTTTGCCGATGAATCAGTATCATTGTTATAAGATTTAATGTTATCAATAATAATTTTTGCATTACTGCTTATTGAATCAATACTACTAATAAAACAACGGCAAGCGTTATATGCTCGATTATCCATATCCACCTCTTACTTATTCTTTATTCGATTTTCATTTTTTTGGGAATTGTGATTCGAATGAATCATAGATTACAAAACAATTCTATATGCAAGTTTCTTTGTAACAATACCTGATTGATGTAAAACCATACAAGATAGATGAATGTCATCATATATCAAATCTGTCATTGTACAATTCGATAAGATACTGTATCCACGCATAGCTTTTGATTTAAAATAAACAACTTCGCCATTGTATTCCTCAAATGCTTTGCAGTATGTATCCCAATCCTCAACTTCAACAATTCGTGACTGATGATCTCTTATGATATTATCTTTATCAATACTCAAATTTGTCTCAATTACTTGAATCACATTTTTACCTCCATCTATATATTCTCTTATTTATAAAAGTTTTATCTATTTCCTAACTTCCATATTTTTATAAATAACTTTATGAGCACATCCGCTATTACTAAAAGAATCATAAATAACATGCCTGGAATAGATAATAAAAATACAACACTTGAAAGAAATTTACCTAAAATATTTCTATCTTTAAATAAATCAATAACAAAATTCTTTATAGAATTGAGAATATATATATTTTCGATATCCGCTTTGTAGGCTATATAGAAACCTGCAAATAATATACTCAATATTACAAATATGCTTAACAAAGTAATTACTGTATCAGAACACATTTTATTTCTCCTTGTCTTCAATCTGGTCAAGAAGTGTCAGTTTACTCGGCTTTTATTTCTCACTTGAAACATCCTCTAAAACAGGCTTATCATTGATAATCTCATGCAAAACCACAATAATAAGACCATCATGGAACTCAACTTCATATTTGTCATAGACATCAGTATCAATAAATAAATGAACATTAATTTCATTCTCAAGTCCGATATCTTCAACTTTATGTTCACCTTTGATATTTAGATAAGTTTCCTTAGTTCTATTAACAAACTCTGTCTCATATTTAATATTCTCTTTTGGAATGCCAGTCGCATTATAAACAAAAATCTTATCTGTTCCTACCTGTGCAACTCTATAAGCCGCTGTGTAATTACCAAACATACACATATACTCCTTCTTAAAAATTTCTTCGTTTAAATCATCAATAAATATATTTGAATTTTTCAATCCTCTGCTTAATATATTTCTCTGCCAACCAGTCGAAATATAAATTGAACGATTTTTACTTTCAATGACATCACTCTTGCTAATATCTACTGTAAATATTCTCTCTTTAACATTATTAAATTCTTCAATTTTATGTCCAGTAGAATCAATCCTTACCATTAAATATGGCATAATCAAAGAATTAACAATATCTCTTTCGATTTCATTTTCAATTATTACACCATTAAATCTGTGTCCTCTAACGGAATCGTTTACAGGTAATACTTCAATACAATTACCATTATTCCAATAACAACCTAGCTTCCATGCATAATTTCTTAATTGAGTATTACTTCGATCTAACAATAAGTTTGAAATGCATTTCATTACAATCTCACATTGTTCTTTTGTTCTTACAAATACTCCACATTTATATCTTGTATATTGATTACAGAATTCAATCTGCTTTTCTAATGCTTGTACTAAATTCGTATGTATCAATCCTCCTTATTTATCACCATCTGCTTGTATAACTACTATCTATAAATAACTCTCCTTTGGTCTTGGGTTCATTAAATCTGCACTGCTTAAATTAAGTCGATTACCATAATATCCACTCCACGAACCACAACCTCTTACATTTACCTCTCCATCAAAACAGATACGAGTAATTCTATAAGCAGGGTGCTGACAACATTGCCAGTAACTGATTTTGAAACAGTTGTCCGTATTTACATTCTCTAAATGTTTTGGTATAAAATCCCAAATCTCACACTCGTCATTGATTTGTTTTAATGTATATCCATGCCTAAGCATCACATTAGCTCTCTCAATTCTTTTGTGTCTTGTTTCACAAGCTAAAGCCTCTTCAGGTGTATCAAATAATTCTCCACATTCAGAACATCTATATTTAATTACTTTCTCCAAGATTTCACCTCCGCTTTTATATTCTCCAAATACTTTTTCTTTTCTGCTTCAACAGCCTTTTTGAAATCAAAATCGTCAATTCCGTCATTATATGCTTTATAATTTTCGTAACTGTAAATCAGATTTTCCGCTTTTGTTGCCCTATCTCTATATTTTTTAACATCCTTCTTTAGCTTGTGAATACCACTATTGAATCTTTTGATTTCATCTAAGTCGGAAGCGTTGTAGTATTTAACCATTTTATAATACATAGAACGAACCATACTCTCTTTCAACATTTGTGATTGTTCTTGCGATATATCTTGTTTTTTACATTTTCGATAACTTCCAAGAGACGATCCTAAAATTCCAATATGCTTTGGTGTATTTTCAAGTATGTAGTCTTTGTGTTCATTCCACAATTCTTTACCAACCACCAAATAATTGTAATGACCATACCAGGATTTCTTTGCATCAGATTTAAAATCCTGAATAGTGACTTTTATCTCATAACATTTAATAATTCCTTTTGAGTCCATTGTCATAAAGTCAACTATTTCATTTCCATGACCATTGTTATAGAAACCAATTGTGATTTCTTCGCAGCCATATATTCTCTTGATTCTGGTATCTTTTTGTAGTGCAGCTTCAATATCTAATGTTTCTTGGCGTTTTGCCAACCAGTCTCACCTCCTCGTATGAAATCGAAAATTCTTTGTATCTAAAAATTCTGTATTACATCAAATTGATTATTTCTTACTTTTTTATTTAATATTCTTTTAACTTTTTCTTTATCGTTTATATAATCATCATAAAAACACCATCTACATCTTTCACCAGTTTCAGGGTTTGTTCCTGATGTTATATATTTATCTTTTTCATTGGCGCATTTTGATATAGCATTTTTTGAGCCATGAGACCACTTTGCTGCATCTGTTATAGAAATAAAAACTTTTAAAGAATGTAACTCAATGACTTTTTTTGAGCCACCATTGTACCAATTAGAATCATAATTACAAATTCCAAGAACTGTTCCCTTATGTAAATAACGTACAATTGTTGAATTAGATAAATTATATTTTATTGACAAAGAATTAATTGATATTCCATCATTGTAATCTTTTGAAACGCAACACACCAATGAAGATTCTGCATTTTTTCTAACTATTTCCCAATTAATTTTTGACACATCATAAAATTTTGAAATATTACTTTTTAAAATATTCTCTTTTATTACATCAAATTTTTCAGGATACGCTTTTATGGTTATATAATCTTTTATAGTTTTAAAATTTATCAAAGCTAATTTCTTTTTTAATTTGTCATTTTCTTTTTCTTCCTCTAATGTTCTTCCTCCACATTTCTCGAAAGATTTAACATAATGTTGCTGACCATGAATTTCAATAAAAATTCCATTATCAAAAGCATCATATTTTTTATTCATAGACCAATCAAAACTTATTTGTTTTATATAGCTTGTACTGATATATGATAAAACACCATATAATATTTTTTCAGGATAACTAATTCCATCACCACAATACGAACATCCAGTTGGTTTATCAGATGTTAAATTCTTTATTGCAGTAAAATTTATATTGTTACACAACGGGCATCTCCAATGTACTTTATGAGCACTTCCATATGAGTAATATTCTGCATCTTTATCAATTATCATCTTATATATGTTTGGATGCGTGATTTTTATTCCATTAATACTGGGATCTACAAATCTCTTATTGTTACAAATTGGACATCCGAATCTTTTCATATCAACCTCGTTCTTTTCACCTTTATGACCACATATCAAACATGTATATTTGTAACGTTTATATGAGTCTTTCTTGAAACATTCGTCTATTCTGATATTATTATTAATATCGCCAATTTTAAATTTAAAAGGAGTCCTTTGTTCTGATCTCTTTGTAAGTCTGGAAATTTTTGAATCAATTAATGAACTTGTATAGAACCAGTAGATATTATCTTTATACTGAATTTTCACTTGCTGTTTAGATTTGTTATATTCAAGAATTTTAATCATACCATTTATATCATCATTTACAAAATTTATTTCTTTCCCAACACAATTTTTCCAATCAATTTTATTTTTGTAACATCCTGATGTATATTTTGGTAGATTATCCAAATATACCTTTTTCAATTACTACTTAGAAGCCTAATTAGTTTAAGTCATGACGCTTCGCCTCCTTTCGTATTTTGTTTACAGTTATATATTCTCTACTTTTCAGAAGATTTTTTTAAATCTGTTAATGCATTATCCAAATCCTTAACTGTCTGAATAGCTTCTCTCAAACCATTCAATCCACTGATAGCACTTAATAAATCCTTAATGTTCTCAAACTCCGTCTCTGAAATAGTCTCTAAAACATCAACTAATTTCATATCACCAATTCCAGATACCTTTGCTGCATTTTCGATTGTCTCTTCTTCATTGACAAGTAAATCAATAAACTGTCTTACCTTATTATTCTCCATCGCTTCAATCTCCTTTGCTTTTATATTCTTTTAACCAATTGTCAAAATTGCTGGATTTACAACACCATCACCATCATAGTTGTATTCCTTATTGTGCCACTTTCTAAGATATTCTCCATACTTCCAACACTGTGAAAGAATACTAACTGCGCATCCATACATATATCCTGTAATGCCCTCAGTATCAGCTTCATAGCTTAACTTATCAGCATTATCAACAATAACTTTCATAACATCTTCTGTAGAAGATGCAATCTTGTTCTCTAACATTTCTGCCCATCTTTCAGCATATGTAAAACAAGCTCTACCATAACCGTCACTATTTTTATCATACCAATCCTTATATTCTTTTTCGTGTCCTTCTAAAATTTTCATATTTACCTCTCTTTCTAACTTCGCAAGAAACCGATATTCCTATTATAGAAATTTTTCAAATAAATCATTCGCAACAATCTTTATATATAAACTATTTGTTTTAATTCCAAGTTCATCTGATGATTTTAGTTCTTCTGTTGATTTTCCAAGCAAAAAGTTATGTGAAATTTCCTTTAATTTTTCTGCCAAAGTATTAATATCATCTTCATCTTTTAATACTTTTGTGATATGCACAGAATCATTAAATGTATATGCATTATTACATTTTGATTCAGTTGTTAATAATGTATTGGTTACAACCTTTTTGTATGTAGTTTCTCCATTAGCACGATATATAAAATCAATATAAGAAATTGGTTTTATATTATTCATATCTACCATATCAACTTCTTCATATTGAATTGTCTTATCGTCTGCTATATCATTAAATTTTGCAAAGTCTTCTTCATTTTTTAATATTCCAACAGGAATAATATACGGTTCTCCACAATATTCGTCCATTTTATATACAAAATACATTTTATAATCCCCTTATTTATTCTCTCATCTCAGTTCAATTTCCCCGAAATTCTTTGTATCATCTTTAAACATTCTACATCCTTGATATCTACAAACAAAATCTTCGTCTGCGGTGACGGTTACAGGTTCGGGATAAGCAATGGATTTAATAGTTTCTTCATTTGCAAATATGTAAGGGTTATAATCGCACTTCTGTATAAAAGAAATAATACGTCCATTTAACTTATTTACATCTACCTTTTCTACAATTGAAAATACTTCCATGACTTTATCTCCCTTCCTTAAATGCATATGTCTTACTACAAGCAGGAAATGCACTAATAATTTTTGTGTTCATATATTTATTCTCCTCTCACATCGACTTTGCAATCGACTTAACCTGGTTATCAAGGTATTTTACAACTAATCTCATCTCTGCCAGTTTCAAGCCACTACTAAGACTAAATTCATCCTCATCATAACAAGATGAACCTGCTTTCAAAGCACCACTTCTAACCTGGACTCTCTTACCATTATCTCTATACTGATATTTAATGCTCTTTGCATCACCCTTAACATCCATAAAGATAAGTTCGTGTGCCAAGCTCCAATCGCTCCAAGTTCTCTTTACAGGTGTCTCAACTTTCTCAAAATACTTCTCGTACTCGCCATATGACATACAACCAAGATGGCAACCACCAAACTTAAAGCATATTACTCCACCTTCCTGAATATCAGTTACTTCACAAATCTCGCCAATGTTATCAAACACACCCATTTTCTTAACTAATTTAATTCGATCACCTTTAATCACGCAGCTTTATCCTCCTTATTAGCAAACTTTTTGTTAAATGCATCAATAGCTTTCTGATCCTCTGCTGTTACGTCATCATTAAATCTTCGTCTAGCTTGTACAATATGATTATTTCATACTTCAATCGTTACCAAACTTTCGTCTGGTTTATTCTTCTTTCTCAGGAATAGAATGTGGCACTCGCCATCAATAACCTTATCTATGTATGAAGCTACGCAGTTGTTTTGTATAGTTGCCTCATCCTTAATATCCTGTGTAGATTCTGGATAAATAAATATGTAATCACCAAAAGAGCATTCATACTGTTTATTTATTCTCTTCTTGAATAGTTCTTCTGAGAACTCTTTCTTCATTCGATTGTAATTTCTACAAGCAATTCTATGTGTAGTGAGAAAGTTTCGAGGGTATTTATCATACTTTAGACTAAGCTGACGCATCATATTAGCATAGTCATATAATTCTCTAATCAAATAACTCATATCTTTAATGGCTTCAAATGTCTTAATTCTATCTAAATACAGCCACAAATCTTTTGCGTTATATCCAAATTCATCAACAAGTTTGTTTAAAAATGAAAAATAGTCTGGTGCATGGTCAATCCATCTTTCATTTTGTGTATTCCATACAGTATAAATATCATCAGATGTTAAACTAATATACTCCAAGTCATATGCGATATAATGAGCATTCGGATTTTCTTTATAATATTGAACTGTGTTATTAGATAATTTAATGGGATATTTTCGACATAACTTAATAAGAGATTTTGGAATTTCATTAATAGAATATTTAAAACGATAACCATCTTTAATGATATCATCGAACCCTGCTGAGAAAATTTGTTCAAACCTTGAATATTTTGGAACACGATCAAGAATTGTCCCTATATTGCAAATTGAATACGAATACATTTCTGAATTTCTAACAAATTTAAGAAATTTAGCGTATTTTTCATCGTCACAACAATCAAATAGATCGTTTAAACTAAATCCTGATAGTTGACTTCGTAAGTCTTTTACTGGCTTACCTTTAATACCGATTGCTTGTTTTGTAGCAAAATCATATTTCACAGTACGACCATCTTCATAATCAAAAATAAGATACTGCTTGTTTTTATATACTCTCGTTTATATCACTCCTATCTGTTAAAATTTCCGAAAGAAACGAATCTTTACTCTGAATATTTACTCCAATCAATCTCTACATACTGCTTAAAACAAGGATAATATGTAGTTGTTCCTGTCTGTTCCTTACACCAATCATCCAATATATCTTGCAAACCACCAATATCACACTGTTCATAAGCATCTTCATGTAGCTCTTGGCAAACATTATCAACTACACTGTCAGCATCAATATGAATCTTCTCCACGCTGCACACCCATAATCTCTCAGGTCTGCCATCATTATTAAATTCTTCATCTGTATAACGCCCAAAATAATCGTCAAAGAAATCATCAACAGTATCGTAATACTCGTCAAACTCTTCACAGTAAAGCATCGTGTTTACATCTTTTTCATCAACTGGAACTGCTTTAAATACTTTCTCATTCCACTTCTTTATTCTCTCTTCTTCGTCAGCTTTCTTCTGCCCTTCGCAATCGCAATGTAAATAAGCCTGATTTTTATAAGGCTCTCCGCAATAAGGACACAATCGCTGCACTCCGCTATAACAACTCTGACAAAATGAAAGTGCTTGATGCTTATATGGGAAATGATATTTTCTCCCAGCTTCGGACTTGTCACCTTTGATTCCATAAACATTGTCTTCAATTCTCATTCCAAGACCATTGCAGACAGGACAGATTCTTTCATGTTCTGTCAGATCCTTGATAAGAATTTTAGGAAAAGATTTCTGAATTGCTTCATAAAGATTTACTTCTTCTCTACGTGTTAAATTATCCATATTTTTCAGCTCCTACTCTTTTGCAATTCCAATGCCATTTACTTTAAAGCTAGTTACCTTACCATCCTTAATTTCAACGCTTTCTTCTGTGCCACCATGCCAAACAAGACCAACGCCTGTTACATACATACCATCTTCGTCTTCAATCAATTCAACTTCTTGTGCTGCTCCAATAGGAAGAAACTGACCATCATTACATGGTATCTCAATTGGAATATCCTTTACATTTTTATAAGCATTTCTAATTGCTTGTTTGGAATATATCACACCGTTCAAATCAGGTTTATCAACTGGAATTGGAATTTTAAATGTTACTTCTATATTCTCTGTTCTCATATAGTTATTCTCCTATGCACCTGTATTCGCTCTTAAAACACACTGTTCTTCATTCATATCAATTTCTGTAATGGTAATCTCTTGACACTTCTTAAAATCATCTGAACTTACTCTTGCTTTTCTTTCAGCATGTCTTTCATCTTGTGCGATAATTACCATTGCGTAATCTTGACACCAATCTCTTGCAGGTCGTTCTACTAAATATGCTTTCATATCGT